>Ga0075364_10000974_pt1 | contig 15102 bp, 14 predicted proteins | sample EndMetdeltDD1764_FD_71517 | JGI IMG/M metagenome (GOLD analysis project Ga0075364, IMG submission 71517) | Populus endosphere microbial communities from Tennessee, USA - Endosphere MetaG P. deltoides DD176-4 | ecosystem: Host-associated > Plants > Roots > Endosphere | place: USA: Tennessee...
GAGGCACTTGGGCGAATTAGGGCGCAGGGAAACAAGGAAATCGGAATAAGCGACGGGAGTACCTGACTTAATCGTTTATCCTACTCCCGAGTGTTCGCGAGAAAGCGGTTCAGATCTCATCAATATTATGAAGAAACCGCGGCTCAGGGTTACAACCGTCTTCGGCTGTCCCCCAATAAAAAGGCCGGAACGCCGCTCTACGCGGATTGCTCAACACGTTTTTCTGGTGTCTTACACCTCACCAGCGAACGCTGCTTACACAAGCCGTCTTGTTTGTAACTGGCTAGCTATGGCGTGACGCGTCACGCCACTCGGCGCGCTCCGCCTGTAGATTACGCCACTGCTCGCGTTTTGCCTCACGATCTCGACAAACAGTACCATCGTCATTCCAGCCTTTGGCGAACCAGATGCCGAGACATGCAAGCACGATGACTACAAAACCGCTGAAAAGAAACGAAGCAACCATAACAGCCTCCTGAACATGTCAGTCTACAACAACTGATCATGATCTGAGAGGTTCCCATGCGCCAGCTACCTAATGCGAATTATGGAGCCGGTCATCGTCCGATCCACGCCGTCCAGCCGGTCGAGCGCCAATGAAGCGCCGAACATCAAAACCGCAATAATGGGAATTGCGAATAGGACGATAGATCCTCGTACGCGCATGGACCAACTCCGAACAAATGGCAGCGACGGCACTACCAATGCTTCGCGGCATTTAACGCAAAGTTAACAGATCGCGGTTGCGCACAGTTAACCACTCGGAAGAGACTATATGCCACGACACCGAGCGCAACAGAGGTGCGAGCCCCAAACCACTCTGCCCGCTATGCGGCGGACCCTTAGCCATGCTGCTTTCTTTGCAGCCTTTGAGTTTAGGGAACAACCAGCCGATCAACGGAAACCGAAGAAGCTGAGAACGGCGAGAATGATGACAACGGCGCCTGCGAGCCAAACGATGCTGTTCATGGAAATATCCTCTTCGGATGTGAGCTTGTGACGGATCACAATGCCTCACGGTACCGTGAGTTCCATCGGAATTGCGGCTTCCCTGACTGGTTCGGTCACTGGAGGATTTTCGGAGGGAGAATGGATAATTGCTTTTCTAGTCATCGGCGTGATGCTGTTCATTGCGTTCAAATAGCCCGTCATCTCGAGCCGCCCGGCGGACCGTGGGGAGACCTGATGCCATGGTGCCGCCTCCTCTCTTCGACGTGGCGATCCTGCGCCGGGCTCCCGTGGTTGGTTGAGCTCGGCGCTTTCGTTTTTTAAACCGCGATGCGGCGTGCAGCCTTGTCGATGGACTTACGATCGGAACCGTACTGATCAATGATCTTGGCTGCCTCCTCGAGGGTGATCCTGAACTTCTTGGCTAAAACCTTCGGTTCATAGGCTGGCGCTGGCGCCGAGGCGCCTTCTCGTTCTGTCATGATTGTCTCCTTGAGATGAGGCGGTGAAGGTATCGCCGCATACGGCGGCGGCCGCTCATGGCCCTCATATGGGCATCGAGTGCAGTTATTCCAAATAAAGCGGGGGGAGGACAGCTCGGCAGCTTACTTGGCTCACAACCACGGGGTCGCCGGTTCAAGTTTGGCACCTGCAACCGAGTCCACGAGGGTCACCTCTACGATGCAGCCGCATGGCAGCGTTTACAGCAAACCGTGATGTCATCCAGTGCTGGTGGAAGACCAAGTGTCGAAAGTAAGCTCCCGTAGCCTTTCTCTCGACGGTTTGCCGAAATGCCTGATCGTTTCACCGAGCATAGGCAGCGTCATTGCAGATCGCGATTAGGGCCCGATCCCCCAAAACAGGGACTGTGGGCATGCAATCACCGCGTCCACGGTAATCCTCAGTGCCGGCGTGCACCCCGCGATGGCCCCGAGCGGGGTCTGATACCATGCGAAGCTCCGAATTTTCTGTCATCGCCGTCGGACTAAGGAAAAATGCGACGAATGGTGGTTCGTCCTCGCTGAAATCTTCTTGTTCAGATAGCGGTGCGTCCCCTAGATGGAAGGGCCGAGCGCGGCCGCCCTGACGAAGCCCGGTTCACTCGGCATTGGTCGAGATCACTTTGGATAGAGCCAAGGCCAAAGCGCTTTCTGCAACTGGCTTGCGCACGACAGGTACATCGGAGAACCGCTCTGGAATATTGATCCCATCCCGGTATCCAGTCGCGAACACATACGGCACTTGCAGCCGCTCCAAAGCGTCTGCCACGTCCTCGGATGATGTGGACCCGAGGTTAAGATCGAGCACAGCGCAGCCGGGCGGCTCCTTCGCGATCCTTGCAAGCGCAACTTCGACATCTGGAGCGATGACCACTTCGGCAGCACCCATGGCCCTCAGCAGTTCCTCCGTATCCATTGCGATCAGTGACTGATCTTCCACGAGGAGAACGCGAAGTCCTGCAATGACCTGCTCGTCGACATCATACTGGATGACATCGGAAGGCTCGGTTTCGGTAACCTCATGAAGATGTTTTGCGGGAATGACGATGTGCGCTCGAAGGCCGGCAGGATCGAAGTCGATTTCAACTGTGCCACCCAAGTCGTGCGAAACAGTCTTTTCGATCAGATTCGAGCCAAACCCTCGACGCTTCGGCGGCAGGACCTCCGGTCCTCCACGTTCGATCCATCTCATATCACAGTCGCCATTCTCAACGATTGTCCAGAAGATGTCGAGTTGACTGGACGGAACCGACAGGCCGCCATACTTGGCGGCGTTGGTCATCATCTCATGCAGCAGAAGGGAGAACACGCCGAACGCGCGCTCGGTCAGCCCAACGGCCGGGCCTGAGATTAGAACCCTGTCAGGCATCTTGCTGAAACGATGCATTCCCGCTTCCGCCTCGATCAAGCCACGCAGCTCGCCGCCATCCGCTCCGGCGAACGACTGGTCGTGGGCATAGGACAGCGCCCGCAAACGGCCTTCGAACGACTTCGCGTAATCATCGACGGTTTCCGCATTTGCACCGGTCTGGGTCGCAATCGATTTTACCAGGGCAAGGATGTTTTTGACCCGGTGATTGAGCTCCGAGTTTAGGAGCTTACGCTGCTCTTCAGCCTTGCCGCGCTGCTCTTCTGTGGCGTCGCTGTGCGACAACATCACATCCCGGACATAGCCTTTGATAGAATCGGCAACCGCCAGGTCCGCGACCGTCCATGGCAGAGACTTGTGGCGAACATCTTCTCGCCACGTATCGAAGCTGCCACGGGGCGTGAGCCGCGGCCCAAGTCCGGCAACCAGTTCCTCGTTTTTCTTCGGCTCGCCCGCCCATTCGATCTCGTGAGCTTCCTCGCTGCGGAAAAGCACGAGATAGTCCGGCGCCGAAACGGAAATCGGGATGGCGAGTAATCCCGCAACCCGCCCGCCGTAAGCTTCGATGTCGTTCGTTTCCTTGCGCAGGTCCTGGGTATGCCAGACACTTCGCGCAGCCTTGTCGGCGACAACTGCCATCAAGTCGCGGACAGCATCGTCAGGCGGGGTAGTGCCATAAGATGCCCACTGCCCCCGGATCCACAATCCGGCACCATCGCTCGCGATCAGCGATGAGAACTGCCGAAGCCTGGATTTGAGAGTTTCCTCGACGGGCTCGTTTGCATCCACGCCGGAGATAATGGCGTCCAGTCGCGAGCGGGTTGCCGCCGCGGCGGCTTTCTGCTGGCGGTTTTCGATTGATGCAACGTGAAGCGAGAAGTATTGAGCGAACAGCTCCGTCGCCACCCTCAGCGGGATAGAAAGGCTCTTGGGCGTATTGTGATGGCAGGCGATCAGCCCCCACAACTCCCCATCGACAACGATGGAAATCGACATCGACGCGGCGACCCCCATGTTCTGGAGATACTGGCAGTGAACCGCCGAGACGCTGCGTAGATGCGCAAAAGAGAGGTCTACCGCTGGCTCGCCTTCTGCGACCTTCGGTTGGAGCGGTACGGGCACGAATGATGCATCGCCGATAACGCGCACCCAGTTCTGAACGTAGAGTTTTCGGGCCTGGACCGGAATGTCGGACACCGGGAAATGTTGTCCCATAAAACTGTCGAGCGACGGGTCCTTGGCTTCCGCCACGACGCGTCCGGCTCCGTTGTGCAGGAAGCGGTAGACCATCACCCTGTCATAGCCGAGCATCGCGCGAATGAGGCGTGCGACAGCCTTGAACAGCGGATCGAATTCCTTGAAACCTTCCACACGGCGCACGAGCGATTGCGTCAGGTGGAGTGCGATCTCCGTATCCTCGGCAGCAGCCGGGTGCTCGAATTCGAGGAATGTCCTGCCAGCATATCGATGAACGGTGATGTCGGCATGCTTGCCACCACCAACTTCGGCCTTGAGAACGATCCCTGCGACTTGACCGGATCCTGCACGCGCTACGGCGTTGGCGACGTCGTGCGCTATGTCCGAGCCGACGACATCAACCAGCTCAGCCTTGGCGTATTGGCGATTTGTGTCACCGAGATATTCATGGATATTTTCTGACACGAAAGAGACCGCGCCCGTCTCATCAACTACGATCATCGCTCCATGTGGCTGGATGCTGCCAGGGATATGTATGGGCTCCCGGTCGCAGTTCGTCAGGTCGACGGTCGATCTATCGTAAGTCAAATGGCATCCTGCTTTCTCATCGCCGATCAACACCTTACATCTCATTGGCATGTCCGCCACAGAGCAACAAATACTTTGTGGCAAGACGCGGAACGAGTTGAATATCGGGCGTGCATTAACGTTTTTCTCAGCCCCAATGTTCCCCCGTTAGGAAAAGCGTTTTTATTCCGCAACAAAACAGCTGCAGATGTGTTATCGGGTTTCGCGCTGATTAGACTAAGCAGGGCTGGACAATCTGTTTTCCTGTCATGTTTCTACGTGCGCCCTGCAGGAGCAGAATTAATTTTGCATCAGATGACCCCGACAGATCTAGCCGCGATCCTGCAGGCAATGCCTCAGCCGTATCTGATGCTGGACAGCGATCTGGTAATCGTTGGAGCTAGTGATGCCTATCTCGGTCTTACGGATCGCACGCGCGAAGACATCGTCGGTCGAAGTATTCTGGAGGCTTTCCCCGACAATCCGGATGCTATCGGTACGGTGGAACAGGGGCCGCTCGAAGTGTCTCTGAGACATGTGCTTGCGACTGGCAAAGCCCATGAAATGGCCGTCATCCAGTACGATATCCCTCAGCCTGGCGGTGGCTTTGTCCAGAAATTCTGGACCCCCGTGCATACGCCAGTGCCCGGAGCCGATGGGAGACCTGCCTTCATCATTCAAAATCCCATGGATGTGACCGAGAGCGTCCTGAAGGCGCGTGAGGCCGATGCCCGCCTGCGCGTTGCGCTTCATGCCGCCGACCTTGCCTCATGGGAGTACGAGCCCGAAACCGACCTCTGGCGGCGCAACGCGGCTGCGGACGAGATGTTCGGGTTCCAACCAGGAACGGGAGGCTCGATTGCGGCCCCATTTTTTGAAAGAATGCATCCCGATGATCTAGAGCGGGTCAGCGAGGTCATAAGCAGCGTTCTCGGATCGCCAGACCGAACCATGATGAATTTCGACTATCGCGTGATACTTCCATCGGGAGACGTGAGGTACGTCGCCTCCCGTGGCGAAGTTCTCCGCACGTCGTCGGGCAAGGTCAGGATGATCGGGGTCATGATGGACGTGACGGCCGATCGCGCGCGCGAAGCGGCCCTTTCCGAGGCCCTGGTTGAAAAGGGGGATGCCCTGGCGCAGAAGGATCTACTTCTCGCCGAGGTCAATCATCGGGTCAAGAACAGCTTGCAACTTGTCGTCAGCACGCTTCGTCTTCAGGCAAGGCGGTTGGATGATCCGGCCATCAGCGATGCGTTTGACCGTGCTATCGCGCGTGTCCGGGCCATTATCTCTGTGCATGAGGGACTTTACCGCGACCAGAACTCTCTCACGGTCAATATGGCAGACCACCTCGACAAGCTCTGTGGAGATTTGACCGCCAAAGAAGGATCTGTTGGCGTTGAGCTCGATGTCGACGATGTCGCCCTGCGAACAGAAATAGCAATCCCTGTATCGGTCATCGTCAACGAACTGATGCTCGACCAGGTGCGTCTGACGCCAAATGGTGACCGGCGGCTCCACGTATCATTGAAGCCGGGTTTAGACGGGTCGTTCGTTCTCAGGGTGACACGAGCGATCGTGCCATCCGCCGATCTCTCCCAGCTTTCACAGAAACTCATCGACAGCATGATCGCGCAAATTGGTGGAAAGCGTGCGTCCGGAGAGCAGGCAGAGACCATCACCTTTTCGAAGGATCTTATCTGATGGCTCTGCGTGTAATGATCGTCGAAGATGAGATGCTTCTGGCCCTTGATCTCGAGGACATGCTTCTCGATGCCGGATACGTCGTTGTAGGACAGGCCTCGGACATGCCGGCGGCGATCTTTCTTGCTGAGCAGATCGACGGCGAGTTCGACGTGGCCATCATGGATGTCAATCTTGCACGAGGGACAAATGGGGTCGAAACGGCTGCCATCCTCCGCGAGAGATGGGACGTTCCATCGTTGTTCGTCAGCGGAAATCTTGATGAACGCACGCGCGCGCTCGCGCAAGCATCCGACCCGATCGGTTTCGTCGGAAAGCCCTATTCGGAGCGCGAGCTCCTGTCATCCTTGACGAGGATCACCGTCTGACCCTCTCACGGAAGGGTTCCTTGTAATCGTTTCACTATCTGCCATGGTGCAAACCATATGAAATCGGCCATATGCCGGGAAGGTCGGTGATCGATGGATCAGCGTACGACGCCCTCCACTCCGCTTGCCACTCTGACAAAGGCCTTGGCTCGGATCAGCCGTGCTCGTGACCGGGCAGAGATTGTCGGAGCGATCCGTTCGAGTGCCCGATCGCTGATTGGCTGCGAGGGTATCGCAATCATCCTCAAGGACGGCGATCTGTGCCACTATGTCGAGGAGGATGCGATTGGGCCGCTCTGGAAAGGGCAGCGTTTTCCGGCATCCGCCTGCATTAGCGGCTGGGCCATGCTGAGCCGGGAGACGGCAGTGGTTTCCGACATCTCCTTGGACGATCGCATCCCTCACGAACTCTACGCTGGTACCTTCGTCCGGGCGCTTGCCATGGCGCCAGTTAAAGTCGAGGCTCCAATCGCTGCGATCGGCGCCTATTGGTCGCAACCCTATACGCCTGCCGCATGGGAGATTGAAACGCTTGAGGCATTGGCTGATGCCGCAGCAACGGCGATGGATTATGCCGAGGTTATAGAGAGGCTATCCGATACCGTTCTGTTGGATAAGGCCTCCAAAGTGGCCGACACGACGCTGACCGACTTCTCGGCCGACATTGCACGTGTCGCCGGCATTGCCGCAGTGCCGACGATACTGGATGTCGTGCTTCGAATGACTGGCATGGGGTTTGCCGCCGTAGCGCGAGTGACCGATACCAAATGGGTCGCTTGCAAGGTACTCGATCCTGTGCGCTTTGGCCTCGGGCCAGGTGATGAGCTGCCGCTTGAGAGCACGCTCTGCAATGAGATCCGCGGGCATCGCCAGACTATCGTGTTCGATGACGCGGCAGAAGATCCGCAATATCGCGATCATCATACCCCGCGTATCTATGGTCTGCGCAGCTATATCTCCGAGCCGATTATCCTGGCGAACGGTACCTTCTGGGGAACGCTGTGCGCAATCGATCCCAATCCCGCGAAGGTCAAAACCCCGGAGGTGCTGGGAGCATTCAAGCTCTTTGCCGAACTCATTGCACACCATCTCGATGCCGATGATCGGCTGAAGGTTACGCGTGAATCTCTGGCGCGGGAGAGAGAACTTTCCGAGTTGCGCGAGCAGTTCATCGCAGTTCTCGGGCACGACCTGCGCAACCCGATCGCAGCGGTTGACGCCGGGACAAGCCGCTTGTTGAAGGAGGGGTGGACGGAACGAAGCCCGCTAATCCTCAAGCTGATGAGGTCGAGCGTCGTGCGGATGTCGGGTCTTGTCGAAAACGTCATGGATCTTGCGCGCGCGAGGATGGGCGGAGGGATCGGGCTCTCCGTATCAGATGGAGACCTGGGGCTGACGCTTACTCATGTGGTCGAAGAGTTAGCCGCTGCAAACCCTGAGCGGTCGATGACTACCAGTTATGTGTATCCCGCGTTTGTCTCGGTCGATCACCTGCGCATCGCACAGATGGTCTCGAACATCCTGTCCAACGCGATCACGCATGGCGACCCGGAAAAGCCCATTAGCATCACTGGAGGTATCACTGGTGGGCTGCTGGAAATCTCCGTGACCAATAGCGGACACCCAATCGCCCCACAGCAGATCGAAAGGCTCTTCCTTCCGTTCAAAAGAGGCGATGGCCGGGGAGGGCAGCAAGGACTCGGTCTCGGCCTGTACATTGCCTCACAGATCGCCACGGCGCACGGTGGACAGATCCACGTGAACTCGGATGAAAGCGAGACCCGCTTTACCTTCAAGATGAAGCTTTGAGCCTACGCTGAAAAGTTGAGGAGGAAGCGTCTCAATCCATTTCGGTGATGACGAGCACAGAGTAGAGAAAATGCCTCTTCGACATATCTCGACGGTGGCTACTCGCAGATGCTCATTCGGTTAAGGCTTGAAATTCGGACGGATTTCCGCGGGTCGTAGGTTCATATCGCATCAAGACCTATTAAAGTGAGGTTTTTGTTCCTTCCTCGCTGCACGACTTGAAGAATGATATCAATTCGTTTAAATTGATAGCGCGGCGAGAAGATAGATAGGACAACGTTCATGGCAGCGGTCACCATTCGAAACATCTCTGATGAAACACATCGAGCGTTGCGCGCACGAGCAGCTCATCATGGCCGTAGCACCGAAGCCGAAATTCGTGACATTCTTGAAGCTGCGGTTCGTCCGTCTGGACGCGTGAAGCTCGGATCATTGCTCGCTGCCATCGGCCGTGAGGCCGAATTGTCAAACAGTGATGTTGAAGCTCTGCAACAACAGCGCGACAGGACCCCGGCAGAACCGATGACTTTCGAATGATCTTGCTAGACACTAATGTGATATCTGAGCCTTGGAAGCCGACCCCGGATATTACCGTGCTGACTTGGTTGGATGCACAGGCAATCGAGACGCTGTTCATCTCTGCGATTTCAATTGCCGAACTTCGTTTCGGAATTGCCTCAATGCCCGTAGGGAAGCGTCGGTCAATTCTCCACGATCGCCTTGAAGGTGAAGTTCTTCCGCTCTTTGACGGGCGTATTTTGCCCTTTGATGTCGGTACGTCGCATTTCTACGCGGCGCTGATGGCCGACGGCCGAAAATCCGGAAAGGCCATCGCGAAGGCTGATGGATACATTGCTGCTACGGCAGCAGAAAACCGTCTCGCGGTCGCTACACGAGATACAAGCCCGTTCGAGGCAGCCGGACTGAGAGTTATCAATCCTTGGGTGGCCTGAAGCCTCCAGAATTACGGGGCGTTTGTTCGATTCTCATCGAGAGCTTAATGATACCAAAGCGGCAACACTTGATCGCCGTCGGGAATGTCGCCGCTTGAGGGTAATGAGCTAGTGAGCGCAAATTCTAAACCAAGTGGAGAGAGCTGCTGGCGTGAAAGATTCCCGTCAGTTCATCTGCCGCGGAAATAGTCTGCCCGACAAAACCAACATCAGCTGGCTGAGAACTTTGCCCTTCAACCATGACTGATACCGGTGGAATGCTGTGACCAGAGGCGCCATCGTCATAAAACAGGTCTGCCAATGCCCCTTTGCCAGGCTCACTTCCGCCCAGAATTGTCGCGGGAATGTCTACGATCGTTGAAGCTGTTTCTGCTCCGGACATGGCCGCCGTGAAAGGCATTCCTGTCAGCTCGGCAACAAGGCCTTCAACGGGCAAAATGTGGGATGCCTCGCCATACCCAATGCTTCCAGTCAGGACGTCGACGAGTCCATCTGGGGCAAAAGCATCCCCCAATACCGTTTCTACACCACCGACCAAGGCCGCCGGCCCGGAAAGTGTTTCGGAAACCACGTTGTCGATCTGATCGACGATCTGGTCCACACCACTGATGCTGCTGCTGATGTCTTCGATTATGCCGTGAGCAGTCGCAAGGATGTCCTTGGTCAGAGCCTGAGAAATTCCATCGCCAGCAGCATTTTGCGATGCCTGAAGGACCGATCCAATTGTCGAGGTAATCTGCTCGGCCACGCGTCCGACGAGTGCATCAGCACTGAAAGAGGCGACATTTGCGTCACTCTGGCTTCCTGCCGACAGAAAACCACCTGCATTGATATCGCTTCCAGCAGTCGCCGTTCCGTTTGCAGGCGCCTGATGGTCGATTGCCGCTGACTGGACTATCGCTTGGTGTGATATCTCCGAATGGCCATTACCGTCGGCCTGCACGGCGGAAACAGCACCATCTGCGTGTGCCGCTGCCTGACCTTGGCTATCGGGTAAAGTAGTGGAGCCATAGGCGCTATGTTGCGTCGCATCGTCTGGCTGCGAGGGCAATTGCTGCGGCGAGACCACTTCGATTGCATGGGCGGCTCTGCCGTTCATGACAGTTAACGTGACGGCGCCTGCAGCTGTCGCAATAGCTACAGCCTCGGCAAAACGGGAGGCCGCTGGAGCCGAAATGCTCAAGCTTTTACCCCACTCGGTGCGGTCGCGAGCGACAGTCTTATGGTCTTCGAGCGTGCTCATCTGTTCTCACCTATCGTTCACGAAACGCGCCACTGATCTCGTCGAACAGGGGGCTCGTCAAATAATCCACCAAAGTCCGTGGTTGGGTTTCGACGATGACTTGAACCGGCATGCCTGGTTGCAGCGAAAGACCGGCATTTTGAACATCGCTTCGATCCAGTTGGACCTGGACCGCATAGTAATTCTGACCAGTCGATTGATCAGATAGGCTGTCAGCCGAAACGGTGCTGACTATGCCGGAGATTTTAGGTCTTTGGTTGCGAGATACACCGGTCAGTCGGACGTCAGCGACCTGTCCGTTTCGAATGTCGCTGATATCGGACAGCTTAAGCTTGGCATCCACGAACAAGGGATCGTCCTTGGGAACGATTTCCATGAGTGCTGAGCCGGCCTCGATGACGCCGCCGACGGTAAACACCGATAGACCGACGACCGTGCCAGTCGCGGGCGCACGCACCACAGTGCGGTCGAGCACGTCCTTGGCATTGTCGAGATTGGGCTGTAGCTCGCTCAAGCTTGCATCGACCTGCTGAAGTCGTGTTGTGATCTCTGCCGTACGTTCTCTTTCCAGCTGGGTAATCTTCAGACGTGCTTCCCCGATGCGCGCCTGAGCGCCGGCAAGTGCTGACCGCCGCGCGGAGATTTCGGCTTTGACATCATTGACGCGGCCTTCTAGCGACTGCGCCCGGGTTCGCGAAATTGCACCGGACTCAAGCAGCTTGCGAGCGCTTGCTGCTTCATCTTGTGCTAACTCGGCCTGCCTCTGCAGCCCTTCTATCTCAGCCTGCAAGCTTCTCGCCTGCTCCTCAGTCTGAGTGATCTGACTTGTGATAGCATCCGCGTTGGCAGCGTACTGCTTTTGCCGCGCCTGCATGAGCGCGGTTTGGTTCTCGATCACCTGACGGATATCCGGTTCGCCGTTCGTTGTCTGCGAGGACAAGGCGAGAAAATCGGGTTGATCTTTTCCGTCCCGTTCGGCAATCAGGCGCGCCTTTTCGGCGAGCAAGGCGCGGCGGCTGTGCTGGAGGATGCGGTATTTCGCTTGTGGCTCCGTATCGGATAGACGCATAACAACATTGCCGCGCTGGACACTTTGACCTTCACGGATGTCGATCGACTGAATGACCCCACCATACGGGTGCTGAACCTTTTGCCGACGGCCCTCCACCTGAAGGCTGCCATTGGCAATCACGGCGCCCGAAAGCGGCGCGCTGATCCCCCACGCACCCAGCAGAACGACAAAGCCCGCTATTGCGCCGATGCCGTAACGCGCCGGGCCCCAAGGATTAGAATAGCTTTCTCGCGATGACGGATTGGATTTACTCAATTCTGCCTCCTTATGCCGCGGAGACTGGAACAGCGTCCGCCGGCATTGAAGCCTTGATATGGCCGTAGACCACGCCGGGCTCGTCGTAGGCCTCAATTCGACCCGCGCGCATGAACATCAGCCGATCCATCGCCTCAAGAACGGCCTGTCGATGGGTAACCACGATGACTGTAGACCCATGTTTCTTGAGTGCTTCGATGGCGGCGCGCAGTCCATCTTCGCCGGCTGTATCTAGGTTCGCATTGGGTTCGTCGAGAACCAGAAGCGACGGCGCTCCAAGCAATGCCCGAGCGAGACCGAGGCGCTGTCGCTGACCACCCGAAAGACCGACACCTTCAGGGCCAAGCGGCGTGTCATATTGCTGCGGAAGGGCCATGATCATGTCGTGGATGCCGGCCACGCGAGCCGCGCCGACAACTTGTTCGATGGGCGGCTCGGCAAAACGCGCAATGTTTTCGCGCACGGTTCCGGCAAACAAGCCCACATCCTGTGGCAGATAGCCTGCCTGCTGACCAAAGCGGCTATGATCCCACTTGCTGTATTCGATGCCGCCATAGGTGAGCGTGCCCGCATCCGGTCGTGTCGCCCCCGCGAGAAGGCGCGCCAATGTGCTTTTGCCCGACCCGGAGGGCCCGACGATGCCGATGGCCTTGCCAGCAGGGATATCGAAAGACAAACCTTTGAGGACGGGATCACGCATGTTGGGAAAGGCGTAGGACAAGTCATCGGCGATCAGGCCGTTGCCGGATTTCGGCACGATGGTGTGGATATTGCTTTCAGGCGTCTCCTCAAGAAGACGCTTGATTTCGCCATATCCAAGTCGCGCTTCCGAGAACTGTTTCCAAGCTGCTACCCCCTGTTCCACAGGAACCAAAGCGCGGCCCATAATAATACTGGAGGCAAAGATTGTGGCTGGCTGGATGGCGCCATCGATGACGAGCCAGGCACCTGTCGCCAGCATCAGTGATTGTAGAAGCAGGCGCGCGAACCGGATGCCTGACGCAATGATGGCATTGCGATCACTGGCATACGCTTGCGCTACCAACATCTTGTCGCGATTGGTCGACCAGTGACGCTCGATGGCCGGCTGCATGCCCATCGAGAGCACAACATCGGCATGTCTCAAGATGTTCTCGGTGAAACCGTAGGATCCATTTGCAGCGTTTTCTGCTGATTTGAGCGAAGGGCGCGTCAGTCTTTCATTGAAAAGAGCAAGGCCGAACAGGCCAATTGCCCCCAATGAGGCGATTGCCCCCAAAAGCGGGTGGATAAAGAACAGGAGCAGAAGATAAAGTGGGATCCAGGGGATGTCGAAGGCAAAGAAAATACCGGGACCAGTCACGAACGTGCGAAACTGATCCAGTTGCCGCATCTGCTGCGAACCGCGGGAATATCCCTGATAAGCCGACTTCTCAACGAGTGCCCGGAACACGCGCGGAGCAATTTCGGTATCGAGCCGGATGCCGGATCTGATCAAAAGCTGGGACCGGGTCGCGTCCAGAGCGCCCATCGTGACAAGAGCCAACCCGAGGACGACAGTCAGCAGGATGAGTGTCGTCACGTTCTCGCTTTCGAGAACTCGATTGTAGATCTGCATCAGGTAGAGTGGTGAACTCAGATAGAGCAAATTGATTGCACCGCTGAACAGCCCGGCGACCGCAAATTGCGGGCCTAGACGTTTCAGAGCGTCAGAAACTTCATTTTGTGATGGCATCGACGTGTCCGGCCGGATCGGATAACGGAAAACGGCGGAGCATAAGCCCCGCCGCATAGCCCTTACAGAAGGCCGGACAGCAGTCCGCCGCCATTCGAGCCGGAGTCCGAATAGTCAGCCGACGCGCTGCTGTTCTGGAAATCGGTATCAATCGGTGCAGAAACGCCGAGGCCAATGCCGTCAAGCAGGCTGAACTCGGTTGCGCTTGCACTATGATCGCCATCGCCGCCGTCAGAATCGACATTAGCGGTGGAGAAACCCAACACCTGACCGGTGCCGAATTCAATGGCGGGCGCTGTGTCTACAGACGTCCAATTGTCAGACTCGTTGATCGAGCCGGATTCCTGGCTACCGTTGCTTCCCAGAAGTTCGTCGATGATCGACATTGTGTATCTCCTTCATGGTTCTTTACGTTCGCCACCGGGACCGTTTGGTGCCGCTGACAGGGGTAGAACCCGACGAGATTGAAAAGGTTCGCAAAGTATAAAAGGTTATTTCAAGGCACGCGTGCCTTAAATGTGTTTTAAATAATATAAACTGTCATATAAAAATATGACATAGTGACGTTATTATTTTTACCGATCAAGATTTATACTCAGTTGCAGCTACTTGATTGTCGAGCGGCGTACCGATTCTCGATGGCGCGATGTCTCTTCACCGTGAAGTCGATTCGACGATATAACCGGGATGACAGTGGAGGGAGGGTTGACGGACAGATTATGTCCAATAGCTGTGTGGTGCCGAACCCATAACTGATTAGGCTTTCCAACGGGGCATTGGACACGGTTCAGCGGAAGCCGAGAAGCAGGCAGAAGGCGACGGTTGATACGCTGGAGCATCGGACTGTTTCTTCGTGGTCGTCGACATACCTCTGGTAATAAATCGGCTCAGCGTCTAGGGATGTTGGGTGACCAAACCGTTGGTATACTATACTGAATAGCGTTCTGCCCCATGCTCCAACAATGTTCGGAAGCGCGTTTCAGAATGGCATGACTGGAGAACTCCCCACTATGCCTGATCTGGCATCCTGCCCTGAACTGAAAACTCGCGAACCGCATTGGGATGAGGCGGAGCGGTTAGCCGCGATTGAGCGCTACGCCATACTCGACAGCGGCCGGGAAGAAGCCTTCGATGACGTGGCCGAGTTGGCTGCGGACATCCTTGAAGCACCCATCGCCGTGGTCAATTTCATCGCCGCCGATCGCCAATGGTTCAAGGCGGAGGTTGGCATCGGCACGGACACCCTCCCGCTCGACGTATCCATCTGTCGGCACGCAATTATGCAGCCGGGCGTTCTTGTGGTGCCGGATCTCACCCAGGATGATCGCTTCAGAGGCAATCCGCTGATCCATATCGCCGACGGCCTGCGCTTTTACGCAGGCGCCGTTCTGGAGACGCCT
>Ga0075364_10000975_pt1 | contig 15095 bp, 1 predicted proteins | sample EndMetdeltDD1764_FD_71517 | JGI IMG/M metagenome (GOLD analysis project Ga0075364, IMG submission 71517) | Populus endosphere microbial communities from Tennessee, USA - Endosphere MetaG P. deltoides DD176-4 | ecosystem: Host-associated > Plants > Roots > Endosphere | place: USA: Tennessee...
AGCCCCGCCCTCGACGGGGGACCGACCAAAGTCGGTGTTTCGAATCCGGCCAGAACATCACCCCAGGCCATGCGGGCGGCGTCAATGTCCCGATCAGCCAGCCAGGTGACGAAGTTGCGGAACTGCGCCGGTGCGGGCAGCCACTGCCCGAAGTAACTGGCGAAGATCTCCTGCAACAGGATCGGCAGCGACCACCCGTCCATCACGATGTGATGGTTGGTGAGCACAAACCGGTGCCGGTCCTCGGCGACTCGAATCAGCGTGGCCCGGAAGACCGGGCCATCGGTGAGGTCGCAGACGGCGGCCCGGTCGTCGGCGCAGACCCGCTGGACCTGCTCCTCGACATCGTTGCCGGGTTCGAGGTCGATCAGTCGCCACGGCGCCTCGGGATCGGCGGGAATGATCTGCACCGGCTGGTCGAGTTGTTCGTGGAAGCGGGCCACCAGGTTGGGGTGACGGATGACCACCGTGCGCACCGCACCATGCAGCCTTTCGGCATCCAGCGGGCCGGCCACCGAGATGTCCAGTTGCACCGCATAGATGTCGTCGCCGGAACCCACCGAGGCGCTGGCGTGAAACAGCAGACCTTGTTGCAGTGGCGTCAGCGGCAATACGTCAGCGATCTGCATATTGCCGCTGAAGCTCGTCAAGCTGTTGTTGGCTCACCCGTGCCGTTATATCGGACGGAGTCAAGCCACCACCACCACCCTTGACATTCGACGAGATACCGGCCAAGGCGTCGAACCAAAGCCGATTGAGCCGCCGCACCTGAGCCTCGTTCAGCGTCGACGGAGCCCAAGTCCAACTGGCCTGCAGGCGAGGGCCGGATTCGGAGTCGATGGTGCTGGCGTTCACCTCCAGCGTGTGCATCAACGGCATGGGTATCGCCCCGGCCACGTCGGCCAGCGACACGCCCTCGGCACTGACCCGCCACAGATCGGCAGAAGCTTCGGCTGCAGCGGCGCCCAACCGCCCGAGATAATTGAAACCGACTGTCGGATCTGACCCACCCAGGTCGACTTCGGTGTTCAAGTAACGCAGCAGGCCATAGGTCAGGCCGTCCGGCTGGGAGCGCAGCTGCTCTTTGGCATCTTTCACGACCTTCCCCAGCGCGGCGTCACCGGCGGTCACCTGTGCCCAGGACAATCCGCCGACTGTCAGCGCCACCGGATACTTGGTCGTGAACCACCCCACGGTGCGCGACAAGTCCACATCGCCTGCCAGCTCCTCGGCGCGGCCGTGACCCTCCACGTCGATTCCGACCGGCGCACCGCCAGTACCCAGGAACTCTGCCAACGCCACCCCGAACGCAATCAGCAGAATGTCTTGCACCCCAGCGTGAAACGCCGCCGGTACGTCGCCAAGCAGTTGCCGCGTCGTCTCCGAATCGAGCGATTCCGACAATGAACCGGCGCGGTCACGGGTATCCACGTCTGGGCGTACCGCAGGCAACACCGTCGGGGTCGCCGCCACCTGCCGCCACGCCTCGGCCAGGCCGACGACTTCTGGGTGATGGGCGTGCTCGGCCAGCAGCGCCGACCACCGGGCAAAGGAGGTGCCTCCCGCAGGCAGCTCCACCGGTTGGCCGTTGACATGCTGGGCCCACGCAATGTTCAAGTCTTCCAACAGGATTCGCCACGACACCCCGTCAACGACGAGATGGTGAATCATCAGCACCAACTGCCTGGTCTCGGTCGCCCACAGTGCGCTGAGCATCGCCCCGGAGGTTGGATTCAGCCGCGAACGACCCTCCGCCACCGCCTCGTCGGACAACACCTCGACCGTGCGCAGGCACGCACCGGCGTCCACCGTGCCGGCTTCGGGAACCTGCAACTGCCAGCCGCCGGCGCCGTCGTCACCGACGCGCGAACGCAACATGGCATGGCGATCCAGCAACGTCTGCACCATGACGGTTACATCGGCCCCGGTGACACCGGCCGGGGCCGCAAGGACCACCGTCTGGTTGAACTCGTCAACCGGACCATCCACGCTCTGCAGCCAGTGAATGATCGGGGTCGGCTCCACCGCACCGATACCTTCGTCGACTTCGGCGGCTTCACCACTGACGACCTGAACGACGGAGGCCAGCCGGGACACGGTTTGCTCGACGAAGATGTCCCGCGGCCGGCATACCAGCCCGGCGGCACGAGCGCGCGCCACCACCTGCATCGACAGAATGCTGTCCCCGCCCATATCAAAGAACGAGTCATCGACCCCGACTCGCTCTACGCCGAGGACCTGCGCGTAGATGCTGGCGAGGATCTGCTCCACCGGAGTGACAGGCGCACGATAGCGACCGGCGTCCTGGTACTCCGGTGCGGGCAGTGCCCGCTTGTCGAGTTTGCCGTTGACAGTCAGCGGCAGGGCATCGATCACCACAAGCGCGGCAGGAACCATGTACCCCGGGAGTCGCTCGGCGAGCTTCGCCCGCGCGGCAGCCGGGTCGGCGGTTCCGGCGAAATAACCCACCAGACGTTTGTCGCCGGGACGATCTTCGCGGGCAATCACCGCCGCCTGAGTCACGCCGGGGACGTCGGCCAGTGCGGCCTGCACCTCACCGAGCTCGATTCGATAGCCACGGATCTTGACCTGATCGTCGGCACGTCCCAAGTACTGCAACTGCCCGTCTTCGCCCCACCGCACCAAATCGCCGGTGCGATACATCCGAGCCCCAGGCGCACCGAACGGGCACGCCACGAACCGCGACGCTGACAATCCGGCTCGGCCAAGGTATCCGACGGCGAGGCCACCGCCCGCGAGATAGAGCTCGCCCATCACGCCTTCCGGCACGGGCCGTAACCACTCATCGAGAACGAACGTCGCCCCGTTGGGTACCGGCGAACCGATGGGCACCGAACTCGAACCCGCGGTGAGCGGGGCGCTGATCGCCGCATAAATAGTTGCTTCGGTCGGCCCGTACGCGTTGATCATGATGCGCCCGGTCGTTGCCCACCGATTCACCAGTTCACTCGGGCAAGCCTCGCCGGCCACCACCAACGCCGTCGACTCCAAGCCCTCCGGCGACAGCATCCCTGCCGCCGATGGGGTCTGGTACACGACGTCGACCTGTTCAGCGACCAGTAGGTCATGCAGCTCGTCCGGGGACCCTGCCACCGACTCCGGCACGATCACCAATCGACCGCCGTGCAGCAGCGCCCCCCAGATCTCCCACACCGACACGTCGAATACCAGTGAATGCCATTGCGACCAAACCTGTCCCGGGCCTGCCGGCAGATTGGCGGGCAGGGAATGGAGCGTTTGCGCCACGTTGCCGTGCGTGATGCCCACGCCCTTGGGGAGACCAGTGGTCCCCGAGGTGTAGATCCTGTACGCGACGTCGTCAGCAGACGGCGCGGGCAAGGGGGAATCGGGCTGGACCTGCACGGCCGGATCGTCGACGTCGATGACGGCGACATCGGCTCCGCTGAACCTCGAGCGCAGGTCCGCGCCCGTGACAGCGGCTATCGGTTTCGCGTCGGCGAGCATGAACTCCAGCCGTGCCGCGGGCACCGCCGGGTCGATCGGCACGTATGCCGCGCCGGTCTTGAGAATCGCCAGCATCGCCACGATGGCATCGGCGCCGCGAGGAACCATCAGCACCACGGATTCGCCCGGGCGGGCGCCGTGACCAGCCAGGAGATTCGCCAACCGGTTCGCGGCCCGGTCGAGGTCGCGGTAGCTCAGCGAGCGGTTTTCGAATGTCAGCGCCACTGCGTGCGGGGTGCGCGCCACGTGCGCGGCGAACAGCTCGGGTATCGACTGCACCATCGACGGCGGCCGCGTCAACGTCGCCCTGTTGCCCAAACCGTCCAGGCGGGCCTGCTCACCGGCGTCGAGCAGATCCACCGACGACAACCGCTGAGTGGGATCGGCTGTCATGAACGCCAATACGCGTTGGAACCGCTCGACCAAGGACTCGATGCTCGCCGTGTCGAACGCGGTGACATCGAATTCGACACGCAGTCCGAGTTCATGACTCGGGAGGGCCATCACGGACAGCGGGTAGTGGTTGGACTCTCGGTTGGTGAACTCGGTGACGGCCAGTTCGTGCGCACCCGAGAACGCGCTGGTGTCGATGGGGTAGCTCTCGTACAGGAACAACGTGTCGAACAGTCGATCATGACCGGTGGCTCGGTGAATCTCGTTGAGCGCCAAGTGTTCATGTTCGATGGTGTTGTTGTGGGCACGTTGCAGCTGCGCCAGCAGGTCGGCGACGGTCGTGGTCGCGGTCGTCCGCGCCCGTACCGGAACTGTGTTGATCAACAGGCCCACGATCGTTTCGGAGCCGACCAGTTCCGCCGGCCGCCCTGAGACCGCAGTGCCGAAAGCGACGTCGTGCTGGCCCGTCAGCGACATCAACATCTGCGCCCACGCCGCCTGCAGCACCGTGCTGACCGTCGTGTGGCAGGAACGCGCGAGCTCGCCGAGAGCCTCGGTCGTCTCGGCCGAGAGCCGATAGGTTTCGACGCCACGCTGCCCTGCCTCGGCCGACGGCGCTACCAGGGTAGGGGTCTCGAATCCGCTCAACACCTCGCGCCATGCCGCTCGGGCGGCATCGTGGTCCTGGTTGGCGAGCCAGCTGACGACGCTGCGGTAGGGAGCAGCAGCGGGCAGCCGCTGACCGAAGTAACTGGCAAAGATCTCCTGCAGCAGGATGGGCAGCGACCACCCATCGATCACGATGTGGTGGAACGTGAAGACAGCGCGATGCTCGTTGCCTGCCGTGCGAATCAGAGCGGCGCGGAAGGTCGGCCGGTCCGCCAGATCGCGTACTGCGACGCGCTCGGCAGCCGACAGCTGCTGAATCTCGCCATCGGGGTTCCGGTCGTGCTCGCGAAGATCGACATACCGCCACGCCATCACTGGCTCGGCAGGGATGATCTGCACCGGCTCGCCGAACTGGTCGCAGAAGCGGGCCGCCAGGTTGGGATGACGAGCGACCACGGTGTGCACCGCATCGCGCAGCCGGTGCTGGTCAAGCAAGCCGGCGATGGTGACGTCCAGCTGCACGGCATAGATGTCGTCCGCGGAGCCCTTGGCGACCGTGGAGTGGAACAACAGCCCCTGCTGCAGCGGGGTCAACGGCAGTACGTCGGCGATCCGGTACTGCTGGTCGAGCTCGTCGATCTGCGACTGGCTCAGTCGGGCCGGCACGATATCCGACGGCGTCAGCCCGCCCCCACCGCTTCGGACCAGAGCGCCGATGCCAGACAGGGCCTCGAACCACAGCTGGCCCAGCCGCTGCACCTGCGCGCGGTCCAGCGCCGAGGGCGCCCACGTCCAGTTGGCCTGCAGACGCGGGCCGGTGTCCGTGTCCACCGTGCCCGCATTGAGCTCGACGGTGTGCATCAGAGGCATCGGCACCGCCGCGGCGGCCCCGGTCAACGCCAAGCTGTCCTGCCTGAGCCGCCACAGGTCATCAGACAGATCACTGCCGCCCGCTCCGAGGCGACCGAGGTAGTTGAACCCGATCGTCGGATCCGATCCGGCCAGGTCGACGTCGGGATTCAGGTAGCGCAGGAGTCCGTAGGTCAGGCCGTCCGGCAAGGCGCGAAGTTGCTCCTTGATGTCCTTGACGACGGCGCCCAAAGCTTCCTCGCCGGCTTTCACCTGTGCCCAGGACAAGTTGCCCGCCGCCAACGAAACCGGATATTTGGTGGTGAACCACCCGACCGTGCGTGACAGGTCAACGTCGAGAGCCAGCTCCTCGTGGCGGCCGTGGCCCTCCACATCGATTCCGATGGGCGCCCCGGTCTGTCCTAGGAATTCGTTCCACGCCAACCCGAACGCAATCAGCAGAATGTCTTGCACGCCAGCGTGAAACGCTGCAGGTACCTCACCCAGCAGTCGGCGGGTTGCCTTGGCATCCAACGACACCGAGATCGACTCAGCAGTCTCGAAGGTGTCGGTCGCCGGTTGCACCGCCGGCAATACCGCCGGGGTCTCGGTCACCTGTCGCCAGGTGTCGGCCAGCGCAACCACTTCCGGGCTCTGTGCGTGTTCGGCCAGTAGCGATGACCAACTGGCGAACGATGTTCCCCCCGTCGGCAATTCCACCGATTGCCCGTTGCGATGCTGGGCCCAGGCGATGTTCAAGTCCTCCAGGAGAATTCGCCAGGACACCCCGTCAACAGCCAGGTGGTGAATCATCAACGCCAGCTGTCGCGTCTCGGTCGCCCACAGCGCGCTGACCATAGCCCCGGCAGCCGGGTTCAGCCGCGAACGCGCCGCCACCAACGCTTCATCGGAGATCTCGTCGACCGTGGACACGAACTCACTCGCGTCGACCGAACCGACGTCGGGCACCGTCAACGACCACCCACCGGTGGCGTCGTCATCAGCCCGCAGTCGCAACGTCGCATGCCGATCCAACAATGCCTGAAGGACAACCACGACGTCGGCGTCACTGACGTCCGCCGGGGCCTGCACCAACACCGTCTGATTGAACTGGTCGACGGGACCCTCCACACCCTGCAGCCAGCGGATGATCGGGGTGGCCACCACCGAACCGACGCCCTCATCCACTTCGGCGGCTTCGCCGCCTGCGACCACCACCACGGAAGCCAGTCGGGACACCGTCTGTTCGACGAAGACGTCGCGAGGCCGGCACAACACCCCGGCCGCCCGGGCGCGGGCTACGACCTGCATCGACAGGATGCTGTCACCACCCAGGTCGAAGAACGAGTCATCGATCCCAACCCGCTCCACACCCAGCACCTGCGCGAAGACGTTGGCCAAAATCTCTTCGACCGCGGTGGCCGGGGCCCGGTATTCGTCACCGGTCGTGCGGTATTCGGGAGCGGGCAGGGCGCGCGTGTCGAGTTTGCCGTTGACGGTCAACGGCAGTGAATCGATCACCACCACCGCCGCGGGCACCATGTAGGTAGGCAGCTTCTGAGCCAATTTCGCTCGCGTGGAGGCCGGGTCGGCCGTCCCGGTGATGTAACCGACGAGGCGCTTGTGCCCAGGCCGGTCCTCGCGGGCGATCACTGCCGCCTGATCGACGCCGTCCAGTGCGGCCAGGGCGGCTTGGACCTCGCCGAGCTCGATGCGGTAGCCGCGGATCTTGACCTGCTCGTCAGCGCGACCGAGGTACTGCAGCTGACCGTCATCGCCCCACCGCACCAGATCCCCGGTGCGATACATCCGTGCTCCCGGCCCTCCGAACGGGCACGCCACGAACCGCGACGATGTCAGCCCGGGCCGGTTCACATATCCGACAGCCACTCCGCGGCCCGCGAGATACAACTCCCCGACCACGCCTGGTGACACCGGCCGCAGCAACTTGTCCAGCACGAACAGCGCCGCCCCCGGCACCGGCGAACCGATCGGCACCACAGTCGAACCCGCCGTCAGCGGCCCGCTCATCGCCGCATAGATCGTGGCCTCAGTCGGGCCGTAGGCGTTGATCATCACCCGACCGCTCGTCGCCCACCGGTCCACCAGGTCGCTCGGGCAGGCCTCGCCGGCCACCACCAGAGTCGTCGACTCCAACAGCTCCGGTGACAACATGCCTGCCGCCGAAGGCGTTTGGCACAAGACCGTCACCTTCTCGGTGACCAAGACATCGTGCAGATCATCTGGCGAACTCGCCACCGACTCTGGCACCACCACAAGCCGGCCACCATGCAGCAGCGCGCCCCAGATCTCCCACACAGAGACGTCGAACACCAACGAATGCCACTGTGACCACACCTGCCCCGGCCCCGCGGGCAGATCGGCGTGCAGCGACTCCACCAACTGCGTGACGTTGCGATGGGTGATCGCGACTGCCTTGGGCACGCCGGTGGTCCCCGACGTGTACGTCATGTACGCCAGGTCATCGACCGCGGGCCCCGGCAGGGTGGTGCTGGGCAGGCTTTCGATGCGGGGGTCATCGACATCGAGTACGACCAGTCCGGATTCATCAAGCCGCTCACGGAGTTCCGACGTGGTGATCGCCGCCACCGGCGTCGCATCGGCGAGCATGAACGCGATGCGCTCATCGGGATGTGCCTGGTCGATCGGGAGATACGCCGCCCCCGTCTTCAGCACCGCCAAAATTGCGACGATCGCCTCAGCGGACCGCGGCAGCAACAGCGCCACCGACTCGCCTGGGCCGGCACCAAGGTCAACCAAAGAGTGCGCCAACCGATTCGCAGCCTCATCCAACTGGCGATAGGTCAGCAGCAGCTCGCCGCACACCAACGCGACGGCCTCTGGGGCGCGGTCCACGTGTGCGGCGAACAACTCCGGAATCGACACGGGTGCGGACCAGGGCTCTGTCAATACAGCCCGGTTGCCCCACTCGTCCAGTTCGTCGTGGTCGTCGTCGTCGAGCAGATCAAAGGACAACAACCGCCTTGAGGCGTCGATAGTCATGATTCCTCCCCTAGCGCTGCGGTCATGGATTCCAGCACCCGCCGCAGTCGCTCGATTAGCTTGGCAATTTTGGTCGCCGTGAAAACGGCGGTGTCGTACTCGAAACGCAGGTTCAGTTCTTCGCCGGGCACAGCCTGCACCGCTAGCGGATAGTGGGTGTACTCGCGGGTTGCGATGTCAGTGACGGCAAGTCCATCGAGGCCCGTCAATGCGCCAGTGTCGACCGGATAGTTCTCGTAGGCGAAAACCGTGTCGAAGAGCCGGTCGTGACCGGTGACGCGATGCACCTCGGTCAGCGCCAGGTGCTGATGCTCGAGGGTGTGGTTGTAGGCGCGCCGCAGCTGTTCCAACAGGTCGGCGATGGTGGTTTCGGCGGTGATCGTCGCCCGTACCGGCACCGTGTTGATCATCAGACCCACCATCGAGTCGGCACCGGCGACGTCGGTCGGCCGGCCCGAGACGGCAGTGCCGAACGCCACGTCATGCTGACCGGTCAGCGAGTACAGCAGCTGCGCCCACGCGGCCTGCAACACCGTGCTGACGGTGGTGTGACACGTGCGCGCCAGTTGACCAAGGGCATGCGTGGTCGCTGCGGTCAGTTGGAGCGACTCGTAGCCGCGCCGCCCCAGGCCCTCGTGACCCATCGCAACGAGGGTGGGAGTTTCGAAGCCGTCGAACACTTCGCGCCACGCGACCTGCGCGGCGGCGTGATCCTGATCGGCCAACCAGGTGACGAACCGACGGTAGGACGTCGGCGGGGGCAGCCGATGTCCGTAGTAGCCGGCGAAGACTTCCTGCAGCAGGATCGGCTTTGACCAGCCGTCCAAGACGATGTGGTGATTGGTCAGCACGAAGCGGTGCAGATCCTCGGCGATACGGATCAGCGCAACGCGGAACGCCGGCCCCTGGGTGAGGTCCAGAACCGCAGCGCGTTCTGCGGCGCACACCCGCTCGAGCTGCTCTTCGACATCGACGCCCGCGTCGAGTTCCACGTAGCGCCAAGGTGTTTGGGGATCGGCCGGAATGATCTGAACCGGCTGGTCGAGCTGTTCGTGGAATCTTGCGACCAGGTTCGGATGGCGCACCACCGCGGAGTCCACTGCACCACGCAGTCTTTCGGCATCCAGCGGTCCCGTCAGAGTGACGTCCAGCTGCACCGAATAGACGTCGTCCCCAGAACCTGCCGCGGCGCCCGCGTGATACAGCAGACCCTGCTGCAGCGGAGTCAACGGGAGCACGTCGGCCAACGAGTACTGCTGTTGGAGCTCGTCGAGCTGTGACTGACTCAGCTGGGCCGGGGCGACATCAGAGGGAGTCAACCCGCCCCCGCCGTTCTTGACGCGGGTGCAGATGCCGCCCAGGGCCTCGAACCACAACTGGTTGAGCCGCTGAACCTGGCTCATGTCGAGCGCCGACGGCGCCCATGTCCAATTCGCTTGCAGCCGTGGGCCAGTCTCGGTGTCCATGGTGCCGGCGTTGAGGTCGAGGGTATGCATCAAGGGCGTCGGCGCCGCGGTGGCTGCGATCACCGACCCGCCAACCTCGTTGATCCGCCACAGCTCCTCGGACAGGTGCGCGCCCCCGCCCAGTCGCCCGAGATAATTGAACCCGATGGTCGGATCCGAGCCGGCCAGCTCGACATCCGGGTTCAAGTAGCGCAGCAGGCCGTAGGTGAACCCGTCCGGCACGTCGCGCAGCTGCTCCTTGGCGTTCTTGATCAGCGCATCGAGCGCGGGGTCGCCGCTGACGATCTGTTGCCAGTCGAACCCGCTAACCGCCAAGGACACCGGATACTTGCTGGTGAACCATCCCACCGTGCGCGACAGGTCCACGTCGTCCGCCAGCTCTTCCTCGCGGCCGTGGCCCTCCACATCAATACCGATCGGGGCACCGGTGCCCAGGAATTCCGCCAACGCCAACCCGTAAGCGATCAACAGCACGTCCTGCACCCCGGCGTTGAATGCCGCGGGCACCTCGCCGAGAAGCAGCCGAGTCGTCTCCGCGTCCAAAGACTCCGACATCGACTCCGCGGTCGCATAGGTATCGGTCGCCGGTAGGACTGCTGGCAACACCGCTGGAGTCGCCGCCACATGCCGCCAGGCGTCAGCCAGGTCGACGACTTCCTGGCGCTGCGCGTGCTCGGTCAGCAATGACGACCACCTAGCGAACGAGGTGCCGGCCGCCGGCAACTCCACCGGCCGCCCGTCGCGGTGCTGAGCCCACGCCAAGTTCAAGTCTTCCAACAGGATTCGCCACGACACCCCGTCCACCGCCAGGTGGTGAATGATGAGGACCAATTCGCTGGACGCGGACGCCCACACCGCAGTCAGCATCACGCCGTCGGCGGGGTTCAATCGCGAGCGCGCCGCCACCAACACTTCGTCCGACAACGCGTCGACGGTCTGCACGCGCGCAGTCGCATCCACCGTTCCCGCCTCGGGCACCGTCATCGACCAATTGCCGGCGGCATCCTCAGTGGCGCGCGCACGCAAAATCGCGTGCCGATCGAGCAGCCCCTGCAGAACGACATGTACGTCGCCCTCGGTGACCCCAGCCGGCGCCTCCAACACCACTGACTGGTTGAACTGGTCGATCGGACCTTCCACGCTGAGCAACCACCGCATGATCGGGGTGGCCACCACCGCACCGGTGCCCTCGTCGGCTGGGCCGGCCGCACCGTCGGTCAACCTCACTACGGAGGACAACCGGGCCACGGTCTGCTCGACGAAGACGTCGCGTGGTCGGCACAACACCCCGGCGGCCCTGGCGCGGGCCACCACCTGCATGGAAAGGATGCTGTCACCACCGAGATCGAAGAACGAATCGTCGACGCCGACCCGCTCGACGCCCAGGACCTGCGCGAAGATACCGGCCAGGATCTCTTCGATGGCGGTGACCGGAGCACGATAATCATCGGCGCCCTGATACTCCGGTGCCGGCAAGGCGCGCCTGTCGAGCTTGCCGTTGACGGTCAGCGGAATGGCCTCCAACACCATCACCGCCGACGGCACCATGTACTCGGGCAGCCGTTCAACCATCGCTGCACGCAACTTGGCGGGATCGGCGGACCCAGTGATGTATCCGACAAGGCGTTTGTCTCCTGGGCGGTCCTCACGGGCGATCACCGCCGCCTGGTCCACTCCATCCAGGTCTGCCAGGACAGCCTGCACCTCACCGAGCTCGATGCGATAACCACGGATCTTGACCTGCTCATCGGCTCGACCGAGATATTGCAGTTGCCCATCCGCACCCCACGACGCGAGATCGCCGGTGCGATACATCCGTTGGCCCAGCGTCCCGGACTCTCCGAACGGGCACGCCACGAAACGCGACGCCGTCAACCCGGCCCGGCCGACATATCCGTATCCAGCGCCGGTGCCTGCCACATACAACTCACCCACCACCCCGGCGGCGGTTGGACGCAGGAAGCTGTCCAGCACAAAGAACGCGAGGTGTGACAGCGGCACTCCGACGGGGCTGCTGGTGCCTTCGACATCCCGTTCGACGATCTCGCGGAAGGAGGCGTGCACCGTTGTCTCCGTGGTGCCGTACATGTTGATCATGCGCGGCAAACCCGGATGGTTGTGCAGCCACGTCCGTAGCCGACCCGGCTCGAGCGCTTCCCCGGCGAACACCACGGTCTGCAGCTTCAGTTGATTGGCCAGTTCTGGCTGCAACGCGTCCGCGGTCTGCAGCGCGTAGAACGCTGAAGGGGTCTGACTCAGCACGGTGACTTGCTCGGCGGCCAGCAGGGCGTGGAAATCCTCCGGGGAGCGCGCCACATCTTCGGGCACCACGACCAAACGGCCACCGTGCAACAGCGCGCCCCACATCTCCCACACCGAAACGTCGAAGGCCAAGGAGTGCCACTGCGTCCATACCTGACCCGCCAGCTCCAGGTCGCCGCCGGCGGCCTCCATCAGCTGGATCACGTTGTGGTGAGTGATGGCCACCCCCTTGGGCACGCCCGTGGTACCCGAGGTGTAGATCAGGTATGCGATGTCGTCGGGCACCGGTGCGGACAACGCGGTGGCCGGCTGGTTGGCGATGATCGGATCGTTGACATCGATGACCGGCAGCTCGGCTTCGTGCAGCCGCCCGGCCAACCCGGCGTTGGTGATCGCAGCGGCCGGAGCGGCGTCGGCGAGCATGAATGCGATCCGCGCATCAGGATGCGCAGGGTCGATCGGGACATAGGCCGCCCCGGTCTTGAGCACCGCCAAGATGGCCACAATGGCCTCGGTGGACCGGGGAAGCAGCAGCGCCACGCGCTCACCCGGGCCTGCCCCGTGACCGGCCAACAGGTTCGCCAACCTGTTCGCGGCCTCATCGAGCTCGTTGTAGGTCACCGAGCGACCTTCAAATGTCACGGCACCCGCCTCGGGCGCGCGCGCCACCTGCGCGGCGAACAACTCCGGGATCGATTTCAGCGTGGGTGCCAGCCGGGTCAACACCGAACGGTTCGCCCACTCGTCCAGCTGGGCATGCTCGGTGTCGTCGAGCAGATCGATCGACGACAACCGACGGTTGGGCTCGGCAACCATGATCTCCAGCACCTGCTGGAATCGCTCCATCAGTCGATTGATGCCGGCCGTGTCGAACGCGTCGGTGTCGAACTCGGCGCGTACCCGCATCTCGTTGCCCGGCATGACAACCACCGACAGCGGGTAGTGGTTGTATTCCCGGCTGCTGATGTCGGTGACGGCCAGCTCGTGCGCTCCCAGCAACGCGTCGGTGTCAATCGGATAGTTCTCGTAAACGAGGAGGGTGTCGAACAGCCGGTCGTGGCCGGTGACGCGGTGAATCTCGTTGAGCGCCAGGTGTTCATGTTCGAGTGTGTCGTTGTGCGCGGTGTGCAGTTGCTCGAGCAGATCGGAAACGGAGGTGGTCGCGGCGATGCGCGCACGGACCGGGACCGTGTTGATCATCAGGCCCACGATCGACTCCGCACCGACCAGATCGACGGGACGACCGGAAACGGCAGTGCCGAACGCGACGTCGCCGATGCCAACCAGCCCCGTCAACAACTGCGCCCACGCGGCCTGCAGCACAGTGTTGACGGTGGTGCGCTGAGAACGCGCCAGTTCGCCAAGCGCACGCGTCAGATCAGCCGATACCCAACGGGTTTCGACGCTTCGTCGACCCCCCAGGGCGGGTGGACCGACGAGAGTGGGTGTTTCGAAACCTTCGAAAGCGTTGTGCCAGGCGGTTTTCGCGCCTTCGCGATCCTGATTGTCCAGCCAGCTGACGAAGTTGCGGTAAGGCGTTGCAACGGGCAGGCGTTCCCCGAAATAGCCGGCGAAGATCTCCTGCATCAGAACCGGCAGGGACCAGCCGTCGATCACGATGTGGTGCAGCGTCAACACGAATCGGTGCCGATTGTCGGACGTCCGAATCAACGCGGCGCGGAAGGTCGGTCCGTCGGCGATGTCGCAGACCGCTGCCCGCTCGGCAGCACACAGCCGCTCGATGTGCTCTTCTGCGTCATCGTGGGCGCCCAGCTCCAGATATCGCCATGCCAGTTCCGGGTCGGCGGGGATGATCTGCACCGGCTCGCTGAACTGGTCGCTGAACCGGGCCGCCAGGTTGGGATGACGGACAACAACGGAGTGCACCGCATCGCGCAGGCGCCGCGCATCGAGGGGACCCGTGACCGTGACCCCAAGCTGGACGGCGTAGATGTCTTCGGCGGATTCGTGCGCGAAGCTCGAGTGGAAGAGCAATCCCTGCTGCACGGGGGTCAGCGGCAGGACGTCGGCGATCCGACCTCGCTGCTGCAACTCGTCGAGCTCTGACTGGCCCAGCCGGACCGGTGCGATATCCGACGGTGTCAGCCCGCCCCCGCCGTGTTCCACATGTGCGCAGATGCCTTCCAGCGCCTCGAACCATAGCTGGCTCAGACGCCACACCTGGTCGCTGTCGAGCGCCGAGGCAGCCCATGTCCAGTTGGCCTGCAGGCTCGGGCCGGCGGCGCTGACGGTGGTCGCCGCATTGAGTGCCACGGTGTGCGCGAGTGGCATCGGTATGGCCGCGGCCGCACCGGCCACCGCCACGGCCGTCGGGCTGACGCGCCACAAGTCAGCGGAGGTTTCCGCTTCGGCGTCGCCCAACCGGCCCAGATAGTTGAATCCGATCGTCGGATCCGAACCCGCGAGCTGGATTTCGGGGTTCAGATAGCGCAACAGGCCGTACGTCAACCCGTCGGGCAGAGCGCGGAGTTGTTCTTTGGCTTTCTTGATCGCCGGACCGAGTGCCGCGCCACCCGCGGTCACATCCGTCCAGGGCAGCTCGTCGATCGCCAGAGCCACCGGATATTTGGTGGTGAACCATCCCACCGTCCGCGATAGGTCCACATCGGCGGCCAGCTCCTCCGCGCGCCCGTGACCCTCCACGTCGATGCCGATCCCGCTGCCGCCGTTCGGGAAGAACTCTGCGCAGGCCAAACCGAATGCGATCAGCAGGATGTCTTGTACGCCGGCGTGAAACGCTGCCGGTACCTCACCCAGCAGCATGCGGGTCGACTCGACTCCCAGTGACACAGACAGTTGTCCGGCACTCGCGTAGGTGTCTTCCTCGGGTCGCGGCGGCGGCAGCACCTCCGGGGTCGCCACCTCCCGCCAGGCCTGCGCCAGGCCGACGACTTCGGAGCTGCGCGCGTGTTCCGCCAACAGCGACGACCACCGCGCAAACGACGTGCCGCCCGGCGGCAACGCCACCGGTTGCCCGCCATGGTG
>Ga0075364_10000976_pt1 | contig 15090 bp, 13 predicted proteins | sample EndMetdeltDD1764_FD_71517 | JGI IMG/M metagenome (GOLD analysis project Ga0075364, IMG submission 71517) | Populus endosphere microbial communities from Tennessee, USA - Endosphere MetaG P. deltoides DD176-4 | ecosystem: Host-associated > Plants > Roots > Endosphere | place: USA: Tennessee...
GCCCTGCGTAACTCCATCAAACACACAGTTAAAGGAACAAGATCGTGGTTTCCGAGACTATAGACGAGCCAGCACCTGCTTTGCCGCCTCGCAATCCCTTGCGGAAGGTCGCTCTCATTGTTGTTTTTTTGGCGTTGGGCCTGTTCGTACTCTCGGTCTTCATGGAGCGGCGGACACCCTCAACGTCTCAGGCGCAGGTCCAAGCCTATGTGGTTGGCATTGCGCCTGAAGTGACAGGTCGTGTTGTGGAGGTGGGTGTTACGGACAACACACGCGTGGAGGCCGATCAGATATTGTTCCGGATCGATCCCCAGCGCTACGAACTTGCTGTGAACGAGGCGGAAGCTGGCCTTGCCAGTGTCGGTCAATCAATCGGCGCATCAACTGCGGCGGTTGACGCTGCTCAGGCCAAACTCGTGCAGATACGAGCGGACAGAGATAATCTTCGCGACCAGTATGCCAGGGCCTCCGCACTCCTCAAGTCCGGCGTGTTTTCGAAGGCCCGCTTTGATACGGCCAAATCCGCCTACGAGCAGGCGGAGGCCTCGGTTTCGGGGGCGGAAGCTGATCTCGCCAAGGCCCGCGAACAGCTTGGTCCTTCCGGAAACGACAATCCACAGCTGCGTGCTGCCCTTGCGGGACTGGAAAAGGCACGGCTGGATCTGATGCATACCACCGTGCGGGCGCCGTCGCCTGGAGTTGTCACCAATCTTCAGCTCACCACCGGGAAGGTTTTACCCGCGGGTCAACCGGCCATGACGTTCATTGATGTCGGCACCATCTGGATCAATGCCGCGTTCAAGGAAAACAGCCTCGAAAATGTCGTCGTTGGCAACAGGGCGGAAATCCTTTTTGATGCCCTTCCCGGGCGCCTGTTTCCCGCTACGGTGGAGAGCGTTGGCTTCGGCGTGTCGCAAGGCAACACGGATCCGACCACCGGATTGCCCACCATCAGGAGTGACAGCGGCTGGGTCAAGGAAGCACAGCGGTTCCCTGTTCGTCTCAACATCGCCGAAGCCGACAGACCACAGGGTGGTGTGCGCTACGGCTCGCAGGCGACGGTCATCATCTATACCGGTGACAATCCGGTGACAAATGCGTGGGGATCGCTGTGGGTCCGCATCGTGTCGGTACTCACCTATGTCAACTGACACCACCGCCGCAAAGCAGAAGCGAAAGGGATTGCGGGTCGCTCTTGCAGTCTCGTTAGGCTTTGTGCTGGCGGTGTACTGGAGGGCTTTCATACCGTTTCTCGGACCGCTTTTTGCTGCACAGTTTCTACTGGCGAGCTCTCGACCAATGCCGCTTGGCAAGACTGTCGGCGCAGCCATTGTCATCCTGGTCGCCGGAATTGCGATGATGGTTTTGACCAGCAGCCTTGCCGACCGTCCAGCACCTTTTCTCCTGCTTCTGGGATTGACCTATTTTCTGTGTTTTGCAGTGCAAACCTCGGGCAAGGGCGGGCCGGCTGTCTTTCTCGTACTGGTCGTTGCTATCGTGGTACCGCTTTTCGGCATCCTGAACAAGGAACTGGCCAACTCCATACTGTCGATCCTTGTCGGTGGCGTGCTGTCGGGCACGCTTTTAATGTGGCTGGCCCACGCCATTATTCCTGAAACCGCTTGTTGCGAAGACAACACCGAGCGGTTGCCTGCTCAGCCGATGGATTTACTGCGAGCATTTGCAAATACGCTGATCCTTCTGGCGTCTGTTGTGATCTGCCTTACGAGCAATAATCTGACAGCTGCGGCGGTCATTCCCATTACCGTCGCATCTCTGCTCGGCCAGCTCGATGTCGCCGTTGGCACAAGAGCGGCATTCGGCCTCGTCGTCGTTAACCTGCTCGGCGGCTTTGTGGCATCTGCGGCCTATGCGGCACTGACCCTTCGTCCAAACCTGCTGTCGATCTTTCTGATTGTGCTGGGCGTTGCGCTTTTCTTGGGTGGCAGGGCAGCAGCAATGACGAAAGACGCGCCGCTGTTTGCCGGTGCATTGACCATTTTCCTCATCTTGTTCGGGCTTGGTGTCTCACCTCTACCCGGCACTGCTGCCGAAAGCTTCGCTACCCGCATTGTCTATATCGCTGCGGCTTTGATCTACGCTCTTTTGCTCGCCACCATTCTGTGGTCAAGGAGGCCAGATCCGAGACGGATAAACCCATGAGATGTGCTGTCTGATTTGATCAGTCCGGTCAGAAAAGCGCTTCTGCAGGCGCCTTGGCAGTGCGAGCCTTCAAGCTGTCAGACCCAATGGGCTCAATAATTGAGAACTGGTTCTGCCTCTGCCGATGTTCGTGAATTCAAAAGAGCTTCGGGACTCGAGCAAGCGGGGCCATGATTGGCTCCACCAGACGCGCTTGCAGCCTTGAGCCATCAGGCTGGCGAGCAGGAGCGATGCTGCAACACAGGGCCTGCTCAGCCCCGATGTTACTGTAACATACACTCCGGATCGGGACTGCGACCACGCCTTGCTATAACATCTGCACTGACATCTGCAGTCTGAACGAGTGTCCGCGCACAAGGAGGAAAGAGATGAACAAGTCTCACGCACTGTTTCTTCTCGCCACGAGCCTGTGCCTGCCCATTACGGGCCTGCCATCGACGCCATATGCCATTCCGACAGCAGCTGCGCAGGAGACAGCCGCTGCCGATCCGGCAGCAGAGGAGGCGTCGGCCCCCTTAAACGAAGACGAACTGGAAATCCTCGTTGCCCGGATCGCCCTATATCCGGACGAGCTGGTCGCACTCGTCACGTCGGCCTCGCAATACCCGCTGCAGATCGTGGAAGCAGCACGGTTTCTCGAGGGGATCAAGAAGCAACCAAGTATCAAGCCGAAGACCACTTGGGACGGTAGTGTGGTCTCGCTGTTGAACTATCCGCAAATCGTGACGATGATGAGCGAGGATCTAGACTGGACACAGTCGCTCGGAGAGGCGCTCGCCTATCAGCAGAAGGACGTTCTCGTTGCTATTCAACAACTGCGCGATAAGGCGGTGGTTGACGGCATCATCAAGACGGATGACAAGATTAAGGTGTCGGAGGAAAACAACAACGTAGTCATCGTCTCCGCCAGCCCGGAAAAAATCTACGTCCCCCAGTATGCTCCCGAGATGCTTTACGAGCCCGGTTATGCAGCCGCGCCAATCGCATATTATCCAGAGCCCTATCCAAGCTACTACTATCCTACTGCGACGTTCTTCGCAGGCGTGGTTACAGGGGCTGTCTGGGCGGCTGCAGTCGACTGGAACCGCTGGGGCGTCTGGGGAGGCCGCTGGAACGGTAATGTCGATATCGATTGCAACAAATGCTTCAACAACATCAATGGCAAAGTCAATATCAACGACATTGACTGGAAGAATGTCGACCGTAGCAAAATCAGCTTTGATCGCGCACAGTTCGACAAGATGGATCGTGGTGTTTTCCGAAGAAATATTGAAGCGAACCCCGCCAACAGGCTTGGTGCCCGAACCAGCGACCGTTCCGCAACGATCCGTCACAATCCCGGGAAAGTGACCGTCAGTGACGTTCGCAGGAGCAAGATCGATGCAGACAAAGGTGCATCTGATCGCGGCAAGGGCAGAAATGTGAAGACGGCGCAGGACCGCCGTCCGCAAACCGCACACACCAAGGTCGAAAACACCCGGCTCAAAACCAACGCCAACCGCCCGGTGGCGAGACCGAAGCCGGCGGCAAGAGTGGACAATCGTCCAAGGAGGCCATCGGCACTGGGCGAGGTGGATAGCGGCAGACGCGCTCAGATACAGTCGATGAGGGGGCGGCAGGCGATGGGTGATGGCGGTCGCGGCGCAGCCAGGGAAATCAGAGGCGGCGGTGGTGGACGTCGCCGGTAACAACATCAAGATGGGATGGACGTCATGACCAAGTCATTGAGACCTGCGCTGTTGGGTTGCGTGTTTGCTGCCACTTTGGGCCTCACGATCAGTCCTGTGTCCTCGGCCACGGGGGAAAGATCCGAGGCAAGTGCGATTTTCGGGTTCGCCTCGCGAAGCGATCCCCTGGTTTTCTCAACACCGGAAGACGCCGCCGAGGCCTTAAAGTCAGCGCTCGCCGCCGACGACTTCGAAAAGTTCGTGACCATTCTCGGTATCGATGGGGCGAAGGCCCGTGGGGACAAAAGCGTGATGGATAGCTATGCGCAGATCAGGGATGGAGCTGCTAACAAGGTGGTTTTGAAGGATGGTGGTGGGCGCGTGCTTGTCGAGATCGGCGCCAGGCTCTGGCCGCTACCATTTCCAATAGTGAAGATCGATGAGCGCAAGTGGAGCTTCGACACCTACGCGGGATTTGAGGAGATAATTCAACGCCGTGTCGGCGAAAACGAGCTGCAGACCATCGCGACCGTTCAGGCCTATGTCGGTGCTCAAGAGGAATACCGCTCGCAGGATCGCGACGGAGACGGTGTCCTAGAGTACGCGCAGAGGCTTATCAGCAGCGACGGGAATACGGATGGCCTTTATTGGCCGTCCGATCTGGGGGCGGGCGACAGCCCGGCGGGCAGTGCACTTGAAAACGATGCCGCGCTCGACAAGGCAAAGCGCGGTGAGGGCTATTATGGCTATCGCTACCGGATCATCTCCCGGCAAGGTTCCAATATAGCAGGTGGCAAGCACGACTATCTCATCAACGGCAACATGATCGCGGGTTTCGCGCTCATTGCATGGCCAATCCGATACGGTGAAACCGGCGTGCACACCTTCGCGGTAAACGCTAATGGAACTGTCTATCAGGTGGATCTGGGACGCAACACCGAAAAGACGGCCGCAGGTATCATGACTTTCAACCCTGATGACAATTGGGAACTGATAGTGGACTGACCGGGATCACAGCACGGGGAGCATCCAAAGGCGCGCTCTGGCGCCCATTCAGACTTCGAAACCTCATGCCCGTTGGTCGACCGGTGTGCATTTGGATGAGACGCGCCCCAACGTCATATGCGATATTTGGCCCGATCCTGAAAGTGCGAGCCCTGGGGCCGGTGACCATCGGGATCGCCCGAACCAGAGAAATCGTCGCCTTTGAAGGAATGAGCAAATGCCGGGCGCTCACCGGCGCACGTTGGATCAAGGCAGTTGTTGCGTAGCAGTGACCGCTGTCACTGACAGGGATTGCCCCTTGCCTCTTACCGCATAACTGCCGAGCGGTTCGGTCGTCGCAAATTCCATGGGCGGGAACTGACTGAGTAAGCTGTCTGAAATGAGAAAGCTCTTACCCAGTTCTCGGGCAAGCCCCTCAATCCTCGCTGTTGTGTTGACGGTGTCACCGAAATAGGTGATTTTACGATGATCCAAGCCAATTTCTGCAACGATGACCGGTCCGCCATGCAGAGCAGCCCGCAAACGGGGAACTTCCCCGAATTCAGTGATCCAGAAATCTTCTTTCGCTTGAATGGCCTCAAAAATGTGTAGGACGCATCGAATGCTTGCAGACCGGTGTATTCCCTTTTTGAAATGCCAGGTGATCAGGGCCGCATCACCGATGTAATCGTCAACTGCGCCTTCGAACCGGCGAACCGACAGTGCAACAGTTTTCAAGAATTCACCGAGATATTGCTGGGTTCGCAAGTCGCCAAAGCGCTCTGCGTAGCTTGTCGATCCCATGAGATCGACGAGGAGAAAAACCCTGTTTTCTGATTGTGGCCGCCGATAACGGCTCAGAAGGAGACTGAAGAATACCTCGGGTCCTACAAGGTCTCTCATGCGCAACACGAAAACAATAAGTGCGGAAACAATGAGAGCATAGATAAGGATCCCACCCGTTGGGACGACAGAACCCACCCACGAGCCTAGAAAACCAAACAACCAGAGCAGCGTCCCGACAACAAAAGTGCCAATCACAATGGTCACTATGTTGAGCAGGAGCGTGAGCAGGAAGTATGCCGCGGTAGGAAGTCCCATGAGCCAGAGGCGAAATCGTACCAGAATCAGATCCTGCTCGAACGCCAGAACAAGGCCGATGATGCCGACCGCATATGCGGCCCCAATTGAAGCGTTACCGCCGAAAATAAAAGTACTGTAGAGAGCACCGCTCGCTGCTGCAATTGCGAGAGCGCAAAGCCATCCGAACAGCGAAAATCGACTCATACTGGCTCCTGAAAAATATAAGCCGCTTATTTCTGCACCCCTCACCTGCGTGCGCGGGGGCAGGGAGGTTCCTGTTGGACGTCGGCCCTAGCGCGGCTGTAAATCCGACGCGCTGAGCGTTATTGCGGTTGGCTCTTCGCCTGCAGGAACAAGCATTCCTGCCTTGCGAAGTCCCCGCATCAGCTGGTCACGATCAGCGGGCTGCACGTTTCTCATCGAAAGTTCCGCAACGATGTTCGGCAGGAAGTCTGGTCGCATCCGCACGAATGCCTCTCCCTCGCGTCGGGCCTGATCCATCATGCCGGCATCTGCATATATGATGGCAGCGACGGCGTGAAACAGCGGAAATTTCTGCATGTCCGCCTTGGCAATTTCACGAACGGCGGTTGAATTGTCGCGCAGCATGTAAGCGGCCAGAGCGCGCGTGCCGTGATAATAGCCACCGCCGCCCGGATTGAGTGCAATAGCCTGATCAAGCAGGTTTGCACCTCGTTGCCATTGGCCACCCATTGCCAGCCGAGTGCCGAACTCGCCCATCAGCTCAGTATCGTTGGGATTGGTGATGAGGGCCTCTTCGCCCACGCGCATGGCCTCGGGCAGTTGTCTGTTAAAAAAAAGAGCCATCATCAGAGCCTGAAGCCCCCGGGTATTGTTCGCGTCAAGCTGGGTCGCGCGTCTCGCTGAACGAAGGGCTCGCTGCAGTGGTGCTTCCGGGCCGTGATCCGTGTTGAATTTGAAGCGGTCTTCGTCGAGATAGATAATCGACAGCATTGCCCAAGCCGTTGAATAGCCGGGATACCGCGCAACTGCGTCTTCAAGGCAGTCGCGAACCTTTGCGTGCTCTGCAGGGCTGAGTTCGCTGCGATATGCGTAAAAGCGCAGTGTGCACTCATAAGCGCCAGGGTCTTGCGGTGGAGGGTTTGCGTTATCAACCTGCGCCATGACGCCATAGGGCTGGGCTATGGTGGTGGCGACCCTCTTGGCCACGTCCGACTGTATGGAAAACAGGTTGCTCGCCGCCAGATCATTGTCATAGTCCCGCGACCAGACAATCTCGCCGTCATCCGTGTCCAGAAGACGGGCATTGACGCGCATGCTATTCCCAGCGGTCCGTACGCTTCCTGTGAGAAGATAGCCTGCGCCGAGTTCTTTGCGAATTTTCGACAAATCCAAGTCAGGTGGCAGAGATCTCGACGTCTCGCGACCGAAGACCCTTATTTCCTTGAAACGTGGCAAGGCAGTCAGCAGTTCCTCTGTAAGCCCGGCACTATAGAGATGAGCGTTCGTGCCATCGCCGAGATCGGCGAAAGGAGCAACGACAAGGGTCGGCCTTTCGGGAGTTACGCCTTCTTGCGGCCGCAGCGTCTGTGTCGATATCAAGTCCCCGGTGAGTTGAAGGGCAATCGTCGCCAAAGCCAAGATCAGACAAACAAGCAAAGGTCCCTTTGCACTCCACCAGCGCCCACTGATGGCATGTGGCGACACCAGAGCGGGCGCAGGTGCCTGCTGCTTGGAAACCTCCGCAGTGTTGTAAGAAAACACAGGAGCGTAACCACCCTTCGGTATGTCGATCCTGACCGCATCGCTGTGCCCCGCCACCAGGTAATATCGTTCGAGCGAGCGTCTTAGGCGTGCAGCTTCGATGCGAACGACTGGATCATCTTGCGTGAAACTTTCGTTGCGGCCGAACACTTCAATCGCGATTGAGTAGCCTTTGATGCGGTTCGCTCGTCCCGCGATGGCCTCTTCCACAACATACCGCAGAAATGCAGCACTTCGACCAATGCCTGGAAACTCTGCGCTTGCCAGTATGTGTTCGAGTTGCGACCGAATCTCCCCTGTATCAGGCGGGTCTTTTGCAGCCTTTGAGGTCGTGGACGTCGTCTGCATAGCTGTCTCCCGGTCCTCTCGAGATTCATCGCATGCGTGCACAGTACCTAAAGCGTACACCCGCAATGCGCAGGCGTCCAATTATTGTTAAACCCAGAGCAGTGATTTCAGCACACCATGACAAGCAGGGCGGTGTTGAGTGGAACGGGTTGACAAGCAAACTGCTGGTCACAGCTTCACATCCCCAACGCGGACGATGTTTCGAAAGCCCACCGGATGATCATTCGTGTCTCCAATAAACGAAATTCATCCCCTCCGGGCTTGGTCCACCTCGGGACTTTCCTGAATGAACATAGGGGTTGCCAAAATATGGTTTGCCCCGTTGAGAACATGACGTTTTATCATGTCTTTGGCCGCATCAACGTTCTTCTCCAGGGCGTACTCAAACAGGCGTTTATGGTCATCAACAACACCTTGCCCACGAAAGTTTTTCGCAAGCATGTGATAACGCAAGAAGCGGTCAAAAACGGATGAGAGGCTCTGGACGAGCACTGCGGAATTGCATGCGGCGACAATTGCGAGATGAAACTCCCAGTCAAAACGGACCCATTCGGCTGTCTGCAGGGTATCCCCCGCGAGAAGTTTTTGCTCGACAGTCTTAAGGCGATGGTGGGCTGCGACAATTGTACCTTCCCACTCAAGATCGCCAGCGGCAAAGGAAAGCTCGATTGCGCGGCACTCCAAGAGAATTCGCAAATCGGCGAGTTCCTCCAGTTCTCTTTGCGAGACTGGGCTAACCTCGAAACCACGCTGCCCTTCAGCCAGAACAAGGTTCTCCGCACTGAGGCGGCTAAGAATTTCTCTAAGCGAAGAAATGCTGATCGAGTATCGCTCACGGGCTTTTTCGAGCTTGATCTTGGAACCTGGAGGTAGAATGCCAAGTATGATGTCCTGCCGCAAGCGGCGGAAAACCGCGTCGCTGATGGTTTCAAGCGATGCCTTTGCGTCATTATTGTCTGTCACTCGTTCCTCGCCCATGGTCAATCCTGAAGCGGCGACTTGCGGGCCAGCGCATGCTCGACGCCGCCTTGAATATGCAGGCCAAGGATTTTCTTTGCGTTCTTCTGGTCACGGTTGAGCGCCGCATCCAGCAGTTGCTTGTGTTCGTCTGCAGCAATTTTACCGCGGTAGGAGAGCGCGACCATTTGATAACGCAGGTATTTATCAAACACTGCCGCATGTGCCTCCATCAGCAGTTTCGATCCACATGCTGAAATCAGTGCCTGGTGAAACTCCCAGTCATAGCGCTTCCAATCTTCCGTATGGCTGGTATCGCCGCTGGCCATTACACCTTCCATCCGCGCCAGCTTGTAGTGGGCAGAAACCAGCCGCGCCTCCCAGTCGACATCACCTCTTTCGAGGGATTGCTCCAGCGCGTGCGTTTCCAGAAGCAAGCGCAAGCCTGCGACTTCCTTGAGATCGACGGATGACATGGGCATTACCTGAAAGCCACGTTGGCCTTCAGCCATCACGAGGCCATCGGATGCAAGCCGATTGAGAATTTCTCTCAGCGTGCTGATGCTGGTGTCGTAGGTATCCTTGAGCTTTTCTAGTTTCAGCCTTTGTCCGGGAGCAAGGCGACCGAAGATAATATCGGCCCGAATACGCTTGTAGCTACTCTCGGCAACGGTTTCGTTCAGTGTTTCAGACGACATGTCAGTATCTCGGATATTCTCTTAATCGTCATACATATTTTGCGGCGGTGCATAAATCCAGCCTCCTTGCGTTGAGGAGCGTCAATGTTTGCTCCTATCGCACATCCGGCGTGGGCTTTGGCACGCCTTCCGGTCGGAGTGCCTTTTTCAATGCCGAGATACGAAAAATGGCGTTGGCAGCGCCATATCCCCGGTAACCACTACGCTGCACGATCTCAAAAAAGAAACCCTCACCGAATGTCGTGCTGTAAAGCTGGAAATATTCTCCATGGTCGTCGCGATCATAGAGAATGTTCTCCACTTTCAGCCGTTCGGTCAGTTCCGGGTCGAGACCGAAGCGTGCTTCTACATCGTCGTAGTAGTTGGGCGAAATGGGCAGTGGCTTGAACCCATTGGCACGCAGGGCCGCGGCTGTTGCGAAGATATCCGAGGTATGAAAGGCCAGATGCTGCACGCCCGATCCAAATTTTTCAGCAATGAAATGGCCCGCCAGCGTACGACGGTTTTCTGCTCCATTCAGCGTCAGCCGCAAACTGCCCGAGGCATTCTGGACCACCTGACTGCGCACCACGCCTGCGGGATCGATGATATCAACCATTGCAGTTTTGTTGGCGTCGAAAATCGCTGTGTAAAACAGCAACCAGGTCAGCATTTCGTCATAGGCTACGGTCTGAGCGACGTGGTCGACATGAGTAAGGTGGGCAGACGAAATCTCCGCTTCCTCATGGGCGGGGAGAAAATCGATTTCCGCAAAGCGGCCGAGATCGCTTTTGTCATCGATCAAATAAATCAGTCCACCACCGACACCGCGTATGGCGGGTATCTCAATCTCACCTTCACTGACAGACTGCTCGAAGGGCTCGGCACCAAGCGCGATTGCGCGCGAATAGGCTTGCTTGGCATCATCGACTATGAGCGCGACCGCATAGGCGGACGTGCCGTGTACCGCAAAGGACGCGTTGGAGAAACCCTTGTCGTCGGTATTGAGCAAAAGGCGGATGTTGCCCTGTTGGAAAATCGCGACTTTCTTGGAGCGATGAGAAGCCGTCTTGCGAAAACCAAGGGTTTTCAAGACGCCTGCGAGGTTTTCACCGTCCTCCTCATCTGTTGAAAATTCAACAAAACCTATACCGGATACAGGCGCGCGCGCCGGCATTTCCACCCGGGTCAGCGTTGCCGCTTCAGGATGACGACGAACCTGATCACCCAGATATATCAGCGAGCGGTAGCCATCAGCGGCAATTGTTTTGGGAGAGCCTCCGCGGAACTGGTCATTGAAAATTTCCAGGGAAAGATATCCGTCATAGCCAGTTGCAGCGACCGCGGCGGTGAACTCTGTCACCGGCAGATCGCCTTCACCCGGCATGTTGCGGAAATGACGCGACCAGTAGAGCAGATCCATGTCTATCAGCGGTGCGTCAGCAAGCTGCACGATGAAGATCTTTTCCTTAGGTATGGAGCGGATAGAATTGATGTCGATCTTGCGCGACAATGTGTGAAAACTGTCGAGTATCAGGCCAATATTAGGATGGTCAGTCCGTCGCACGATCTCCCAGGCGTCGCGGTGGTCATTGATATGCCTGCCCCACGCCAAGGCCTCATAACCCACTCGCAAGCCACGTTTTGCCGCCCGCTCACCCAACTCATGGAAGTCAGCCGCTGCGCGGTCTATGCCGCCAAGCGAGGCAGGTGAGACGTTGGAGCAGACGAGAACGAGATCGGTTCCCAGCTGCTGCATGACATCGAACTTGCGTTCGGCGCGATCAAAGGTGCGGCCACGCAGCGGCTCGGGCATGCCCTCAAAATCACGGAATGGCTGGAAAAGCGTAATGTCCAATCCGTGATCACGAACCATGCGTCCGACGTCAGCAGGACTGCCATCAAATGCGAGGAAATCATTCTCGAAGATCTCAACGCCGTCAAAACCTGCCGCGGCGATGGCCGCAAGCTTTTCGGGAAAATCTCCGCTGATCGATACCGTGGCAATTGATGTTTTCATATTCGCTCCTCCAGAGGCAAATCATCACCGATATTCGTCATTCAGTAATTCGTGTGAATGCTGAAATGCATTTTATATGAGATTATAGAAAAACTCTGTTGATTTGGAAATGACCTTATGTCAATTTTAACGTGTTGCCAGCTGGAGGAGAGTTGGCTGGCCCATGGGCTACCAGAGGAGGAGCGCCTTATGTTTGGATTCAAATGGAACCGACGCAGTGTCCTGTTGGGCGCAGCGGCAATGGTGGCCGCGGCATCACTGTCGCAACCGGCCGCAGCTATCACGCCGGACGAGATCAAGGCCAAGGGCAAGCTGGTCGTTGGCATCCAGGGCGATAACCCGCCATGGGGTTTTGTCACCAGCGCTGGCAAACAGGACGGTTTTGACGCCGAGATGGGCGCATTGTTCGCCAAGGAGCTTGGCGTGGATGTGGAATTCGTTCCGCTCGAAGTCAACAACCGTATTCCCGCCTTGACCTCGGGTCGGGTTGATATCCTTTTTGCAACGATGGCCATGCTGCCGGATCGCGCAAAAGCCGTTCAGTTCAGCAAGCCCTACAATGCAAATGCCATCGTTCTGATTGGTCCAAAGGACAAGTCGATCAAGACCAATGAAGACATGGCTGGCTTGACGATCAGTGTCGCCAAGGGTGCTGCCCAGGATACTCAGGTCACCAAGAACGCACCATCCACAGCGACGATCCGTCGATATGATGGCGACGCTGCAAGTGTCCAGGCACTAGCCTCCGGTCAGGTTGATGCCCTTGGCGGAAACATTTTCTACATGGATCGCGTCGAAAAGGCTGTCCCTGGTAAATTTGAAAACAAGCTGGAATTCCAGAAGCTTTATAATGGTGCCTGCACCCGTCTTGGAGAAAAAGAGCTCAATGCTGCGGTGAACGAGTTCATCGACAAGATCAAGGCGAATGGCGAACTCGACAAGATCTATGCCAACTGGATGAAGGTTCCGGTTCCGGAGTTTCCGACGAGCCTCGAAGGCATCTCGTTTACTGCGAACTGAGCTTCGACTTTCACAACCCCAACATTCACGAGGCGGCACCTGACGTGCAGGTGTCCGCATCGGTGCCCGGCCAAAGCCGGTGCGCCGATGCGCATGGAGACTTTGCATGACAAATAAGATCTTTGTCCTGAATGGTCCTAATCTCAACCTTTTGGGCGAGCGGGAACCTTCCATATATGGTACCACCACTCTCGCCGATATTCGCGATCGGTGCGAGGCGAAAGCCACGTCACTGGGCTTTTCGGTTGATTTCCGCCAGACGAATTTCGAAGGTGAACTGGTTGAATCTGTTCACCAGGCACGGAAAGAAGCGTGTGGCATCATCATCAATCCGGCAGGATATACCTTCACGTCCATTGCCCTGCTGGATGCCCTCAAGACATTTGACGGGCCGAAGATAGAGCTGCACATTTCCAACGTGCACGCACGCGAAAGCATCTACCACAATTCCCTGATCTCCCGCACCGCGACCGGCATCATGATTGGCTTCGGCGCGCGCGGATATGAACTGGCGATCGAGGCCATGGCCGACCTGGCAAGATCATCCTGAGAGCATTGCAGGAGACGTCATGAACTATACCCTGGATTTCACACCAGTCATTGAAGGTTTGCCAAACCTGCTGTGGGCCTGTCTTGGCACATTTACGCTGGCAATCTGTGGCATGCTTCTGGCGATCGTTATCGGTATTGGTGGCGTTATTTTGCGCCAGTCTCCAGTCAAGCTGCTGCGCTGGCTCACGATTGCCTTCGTTGAGCTGATCCGTAACACGCCTTTCCTGGTGCAGATATTCTTTATCTATTTCGCTTTGCCGCTGGCGGGCATCCGCCTTGATCCAACCCCGACCGCAATCATTGCATTGGGTATCAATGGCGGCGCCTATGCCATCGAGATTATCCGTGGCGGGGTTCAGTCGATCTCGAAGGGGCAGGTGGAAGCAGGGTTGGCCCTTGGTCTTCACAAGGCTCAGGTCTTCCGGCTGATCGTTCTAAAGCCGGCGCTTCGTGCGATCTATCCATCGCTGACAAGTCAATTCATTCTGCTGACGCTGACGACCAGCATCGCATCGGCGATTTCAGCCTACGAACTGACGTCAGTATCTCAGCGGATCGAGTCCGACAGCTTCCGCAGCTTCGAGGTCTACTTCACCGTGACAGCATTTTATCTCGTCATATCCTGGGTGATGATGCGGATTTTTGCGCTCTTCTCCTCCCGCTACTTCAGCTATCCGGTCAAGTGAGGAGACAATCCCATGGGACGCGATGAATTTCTTTTCCTGTTGGCAGGTCTTAAATGGACCGTCGCCTTGTCAGTGGTTGCCTTCCTGTTCGGATGCATTTCCGGCCTTCTTGTCGCCCTGGCACGCACATCCGGCATTGCCATACTGGAGCGCCTGACTGCCGGCTACATCGCCATCTTTCAGGGCACGCCGCTTCTTATGCAGCTCTTCGTTGTTTATTACGGCCTTGCGTTGATCGGCATCCAGATGGATGCGTGGGCTGCGGTCTCTGTTGGTCTGACACTCCATGCGAGTGCGTTTTTGGGGGAAATCTGGCGCGGTTCGATCGAAGCTGTACCGCGCGGCCAGACTGAGGCAGCAAAGGCACTGAGCCTCGGCTATATCTCCAGAATGAAAGACGTCGTTCTGCCACAGGCGATACGGATTTCGCTTCCCGCGACGATCGGTTTTCTGGTGCAGCTGATCAAGGGGACCTCGCTTGCCTCGATCGTCGGCTTCACCGAGCTGACCCGTGCAGGAAACATCATTTCCAACCAGATATTCCAGCCACTAACCGTCTTCGGCATCGTTGGAGTTCTCTATTTTCTGATGTGCTGCCCGCTGACCATCTATGGCGCTCACCTCGAGCGAAAGTTCGTGGCAGCCAGCCGCTGAGCTTTATGCGTGCACACCATTCCGGAGTTTCGTTGATGAACCAGACAGTAGCCACAGAAAACCCAACCGAACAGATGATCACCTTGTCAGGTGTAAACAAGTGGTATGGCGCCTTTCAGGCCCTCGATAACATCAATATGTCGGTGGCCAAGGGTGAAAAAATCGTGCTTTGCGGTCCTTCAGGCAGTGGGAAATCCACGCTTATCCGTTGCATCAATCACCTTGAGACCTATCAACAGGGCGATATCCATGTTGGCGGCATCATGATGGGACATGGATCCAAAACGATCGATGCGGTACGCCGCGAGGTCGGCATGGTTTTCCAACAGTTCAATCTTTTCCCGCATCTTACCGTGCTGCAAAACTGCATGCTTGCTCCGATAAAGGCACTCGGCCTCGAAAAGGCGCAGGCGGAAGAACGCGCGCGGCAGTTGCTTGAGCGGGTCAAGATTGCTGAGCAGGCAGAGAAATATCCCGCACAGCTATCCGGCGGGCAACAACAGCGCGTTGCGATTGCCCGCGCTCTGTGCATG
>Ga0075364_10000977_pt1 | contig 15085 bp, 14 predicted proteins | sample EndMetdeltDD1764_FD_71517 | JGI IMG/M metagenome (GOLD analysis project Ga0075364, IMG submission 71517) | Populus endosphere microbial communities from Tennessee, USA - Endosphere MetaG P. deltoides DD176-4 | ecosystem: Host-associated > Plants > Roots > Endosphere | place: USA: Tennessee...
GTTCGTTTTACAAATAAAACCCTTCTTTCTAATCATTATGTTTTAATACCTCAAGAACCCATCACACCCGGTGCGCATGCGTCCGTCCAACAGGAACAACTTGTTTCGCCTGGTGGCAATTCATCCATGAATCTAGTCAGAAAATATGGATCAACCCCTGTGCTTTCAGAAATTGAAACCTATCAACTTATTTTTTCAAATAAAGAATCGAGCAAAAAATCTATCTTACAACCTATTTTTAACACTACCTCGAACGCTTTTGAATATGACCTTCATCTACCTCTTATGCCGGGTGGTAACTTAAAAAAAAAACAAAACTTCATTTGGAATGCATTAAATAGCTTAAAAAGAGAAGATATTGTATTAGCATGGTTTCATAAGCAAATTATCTCTCTACTAGAAACGCTTGAACATTTGCATAGTGCAGAATTCACCGATGGAACACATAAATATAAGGGTATCGTTCATGGTGATATCAAACTCGATAATATCTTAATAACTGATAAAGGTGATTTAGTATTCGCCGATTTGGACTGTGCCTATCCAATAACTGAAACTGCAAAGAAATTTGGTAGCCTCCCCTATATTGCACCAGAACTTTTCGCCAATGAGAATTTTCAGAAAAAACCGATTAAAAATATCGAAAAATCAGATATATGGTCACTTGGCATTTCTCTCCATTATTTAATTAAAAACAAAGCACCTTCATTTGAAAAAAGTAATCCGGCTAACGATACAAGCATCTCTACTTTTTTTTCAAAAAAAAATCGTTACAACTATCCTACTAAAAACAATAAGAATGCCTTTTACCAAGCAGACTTCGAAGGCGATTTGTTCCGAAAAAACTGGGGGGAGCATTATTCGGATTATCCCCTGGCAAAAGAAGCAAAAAACGCAATGGCACAGTTAAATAAGCGCCCTGTTTTTTTTACACCTCATAGACCATTCACACTAGCTCTACTTTATAATTTAACCCTATCGATGTTGCTACCTATTAGCAAACGACCTAACGCCACTCAAATACTCGATAAAATAAAAAAAATGTCGCCTCCTGAGCCCTTAGATATTTTCTACGATAGATTCATTGCTGGCCTATTAACACAACGCTCATTCAACCAAGATACAACAAATAACTTTGTTACCCACTTTTAAGATCTAAAAAATTAGAAATAGCATAGGTATCGGCTATAAGATCTGCTAAGATCTCGTTTTTTGATTAATTTATAATCACTATGCCCACTCGCATTGCGCGCCTTTCGCCCCAACTCGCCAATCAGATTGCCGCTGGTGAAGTCATTGAACGCCCGGCTTCTATTATTAAAGAATTGGTTGAAAACAGCCTGGATGCAAACGCTAAACAAATTGATATTGATATCGAGAAAGGCGGTATTCAGCGCATCCGTATTCGTGATGATGGGTCTGGCATTCATAAAGATGACCTTATTTTAGCCTTAGACCGCCATGCAACAAGTAAAATACGTGATTTAGACGACTTAATGCAGATAAAAACCTTGGGCTTTCGTGGTGAAGCCTTAGCCAGCATCAGTTCCGTTTCTCGGCTTTATTTGAGCTCCTCTACCAACACCAGTCAGCAAGGCTGGCAGGTTACGGCTGATTATCAACATAAGCCTGAATTAATGCCGGTTTCGCATCCGCAAGGAACGACGGTTGACGTTCATGAGCTTTTTTTTAATACCCCTGCTAGAAGAAAATTTTTACGTAAAGAACAAACTGAGTTTTCACATATTGAAGAGCTGGTTAAACGGCTGTCATTAAGCCATTTTTCAATGGGATTTACACTCCAACATAATAAACGGCTTATACACCAACTACGCCCTGCCACCTCTCAAAGCCTGCAAGAAGAACGTATCGCCTCCCTATGCAGTCGCACGTTTATTGAAAATGCGATTTATATTGATATGGAAAGCGCCACCTTGCGTTTATGGGGCTGGATTTCTCTGCCTACCTTTTCGCGCAGTCAAACCGATCTGCAATATTTTTATGTCAATAATCGTATTGTCAAAGATAGATTAATCAATCATGCCATTAAACAAGCCTATCAAGATGTTTTATATCAGGGCCGACACGCCGCCTTTGTTTTATTTCTTGAAATTGAACCGCAATTCGTCGACGTCAATGCGCATCCTGCGAAATATGAAGTACGTTTCCGCGAAAGCCGCGCTGTCTACGATTTTGTGAAACATTGCTTGCAAAAAAGTCTAGCCGCCACAAGCCCTGTTTCTGCTGAATTAAGCACTGACAGTGTACAACAAACCACTGATCAGCCCCGCAACGAAAGCGTGTTTAAGCATATAAATTCATATAATAATATCAACCAACAAACTATCTTCCCATTACATACAGAATTATCACCTAGCTTTTCGTCAAATGTACTAACGATTACTCCCAGTGTAATAAAAGAAGATCCCGAGCATTGCTTTGCCACAACCCCAATCAGCAATACGCCCATTCAAGCCACTGAACAGATAGAACAGTTTGAAAAAGCGCCTCCATTAGGCTTTGCTCTCGCGCAATTACACGGCATTTATATTCTAGCGCAGAATACAGAGGGTTTGATTATCGTTGATATCCATGCCGCACATGAACGCATTCTCTATGAACGACTTAAACAGGCTATAGAAAACACAGTGGTCAACTCGCAAGCGCTACTGCTGCCTATTAGTCTGCATCTTTCCCGCAAAGAAGCTGAAATCTTGCAAGAATACCTCGCTTTATTTACCCAATTTGGCTTTGAAATAGAAAATTTAGCAGCAGAAACTATTATTGTTCGTAAAATCCCTTCTTTGTTAGCGCATATCGATAGTCAACAATTCATACACGACGTCTTAAGTGACTTGCATGAAAATGAAAACAGTCAACGATTTTCAGAAAAAATTAACGAGCTTTTATCCAGCATTGCCTGCCATAGTGCGGTACGTGCTAACCGCAACATGAACTTATCTGAAATGAATCAACTGTTACGTGATATGGAAAAAACGGCACGCAGTAACCAATGCAATCATGGCAGACCAACATGGAAACAATTATCTATTTCTGAAATCGATCGGTTATTTTTACGTGGACGCTAAACTTGTTATTTGCTTGATGGGCCCTACAGCTTCAGGCAAAACGAACCTCGCCATAGAATTCACACAGCAATTTCCGGCTGAAATTATTAGCGTCGATTCAGCCATGATCTATAGGGAAATGGATATTGGCACCGCAAAACCAACACCTGAAATACTTAAAAAAGCGCCACATCGTCTTATTGATATACGTGATCCCAGTCAAAGCTATTCAGCTGGCGAGTTTCGCGAAGATGCTTTAGACGCCATCGAAGATATTTTAGAAAAAAAACGTATCCCACTCTTAGTGGGTGGAACTATGTTGTATTTTCATGTATTACAACAAGGTATTGCGTCTTTACCAAAAGCCAACCCAGAAATACGTCAACAATTGCAGCAAGCATTAGAAAAACAAGGGCCACAAAAACTACATGCTGAATTACAGCGCATTGATCCCATCGCAGCACAACGTATCCATCCTAATGATCCACAACGGCTATTACGTGCACTAGAAGTAGCCGCAATCACCGGCAGAACATTAACTGAAATACAATCAACACAATCACTTGCACCACTTCCCTATCAATTTCTTAATATTGCGCTTATCCCCCCTGACAGAAGCCATCATCATCGTCTGATAGCAGAACGATTTCAGGATATGTTACAACAAGGTTTTGTAGAAGAAGTAGAAAAATTATTTAAGCGCGGTGATTTAAATGCCGATTTACCTTCCATTCGCACAGTAGGTTATAGACAAATATGGCATTACTTAGAAGGAAAACTTGCTTATGCGGCGATGCAAGAACGTGCCATTATTGCGACACGACAACTCGCCAAACGACAAATGACCTGGCTGCGTTCCTGGAAAAATCTTCATTCTCTTAACTCTGAAGACAAAGATATTAATAATAAATTGGTAGCGCTTATACAGAATTCGGCAAATTAACTTTGCTAAATAGCAAACTCAAAATAGCCACTACCGCGCCGGCGGCTAAATACAAACCCGGTATAGCGACATTATGTGTTTTTGTTATTAAAAACATAGCGACTAAAGGAACGGTTCCACCAAAGATAGAATAGGCTAAGTTATAGCTTAATGAACCCAAGCTATAACGAATATTAACGGGTATCAAATCGATCGTCAGCGCCATGAGTGGGCCTTGAAATCCAGCGGACAGCAACGTAAATACGGCTTGCGCCAGAATTAACGCTACAATATTTCCATGGGAAATAAAGCAATAAAGTGGGTACGATAGGATCGCAAAACCACAAGCCGCTGTTAACATAATAGGTTTCCGCCCTATTTTATCAGACAAAAAGCCAAAAAAAATAAATAAAACCACGACGCTGATTAACATGACCGTATTCACTGCATTGGCATTCACTCTAGAGTGGCCTAATACCTCTGAAAAATACACTGGCATAAAAATAAAAGCGATATAAGTAATTAATGCCGATAATAAATATAATCCAAATAACTGCGCCACTAACGATTTATGTGAGAGAAAAATAGTCTTCAGTGGAAATTTGGCGACTAACTTATCACGGACTAAACATTGGAAGATAGGCGTTTCACTGGTTTTATAACGAACATAACTGCCGATAACACCGCCCAGTGCCGCCAATAAAAAGGGTAATCGCCAACCGAAGGTATAAAGCGAGCTCCCTTGAAATAATACGAAAGTAATAAACACAACCACCGATGCCAATAACATACCGGTGGAAGAACTAGACCACACTAAAGCCGAGTAAAAACCGGTCCTTTTGGGCGGAATTGATTCAATAGTAAAACAAACGGAACCAAAGGACTCACCGCCAATAGCAATACCTTGTAACAAGCGTAATACAACCAACAAAATAGGCGCCGCTATGCCGGCCGTTTCATAGCTAGGCAATAACCCTATTCCAAAGGTCGCGCCTGCCATTAATAACAGCGTAATACTCAAACTCTTTTGTCTTCCCTGTGTATCGCCCAAATGACCAAATAGCATGGCGCCTATTGGACGCGCAATATAACCGATAGCAAAAACACCATAGCTGAACATCAACGCCACCGTCGGCGCTAAATTTTGAAAAAAAAGCTTTGCGAAAACAGCCGCTAAAAAGGCATAGATGGCAAAGTCATACCATTCTAAAATCGTACCTATAGACGCGGATAAAATGACTCGTTTTTGTAAACTTGTATAATTTTTTTGATGGGCCATACTGGTTTTCATCGATTAAACAGTGTCTTTCACGATATACCATTCAACAAATTTCTTTAACGCTTGTTGACGAAAAGAGTAATGAAAAAAATCCGGGGTATAACGCAATTCAGCTAAGGTTTTATCCGATCCATTCGGTTTAAAAATAGCGGTAAAGGGTAGCTGCGGATGGCTCGATAAATCCTCAGGTATCACAACCGTACCTTTACAAATGCCTTCAAATAACTGTATTTGCTTGCCATCGGTATACGCTAACTGCAGAATAAAAGCGGCTCGATTATCTTCTTCAACCAATTTAAACAAGCCCTTAAACCCCAATCCTTGAAAAACAAATTTTGACAAGGTGCCTGGAAATTGATGGTACGCTTCAAAAAAAATGCCGCCATCATCTAACAGTAAAGGTTTATTCAAAGCAGCATAGGCTTTTTTAACTTTATCACGCACTACGGCTTTTTGATCTAAGCTTTGTATCTCATCGATATCCAGCTCATGCTGTTTAATCGTTAATTCAGGACATTTTTTTTGAAAAAATTCAGATACTTCTTCAAATTTTCCAGCATTACCCGTTACATAATAAATTTCGTTTTTCATTCCAAAAAGCTATCTAGCGATCTAAGTAAAGCGATTCAACCACATTATCTGCATTATTAGCAATGAATCCCGTAAAATAATCCTTCCATAAACGTGGGTTTTCGTTCACTGGATCTACCGGATGACGCCAAACAAACTCAATAAATCGATCCGATAAATCAGCAGTACCATCTGCCAACAAGATTGATTTTTTAATCGCTGCGGTAGAGCTCTGCTCAATCCCTTTTTCAACCTGTCCTTTAATAAGACCGCCGTTTTCATTTAAAGGAATATGCAGTGTTTCACTAACAAACTGATTAAATGCTTTCAAGTCTTTAAACTTTTGAGATAAATGGATCGCCCAGCCAAAATGGTTGACCTGACGCCCCATCACCAATACCCAAGCCAATAATTCATTACTATTTTTTACCGTTGTAAATTCCTTCACCGTGGGTAATGGCCAATCACGCCCCTGCAAATAGTGAGTAACAAAGTTAAGCAACTCATCGATGGCTGTTTCATCTTGGGAGAGTAAGCGTTTTTTTAGATGGCTTAAGCGTTCAATATCCAATGGTTTAGATTGGCATGCATAGGCATCTATAATTTTTCGTACTTCAGGCACTAAAGCCTCACGGCGAAAATCAGCCACTACCACTTGAGGTAACGCATTTTCTGCTGGCTGTGTTTCAATACATCGTTCGCCCAACCACATGAAGTCATTTTGTTTTTCTGCTAAATAATCACGGCCACGAACTTCATACTCTAGCTGCGTAAATAAATGCGACAATGGCCCTATACCGGTGTAAGGCCCAGGCAGATCAATCAATGCAAAATGATCCCATCGCATCACTTCATTATATTGCGCTTGTAAAACTGTTTGAATACGCGAGACAGGTAATAAATCAACGGCATAGTTGCGCCATAACTGCTGTATAATTAGTTTTTTTGCTTGATTTAACATATCATTACTCGTGTAAATAAGGTTGCCGTATTATTGCTTATGTATAAAATAACCGTTTATATTCCAAGTGATTCGCTTGAAAAAGTCAAACAAGCGATGTTTGATCAGGGTGCGGGTCGATTTGGAAATTATGATCATTGTGCTTGGCAAGTATTAGGACAAGGCCAATTTCGGCCCTTGGCACAGAGTAACCCTACCCTAGGCCAAGAAGGAAAACTTGAAAGGGTTGAGGAATATTTGCTAGAAATGATCTGTGATAATGCCGTTATCAACCCAGTTATTGAAGCTTTAAAGCAAACACATCCTTATGAGAAACCGGCTTACACCGTCATTCATTTAGAAAATAATAACATAGATTAGTCTCTAGTTTTATGAGGAAATTATCTGCATGTCTAAAATACTGCGTGTTTTACTAACGCTGATTGGTACCTGTGTTCTACTAGCTCTCGTTGCTATCATTGGCTTAGTTGTTTTTGTTAACCCAAATGATTTAAAACCACAAATCAGTCAAGCTGTTAGCAAATACACAGGACGCCAACTCCAATTAGGCGGTAATATTGAGTGGTCACTTTTCCCCTGGCTTGGGCTACAGTTAAATAATGCAACGCTCAGTAACACGCCTGGTTTTGGCGATAAACCTTTTGCCGTCATCCAAAAATTAGATCTACAAGTCCGTTTACTGCCTTTACTACATAAACAATTGGAGGTTGGTAAACTACAGATTAATGGCCTTGCGCTTTATCTCGTGAAAAATGCAAACGGTCAAACGAACTGGCAAGGACCTCATACACAGGCTCCATCACCCGTCTCAACTGAAACACTACCTGACAACTTAAAACCACTCGGCGTTGTCGTAGCCGGCTTAGATATTCAAAATGGCCATGTGCTTTTTGATGATAAACAAAAAAATAAACACTATGAAATATCGCAATTACAATTGAAAAGTGCCAATTTAACGCTGAATAAAAGCTCTCCTTTCGCAGTGCAATTTAATTTAAATACGAATGCACCCGCATTGAAAGCCAACATAAAACTCAATACGGATATCACCTTAAATGCGGATGGAAAAGAAGTCACATTAAATAAATTAAATCTTAATACATTATTAAAAAATCCTGCTTACCCTAACGGTGTACTACCCATTTCACTGCAAGCGAATGCAAGCATTCATTTAAATAACCAAACCTTTGCTGCGGATAAATTTACCCTTACGATCGATCAGAATAAATTTGTCGGTCATATCCAAGGACAAAACTTATTTAAGGATCCATTGCTATCGGGTGTAGTCGCTAGCTATCAGCTCAAAGCAGGTCAATTCACTATCCAACGACTTCAGTCTCCCTTTCAATTCAAAAATAATATATTGTCACTTAACCCAATAACAGGTGATCTTTACCATGGTAATTACCAAGGTAACCTGACACTTGATCTGCGCACAGCAACGCCTCAACTTGTCATGCAGAGTCAGCTAAACCAAATCAATATTCAATCTCTATTTCAGGAGTTTGCTAGCAAAAGTCAGATACAATTAGTTGGCTTAGCCAATCTTTCTGGTAAATTTTTTACAAACGGAAGCGATGCAGATAGCCTGACAAAAAACCTACATGGACAAGGTCAATTTAGTGTAGATAATGGATCCATCAAAGGCATTAATGTTTCTTATTGGGTTGCCTTAGGTAGAGCATTACTCAAACATCAACCCAGCCCAACCGCAGACAGCTCGGATACACCATTCGACAAATTTACGGGCACCTTTAGTATTGATAAAGGCATTATAACTAACAATGATCTCAATATTAGTAGTGGCCGGCTACGCATTAGTGGGCAGGGATCCCTTAACTTACCGCAACAACAGATGAACTATGAAGTAAATGCGCAACCTGTTCTCAGCGATGGTAGTCCCGAAGGTATTGCCATTCCGATTAGGATTAGCGGACCATTTAACCAGCTTCATATTACCCCTATTCTCGATAAATTAAGCATTAATATATTTAAGGAAAAATTCAAAGGTAAACTACAAGAACAATTGAATAAACTTGATTTAAGCAAAATATTTCACTAATCATCCAGCCGCCGTCGTCCCCTGCGAAAGCAGGGGACCCAAAAATGACACACCCGCTTCTACCCAAACAATTCCAACAACATGTTTTGAACTGGTATCATCTACACGGACGAAAAAATTTACCCTGGCAACAAAAAAAATCGCCATACCCTGTTTGGTTATCGGAGGTAATGTTACAACAAACGCAAGTTACCACGGTTATCCCCTACTTTCAGCGTTTTATTAAACAATTTCCTAATCTATCCTCGCTTGCAGCTGCTCATCTTGATGAAGTATTAAGCCTATGGGCTGGACTCGGTTATTATGCACGTGGGCGTAACCTGCATCGCTGCGCACAAATGATTGAACAAGAATATGCGGGTAAATTTCCTCAAAACTTAATACAACTACAAAGTTTACCGGGTATTGGGCGCTCAACCGCAGGGGCTATCCTTTCACTAGGATTTGATCAGGCTGCCGCCATTTTAGATGGCAATGTAAAACGTGTATTAACACGTTTTCATGCCATAGCGGGTTGGCCTGGTTTAAGTACTGTTAATAAAAAACTATGGGAATTAGCAGAACGCTACACACCTACACAACAAATTGCCTCTTATACGCAAGCGATGATGGATCTAGGTGCATTAGTCTGTACACGAACTCAACCCAAATGTGATCAGTGCCCCTTACAAACACATTGTTTAGCTTATAACACAGGAAATATGACGCATTTTCCATCACCCAAACCGAGTAAAAAATTACCCATTCGTTCCATACAAATGTTGATATTAGTGAATCAACAACAGGAAATTTTGCTGGAAAAACGTCCGCCCACTGGGATTTGGGGAGGATTATGGAGCCTACCTGAATGCCCTTCCGATGAAGATGCAAAAAACTTCTCAAAAAAACACTACTATTGTGAAACAGAAAAAGCGAGCCAAGCCACGCAAATGAGACATACCTTTAGCCATTTTCACCTTGATATACAAGCGGTGGTGATGCAGGTAAATAAATGGCAGCCCCCATTGATGGAATCTGATCGCATAGTCTGGTATAACGTTCAACAATTAGAGAAAAAGGGTTTAGCGACCCCTGTAAAAAAACTGATTAGCCACCTCCTATGAGCAGAACTATTTATTGTATTAAATTACAAACACAGGCAGAAGGCCTTGATTACCCACCTTATCCAGGTGAATTAGGTCAACGTATCTATCAATCGATTAGCAAACCCGCTTGGCAACAGTGGATTAACCATCAAACTATGCTAATTAATGAGTATCGCCTCAGCACCCTAGAACCCCAAGCCAGAGAATTCTTAAAAAAAGAAATGGGGAAATTTTTATTTGCCGAAGGCGAAATTGAGACACCCGCGGGTTTTACGCCGCCTATAACACAATAAAATGTGATGAAGAACTACCCTCAAGAACTTAGCCAACTTATTTTAAGCAAACGCCCTGATTTTAAACCTAAAATAGCCATTATCTTAGGTTCTGGTTCCGCTAGTCTTGCGGACAAACTAGAGGATGTTATTCATATCCCTTATCACTCACTGCCTAATTTCCCCGTCAGTCGCGTTGAAGGTCATCCGGGGCAGCTCCTATTAGGCTACTTGAATAAAGTGCCTGTTATCTGCTGCCAGGGTCGTGTCCATGCCTATGAAGGGATGCAAGAAAAAGATTTTCAACTTTTCATTCGAACTTTAAAATGCTTAGGCTGTGAAACGGTATTAATGACCAATGCAACCGGATCATTAAGAAAAGATTTTCAACCCGGTCAACTGGTATTAATCGCGGATCATATCAATTTTCATCCTATGAATCCGCTGGTTGGCATTAATGATGATGCGTTTGGTCCACGTTTCTTCCCCATGGATGATGCCTATGATAAAAAACTTCGTCATAGCTTGCAGCAAACGGCAGAAAAACTAAATATTTCTTTACCAGAAGGCATTTATTTCAGCGTTTTAGGGCCTAGCTTTGAAACACCGGCCGAAATTCGTGCCTTCCGAATTTTAGGTGCCGATGTGATTGGTATGTCGACTGTCCCTGAAGTCATTGTTGCTCGACACTGTGGCTTAAAAGTGGCGGTTATTTCTGTCGTAACGAATCTCGCCTCGGGACTTAGCGAAGAATCTATCACGCACGAAGGAACATTACACTTTGCAGAAAAAGCGAGTCATGATCTAGGACGATTGCTAGAAAGTGCTATTGAGCAATTATCAAGCTAAGGCTTAAAACGAGCAGGAACATGGCTCAATGGTTCATTTATTTGAACTAAGTTGGAACATCTAAAAAACGAAAACGGAGCAGTCTTTGCTTTAGGTATATTTTTTATGACGGCTTGATGGACCAATGAACCTAATACACTTCTACCTAGTAACCCTCTTCCCAACGATTGTTGCCAGCCTAGAATCTGCTTGCTTAGATCTGCTCTGCTAGTGGAACTCTCTAAATAATTTAGTAAACAATTAATCTCCGAAACTCTTCTCGCTGAAGCAACCCTATCTTTATTTTTAACGTTACTCGGTGTATAGGTCTTTTGCATATAAACACAAATCGCTTCTCTAACCGATTGCTGTAAACTAATTAAATGGGTGTCTTTAGTTTTATCTTCTTCTGCCTCTAACGGCTTCAAACAACGTAATAATATCTCCATACATGGAGTTTCTTGCTTTAAGCTAGTATTAATAGACTCTAAATAATCAGTTACTGTATCGTTTGCAAGTTTGAATTCAGCCGCTGAACCCAATATCTGCATCAACATTTTATTGGAGTACACTATAGACAGAAGTTGCGCCTGCTTTTCATTCGCTTTTGTCGAGCAATAAATAGCTTCCATTTCACTAAGCGCCGTTACTAAGGAGGTACGTTGCTCAACATTCAACGCAAGCATTCCTTTTACTACCATATCAACCATTCCGCAGTCATCTGCCTCCTGTGTTTTTATTGCTGCTATAGCGCTAACTTTCTTCACTCGCGACATCCTTTTATTTTTCATTTTTTTAGCAATAGCAGCAAGAAATTTAGGATAGTCGTTTTGCCATATTGATTGGATTACTCCCCCCATAGCAAACGTATCGCTCTTTTTTCCACTATATCCAGCAACTGATTCAGGCGCACTAAAAAGGAGATTATGCCCTCTAGACTTACCAGGTCCCACTCTAGAAAGACCAAAATCGATAATATAAACATCCGGCATTGAATTTCCTGGTTTAAAATCCACCATAATATTGTCAGGTTTAATATCACTATGAATCAACCCCACATCGTATACTTCTTTTTTTAATGTACGTAAAAGCGCTAAAGAAAGCTTTAATTTTTCAAATTGATCTAAACGACTAATGCTCCCATCCTTTAAAAGCTTATCAAGCGGCTCACCCGGTAAGTGATGCATAATAAGAAACTTTTCAGAAACGGCTCCCTTATTTCTTTGACTATTACTTACGACAGGCTTCATATGCAAGTAAGGCACCCTCTGGCCTAGTACAGCCTCTTGACTAAAAGTATCAACCCCATTCTCTGACTTTATTTCTCTCTTAATAATACGCTTATATTTTCTTTCAATATGATCATCATGGATTATCAGGGTTGTAGTAGGAGACACTTGACCAAAAACACCCTGCCCTTTAGGACTATTATCGATGACTTCATAGCGTAATCCTTGTTTATTTTGACGTTTTCGACAAAGAATTTCACGCGTCAAAGCAATCTGATAGGGTTTATCTTGAAATATAACGGAAAATATGGTGTCTTTTTTAAAAAGATCTCCGGGCTTCATGCTTTTAAGAAGCTCTATTAGCAACAAATCACTTTCTGGAGTCTTTGGATCAACTTGTGGGTTAATAAAGTAGGTAGGTAACATAATATATGCTTGTTTTTAGTGAATTAAAAACAAGCATATATTATGTACATTAAACTAATATTAAGGATAAAATAGCCTAAAACCAGTCGTTGTATGCTCGATTAGATAATAAAAATAGGAAAACACCGTAAAATCATTATCTATTGAATCGTATAACCACCATCGATATTGACTAAAGCACCTGTCATAAACGAAGCCGTATCACTGCATAAAAAGCCCACCACATCCGCTACCTCTTCGGGCCTTCCAACACGTTTTAAAGGTAATCGCTGTGCCACATCGGCTTTAATGAGCTGTTCAGATAACTGAGTCTTTTCCTGGAATTGTTGAATCACACGTTGATACATGGGCGTATCAATCGTTCCCGGACAAACGCAATTAACGCGTATACCATAAGTGGCGTAATCCAATGCTGTGCTTTTAGCTAATTGTGCAATAGCGGCTTTGCTTGCGCCATAAATAGCACACTGCTCTTTGGCAATAAAAGCCTGATCAGAAGCCATTAAAACAATAGAACCAAATTTTTGTTTGCGCATAATAGGTAATACCTGCTGCAAACAATAAATCGTGCCGAATAAATTGCTGGTGATGACGTGATTCATTGCCTCTACACTACTTTCTTCAATCGTTGCAAATAAATGAACACCGGCATTGCAAAAAAGAAAGTCGATCTGAGGTGCTTTTTCCTGAATCGTTTCAATCGCCGCTTTAACCTGCTGCAGATTAGAAACATCACAAGGAAAATATAGGATATTTTCACTGTACGGGTAATCTAATTTTTTTTTATCGAGCACATACACGGTCGCACCTTCTTGACTAAATAACTGCGCTGTAGACGCACCTATTCCCGAAGATCCACCCGTTATTATTATTGTTTTATCTTGAAATCTCATCGTGTTCTTACTTCAATCTCCGCATAAGGTTTTGCTTGTACCAGTTCAATCAAGGCTTGGCGCCATAACTCTAAAAGCGCTATAAAAGTAACAACAACGCCCATACGCCCTTCGCTTAGGGTAAAAAACCCGGTGAATTCAACACGATTTTCGGTAGAAAGTCTATGCAGAATCTGTGACATCCGTTCTCGAATCGACAAAGGCTCTTGGGCAATTGCATGGTGCGTCGTTAAGGCGGCGCGTGTCAAAACGGACTGTAGCGCCGCGACTAAATCCTCTAAATCAAGCGGAGGCCGAGTCTCATCATCGCAGCGGGGAAGCGCGCCTAATTCTGCTTGCGCCATCGCTAAAAAAATATCACGACCCTGTCTAGGTAATTGATCAAGCTCATACGCCGCTTGTTTTATCTGCTCATACTCTTGTAAACGGCGAATCAATTCAGCGCGTGGATCAGCTTCGTCAGCCGATTGTGGCAAAGCTGGCTTAGGCAATAATAAACGAGATTTAATCTCAGTTAATACCGCGGCCATCACCAAATATTCGGTTGCAAGCTCAATCTCTAACACCTGCATCAGCTCTATATAGTGCATATACTGTCGCGTCACTTCGGCGACAGGGATATCCAAAATATCAAAATTCTGCTTCTTGATGAGATAAAGCAACAGATCTAAAGGCCCACTAAAGGTCTCTAACAATATCTCTAATGCCTGAGGAGGAATATAGAGATCACTTGGAAGCTGGACAAAGGGCTGCCCTCGAACGGTCGCCACCGGCGCCGAAACCGCTGTCGTAGAGGGAGTATCTTCTGTCATGAGGACTAGTGTAATGCTTAAAGACCAAAAATCCTAAAAAAAACCGATAATAACCCTTGAAGAATAGGGCCTAATAGCCGTGCTAGCAACCCACTGGCCAATAATAATACCAAAATCAAAAAACCATATACTTCAAGTTGGTTAAAACGATAAGCCATTGCCGGAGATAATAAACTGGCCACCACCCGACTTCCATCCAGCGGAGGAATAGGAATTAAATTCAAAAGCATTAATACCAAATTGATCGATATACCAATTTGGCCCATATAAGCAAAGGGGGCACTATGCAAGCCTATGCCTAGTTTAGCCACCGCTACCCAAAGAAAAGCCATGCCTAAGTTAGCTAAGGGGCCTGCTGCCGCAACGAGGGCCATATCACGGCGAGGATTCTTTAAATTTCTCCAGGTAATAGGAACTGGCTTAGCCCAGCCAAAAATAAAACCGCCTAAAAAGAAAAGAATAGCGGGTACAACAATGGTACCGATAGGATCAATGTGTTTGATGGGGTTTAATGTCAAACGGCCTAATAGTTTGGCGGTAGGATCACCACATTTAGAAGCAACCCAACCATGTGCCGTTTCATGGACGGTAATAGCAAAAATAAGTGGCACCACCCAAAGAATTATTTTTTGCCCTAAAGAAAAATCAACCATTATTTTATGCTAGAAAAATTTAAAG
>Ga0075364_10000978_pt1 | contig 15083 bp, 12 predicted proteins | sample EndMetdeltDD1764_FD_71517 | JGI IMG/M metagenome (GOLD analysis project Ga0075364, IMG submission 71517) | Populus endosphere microbial communities from Tennessee, USA - Endosphere MetaG P. deltoides DD176-4 | ecosystem: Host-associated > Plants > Roots > Endosphere | place: USA: Tennessee...
GCCGCTGATCCGTCGACGCCAGCGGCACCGAAGTTCATCGGGTGTGCTTGCGGCAAAGAGGATTTGCCTGCCTGCGTTTCGATGACCGGAATGTTATGGCGCGTTGCGAAATCGGCCAGTTCTTGCTCTGCCCCGCTGTAGATCACACCACCACCTGCGACGATGACCGGGTTGCGTGCTGCGCGGATGGCTTTTTCAACTTCTGCAAGGTCGCGTGTGTCCGGCGCTGGACGGCGTATGCGCCAAACGCGGCTTTCAAAGAATGCTTGCGGCCAATCAAAAGCTTCGGCCTGAACATCCTGGCAGAATGACAATGTCACCGGGCCGCAATTGGCCGGGTCTGTCAGTACGCGCATGGCGCGTGGCAAAGCAGTTAGCAACTGTTCCGGCCGGGTAATGCGGTCGAAATAACGGCTGACAGGACGCAGGCAATCATTGGCCGATACCGTGCCGTCATCGAAGTCTTCGATTTGCTGCAACACCGGGTCAGGACGACGATTGGCAAAAACATCGCCGGGAATAAGCAACAATGGCAGACGGTTTACGTGTGCCAGAGCAGCAGCCGTGACCATGTTCGTCGCACCGGGGCCGATGGATGATGTCACCGCCTGGGCACGCGTGCGTTTTTTTGCCTTGGCATACGCGATGGCCGCATGTGCCATGGTCTGCTCGTTCTGCCCGCGCCAAGTTGGCAGGCTGTTGCCTGCCTTCTGCAAAGCTTCGCCAAGTCCCGCAACGTTCCCGTGGCCGAAAATCGCCCAGATACCGTCGATGAAACGTTCGTTTTCTTCCGTCAACTGTGCAGAGAGCCACTTCACCATGGCTTGTGCCGCTGTCAATCTTATGGTCGTCATGCGGCATACTCCTTGGCCTTGGCGCGTGCATTGTCCCAAACCCGGCACAAGCGGGCGTAACGCGACACCATTTCATCTGTGGCGGCAGCGTCTGTGATCTCGCCTGCCAGCCAGCGTGTTGCGACATCTGCAAAGATCGTGCGACCGACTGCAAAGCCCTTGACCAGATCGAAGCTCGCGGCGACCTCGAAGCTTTGTGAAAGTTCTGCTTCGGGCGCTTCAAGTCCCAGAACAACGATGCCTCTGGTGTGACGATCGTGTGCCTCAATGGCGTCGATCGCGTTAGCCCAAGCCGCATGCGTCTTCAGCGGTTCCAGTTTCCACCAGTCAGGGAAAATACCAGCTTCATAGAAACGGTGCACGAGGGTCGCGACCGTGTCGTCATCGGTTGTTGCCACCTTGGATGGAATGATTTCCAGAAGGAATTCCAGCCGGTTACGGCGTGCAGATTCAAACAGACGTTTTACGGTTGCTATCTGTTCCGACCATACCTCTGCACTATCTTGCGGATGGCAGAAGCACAGAACCTTCACGACGTTTTCGCGTGCCCATTCGATCAGTGTCCCGCAATCCGTTCCAAGCTCTGGTTCAAGCTTCAGTGGTCTTGATCCCGGCAGTTCTGCCGGACGGCCAATCCAGAGACCTGTTCCAGAGGCGCGTTGCAAGGCGGAGCGGCCAATGCGGTTGTCGCAAAGAATGCCGTAGCCAGCCTGGCCATTTTGCACTTTGAGGGCCGCATCAAGGCACAGTTCCTTGAAAGCACCGCCCTTTTCCAAGGTGTAGCTCGGCATATTCTCAAGCTGCATGCGGTGGTCAAAGGCAAAAACCCGCATAGTTGACCAATCACCATTAACGCGCGTGTGTCTTGTGGTTGACCAGTGCAATTGTTCCAGAACCGGATCATTGCGCAAGTCAGGTCGTACGACGCCACGCTCAAGGAAAAATTGCAGCTCTTCCCAGCTTGGATAGGCTGGCGTGCAGCCATGTCGGCTGACCGCAAATGCGCCGCAAGCGTTGGCGTATTTGAGAGATGTTGGCCAGTCCTGGTCGGTCATCCAGCCGCGCAGCAGGCCGGAGAAAAAGCCGTCGCCTGCACCCAGGACGTTAAAGACTTCAATCGGGAAACCTTGGCCGGATTGTCCCTTGTCGAGACTGTCAGGAATATCCTTTTCAAATGCGACGGCACCGAGTGCACCGCGTTTGCAGACAAGGGTGGCTGGCGTCAGCGCCCGCACAGCCCTCAGGCATGCCAGTGTGTCGGTGCTGCCACCGGCGATATGAAATTCTTCTTCGGTCCCGACGATCAGGTCGAAGTAATGCAGGGATGCTTGCAGTTTTGCGGTGACCTTCTGGCTTTCGACGAAACGGCTTTCACCATCGCCATGACCGGCGACGCCCCACAGGTTTGGACGATAATCAATATCAAGCGCTGTCCGCAGACCATGTTTACGCGCGAGTTTCAGCGCCTTGATAACGGCGGCTTCAGTGCGTGTGTTGCTGAGATGCGTGCCGGTCACGACGACGGCGCGTGCAGAGGCGATAAAGGCCTCGTCAACATCATCTTCGCACAATGCCATGTCTGCGCAGTTTTCACGGTAGAAGATCAGCGGGAATTGTTCGTCGTCGCGGATACCGAGAATAACGAGAGCAGTCAGTCTCTCAGGATCGATTTTGACGCCCTTGGTGGAGACACCTTCCCGCGCCAACTGTTCAAGAATGAAGCGGCCCATATGTTCGTTGCCAACACGGCTGAGAAGCGCTGTTTTCAGACCAAGACGTGCGCTTCCGCAGGCAATATTGGTGGGAGAGCCTCCGATGTATTTTTCGAAAGACCCCATATCTTCCAGACGGCCACCGACCTGTGCACCGTAGAGGTCCACACCTGCGCGACCGATTGTAATGACATCGAGTGTTTTGGTCACAGCCTTACCTTTCAATATGCACGACACTTCCATGGGACGTTGCCATGGCGTGAATTATCTTTTCGATTTCCAATCCCTGAATGAAATCAGGGCCACAGGCAGCGCCACCTGCGATCGCGCGCAACAGATCGCGTGCCTCAACGACCTTCTGTTCGTTGAAGCCGAAATTGTGGCCCGGTGCCGGGCAAAATGCTGCGAAATCAGGCTGGTCCGGTCCGGTGAGATGACGGGTAAAACCGGCTTCGCCATGGCGATGCAGCCAAAGTTCGTTCATGTTTTCCTGATCGAAGACGAGCGTTCCATCCGTGCCATGCACTTCCCACTGCAAACGGCATTTGCGGCCACGAGCGACACGTGACGTGGCGAACGAACCTTGTGCACCAGAGGCGAAACGCAACAATGCGAGCGCGCTGTCTTCGTTCTCGACCGGCTTTGGACCTTCGGGAGAGTTGCGGGTTGAAACAACGATCTGTGTCTGTGCCACAACTTCTGTGACAGGACCCATCAATGCGATCATTTGGCTCACGAGGTGGCAGCCCAGATCCCCAAGAGCACCCAGACCACCACCTTCGTGAGTCATCCGCCATGACCAAGGGAGGAGCGGGTCAGCGGAATAGTCTTCGTCATAAACGCCGCGAAATGCCACGGGCTTGCCAATGACGCCATTGGTAATCATCTTTCTGGCGGACTGGAATGCCGGGCTGCGCAGGTAGTTGTAACCAAGAATGGTTTTCTGATCGGGATGTTGTGCGGCAAGAGCCGCCATGGCGCGGGCGTCGTCAAGTGTCAGCGCCATCGGCTTTTCAAGCCAGACATGTTTGCCTGCACTTAGAGCCGCCTCCGCCATTGGGCGGTGCATGCCGTTTGGCGCAGTGATTGAGACGACATCGACTTTGGGGTCATTGATTGCATCTTCCCAACGGGAGGTCGCGCGTGCAAATCCGAACTGACGAGCGTAATTCTGCGCTGCCTCTTCCGTAACATCATTCAGGATTTCCAAGCGGGGATGCACTCCGCCAAACACTGCTGCCACATTGCGCCAGGCCATGGCGTGACACTTGCCCATAAAGCCGGTGCCGATCAGGGCGATGCCGAGTTCTTTTGCAGGCATTGGATAAGACATCTCTGTCACCAGTTCACTTTCTATGGATAGATACGGGCACGTCTGTTGACGGATCAGATCGTGCCGCCAAGAGACCCTTCAAGCTCGGCGAGCTGCTGGCCACCGGCCATCAGATCCTGCAATTCCGGTGCTGTAATTTCGCCCTTTTTCGCCGTACCCAGCGTCTGGCCGCGGTTCAGGACGGTAAAGCGATCACCGACGGCCATGGCATGGCGGACGTTATGAGAGATGAAGACGACGCCAACACCCTGTGCGCGTACCTTCATGATGGTTGCCAGGACATTGGAGGTTTGCCGCACACCAAGCGCCGAAGTCGGTTCGTCAAGGATCAAGACCTTGGCACCAAAATAGACCGCTCTTGCAATGGCAACTGTCTGGCGTTCACCGCCAGACAATGTGCCCACAGCCTGGTCAGGTCCGCGCAGATTGATGCCCATCTTGCGCATTTCCTGGACAGTGATCTCGTTGGCACGGTCGATGTCGAAGCGCTTGAAGATACCCTTACCCGTTGTCGGCTCGCGGCCCATGAAAAAGTTGCGGGTAACTGACATCAGCGGGATCATAGCGAGATCCTGGAATACGGTGGCAATTCCGGCTTCCATCGCGTCACGCGGCGTTTCGAAAGACATGGGGCGTCCTTCGAAGGTAATGCTGCCCTCATTGGGTTTGTGTACGCCCGACATAGTCTTGATGAAGGTAGATTTACCGGCACCGTTGTCGCCCAGCAGGCAGTGGCATTCTCCGGGCATGACATCAAAGGTCACACCGTTCAGGGCAATGACATTGCCATAGTGCTTTTTGATGTTTTCCATGTGGATGATAGGTGCAGTCATCTCAACGCTCCCCGGTTACGCGTTTGCGGATTGCATTGTTGAAGATCACAGCCAGCAACAGCATCGCGCCAAGGAAGATCTGGAACCAGTCTTGGTCGAATTTGGTGTAGGTGAGGCCAATGGTGACCATGCCGAAGATGATGGCGCCGAAGAATGCACCGACCGCCGAACCATATCCGCCTGTCAACAAGCACCCGCCGATAACCGCTGTGATGATGGCTTCGAATTCCTTCATGAAGCCGCGCCGTGCATCGGTGGAACCAGCATCGATAACAGTGATGATAGCGACCAGAGCTGCAGCCATTGCTGTCAACATGAACAGAGAAAGTTTGACGCGACGAACTGGGACGCCCGAGTTCTGTGCGGCCACGGAGTCACCGCCTGTCGCGAAAATCCAGTTGCCGAAAGGCGTGCGCAGAAGGACGTAGGTGGCGATAATGGCAAAACCAATGAACCACAGGATTTCAACGGGCACACCCGGTACTTTGGGCGCGCCGGTCCGCAATGTGTCGATCAGCCCCTTGTCTGCCATCCACTGGAAGAACCAGCCGAATGCATCTCCGGAGAAGATTGGTGCAATGAAGTCGCCGCCGACTGCTTCACGGACACCACGCAGCTGTGTCGAACCCCCTGTGACGATTTTTAGTCCAACAAGTGATGCGCCGCGCAGGATGAAAAGACCAGCAAGCGTGACGATGAAAGAGGGTAGCTTGGTGCGAAGGACGATGAGTCCGTTTGCAATGCCAAGAGCACCGGCAAGGCCCATGGTCAGGGGAATGGCAACGATCAGCGGCAGGCCGATATTAACGGTAAAAGCACCGAACAACATCCCGGCAAAAGCGACCATCGAGCCGATGGAGAGGTCGAACTCACCGCCAATCATCAACATGGCAGCGGCGATGCCGAGAATACCCAATTGAGCTGCAGGGGTCATGAAATTCATGATGCCTGACAGCGTGAACATGGTGCTGTCGGCGGTAATCAGGAAAAAGATCGTGACGAGGACGACGCCTCCGATTGCTCCCAGTTCTGGTCTTTTCATGAGCCTGGTCACAAAGGACTCAGCTTTAATGCGTTCATCCACCATAGCAAGCGTCTCCGTCGACATGCTGTTCCTCCCGATAGAAAGCCGGGCCACACCAGTGCATGGCCCGGCTGTTGCTTAGCGGATGCCCTTTGCGGAAAGCTCGATGACCTTTGCGGCCGAATCTTTCATCACAAGGTTCGGGCCGGATGGTACGTCACCGCCCGGGATCAGGCCGTATTCGGCATTAAGCGCCAAGAAGGAAACAGGTAGATAACCCTGCAGGAACTGCTGCTGATCGATGGCGAAGGTTGCCTTGCCGTCGACAATGTCCTGTAGGAAGCCAGACGACAGGTCGAAGGTAGCGATCATGACTTTGTCGCGGCCGATTGCCTGCGCTGCCTGCACTGTGGGCTCACCGACCAGCGAGGCGTTCAATGACAGAACCGTGTCAACGTCGGCGTCGGATTCGAGAGCAGCGCGAACCTTGGCCTGCACTTCTGCTGGGTCGTTACCGGTTGGGATAACGGTGACTTGCCCGAAGCCTTCAGCAAAGCCTTTGCAACGCAGGTCGAGGGACACGTTGCCGACTTCCTGGTTAATGCAGATGCCTTTCTTGCCGCCCAGTTCAGCGAGCTTGGCACCAGCTGCCTTGCCAGCGTCGAATTCAGACTGGCCAACGTGAAGGAGGGCGCCGAGCTCGTGAGCGACATCGGAACCAGAGTTCATGGAAATGACCGGAATACCGGCTTCCACAGCGCGCTTGATGGATGGGCCAAGTGCATCGGCGTCAGGGATGGAAACGACAAGGCCATCTGGCTTCTGGTTAACGGCCGCATCAATCATCTGGCTCATCTGAACCATGTCGAAGGTTTCAGGCGAACGGAATTCTACGGTCGCGCCTGTGTCCTTGCCGGCTTTTTCCACGCCGTTTTTGACGACCGACCAGAACGGGTCGTTCGCCTGTCCATGTGCAACAACAATAATGCTGGCGGACAAGGCCGGACCAGCCATAGCAATGATTGCGGCTGTTGATACCGCGGCAAATAACTTCTTCATGATATCCTCCCGTTAAGTTTCGCAAGGCGCCCCGTCTGAACGCCCTTGCCTCCCGGCCCTCCAAGCCGGATTTCGAGACCGGGTGCGCGTTCTCCCTACGCACTCCGGTCAAAAACTCATGCATCATGACGAGTGGTCAGATGCCTACAGCGTCAGTTCAACTGAGCGACCTGTTTGCGCCGATTGCGTTGCCGCTTCAGCAAGTGCCAGCGCCTGAACGCCATCTTTCAGTGTGACTGGGATCGCCGCACCATCAAGGACTGCAGCGACAAATGCATTCCATTCTGCAACATAGGCACGCATGTATCTTTCAAGGAAGAAGTGCTCTGGCTTCGCGCTCGTCACGCCGGCCTTGGTGGCCTTGGAAACTGTGTTTTCCAGAATGTTGGCGGCCGAAAGCAGGCCTTCTGAACCGAGCAGTTCCAATCGCTGGTCATAACCATAAATGGCACGGCGGCTGTTCTTGATCACTGCGATGCGGCCGTTTGCGTAGGTCAAAGTCACCACCGCAGTGTCGACGTCACCAGCCTTGCCGATCTCAGGATCGACAATCGATGTGCCAACAGCATGCACGGTCTTGGGTGCGTCGCCCATAATGAAGTTAGCCATGTCGAAGTCATGGATCATCATGTCGCGGAACAGGCCGCCGGAAACCTTCACATAGCTGACAGGTGGCGGCGCCGGGTCAAATGATGTGATCGACAGCAGTTCCGGTTTTCCGATTTCACCGGCGTTGACCGCAGCTTTTACAGCCGCAAAATTTGGATCGAAACGGCGATTGAAACCGATCATCACCGGCAGGCCCGAGGATTCGGTTTTCGCCAAGCAGGCTTTCGCACGCTCGAGCGACAGATCCACCGGCTTTTCGCACAGCACAGCCTTTCCGGCTGCTGTCGCTTTCTCGATAAGATCAGAGTGGGTATCGGTCGAAGTTGCGATAAGGACTGCATTAATGGCTCTGTCGGCCAGGATATCCTCAATCGAACGTGCCTGCGCACCATAATGTCCGGCTAACTCATCTGCGGCCGCTGTATTAACGTCCGCAACAGCGACCAGCTCGCTTCTGGTGTTTGCGGCAATATTGACCGCGTGAACCCGACCGATGCGGCCAGCGCCGAGCAATGCAACTTTAAGCACTCTATTCCTCCCGAATTGGAAGCCCTCCTGCTCCCGTGAGCAAGACCTAGCACTCATTTGCTCCCGTGAGCAACAGCAATTTGCTCCCGTGAGCAAAATAAATGGAAGCGTGTGCAAAAAGGAGCTATCAATGAAGCGCGATACACGACATAAGGTTAGGAGGAGACGATTATGCCGCAAGAGAAGAAACCTCTATTCGCCGCGAACGTTACCGCGGATGACGTAGCGGTTGAGGCTGGCGTATCGCGGTGGACGGTCAACCGTGCGTTTCGCAAAGACGCCTCTATTTCCCCGAAAAGCCTGGCAAAAGTCATGTCTGCGGCGGAACGACTTGGTTATGTTCCCGATCTCCGGGCAGCGAGTCTCTCCTCTGATCGGACCAATCTTGTTGCTTTGCTCATTGACGATTTCGCTAATCCTCATAAGCTGGTGATGATGGAGCGATTGACGCGGATCCTGCGTCGTGAGGGATGGGACATTCTCCTCGTCAACACCCTCAACAAAGACGATGCTGGACATGCTTTGCTCAATGCCAGCCAGCGGCGGGTTGATGCGGTTATCCTGATTGGTATTCAGTTTGATGACGAGGTTCTGGAAACCGCCCTGCACGCCCGGCGGTTTCGTAAGCTGATCATTTTTGCCAGAACATCTCGTAACCCGAATACAATTTCTATTGCCGTCGATGACGTGCATGCAACGACTGAAATTGCCAATTACGTCCGTGATCGCGGTTATAAACGTCCGATGTTTCTGGCCGGACCACGCACCTATTCCGCACATTTGTTGCGCAAGGAAACCTTCGTTGACCGCTGGCGGGATTATTTTGGCGTTGAACCGGAAACAGCAAGCGTGCCCGCCTATGATCCTGAACTGGCAGCTGACGTCATCATGAAGGCGTTCACTGGACGTGATTTGGCCAATCTGCCTGATATCATCGTTTGCGAAAACGACGCTCTGGCGCTCGGTGCTGTTGATGTCATCCGCCATAAACTTGGTCTGCGGGTGCCGGAGGACATCGCTGTGGCCGGTTTTGATGATGTGCCACAGGCAGATAGCCCGAATTATCGTTTGACGACCTATCGCCAACCACTGACCGATATGGTCGAATATCTCGTTGAGGTGCTTGGCAGTTCCGAAGACAAGGATTTTGACAGGCTGTTTTTGGGCAAGCTGATTCCCAGAGAGAGCGCCTGAACGTAAGATGCGCGGTGCCTGACATGTAACTGCCATTAGAAATCGGCAGATTGCATACATGATTTGCTACGCTAGCTGCAAAGCTTAGACATCTTTTTCATTCAACACAGTGTTCAGCGTATCGATCATCTAAATATCGATTTTTAAATCAACACGCCTTGCATTTCGCCAGCCTATGCACTTATCTTCAGCCTGTTCTCAGGGCGGGGTGCAATTCCCCACCGGCGGTATCGGGAGTAATCCCGGAGCCCGCGAGCGCTTCCGGTTCCGCCGGAAGGTCAGCAGATCCGGTGAGATGCCGGAGCCGACGGTATAGTCCGGATAGAAGAGAGCAGGTCACGACAGCCATCCTTCGGGGTGGTTGGGCAGTGTTTGTTCGCCCAAGGGAAGTTTTGCCGAAGTGCCCCCAAGCACGGTTGGCGCAACATAAGCCGGACTTCTGGCTCAACCCTTGAAAGACTATGAAATGACTATCTCTAAAATTGAAGATGCTATCTCGGCCATTGCTCGCGGTGAAATGGTGATCGTTGTTGACGATCAGGACCGCGAAAATGAAGGTGATATCGTTTTTGCATCGCAGGATGCGACTGCTGAAAAGATCGCCTTCATGATGAACAAGGCCCGTGGCTTGATTTGCGTGTCTATGGAAGGTTCACGGCTTGATGAACTCGACATTCCATTGATGGTGCCAAACAATACAGAGTCTCTGAAAACAGCATTCACAGTGTCTGTCGACTATTTGCCCGGCACGACCACCGGAATTTCTGCAGCGGACCGCGCAGCGACCGTAAAGGCTTTGCTTGATCCTTCGGCAAAGCCGGATGAGTTTGCGCGTCCGGGCCATATTTTCCCACTGCGTGCCAATCCGAATGGTGTTTTGGGTCGTCCTGGGCACACCGAGGCTGCCGTTGATCTTTGCAGACTTGCCGGCAAGTCGCCTTCGGGCGTCATCTGCGAGATTGCCAATGATGACGGTACCATGGCGCGTCTGCCGCAGCTCGAGATCTTTGCGGAGCAGCACAATATCCTGCTCGTTACGATCGAAGATCTGATTGCCTACATGCAGAACACCGTGACGGAAGTCGCAGCCTGATGAGGCGATAAAATTAAACCGCTCCGTTTTCGCGGAGCGGTTTAGATGACATCAGATGGTATGGAGTGGAGCGTTACGCCGCATAGCGACGATACGAGCCGTTTTGCTGGGGGTTACCCTCCTGCATTCTGAACTGCGCAAGAAGGTCGGAAAGACGACCACTTTCTTCGGCGAGATTTGCGCCAGCGGCATTCATCTCCTCAACCATTGCGGCGTTCTGCTGTGTGACTTGATCCATGTGATTGACGGAAGTGTTGATCTCCGCCAAGCCTGAAGCCTGCTCGCGGGCCGCTGTCGCAATGGCGTCCATGTGTTCATTGATAGCGGTCACAAGCTGGGCAATTTCGGTCAACCCGCTCCCGGTATCATTCACCAATGTAACGCCCTGATTGACGGCAGCTTCGGAGTTACCGATCAGCGCTTTGATTTCTTTGGCCGCATTGGCAGAGCGCTGTGCCAGTTCGCGAACTTCCTGTGCAACCACCGCAAAGCCCTTGCCTGCTTCGCCGGCACGCGCAGCTTCAACACCGGCATTCAACGCCAGAAGGTTGGTTTGGAAAGCGATCTCATCAATGACACCGATGATATTGCTGATCTGCCCGGAGGCCATCTCTATCTTCTGCATGGCTTCGACTGCGCTAGATACAACAGTGCTTGAAGCAACTGCTCGCTGGCTTGCGTGACGTACCATCTCACGGGCTTCACCCGCACGCTCGGAGGTCTGCTTAACGTTGGTTGTGACCTCTTCAAGCGCGGCTGCGGTTTCTTCAAGCGATGCCGCCTGTTGTTCTGTCCGCTTGGAAAGCTGGTCCGACGCGGTCGAGATTTCGCCACTGCCATTGCTGACGCTCTGCGCGGTCTGGTTGACCTGCTCCAGCGTAATGCGAAGCTGATGGACGGATCTGTTGAAATCTTCACGCAGAGCTTCGAATTGCTCGCTGAATTTCTCATTGATCTCACAAAGCATGTCGCCGGAGGCAAGGCGCTTCAGACCATTTGCAAGGCCGGATGTTGCCTTTGTGAGACGCTCTTCTGCTTCCTGTTCAGCACGCTCCTGAATTGAGATGCGTTCGGCCTCAGACGCACGACGGTTTTCGTCTGCCTGTCTCTCGAGTGCCTTGTTGTGCAGGGCCGCCTCTTTGAAGACTTCGACTGCGCGTGCCATTTCGCCGATTTCATCGCTGCGTTTGGAACCCGAAACCGTGACAGACAGATCGCCACCGGCCAGCTTGCGCATGATGGCCGTCAGCTCAGCGATCGGATTGGTGATACGGAAGATGATTGTTAGAATGCCGACCAGTGACAGGGCCGTTATCAAGAGCGTGGCGATGGAGTACGCGATGATTGATCTTGTGGCCGATGTTGCATTGGCAGCGGTGAAGGCGGTCATCTCGACCAGCGCTGCGGATGCGATATCGGCAAGCGATGCCTGTGCCGGTGCTGCATCTTTGCGCCAATCATCGACATTGATGTCGACGGCTACACCATCCTTGGAGGCTGCGAGGGCTTTGGCTTTTTGCGCCGCGTAAGGGCCGCCGAAGTATGAATTTTGCGCAACGTCGAACAGCTTTTTGAGCTGTTCAGGTGCGGTTGGGCTGGCGACGATCTGGGCAATGACGTCGCGTGCAAAGTCAACCTTGGCATCCTGTACGGAGATTTCCGCGAGCTTTGCAGCGCTCAGAGGTTCTTTGGCAATCAATCCACCGACCAGCGTCGAATTCGCCGCGCCACCGTTTGTGCGAGCCTGCCATCCAAGCGAGCGCAACTGCGTGAACATGATCATGCCGGGCTCCCGACCGTTGATTGTCGCTTCTACCCGGTTGGCGGCCTTTTCCAGGTCCGACAACATGCCGTCAGCAAAAGTCAGCACTTGTTTGCCCAATGCTGGATCACGGCTTGCGACAGCCTGCTTCAGCGCATTGTCGATGTCCGCGCGCTGGGACGTCCATTTGGCATAAGCATCCAGCACCGGCGTGGTGGCGCTTTGAATTTCGCTGGAGCCGATATTGTCGACCAATGTGCGAATTGTGCTGAAGGCACCATCGACCTGCTTGCGGCCTGTCTCGAGATTGACGAGGCTTGACTGCATGGCAGAAGTTTCGAGTTTGATTGCCGAGGATATGGCGCCACGTTCGCCTCGAAGGCCAAGCAGGCCATCAAACAAGCTGGCGTCCAATTGTGCCAGTTCTGAAAGTCGGGAGGAATTATCGTATGTTTTAATTTCCTGGACAAGCATTTTGCTCATCAAACCAATAACAGCGAGGCTTAAGCCGACAAAGGCAAGCACAAGAGTGTGTTTTATTGAAATTTTCATGCGATTCCCCCGAGATATGAGGTCGTATTCGGGTTTTCACGTTCCACACGACAGCAATACGGGCTGTGACAGGAGGTGACAATGTCGCCGAATACTCCCTGAATATCAGGCTTTTCGCATGACAACGCTAAAAATTGAATTAATTACAATCTACAACTTATTATCGGTGTGCATGTATAAATTTCATCTTGCTTGAATTCATTGCACGTCCGGGGGAATTATTGATACCTGCTTGGAAGAGATTGTTATAGGATTTAAATCTCTGCCTTCAGGTTGTTTTTTAGATGACGTTGTCATCTGCAGCACTTCCACCCTCACCTTCCCAACCAACGATTTCTTGTCTTTCCTCGCGGTCAAACTTTAGGCGAACGCCAGCGCCATTACCTTCCTCAGGCAGAAAGACAGCGCCGAGTTCCTCAAGCGCGGATTTCAAGGCGCTCAGAACGCTCTGGGGAGGTGTTTCGATGCCGCTTTCAAACCGTCTCAACAGGTTCAGTGGAACGCCAGATGTCTCGCTGAGCAAGGCTTGATCGGCCTTAACTAGGGCACGTGCTGCGTGACAGAGTTCAGGGGTCAGAATGGGCATTTTGCTTTCCCTTTCAGTCTCAAAAGGTCAATGCAAAGCAGTATAATCTCGTTTAGCCTGAAAAGGAAAGAATGAGCATCACCGCACCACGATGTAACGATCGGCGCGGTGATTGATGGCAAGGAAGATGTTCAGCACGACCGCACCAAGGATGGAATAGGTAACGGTGATTGGATCGATCACAGTGAAGGCGCACAGCATGACAACCGCATCGAATGCCAATTGTATCAGGCCCGCGCGAATGCCGAAGCGGTCCTGGATATATATTGCCAGAATGCCGATGCCCCCGAGACTTGCCCTGTGTCGGTAAAGTGCCAACAGGCCGTAACCCAAAAGCAGGCCGCCAAGCAGCGCCGCCCATATGGGGTTGATGCTTTCAATCACCAGCATCCGGGATTCCAGTTCGGTAATCACCGATACCAGCGCAATGGCAATGAATGTTTTCAGAGAAAAAGCCGCACCCAGACGTTTGAACGACAGGTAGTAGAATGGCAGGTTGACGACAAAAAATAGCAGGCCGAAGCTTATGCCCCATGCATAGTGCATGAGGAAGGCGACGCCTGCGGTGCCGCCGGTCAATAGGCCGACTTTATTCATGAAATAAAAGCCCAAAGCGGAGATCATGCTGCCGGTAAATATGCCCTGTATGTCTTCGGCCGCAGAGTGATGCGACGGATCTGATTTCCACATACCATAGACGCTTTTGGACTTTACCATTCCCCATCCTTTCGGGCTAATGCATGCTATTTTGCATTGCGCCCTAGGGTTCATCAAGCAGGGTAAGTAAGCAAAGCTGACCTATCATGAAAAATGCAAGAAAACATTATGTCACAGGGCTTTGCGCGAAATAAACAGAATGTTGCAGACGGCTTTTTTAATATCCGTGAGAACGGCAAAAATGAAAAACGGCGACGCGTTGTGTTGCTTGCAGGAGCAAGCAGCAAATCGGCGCGTTTTTGAACACCTTATTGGCTTGCCCAAATGATACGGGCGATCCACTCAACTTCGCTGATGTCAAATGTTCGGTTGGGGTGTGCCGGGTTCAAGGACAGCAATTCAATAGAGCGCGGGCTTTGACGGGCGAGAAGTTTTGCCATGACTTCGCCGTCACGGCTTTTAACCACCACACGGTCACCACGTCTGACTTGGGCGCCGGGTTCGACAATTAGAATATCGCCATCTCTGTAGAGCGGCATCATGCTTTCGCCCTGTACTTCCAGAGCGTACACACCTGCCTTGTCGGCCGGAGAGGTTGGAAACTCAACAACGTCCCAGCCCTGACCAGCAGGAAAGCCACCATCGTCAAAAAAGCCGCCGGATCCAGCCTGCGCAAAGCCTAGCAAGGGTATTGCCCTAAGTTCAGCTTGTGAAAATGCGGTGTTTTGAAATGCAGCGTTTGTATCACTGTTGGTTATGACAATGCCAAAAAAGTCGTCGACACTTGCGCCGGTCGCTTCCAGCACCTTGGATACTGACTCTGTCGATGGCCAGCGCTGACGACCATCAGGGCCCAGCCGTTTGGATTTGTTAAATGACGTAGGATCAAGCCCTGCCCGCCGCGCAAGTCCGGAAGGGGTCAACTGATTGCGTTCAGCAAGGTTGTCGATAGCGCTCCAGATCGCATCGTGTGAAAGCATTGGCATATGGACCCATGAGTGGGGTTGTTACGTGAGTCACCCCTATTGTCATCTGCCCCATGTTAGACATTGGTACGATAAAGTAAAGTGAAGAAGGAATAAAATCCTTTCCTCCCTATGCCACCATGGCTGAGCTGTTTATTTTCGACAGCTGTATGACCGCCTGAGTGCGGCTATCCACCTTGAGTTTGAGCAGGATTGCCGAGACATGCGCCTTTATGGTCGCTTCAGACACCCCCAGAGCATAAGCGATCTGTTTGTTAAGCAGTCCTTCGCCAAGCATGCCGAGAACGCGGCTCTGTTGTGG
>Ga0075364_10000979_pt1 | contig 15081 bp, 18 predicted proteins | sample EndMetdeltDD1764_FD_71517 | JGI IMG/M metagenome (GOLD analysis project Ga0075364, IMG submission 71517) | Populus endosphere microbial communities from Tennessee, USA - Endosphere MetaG P. deltoides DD176-4 | ecosystem: Host-associated > Plants > Roots > Endosphere | place: USA: Tennessee...
CGCGCGAATCTATCTCGGCGCCCGCTGCCTGGAAGCTGGTGCTGGCCGTGCCGCCCATCGCCTGCGCGGCCGCGTCGGCATCCCAGAGCGCACCGGGCAGCGCATCGCTGGGATCTGCGGGCCAATCGAGGATACGGACGGCAACGTTCATTCCTGTTCTCCTACCACCGCGGCGACGGATTCGCGCGCGACGACGGCGTCGTCGAACGCCAATACGCGCATAGCTTCGCCGCTGCCTATGATTTGTCCCTGTTCGTGGCCCTTGCCCGCGATCAGCACGATGTCCCCGGCACCCGCTACGCGAACTGCCGCCGCGATAGCCTCGCGCCGGTCGCCGATCTCCACCGCCTCGGGGCAGCCGGCGAGCACTTGCGCGCGGATCGCGGCCGGGTCTTCACCACGCGGATTGTCGTCGGTGACATAGACTGCGTCGGCCTCGGCGGCGGCGACGCGGCCCATCTGTGGACGCTTGCCCTGGTCGCGATCTCCGCCCGCACCGAACACGACGATCAGCTTGCCCTTGGTATGCGGCCGTAGCGCCGCGATCGCGGCCGAGAGCGCATCGGGCGTATGGGCATAGTCGATATAGATCGGCGCGCCCTCGCGGTTGAGCGCGGCGCGCTCCAGCCGTCCGCGCACCGGCTGCAGGCGGGTGAGCGCATCGAAGGTCTTTGCGGCGTCGCCGTCCGTCGCCAGCACGAGGCCTGCCGCAACGAGCGCGTTGGCAGCCTGGTAGGCGCCGATCAGCGGCAGCGTCAGCTTGCGCCGGCTGCCGTCGTACTCGATCTCGAGCTGCTGCCCCAGCAAGGTGGGTGCGCGGGCGAGGAGGCGGATCGACTGCCGGGCCTGCAGTGTCGCCTCCTCGCCCACCGTGAGCAGACGCAGCCCCCGCGTGCGTGCATGCTCACAAGCGCGCCGCGACCAGGCGTCATCCGCCCAGATCACGGCTACGCCGTCATCGCTTACGACTTCGTCGAACAGCCGCATCTTGGCGGCGAAATAGTCGTCCATGTCCGCGTGGTAATCGAGGTGATCGCGGCTGAGGTTGGTGAAGGCGCCGGCCGTCACCCGCAGCCCCTCGTTGCGGTACTGGTGCAGCCCGTGGCTCGACGCTTCGTAGGCGACGTGGCTGACGCCTTCCCGCGCAAGGCCGCTCATCGTCGCCAGGAACGTGACGATGTCGGGCGTCGTCAGCCCGGTCGAAACCGACTCGTCGGCGGTGGTGACGCCCAGCGTGCCGATCGAAGCGGCGCGGTGCCCCGACATGCGCCAGAGCTGGCGGGTCAGTTCCACCGTGGAAGTCTTGCCGTTGGTGCCGGTGACGGCGACCACGGTTTCGGGAACCGGCGTGAAGAACTTCGCGGCCAGGCGGGCGAAGGCGCGGCGCGGTTCGGCGTCGGCGAAATGGACCGCACCGTCGACGCGCGCTTCGGGCCGAGCGACGACCGCGACCGCGCCGGCCTTGATCGCAGCCGGAATGAAGTCCTCGCCGTTGAAGCGCGAACCGCGAAACGCACCGAAAACGGTGCCCGGAGCGACCTTGCGGTTGTCGATCGCGAAGCCCGTCACGGGGGCCTCCCCGCTGCTCGCTAGGGGCAGCCCCGCGGCCGCGGCAAGAGCGCCCAGGTTCACTCGTGGCCGCCGTTCGCGCCGGGGATCAGCGGCGCGAGGTCCGAGATGTCGACGTCGCGCGTCTCGTCGGGCATCACGCCCAGCAGCGGCCCGACGCGCGGGACGACGCGGCCGATCGCGGGCGCGGCGTTCCAGGCGGCAGTACGCTGGCCCGAGGTTGCGGCAGTTCCCTGCGGCTCGTCGAACATCGCGATCACGACATAGCGCGGGTGATCCATCGGAAAGGCGGACGCGAACGTCGAGACCAGCGAGCTGCGGCGATAGCCGCCCGCGCCGGGCTTCTCCGCCGAACCTGTCTTGCCGCCGACGCGGAAGCCCGGCGCATTGGCCTTCTTGCCGGTGCCGTAGACGACGATCATGCGCAGCAGCTGGCGCATCCGGGCGCTGGTCGAAGCCTTGAATACGCGGTGCCCGGCAGGGGCCTTGCCCGGCTCGACCTTTTCGAGCGTCGCGGGCCGCCAGATGCCGCCGTTGACCATCGCCGCATAGGCCGAGGCGAGGTGCAGCGGCGTCACCGCGATGCCGTGGCCATAGGACACCGTCATCGTCGTGATCCGCGCCCAGTTGCCGCTCGGCCAGATCGGGAAGCCGCGCGCGGGCAGCTCGATATAGGGGCGCTTGTCCATGCCCAGCGCGCTCATCGTCGCCTTGAGGCGCGGACCGCCGAGTTCGTCGGCGATCTGCGCGGTGACGACGTTCGACGAATGGATCAGCGCCTCGGCAACGTTGAGCGAGGCGCCCATCGCGTGACTGTCGCGGATCTGGAAGCCGCCGATCGCCAGCGGATGGCCGGAGGGATAGCGCCGTCCGATATCGGTGACCGTGCCCGCATCGATCGCCGCGGCGACGGTCAGCGGCTTGAAGGCAGAGCCCAGCTCGTAGACTTGGTTGGTCACGCGGTTGAAGATGTTGGGCGTGCTGCCCTCGTCGATCAGGTTGGGGTCGAAGGCGGGCAGCGAGGCCAGCGCCAGCACTTCGCCGGTATCGACGTCGAGGATTACTCCGGCCGCGCCCTTGGCGTTAGATTCGAGCATCCCGCGGCCCAGTTCGTCCTCCAGCGCGCCCTGCACGCGCGCGTCGATCGACAGCATCGCGGGCTTCGAGCGGCTGGCGGGATCGGTCAGCCGCTCGTCGAAGACTTCCTCCATGCCGACCTTGCCGTGGCCGTCGGCCGAGACGAAGCCAAGCACGTGGGCCGCCATCGAGCCTTGCGGATAGAAGCGCTCGTTCTCGCGCGGGAATTCCAGCGCGGGCTCGCCCAGCTCGTGGATGCGGTTGGCGTGCTCGGGCAGGATGCGGCGCCGCAGATAACCGGGCTTGCCCGACTTGAGGCGCGCGGTCAGTTCGTCCGCGTCCATGTCGGGGAAGATGCGCACGAGCGCCGCAGCTACTTCCTCGGGCTTGTGGACGAGCGCGGTCCCGCCGCCGAGCGCATCGGGGTTGTACCACAGCGAATAAGCGTTGAAGGCCCGCGCCAGCGGCACGCCGTTGCGATCGACGATATCGCCGCGTGCAGGCATCAGTGCGTCGGCCATGCTCTGGCTACGCGGTGCCGGCTCGGCGACGCCGACATAGCCGATGCGCAGCAGCGCGCAGGCAGCGACGAGGGCGAACAGCATCAGCACCAGCAGGACGCGCGACTTGGCGACGAGCAGCGAATGCTGCCTGACGTTGACCAGTTGCCGGCGTCTCGTCGTGATCGTGGTGGAGACGCTGATCGCGTTCATTCGGGCGCGGCCTCGCTCAGGTTGATGCGCGCGAGGCGCTGGCCCAGCGTCGCGGAATCCACCTGCTTGCGCGGACCGCCTTCGGGAACTTCGGCGGCGATCGCCTTGCCGGTCAGCGGCGAGACCATGGCAGGAAAGGCGCCCTGCTCCTCGCCGGCGGTCGCGGCGCTGGCGACGCGGATCGGCGCGGGCGCGCCCGGCGCACGGGCCTTGCCGAGCGCGACGAGCTGGCGCTCGCCCTCGACATATTGTTCGGCGCGCGGCGCTTCATAGCCGAACTCGACGTCGTTGAGCGCCTTGAGCTGCTGCTGGTTGGAGCGTGCCTCGAACTCGGTCTCGAGGAACAGCTTTTCCTGCCGCAGCGCCACCAGATGGCGCTCGGCCAGGCGCACCTGGCTCTTCACGGCGTTGACGCGAAAGGTCAGCGCCAGCAGCAGTCCGCCGCAGATCGTCAGGACGAAAGCCCAGCCGATAGAGCGGACGCGGTCACGAGTGAGATTCATGCTGCCTTCCTTTCACGCGGTGGAGCATCGGTGCGGATCGCGGCGCGCAAGGTCGCCGATCGCGAACGGGGATTGCGGTCGATCTCGGCCGCCGAAGGACGGACCGCCTTGCCGACCTGGGCGAAAGTCGGCGCTTCGGCGGCCACGACTTGCGGCATATGGCGCGATCCCGATGCGGCGGCGCCGCTGGCATCGCGCAGGAACTGCTTGACGATGCGGTCTTCCAGGCTGTGGAAGCTGACCACCGCCAGCCGCCCGCCCGCACCCAGCAGGCGTTCGGCGGCGAACAGGCCGTCCGCGAGCTCTTCCAGCTCGGCGTTCACGTGGATGCGGATCGCCTGGAAGCTGCGCGTCGCGGGGTCCTTGGGCGCGCCGGGCCGGTGACCGAGCGCCTTGCGCACGACCTGGGCAAGCTGCGTCGTGGTTTCGAGCGGGCGCGCCGCGACGATCGCACGGGCGACGCGGCGCGACTGGCGCTCCTCGCCGTAGCGGAACAGGACGTCGGCGATCTCGCCCTCGCCGGCCTCGTTGACGAAGTCCGCGGCCGACGGTCCGTCCTGGCCCATGCGCATGTCCAGGGGACCGTCGGCCGCGAATGCGAAGCCGCGCGCCGGCTGATCGAGCTGCATCGAGGAGACGCCGATATCCATGGCGATGCCGTCGACGCGTGATATGCCGGCTTCCGAGAGGGCCGATACCATCTCGGAAAAGCGGCGGGGATGGAGCACGAGGCGCGGCGGGGTGGCGCGCGCTTCGGCCCAACCCCGCCCAGCAGCGATCGCGTCGGGATCGCGATCGAAAGCGTGAACGGTGGCGCCCGCATCGAGGAGCCTGCGGGTATAGCCGCCGGCGCCGAAAGTGGCGTCGACGATGATCGCGCCCGGCGCAGGAGCGAGCGCGGCAATCACTTCGTCGAGCAGGACGGGAACGTGCGGGGCGCCGGTCATGAACGCTTCGCCTTCGCGCGTTCCTTGGCGGCCAAGCTGGCGCAGACCGCATTGGCGGCAGCGAAGCTCGGCTGCTCGGCCGCATAGCCTGCCAGCGCCTCGGGGCTCCACAGCGTGAAGAACTCGCCCGCGCCCTGATAGTAGACTTCCTTGCCGATGCCCGCGGCGGTCGCCGAATGTTCGGGCAGGACGAAGCGCCCGCTGCCGTCGAAGGGCACCTTAGTATAGTTGTAGAGGTTGAACGAGCGCGTATCGCGGTCGAACTCCTTGCCGTAGAGCGCCTGCTCCTCGGCCAGGATGCGGGGAAATTCTGCTTCGCGCGACAGTCCGAAGCCGATCAGGCAAGGCCAGCGGTCATGCTTGGCGAGGCACAGGATGCTTTCGCCGCCGCTGGAGGCGCGCACGGTGCTGCGAAACAGAGTCGACAGGACGAAGCGATTCTTGTCGCGCTGCAGGGTGAAGTCTTGCCCCTGATAGATATATGGCTGCGACGCCGCCATGGTTACCCATTCCCCCCTGAGGGACCCCGAAAACGGAACGATTCCTCCACTCGGCCGCGAGCCCGCGCGGCCGATCCGCTCCGTCCCAGGCGCGGCAAGATTTAACCATCCCGATGGACGATCTTCTTATCGCGGGATGAGTGGGGATGAAAGGGGAAACTTGGGAACATTAACCAGTAAATCGATAAAACCATACAGTTGTGGGCAATTCTGGCGCTCTCGAATGAGGTGTTTTTGTTATGTTCCCATCCGGATTACTTGTCATCCGCTCGACTCGGGCAAATTTTCGAGAATCATCCCGCATTGTCCCCACAAAATCCCGGTGCGGTCGGGTGCCCTAGTCCGGAAAAGCGCCCAGGAGCCGGTCGAGCATCGCGCTGCGGGGCGCGTCGTCCCCATCTGTCCCGTCCTCGATCAGCGCGGCATCGGCAATCGCGATCACCGTCCCCGCACCGATCCGGCAGCGCGCGACCAGATCTTCCGCCGATAGCGCGCAGGCATCGCCAGGCGCGGCGAAGCGGCCGGGCAGGTTGACCGGAATCGCCGCGCCCATCAGCCGAATTTCGCGCATCCCGTAAGCCTGGCCGTCGTCGAACTGCAGTGTCAGCCCCCAGCGGGCGAGGATCGGCGACAGCAGCACCACATCCTGCGGCCGCCGCCGGTCGCCGAGCGCGAAGGCGCTGCCGCCCGTCAACATGGGATCGGCGAACAGCAGCAGATGGCCGCCGCCGCGTACCCAGTCGTCGAGCGCGACGTTCTCGTCAGGCGAAAGCGGACGCGGCTGCGCCATGATCAGCAGTGCATGCACGGGCAGCGGCAGCCTCCCGTCCTTTCCCGCGAGCGTGTCGAGCGCCCGCAGCGATCCATGCCGGGCAATCGCCTCCCGCGCCCAGTGCGGCGGCGCGTCGGTCGCGAGCAGCCCGGCGAGATCCGGGGTTTCGCGCCACAAGATCGGCAATGTCGTGAAAAGGCCGATCGGCCGGGCGGGCGGAGCGGCGTGACGGCTCGCTGCAGCTATCGCGGTAACGACCGCGATCCCCAGGAGCACGGCGAGCAACGCGGCACGGCGCGTGCCTACGCCCCGCTGCCATCGCGCGGGTTTACTTGCCTTTGGCCGAGTTGTCGGCGGCGCTGGGATCGGCACCGGGGACGACGCCCATGTCGGCGAGCGGATCGGCCGCGGTCTTCGGCGCGGGAGCCGTATCCATCGCCGCGACGGGATTGTCGTCCTCGGCCAGGCGGGCACGATCCATGATGATGTTGGCGAGTCCGACGATCAGGAGCATCGCGCACAGCCCGAACAGGCCGACTTGCAGCCGATGCACAGCCTGAGCGCGCATCTCGCGCGCGGTCGGCGACGAGAAGTGTTCCGGCGTCGCCGTCATATGCTGAGCGGCGCGGGGCTGAGTTTCATGAAGCATCGATACAAAGTATTACTCTATCGCGCCAGCCAAGGGAAGACCGGCAAACCCTTGGATTTCAGCCAATCCGCATTGTAGAGCGAAGACAGGTAGCGGAAACCGGTATCACACAGGATGGTCGCGACGCGCGGCGAAGCGATTCCCTTCGCCGCCAGCTGCTTGCCCAGCGCGACCGCGCCGGCGACGTTGATCCCCGACGACAAGCCCAGGCAGAGCCCCTCTTCGGAGAGCAGCCGCGCCACCCATTCGAGGCCTTCCTCGTCCGAGATGCGGAACTGGGTATCGATCGGCGCGCCTTCGAGGTTGGCGGTGATCCGGCCCTGGCCGATGCCCTCGGCCACCGAGGTGCCTTCGGCCTTCAGCTCGCCGAGCGCATAGTAGCTGTAGAGCGCCGCGCCGTGCGGATCGGTGAGCGCAATGGTCACGTTCTCGTCGAAGGCCTTGAGGCCCATGCCGACCCCGGCGATCGTCCCGCCGGTTCCAGCGGCGCAAGTGAAGCCGTCGATCCGGCCTTCCATCTGTTCCCAGATCTCGGGCGCGGTGCTTTCGATGTGGGCCTTGCGGTTGACGATGTTGTCGAACTGGTTGGCCCAGACCGCGCCTTCGGTCTCCTCGGCCAAGCGCCGCGAGGTATGGACGAAGTGGCCGGGGTTGGAGAACGGCGCCGCCGGCACCAGCACCAGCTCCGCGCCGAGCGCGCGCAGCGTGTCCATCTTCTCGCGCGACTGCGTTTCGGGCATGACGATGACCGTCTTGTAGCCCAGCGCATTGGCGACCAGCGCCAGGCCGATCCCGGTATTGCCGGCGGTGCCTTCGACGATCGTGCCGCCGGGCTTCAATGCGCCGCGGCTTTCGGCATCGCGCACGATCCACAGCGCCGCCCGGTCCTTCACCGAAGCGCCGGGGTTGGCGAATTCGCACTTGCCCCAGATCTCGCAGCCGGCAGCCTCGCTCGGTCCCTTCAGGAGGACGAGCGGGGTGTGGCCGATAAGGTCGAGCGAATTACGCTGGGGCGATGGCGCGGTCATGCGACAGGGAAGTAGGGCGCGATGCGGCTTGCCGCAAGCACCCTGCGCGGAGGATCAATCCTCCTGCGCGATCGTGACCTTCAGCCCTTCGAGCGCGTCGGTGACCGGAATCTGGCAGGACAGCCGCGAATATTCGTTGCGGTTGTCGGAGCTTTCGAGAAGCTCGCTCTCGTCTTCGGTGATGACCGGGATCTTGTCCATGTAGGCGGGATCGATATGGACGTGGCAGGTCGCGCAGCTGCAGCAGCCGCCGCACAGCGCGAGCAGCTCGTCGAAGCCGCCGTCGCGGATCGCTTCCATCAGGGTGCGGCCGAGCGGCGCCTCGATCTCGCTTTCCTCGCCGGCCTGGTTCACCACGGTAATCTGCGGCATTTCGCTTTAACCCCTTCGCTCCGCCCTATATCGGTGCTTTGGCTGGGGCTGCTAGAGGCTGACGCCGGTTTTGGCAAGTTGGAGGACCCGAGGGTCATGGGACTGAATGCAGACGCGATACGCGAGGGGCTGGACGCGATCGCCCTGCGGGAGCCGGGCATCGCCCGCGCGCTGGCGATCGCCGGCTATCCGGAGCCCCGCATCCGCCCGACCGGCTATGTCACGATGCTGCGCACGATCGTCGGCCAGCAAGTGAGCGTCGCCGCCGCCAGTTCGATCTGGAACAAGCTCGAAGCCGCGCTGGGAAGCGACCTGCCGCCCCAGCGCATCCTGACGGCCGATTACGACGAGCTGCGCGCCTGCGGCCTCTCGCGCCAGAAACAGGGCTATGTCCGCTCGCTCTGCGAACTCGTCACGAGCGGCGCGCTCGACCTCGATTCGCTGTCCGCCGACGACGAGGAGGCGATCGCCGAGCTGACCAAGATCAGGGGCATCGGCCGCTGGTCGGCGGAGATCTACCTGCTGTTCGCCGAAGGCCGCCCCGACATCTGGCCTGCGGGCGATCTTGCCGTACAGGCCGGCTTGCAGAAGCTGTTAGGCCTGGAAGAGCGCCCGGCGGAAAAACACACCCGCGCGCTCGCCGAAACCTGGCGACCGTACCGCGGCGCGGCGGCGATCTTCACCTGGCATTGCTACAGCAATCCAGCCTTGTAGAAATGCGTCTCAGGAACCCGCGATCGCATCGATCGCGCGCGCCATTTCCACGTCGCGCCGGCTCAGCCCGCCGGCATCGTGCGTGGTCAGAACGATCTGCACGCGATTGTAGACGTTCGACCATTCGGGATGGTGGTCGGCCTTCTCGGCCTGAAGCGCGACGCGCGTCATGAAGGCGAAAGCCGCGCTGAAATCGGCGAACCTGAAGTCGCGCGAAATCGCCAGGCCGTCGCCGCGCAGCGTCCAGCCTGGAAGCTCGGCCAGCATGGCGTTGCGTTCGACATCGGTCAGGCGGGCAATGGCCATCAGCGCTCTCCTTGGCAGATATGCGGCTTTCCCCTATCGCACCCGCCCATGCAAGTATGCCGCATCGCCGCTGAGGACCTGGCCTGCCGGCGCGGCGACCGCGTGCTGTTCCGCGGGCTGTCGCTGGCGCTGCAACCGGGCGAGGCGTTGCAGGTGGTCGGCGCCAACGGCATCGGCAAGTCCAGCCTCATCCGCATCCTGGCCGGACTGCTGCGCCCTTTCGCCGGCACGGTCGCACGCCAAGGCGCGATCGGCCTGATCGACGAACGTCCCGCGCTGGACCCGCACCGCCCGCTGGGCCAGGCCCTCGATTTCTGGCGGGCGGTCGACGGAGTGCAGGATGACGGCGCGGACCGCCTCGGTCTCGCCAATCTGCTCGACGTGCCGGTGCGCTTCCTTTCGACCGGGCAGAAGAAGCGCGCCGCCCTCGCCCGGCTGATCGCGCAGTCCGCACCGATCTGGCTGCTCGACGAGCCGCTCAACGGCCTCGACAGCGATGCCGCGCGGCTGGTCGAGAACATCGCCGCGCAGCACTGCGCCGCGGGCGGCATCGCCGTCATCGCCTCCCACCAGAGCTTCGCCCTGCCCGCGATGCGCCGCGTCGAACTGGCGGACTTTTCGGCGTGAGCGTGCTGGCAAGCCTGCTGCGCCGCGATCTCGGCCTGCTGCTATTGGGCGGGCGGCGCGGCGGGACGGTGCTGCCGCTGCTGTTCTTCCTCGCGGTGGCGATGCTGTTTCCCTTCGCGATCGGCCCGGACGCGGCGCTGCTGGCGCGGACCGGCGGCGGGGTGATCTGGGTGGCGGCGCTGCTCGCCGCGATCCTGCCGCTCGACCGGCTGATCGAGCCCGACCTCGAACTCGGCTTCTTCGACCAATGGGCGCTGCGCGGCATTTCGGAGGAGTGGGTCGCCCTCGTGCGCGTGCTCGCCCACTGGCTGAGCTTCGGGCCGCCGCTGATGCTGGCGAGCCTGCCCGCCGCAGCGCTGCTGGGGCTGGACGGCGCGGCGCTGCGGACGGTCGAACTAGGGCTGCTGGCGGGAACGCCCGGCCTCGCCGCGCTGGGGGTGACCGTGGCGGCGCTTACCGCCGGCCTGCGTGGCGGCGCGGCACTGGCCGGGCTGCTGGTGATCCCGCTGGCGGTGCCGCTGCTGATCTTCGGCGCGGGGAGCCTGTCGGCAGGCGGCGAGAGCGGCATCGCGCTGACTTGCGCCGTCAGCCTGGTGCTGGTCGCAATCGCGCCGTTCGCCGCGGGCGCGGCGATCCGGAGCGCGCGGGGCTAGGCGTAGGGCGGTTTATCCAGCCCCTTCGGGCTCAGCGTGAAGATCTCGCAGCCGTCCTCGGTGATGCCGATCGTGTGCTCGAACTGCGCCGAGAGCGAGCGGTCGCGCGTCACCGCCGTCCAGCCGTCGTCGAGCAGCTTCACCGGCGGCTTGCCGAGGTTGATCATCGGCTCGACGGTGAAGAACATCCCCGGCCGCAACTCCGGCCCGGTGCCCGCGCGGCCGGCGTGGACGACTTCGGGAGCGTCGTGGAACAGGCGGCCCACGCCGTGGCCGCAGAATTCGCGCACCACGCCATAGCGATGGGATTCGGCATGGCGCTGGATCGCCGCGCCGATATCGCCGATGCGCGCGCCGGGCCGCGCCTGGGCGATGCCGAGCATCAGGCATTCGTGCGTCACTTCGACCAGCCGCCGCGCCTTCAGCGGCACGTCGCCGACCAGGTACATGCGGCTCGAATCGCCGTGCCAGCCGTCCAGCAGCGGGGTGACGTCGATGTTGACGATATCGCCTTCCTTGAGCGCCTTGTCGCCCGGAATGCCATGGCAGACGACATGGTTGATCGAGACGCAGCTCGAATGCTGGTAGCCCCGGTAGCCCAGCGTCGCGGGCACCGCGCCGCCGTCGAGGGTGAGCCGGCGCACCGCGTCGTCGATCGCGCCGGTGGTGACGCCGGGCTGCACGAGCGGCGCGATCTCGTCGAGGATCTCGGCCGCGAGCCGCCCCGCCTTGCGCATGCCGGCGAAAGCCTCTGGCCCATGGAGCTTGATCGTGCCGTCGCGCAGGGCGACTTCGTCATCGGCTACGGTCTGATACTGTGTCATGCCAGGCCATGTAGCGAAACTCGCATGAAATTGCGAGCGTTCAGCGCCCCTTGGCGAAAGCGGAGCGATATTCGGGCTTCACCGCCGCCAGCACCGCGTCGTTCACCGGCAGCGTCACCTCGTAGTCGCCCTCGGCATAAGGCCCGGCCTCGTAGGGCGCGACCAGGATGCCGATGCGGTCGAACGCCTTGCCGTTCAACGATCCCAGGATCACCGTGCTCGCGGCGGGATCGATGCAGGTATCGAACTCGTTGCCGCTATTGGGATCGATCGGCTCGCCGCGCCGCTTCTCGCGTTCCTTGTCGATCGCGCGGCAGAAGTCGCGGCGGATCGCGCCCGAGAGCGCCGCTGGCGAAGCGAACAGGTCCTTGGCCTCACGCCGCAGGTTCGCCTGGCGGTCCCAGAGCAGCGCCGAGAAACCGTGGTTGGGATGCGCGCCGCCCTCATAGCTGCCGACGTCGGCCGACAGGCTCAGCCAGCCCGACAAGTCGGCAACGACCTTCCACGCGGTCCAGCTGCCCAGCGGGTTGAACGGGAAGCCTTCCTTCTTGCTGGTCTCGAGCTGCTCCTGCGCGTTCCCGATCAGCTCACGGCGCTGCTTTTCGAGGTCGCCGTCCAGCCACTTGCGCAGATCGGGAATCGCCGCGGCCACAGCCGGATAGGAATATTCGAATTCGTAGAGGTCGTTCGACACGCTTTCGCTGCGCGCCGCGGCAGGCGCGGCGCTGGCGGAGGGCGACGGCAGGGGCACGGGCACCGCCGCTTCCGCGCTTGCCGCATCGCTCGGCCCGCCATCGGGCTCGGCCGAGCACCCGGCGGCGAAAACCACGGTGGCAAGCAGCGGCAGCAGGACCCGCATGACAAAATTCCTCTCGCACTTGCCCGTCCCATCCGGCAATGCATGTCCCCAGCATGACCGACAAACACGCATTGATCCAGCCCGATCGCGGGCAGGAAGCCATCGCCATCCATCTCGTCAACAAGCCGGGCCTCGAAGCTTTCGTGAAGGCGCTTTCGGCCCCGCAGCGCGCCGCACTTTCGGCGCAGAAGTTCGAAGGCGAGGGCTATGCCTATGCCATCCTGCCCGAGGGCGACTCCTGGTCGGTCGTAGCCGGCGTCGCCAATCCGGCGCAGCTGTCGAGCTGGTGCGTGGCCAAGCTCGGCGAAGTGCTGCCTGCTGGGACTTACCGCCTCGCCGGGGGCGAGCCGGGACCGGCGATGTTCGGCTGGATCACCGGACAATACCGCTTCGACCGCTACCGCAGCGATCCTTCGCAGGAAGGCGCGCGCGTGCTGCTGACCAGGGACGTCAAGGCGATCGACGCCGCGCTGGCCGAGGCGAGCGCCACCGCGCTGGTGCGCGACATGGTCAACACTCCGGCCGAAGACATGGGGCCCGCCGAGATCGAGGCCCAGGCAGAAGCGGTCGCCAAGACGAACAAGGCCGAGCTGCGCGTGACCAAGGGCGATGCGCTCGAACGCGAGTTCCCGATGGTCCACATGGTCGGCCGCGCCGCAGCGCGCAGCCATGCGCCGCGCATGATCGAGATCGAGTGGGGCGACCCCAGGCACCCGCGCGTCGCCGTGGTCGGCAAGGGCGTGAGCTTCGACAGCGGCGGGCTCGACATCAAGCCGCCCTCGGGCATGCTGCTGATGAAGAAGGACATGGGCGGGGCCGCCCATGCGCTGGCGCTGGCGAAGCTGATCATGGACGCCAAACTGCCGGTGCGCCTGCACGTCCTGGTCCCGGCAGCCGAGAACGCGGTGGCGGGCAACGCCTTCCGTCCCGGCGACGTGCTCCGCTCGCGCGCGGGCATCTCGGTCGAGATCGGCAACACCGACGCCGAGGGCCGGCTGATCCTGGCCGATGCGCTGGCCCGCGCCGGCGAGGACAAGCCTGCGCTGATGATCGACTTCGCCACGCTGACCGGCGCGGCGCGGTCGGCGCTCGGCCCGGACCTGCCCGCGCTGTTCGCGCGGGAGGACGAGACCGCCAAGGAACTGCTCGAAGCGGGCGAGGCCAGCGACGATCCCTGCTGGCGGCTGCCGCTGTGGAACGGCTACCGCGAATATCTGAAGTCCGACATCGCCGACATCAACAATTCGCAGACCAACGCCTATGCCGGGGCGAGCGTGGCGGCGCTGTTCCTCGACCGCTTCGTGCCCGAAGGGACCGACTGGGCGCACTTCGACACTTTCGCCTGGCGCCCCGCCGGCAAGCCCGGCCGGCCCAAGGGCGGCGACGCGCTGGGCCTGCGCGCGGCCTGGCATATGCTGAGACGCCGTTATGGCTAACCTTGCGCGTTCGCCATGACCGATATAAGCGCGCCGATCTTCCAGTTTGGGGAATTCCCGCAGTTGAACGCCGATGATGCGCATATTCGCGCCATTCCCAAGGACCAGCTCGCCCTGACCGGGCCCGGCGCGACTGCCGAGGCCGGGCACCTGCCGGTGCGCGGCGACCTGGCCCATATCAAGCTGGCCGGCCTTTATTTCGTGCCGCACTACGCGGTGCCGATGCCGCATGCCGTGGCCGGCGGCGGCGCGGTGCTGCGCAAGGCGGGCAAACCCGATGCCGAGGCGGTCGTCTCGCTCGCAGCCGGGACCAGCTTCGACGTGCTCGACATTTCGGGCGGCTGGGCCTGGGGACAGTACGGCGAGGACGGCCCGGTCGGTTACGTGCTGCTGACCGAACTCGAAGCACCGGCGCCATGACGCAGACCGTCTTCATCGACGGCGCGGTCGGCACCACCGGGCTCGAGATCGCCGAGCGGCTCGCCCCCCGCCCCGAGTTCGAGCTGATCGCGCTCGACGATGCCAGCCGCAAGCTTCCCGAAGCCCGCGCCGAGGCGTTCCGCGCCGCCGACTTCGCCATCCTGTGCTTGCCCGACGACGCCGCGATCGAAGCGGTCGCCCTCGCCGAGGGCAGCAAGGCGCGGATCATCGACGCGTCTTCGGCGCACCGCACCGCGCCGGGCTGGACCTTCGGCTTTCCCGAAGTGATCGGCCGCGCCAAAGTGGCCGCCGCCGACCGGGTCAGCAATCCGGGGTGCTACCCCACCGGCTTCATCGCGCTGCTCGCGCCGCTGATCCGGGGCGGCCTGCTGCCCGCCGACTGGCCTTATGTCTGCCACGCGGTCTCGGGCTATTCGGGCGGCGGCAAGGCCCTGATCGCGCGGTTCGAGGACGATCCCGATATCGCCTACCGCGACTACGGACTGGCATTGGGGCACAAGCACGTGCCCGAGATGCAGAAGCACTGCGGCCTCGCCCATCCGCCATTGTTCGCCCCCGCGGTGATCCCCGCCCACCGCGGCATGGTGGTCGAAGTGCCGCTGCACCTGGGCCAGATGGCGCGGCCCGCGCCCGTCGATGGCCTGCGCGACTGCCTGTTCGATTTCTATGGCGACAGCGAAGTGGTGAAAGTCCACGCCGACTGCCCCGACGAGCTGCTGCTGCGCCGCTCGATGAAGCCGCTCGACCGGATCGACCTCTATGTGTTCGGCGCGAGAGACGGCAGCCAGGCACGGCTGGTCGCGGTGCTGGACAACCTCGGTAAAGGCGCGAGCGGCGCGGCGGTGCAGAACCTCAACCTGATGGCGGGATTGCCGGAAACGGCGGGATTGGTACTCTAGTTTCGTTTTGGTTGTTTTTTATTGACATTTAGTGCCATTTGGGATATACGCTCCGTCACGGCGGGGCGGGAGCGTGACAGCGCATCGCTCTCCCCTCCCGCACTGCGGCCGGCGTTCCATGGGCTGGAATGCCCGTCTCATCCCTGTCGCGCGGCGAGAGCCTGACACCCTCTCGCAGCAAGCTTCGCGGGA
>Ga0075364_10000980_pt1 | contig 15079 bp, 16 predicted proteins | sample EndMetdeltDD1764_FD_71517 | JGI IMG/M metagenome (GOLD analysis project Ga0075364, IMG submission 71517) | Populus endosphere microbial communities from Tennessee, USA - Endosphere MetaG P. deltoides DD176-4 | ecosystem: Host-associated > Plants > Roots > Endosphere | place: USA: Tennessee...
GGCATGGCAGAACCTTTCGTTCGAGTGTGCGATTAGGACGAGAGCATCTCTTCACGGAGCTGCTCGGCAAGCGGCTGCCAGGATGCGAAAGGCTCCATGTCGATACGTGGATGTTGGGCACCGCAATCGGTGCAGCGTCGTAGTGATGGATCTTCGTTGAACGCGACGCATGCGTCGTAATACGCCTGCTGCGACACCGTCTCTGCGGTGTCCCACTCAACGCGATGCAGTTCACGGTCACAGCCGGGGCAGTACCACGCGATGCCTTCCAGCCCGGCCGATCGCGCTTTGTACCGGATCTGCACACTCTCTTCGGAGGGCACGATGCGGTGCGGTGTTCCCGCGGGGACATACACGTGGTCTCCGACGTTCATGTGGAATCGGTTCACCGACGATTCCTTGAAGTAGACGTCGGCTGAGCCTGACATCTGCACCACCACAGTGTCTTTGGCGCAGATCAAATGGAAAGGCTGTGCCACCACATTTCGTGACATGAACATCTGCGGGTCGACCTTGGCCGGCAGTACCGGCACCTCCTCATAATTGCCGATCTCTTGGGCCGCCTTGAAGGCATGCAGCATTCTTCGCCGGTCCATGGTCACGCCTCCTTTGCGTCGTTCGCGGCTTTGGCGGCGGCACGCAGCGCCCGCTTGGCCGATTGAGCCGTGCGAACCTGACTGACGTACCGGTTCCATCCCCACTTGTGGTGGGGGTGTTCAGGATTGACGTGACCGCATTTCGGACACGTACGTGCAGATTCTTCGCTGTGCTCAATGGCGGCTTTGTCGCTGCCCCAGATGGTCGGGAACATCGACACCTCGTCATCCGCAGAGCCGCCCCACTGCGCGGGGTCGTAGCCTTCGACTCCCTTGGGCGTGGCGTTGTAGTCGAAGCGCACCAATTGCTCGTGGCATTTCTGGCACCGAAACAGAATGGCTTCACTTTGATCACCGTCTTCGGCCTGATGCTGAGTGATGGTCATCAGAATGAACGCTTCTGGGCTGGCCGAGTCACGCAAGAAGGAGTTCACCCCGTGCAGTTGCTGGGTGACGAATACTTGCCCGCTCTGCAGCATTGCCTCGTTGGCGCCCCATGTCACCGCCACTTCTTCGACGGTGTTGTAGTGGAAGAAGTGGCCGAAGTTGCTGTCCTGTGGATCGCCGGTCATGATCGCTCCGCAGGGAACTATGGCACCCGCATCGTGATATGGGAACAGAGGCAGCAGCTGGCACACCGCTCCTGTCATCAAGTCAAACACATTGGCCTTCAAAGGGTCCCGCGCTCCAGAGGGGGGAGGGATCCGCCGAGTTTTCTCCGATGCCGACGCGGGACCTGTCGCGGTGTGCGTCATCTCAGTCTCCTTTACAACTAGTTGTGGTGGTCTTAAAGTCCGACCGCTGCCGCGAGCACGTCATCACAGAGCCGTTCGACCTCGGCAGTCGCTACCGCCATGGGAAGTCGCTCCTCGTTGCTTGCAATGAGACCGCGCTTGCGCATCATGTACTTGATCGGAATCGGGTTCGTGTCGAAGAACACCGATTTGTTGAGCTCCCATAGCAATTGGTGCAAGCGCCTGGCTTCGGCCAACTTCTCATCGGCGACGGCTTCATAAAGAGCCGCGATCGCGGTGGGAAATACGTTCGATACTGCGTTGACCATGCCTGCGGCGCCGACCGCTAACATCGGCAATGAAAACTCCTCGAGGCCGACGAATATCCGGAAGTCCGGCCCCAATCGCAGCAGTACGTCGGTGACCCACGCCAGATCGGTTGACGCGTGCTTGGCGCCGACGAAGTTCTCGCACCGTTCCGCAATCGCTGCGAGTGTGTCGACCGCAGCGGTGGTGGCCGACCTGCCGGGGATGTGGTACATCAGCACGGGCTTGGTCGTGCACTTGCACACCGCCTCGTAGAACCCGATGAGGCCGCGCTGCGGTGGCCGGGTAAACGCAGGCGTGACAACCAGCATCGCGTCGGCGCTGATCTCCTCGGCGTGCACCGTCAATTCAATGGTGTCCGCCAACGAAGGGGCCCCGGTCGCGACCATGACCGGGATGCGTCCCGCGGCCGCTGACACCGCAGTCTTGGCGAGTGACTTTCGTTCTGCCATCGTCAACAACGCCGGCTCGCCTGTCGTTCCGGCCACGACGATGCCGTGACTGCCCGACTGAACCTGGAACTCGACTAGTGACTCATAGGTTGCCAAATCGACACGTCCGCCCTGAAACGGAGTCACAAGCGGCGGATAAGAACCGCGTAACTCCTTGGGGCCCAAAGCGATCATTGTGCCGACCGGTTCGTGTCGAAGCCGCCATGAACGCCGAGCAGCCGCGCCTGTCGCTTCAAATCCTCCTGCCAGAGCAAGGATTCCAGCGCCAAATGGAACGGCTGGTCTTGAATGGTGAGTTCGTTGACATAGTCATCGGGCCCGCTCGCGTGATGGTGTACCGCCCAGCCGGGCGCCGAGAACATCAAATCGCCAGCTTCCCAGTCGTACCGCTTGCCGCCCACCAGGCTGTGCCCGGAGCCATGGAAGTAGTAGTTGATGGCGGCGGACACGTGACGGTGTGGACGGTCGACGATCTTCGGGGGCCGAATGGTCATGGTGGCAAAGAAGTTCGGTGTGGTGCCGTTGGTGCGCCCCGTGGCCGGGTTGTAGAGCAGATAGAGTCGCCGGCCGCGGTAGCTGGGCCCGAGAGCGGTGAGCTTGTCGAGGTTGTCCTTGACTCGTTGCCACGGCCAGTGCAGTGCCGGGCTTTCGATATTCGGTGGGCTGATCAGCTTCTCATACGGCATCAGCCAGGCACTTTCATCGGTGAGCTGAAATACCCCGAACGGGTTTTCCGACGCCGGGCCTGTCTCCTCTTCGACCGCGCCTGTAGCGTCGTCGGCCGGGTTTTCGTCAACAAGGTGCACGCCCAGCTGATCAAGCAGCGCAGCATTGGAATAGGTCAGCCGAACCTGCGTGCTGCCACTGTCATTGATATGCCGGTACGTCGTCCATGCCGGGTGATTCCACACATCGAACTGCCCGAAGCTGAACTTCTTGTTGCCCACCACGGCCGTGCCCGCGCCATCGATACAAAACGAGACCTGGGTCGAGTTGTGACGGATGGGGGCGGTGCTTTCGCCCGGCAGCAGCACCGATAGCGTCACCCTGATCCCGGGCGCCAGGCCGTTGCCCGGTGCCGCCGCCCTGGGGTGCACGATCAAGGACTCACGCCGTCCGTTCGTGGGCGGGTCTAATTGGCTAAGCCGTTCGACTTCGGCCTCGATCTCGGCCCGCTTGATCGTGATTGGCTCCCAGAAGTCGAGCTCAGCGGCGGCGGGACGGTCAGTGACATCGACGAACGGGGACATCATGCGCTCCAGAGGGTTGGTTGGGATCGAGGGGAGACTGACAGCGCTCTTCCAATGTCTGCTGTTTGGGCGCGCTTGATCACCAATTCCGCGATCGCGAGGTCTGAAATCCCCGACCCGAGCGCTTTGAAGATCGTCACGCCGTCGCCGTCGAACCGCTCGTGGGTGGCAAGGACAGCGCCGAGCGACAGGACATGTGGTGCGTTGGCCGGCGATAGCTCCCGCGGAGCCAGTTGACGCGCCGCAGCGACATCGTCGGCGACGATACGGCGCGCACTGGCGACGACAGCGGGCTGCAGCTCAGCGCGTTCGGGCGTGATCGCACCAACGGCGTTGACGTGTACGCGCTTTCCAAGCATTGAGGTGCCGATGAACGGTTCGACCGCACGCGTCACCGTGACGATCACGTCGGCCTGATCGACCGCCTCCTCAACCGAATCAGCTGCGCGGGTTGCGACACCCGAACGTTCTGCGACCTGCCTTGCGAAGCTCCGCCGGTGTTCGGCCGTGGGGCTGTACACGGCGATGTCTTCGATGTCACGCACCGCCGCCACAGCGGCGACCTGCCCCTGGGCCTGCTTGCCCGTACCGATCACGGCCAGCCGTTTGCACTGGGTGGCGGCCAACACTTCGGTCGCGGTGCCGCTGATTGCGCTGGTTCGCAGCTGACCGAGCGCGAAGGCTTGAATGACTGCGATCAACTGCCCGCTGGTCAGGTCCCAGGCCACGAGCAGCGGTGTGGCGCCGCCGCCGGTATGCGCCCACGTCTTGGAAACGGCCAGACCGCTCGAGGTGGAAACCGCGCCGATGGCGTGCATCGTGCCGCCCGTCCAGGAGGCGTACGTCTTGGGCATCGCAACGATCTCACCGGCGGCCGCGCGCAGATATGCGCCCCGGATTGCGTCGATGGCCTGCGGCAATGTCACCACGGCGACAACGTCGTCCTCGCCAATCCACAGTGGAGTCGCCGAAGCCGCGCTCACCGGGGGGAGGGGATGGTCAAGCTCACCGAGCACCAGCACTCCAATTCATCATGGTGAATTAGTGTGCGAGAGCTCACACGCGGTGTCAAGAGAATTCGGCATAATCGTCATGCTGAATTTTGACTTCTGGGAGGCGCGATGGGTGCGGCCGCTGGTGACGACGACATCGGTCATGCCGAGGCGCCCGCCCTCCGGCGCAGTGAATGGCGAGCTTCCGCCACGCGCAGGCCATCGGCGACGACACGTTCCGAACTGGCTGCCCAAGTGATAGCCGGCATCGTCAAGGAAGTGGGTGCCGGTGGCCGCCTGGGAACCAAGGAGGAACTGCGCATCCGGTGCGGGGTGTCGGTGGGAACGCTCAACGAGGCGTTGCGGTTGCTGCAATCGCGGGGCCTCGTCACGGTACGGCCAGGTCCCGGCGGCGGACTGTTCGCGTGCGAGCCGGCGCCCATGGTCCGGCTCGGAAATCTGATGTTGGCGTTGGACTCCGATCAGGCGTCGGTCGCCGATGCCGTGCGTATCCGCAACGCGTTGGACGTGCTGTTGATCGAGGACGCGGTCTGGCATGCGAGTGCCGCTGATATCGCGGCGTTGAGGGCAGGTCTGGCAGATATGGCTGCGGCGGCCAAGCAGGGCGACGGAATCGCCTTCCTGCGGGCCAACTGCGCACTGCATGCCCGGATCGCCGCGGTGGGTCCCAACACGATGCTGACGTCGATCTACGTCGGCCTGCTCGACGTCATTGAGGCCCACACGCTGGCGGTGCTGCCTGTCGCCGAGCAGCCGCTGCCGGAGTTCTTGTTCGAGCGGTATCGACTGCACGCCCGATTGGTCGACGCGATCGCGATACAGGACGTTGCGGCGGCACTGCGTTTGATCGCTCAACACGACGCGACCCTGGTCTGACCACCGGTTCGATACGTAACCGTACTGATGATTGGAATAACCTCGTCTAAACCGCTTGTAATTCGAAGGAACTATCGATACTGTGCCGTACACTATGACGTCCGCCACAGTACCCCCGGCATCGCCACGGAGTCGAGGTGCCAGCCGTGCCGCTGCGATCCTGGACACGACATTGCAGTTGTTGAGCGAGGTCGGCTACGAGGCGCTGACGATCGATGCGGTCGCCACCCGGGCCGGTTCTAGCAAGACCACGATCTATCGCCGGTGGCCGGACAAGTCGGCGCTGGTGTGTGCGGCCCTGATCGCCGCATCCGAACGTCATCCGGACTTGCCGGTTGGAGCGGAAAGTCTGCGCGAAGACTTGCTGGTGCTGATCCGTTTGGTTGCCAAACTCGGCGCGACCGAGGACGCCGGCGCCTTCGCGAGCCTGCTGGCCGCGGCCCAACGAGATCCGGCACTGGCCGAGGCGATGCGGGTCACCGCGCTTGAACCCCGGCGACGCGACTGCCGCGATGTGATCCAACGGGCGATCGGCCGGGCGGAGTTACGCGATCCGGGGTTGGCCGCGACGCTCTTCGAGCTGGTGATCGGTCAGGTCATCGTGCGTTACGTCCTGTTGGGCAGCGGCTTCGACGAGGCCCATCAGGCGCAGTTCATCGACAAGACCGTGATCCCGGCGCTCAAGGCAAATGACACCAACAACGATGCGGAGGATGTGCATGATGGCGAACGCTGAACCGGGGGTCCAGGACGTCGAAGATGCCATTGCCGAACTGCTTCGCGAAGAGGAGATCGGCTCGCTGGCCGTGCTTGGGCCTTCGGGAGGACCGGCGGTGTCGATGATGCATTTTGCCTCCGACGGACTCATCGTCTACACCCACACATTCACCTACTCGCGCAAACATGCCGCCATACAGCGTGATCCGCGGGTGAGCTACACGATCGCTGCGCTGCCTCCGGATGGCTTCTACGGCCGCGATCAACTGCGGGCGATTCAGGTCGAGGGCATCGCGACGCCGGTGATCGAACCGGCCGAGATCGAGCGAGCAGTCGAAGTCAGTCGCCAGCAATTCGAGTGGATGAAAGACATGTCGCTGCTCGACACATTCGCAAAGGGCACAGCTCATCATCAGACCTTTTTCCGGATTGTTCCGGTCGAAGCTCTGTGGAACGACAACAGGGTTCGTCAGCTGTGGCGCAAGATCGTCACCTTCACTCCTGACGGCAAACACGTTGCGGCGCTGTCGCCTTACGAAACCAAACTCGAGGCGACCTCCGACGGCGACGGGTTCGCGAGCCGATGACGATCACGCATGTGGCCGCCTGGACGATGATCGCCTTCTGTGGCCTGTTCAGTGGAGGGATCCTCATCGTTGCGGTCGAACGGGTCAACCTATGGCGACGAATGCCGGTCGATCAATACGTGGTCGACTTTCGACGATCGTTGTACCGTCTGGATCCACTCATGCCGATCTTGGGGTCGATTAGCGCGATCGCCGCAATTGTCTTCGCGCTCAACAGCTCTGACCGTGCCGCGCTACTGGCGTGGATCGCCGTCGCGCTGGTCGCGGCGATCATGATCGCATCCATCGTCATCGCTGAGCCGATCAACTCGAAGTTCCGGCGGCTGCCCGAAGGCCAGGGACCGGACGAGGCCGAGCACCTGCGCGTTACATGGCGCCGGTTCCATTGGGCCCGAACCGTTGTCGCAGTCGCCGCACTGGCCTGTCTTGCAGCCGCGGTTGCCTAGCGCATGCAAAGCGCTGACTGGAACAGCGAGATGGACGGGGGGCCTGCCCGTACGTCAGACGAAGACCGTTTCGCAGCAGATGGTTCCGCCGTCGGCGCCTTTCGTGCTCGGCGCCACCGTTTCTCCGGAGCAGGGCGCCGATGATGGCGGTTCACCTCAGTGATATGTCCGCACTGGAAGGGTCGACCTCCGTTACCACGAACGAGGCGAGGAATGCGAGGTATGCGCAACGAGCTCATTCCGCCAGATTCCTGAGGCTGCACAGCGCGTCTTCGCGGGTCCGCTCGATTCCCCAGCGGTCCTTAGCCACGATCGGGCGTGGGGCGGCACTGGCCGCTGCGGTATTGCGCTACTCCGTGATTGACACCATCACGTTGAGGCTGCCCGTGGGCGAATTCTTGGTCCAGGCATGGCTGCTGCTCACAGTCACGGCGATCCCTGCCGTCCTGATGGCCATCCCATTTGGCGCCATGGTGTCGGTCGTCTCGTCGGGACTGGTCAACCAGATGGGCGCCGCCTCGCTTCTGGGCGCCGCAAGCGGCGCCGGCGTTGTCCGCCAAGGCGCGCCGATCACCGCAGGGCTGTTGATGGGAGGTGCCGCGGCCTCGGCGATCGCCTCTGACTTCGGGGCGCGAGCCATTCGCGACGAACTAGACGCACTGCTGGTGATGGGCATCAATCCGGTCCGCAGACTGGTGGTGCCCCGATTCTTGGCCTTGGTGGCGATCGCCCCGATCTTGATCGTCGTCATCCTGGTGTCCGGTTCGACGGCCTCCTACATCCTGGCCGTCACGCTCAGCGACGTGACGCCCGGAAGCTTCTGGCAGTCATTTGGTCTTTTCGCACAACAAACAGATGTCTGGTTTGCGATGGCCAAGACGGTCGCGTTCGCTGCAATTGTTGCGATAATTTCCTCGCTTCGCGGCATGGAGGCGACCCGCGGGCCGCGCGGCGTCGCCGATGCGGTGAGCTCGGCGGTCGTGCTCAACGTCATATTCATCGTTATCGCCAACCTCGCGATCACACAGTTCGAAGTGATGTTCTTTCCTACCGAGGTGGCGTAATGTCTGCTCCCTCAGCGCATTTCTCGACGCGATGGGTATCGCTGGGAGCCATCCGCTACCCGATGATGCAAGCCGGGCAGTGGGTAGTCTTCGTGTGCCAGACCCTGTGGTACCTGCCGTTGACGGTTCGGCGCTATTACCGCCAGACGTTGCAGGCGATGAACAGTCTCGCGTGGGGCCGTGGCTCGCTTATCGTGGACGGCGGCACGATCAGTGTGTTACTCATCCTCGGCATCGCTGTCGGGGCTTCGGTAGCGATCGAGGGCTTCGCGATTCTGAACTTGATCGGAATGGGCGCGCTGTCGGGCATCATCGGCGGCGTCGGCACAGTCCGCGAGATCGGGCCGCTGGTCGCCGGCATCGCATTTACCACGCAGGCGGGGTGCCGGATGACCGCCGAGATTGGTGCCATGCGCATTTCCGACGAGATCGACGCCGTTGAGGCACTGGGCCTGCGGCCGATCCCGTTCGTAGTCGGGACCCGACTTATCGGCGGCCTCGTCGTGGTGATTCCGGGTTACTTGCTGACCCTGGTCGCCGCGTTCTTCGTGCAGAACATGTTCATCACGGTGATTTACGGTCAACCCCGCGGCACCTACGGCCACTATCTGGCGATGTTCCTCACACCAACCGACCTGGCCTATTCGTTGATCAAAGCAAGCGTGTTCTGCATCGCGGTGACGTTAATTCATTGCTATTACGGCTATTTCACGTCGGGCGGCCCTGTCGGCGTCGGTCAGGCGTCTGGCCGTGCCGTACGGGCAAGCCTTGTCACAGTCATGATCCTGGACTTCGTCCTGACCGTGGCCCTGTGGGGCCTTCAACCACAGTTCGTGTTCCGGGGGTAGGCACCGTCATGCTGCTGAGAGGCTCGCAACAGTCGCAAGAGCGCAAGCTGACGGTCATCGGCACCGTGGTCGTATTGTCCGCCGTCGCAGCAGGTTTTATCGTGACGTCGCACCCCTTCGCCAACCGAACAAGCGACCACATTTCGGTCGCAATGGACACTCCGTTTGTCGGCCAAGGCGTGCGCGAAGGCACCGCCATCGTCATGCACGGAGTTCAGGTCGGGGTAGTCAAGTCCATATCTAGTCTGCCCAGCGGCGGAGTGCGGCTGCTCACCGATCTGCAGAAGGTGCCGACGGCCGGACTCACCGACACCATGAAGATCGAATTCCGGCCCATCAACGACTTCGGTGTTACTGGCATCACTGTCGCGGCCGGTTCGGGTGGACGACAACTGCGCGACGGCATGCAGATCAGTACAGCGCCACAGGCGAACTCGACGCTGCAGGCGGTTTTGTCCCGCCTCGGTGAGGTCTCAGTCGGTGTGTTGACCCCACAGCTCATATCGGTTCTTGATCGCACGATCCAGTACACCGACGGGCTCACACCGCTGATCGAGACGGTGCTGATCGCCACGCGCACCGTCGCCGAGGTCCAGACAATTTCCACCGCGCAGTTATTGGCTAATGCGGCGGGGGTCGGTGTGGCGTTTCCGTCGTTCACCGATGCGATGCTCGGCGCGGGCGAGGACTTCACCTCCACGCCCCGCAGATACTCAGACGACGATTGGCGCAATGGAGTTCAGGAGGCTTACCGTGTGGGGTCAACCGAACTTTTCGGCGGATTCGGCCGCCTTGAGTCCAACTACGTCGATGAGCTGCTCCCGGCGATCGACGGCCTCAAAAGCCTCACCGACACGGTGCCGGCGCTCTTTCGACCCGAGGACTTCTCCAATACCCTTGTGCAACTGCGCACTCGGCTGCAGACGTTGTTCGCCGGCAATGGTGAACAACGCGCTCTTCAGGTCAAGATCGTCCTGGACAGCCTGCCTAGTGTTGCTGCTCCCCTCGGCGTGATGGGGGCTACCGGTGAAAGCTAGGAGCGCCCTATGGCGCCTGACGATCAGCGCCGCAGCTGCAGTCGTCCTACTGATCCTGCTGCTGAGCGGTATTTCGCGGCCCATCGAGGTGCAAACCCGCAGTTATACAGCGGAATTCACCGACGTTTCCGGCCTGCACGACGGAGCTGACGTACGTGTCCGCGGAGTGCTCGCCGGGCGGGTACTGACCATCGCGCTGGAACGGCAGCACGGGCAAAGCCTTGCGTCCGTGCAATTTTCGCTCGACAAGAAGTACAGTGTCGTCTCCGATACCACGATCGCGGTCAAATACCAGACCCTGACCGGTGCACGCTATCTGGATGTAGTCAACCCATCAGAGGACCGCTCAACCACCGGTCTGGTGACATCGATACCCACCGCGATGACGCGACCATCATTTGATGTCACCAGACTGTTCAACGGTCTGCAGCCCGTCCTGGCCACCCTGGATCCGGCCCAACTCAACACCTTCGCCGCCAACGCCGCCAGCTTCCTGTCCGGTGATGGCACCGGTCTGGCGCCAGTCCTGGAAAGTATCCACAAGCTCACCCAATTCGTGGCAGATCGCCAACAAGTGGTAGCCACCCTCATGCAGAATCTCGCTGACGTTTCTCAGGTCATGGCGGGCCACAGCCACGACCTGATCCAGATCATCGACGGACTGAACGAACCGCTCGACAGCGCCTTGACTGTCCTGGACGAGTTCCGCAAATCGCAGCTCTACGGTCCAGACTTCGTCGAGCCGCTGCAACGACTACTGACCAATCTGGGATTTCAACCCGACGCCGACTTCGATGCTGCCCTGGACACTGCGTTTAACAACGTCGACCGAACCTTGGACGCATTCAAGCTGATTCCGGTCATGTGGGAAAACATTCCGCCGCCAGCCCCCGCGGGTCAGCCACAGCCGTGTGCTCGGGGCCGGGCGCAGCTGCCCACGACCATGGACGTCCTGTTGAACGGCCAAAGGGTGGTGCTATGCAACCGATGAAGCTGCTTCGCAATCCGATCACGTGGGGTGTCATCGCGCTGAGTTTGCTCGCAGTCGTGACGGCTGTCGCGAGCCTGTTGTACGTCAGCCCGCCAGGGCAGAAAACGGTCACGTTCTACACCGACGATGCGGCCTCGGTGCAGCCCGGAGACCAGGTGCGGATCGCGGGCATCCCGGTGGGCAAGGTCAAGGATGTTTCGCTACACGCGGAGCAAGTGCAGGTGCGGGCACGAGTCGACGACAGTGCGTTCGTCGGGGATAGATCGACGATAGAGGTCCGCATGCTGACCGTTGTCGGCGGCTATTACGTCGACCTCATTCCCCTCGGTGACAGACCATTGGGTACCGACGCTATTCCACGCGAACGTGTCACCATGCCGTACAGCCTTATCCGCACACTTAACGACGTGACAACAGTCACCGACAACTTGGCCACCACGCCAATCAACCAGTCCCTCAATGAAATACAAGCCGGGCTGCGCGGTGACAACGTGGATTCGTTGAACGCACTCATTACGGCCGGCAACACGCTCATGTCAACGATAGACAGGCAACGCGGCCAGATCACCGCCATCCTGAACCTGAGCGATGAATACATCCAGCAACTCAGCCAGTACCACGAAGGTTTCAAAGCGCTGATTGAAAAAGTTGCGATCATTCAGTCGATTCTGGAGCTCTACAGCAAGGGGTTCGCCGGCGCCCTGTGGGGGATAGGGGCCGCAATCGATTCGCTCAAACCGGTGGGCAAATTTTATGAGAACCATCGCGCGGAGTTTCTGGTGAAGATCCGCGAGCTGTTGACCAAGGGCCAGCTGTTCATCAACCGCAACGGAGTCATAATCCGGGGCCTGCAAGATCTGCAGCGCCACTTTCAGCGAATCCTTGACATCCAACAGGAACCGCCGGAGCTGCTAGCCACCGACCTGTGCATACCGATGCCGGGGTCGCCGTGCTAGCTCAGATATCGAGGGTGCGCCGCACCACTGCGGTGTTCGTGTCGGCCACCGCAGCTGCTCTGGTGTGCAGCTCGTGGACGACACCGCTTCACCAGGATCAGTACATCGACTACTGCGCCACCATGCCTGACAGTGTCGGGCTCTACGTCGGCAACCCCGTCACACAGATGGGTTACAAGATCGGCCACGTCAGCGCCATCACCGCGGCCCTCGACAGCGTCCGGGTTGATTTCAAAGTCGTCAGAAGCCGCCCGCTGCCGGCCGACGTCAGAGCCGTCACCAGGTCTCCGTCGATCCTGGCGGACCGGGCATTGGAACTCGTTGGCAATTACACCTCGGGTCCCCAACAGCTCAGCGAGACCTGCATTCCGCTATCACGGTCAGCGACGCCCAAGAGCCTGTCCGACACCATCGGTTCGGCGACCAGTTTCCTCAATGGCATCAACCCCGACGGCTCCACAAACATCGGCGACATCGTCACCAGCCTTGACAAGGCTCTTCACGATACTGGGCCGCGGATAAACCAACTCCTGACCACCTCGTCGGCTGTACTCGATGCGCCAGATCGTGCGATCAGCGACATCCGTTCGATCATCGTTAATCTCGCAACGCTGACCTCAACACTCAGGGAAATCAGCGGGCCGCTTAAGGCCAGCATGCTCGCAACCTATAGGACCACAGCAGACGTCGAAAAGGCCCTGGCCACACCGGTATTTCAAGGCGCAACGTCACTGGTTGGGATCGCGTCGGACCTCGAAGTCGAGCTCGGTGATCAAATCCAGACAACACTCAACGACACGGAATACGCGCTACGCAAGGCCAGCGCCCACGGCACGCTGATTGCGGATCTCCTCAAACCCTTTCCCGTCATCATCAACAAAATAGAAAACTGGGTGAACCGCAAGCAATTCAACATCAGATACCGGCCACCGCTGTATCGGATCGCGACCCCGGTTGACGGCCTCATCACCTGCGGGGCATTGAACGCCGCGAGTCCCGGCAGTTGTACCGACGTGGCGGGAAAACCGTATGCAGTGGACGTGGCCTTGTTGCAGTACGTCCTAGCGCAGGCGGCTCACCAATGACGCGCACCGCCAAACTGATCGCTGTGATGGTCGCCGCAATGGCGGCAGTCTCCTCATGCGCATCGGTCGACGTGAACTCCCTGCCGGCTCCTGGAAATTCGTTCCAGGACGGCTACACCCTGGTCATGGAGTTCGACAACGTCCTCAACCTGCCAGCCCGCGCCAAAGTGACACTGGACGGCATCAACGTCGGCATCGTGACCGGCGTCGCCGCCACAGGTAATCACGTGAACGTCACAACACGCATCGATCCCGCCGTCTCGGTGCCATCGAACACTCACGCAAGCCTGCAGCAGGCCACCGTGCTGGGCGACATATACGTCGCGCTGGGCCGACCAGCTGACGATAGCCCCGCCTCTCCCAGGCTCGCGCCGGGCTCGCGGATACCCATAACGCAGACATCCTCGCCGCCGCAGCTCGAGGACACGATCGCCCACTTGGCCGACTTGGTCGGTAGCGGATCCCTACAGCGGATCCAGAACACCATCATCGGGATCAACCGGATCACACCGCCCCCCAACGCCATTCGCGAGATCTCATCGCGATTCGCTACCGACATCTCGGACCTGTCGAACAACATCGACAACGTCGACCTCCTGCTGAACGGGACCGCACAAACAGCCCAAGTTCTCAACAACCGAGCACCCATCTTGGACACCTGGTTTTCCACCCAAGGCATGCACGGTTGGACGCACGCATATGACCTGTACCAATACACCGGCACCGCATACCCGAGTGTCGGCTCCATCTACTCGGGCGGCTACTGGATCGTCCCGCTGCTGAAATCGTTGGCTGACGCCGCTGGAGCGATCCAACAGTCCAAATGGGCCTTCGAAAGCGAGGTTCCTCAGTGGCGCAAGCTGTTTACGGACTATTTCCTGCCGCAGGATAAGTACCCGGCTATCAATATCACCTCCATCGTGGGTCCCGACGGACGGGAATTGTCGGGCAACGTGCAAGACGTGCTGCGCATCCTGGGGGCGGTGCCGTGATCGTCAAAGGTGCAGCCTCGTTCATTGCCTTCGCCGTCATGATCGCGTTCGCGCTGGGCTATTTTCGAACGACCGGCGTCGCGTTAGAGCCCTCTACCGAACAGATGCGGACTCAAACTCGGCTGTCCATGGAAGTCAACGACATCAGTGGCCTCGTCGTCGGATCGAGTGTGCAACTGCGGGGCGTCCCGATCGGCAAAGTAACTCGGATCACCACAACTACTGCGGGTGCGTCGGTCGATTTTTATTTTGATGACCACTACAAAGTTCCGCTGGACAGCGACATCCGCCTGGAAACCTTATCGGCTCTCGGGGAGGCCTACATCGAACTGCTGCCGCGCACCGATGGCGGCCCCACGCTGTACGACGGCCAGAAGCTTGCGGCCGAGGCGACAACACAGCCGCCAACGATCTCCGAACTCGCGACGACCGTCGTGCGGGTACTCAACCAGTTCGACCCGGCCGCACTCAAACGCATCATTGATGAGGGCGACGCCGCCCTGCCAAATCCCACCGACGTTCTGCCGAATTTGTCGAGAACAGCGGTGCTGCTGAGAAATACGGTCGCAGCACTGAATGGGAAGGGACGCGATCTGCTCGACAACTTTCAGGCGCTGCTGCGCAATGCCCAGTTCGTCGGGCCCGTACTTGCCTACAACACTCCCTACCTCACAAAAATGGGTGCCGACATGGCGGCGCTCAACGACGCTGCAGTCGTACTGCACGACCGCGGGGCACCCCAGACGCTGCACAACCTCTCACGCCTGGTCGGCCGGATCGAACATTTCATGGACCATTCCAGTGGCGACATCAAAGTGCTGACGCAGTCGATGCTGCCCTACCTCAATGACATTTCAGGCGCGCTCATGAACCTCGATACCGGCCAGGTGTTCAGCAACATGTTGGCTGCGGTCCCCGAGGATGGCGCTGTCACCCTGCACGTCACTATCCCGGGTAGTCCCCAGCCTCCGGGAGCCGCCGGCACGTCGCCGTCAGAAGGCTCACCGATCTACGCCCCTGCCGCGCCAGATGCCCAGGCACCGCCCGCAGGCGATCGGCCGGCGACACCTGCTACAACCGAGACCCCCCATGCCGCGCAAGCCCCCAC
>Ga0075364_10000981_pt1 | contig 15078 bp, 19 predicted proteins | sample EndMetdeltDD1764_FD_71517 | JGI IMG/M metagenome (GOLD analysis project Ga0075364, IMG submission 71517) | Populus endosphere microbial communities from Tennessee, USA - Endosphere MetaG P. deltoides DD176-4 | ecosystem: Host-associated > Plants > Roots > Endosphere | place: USA: Tennessee...
ACCCAGCACGCGGTCGATCTCGCCGTCCTGGGCGGTCAGCATGATCACCGGGACGTCGCTCGTCGCTCGCAGCCGGCGGCACACCTCGATGCCGTCGAGCGCGGGCAGACCGACGTCGAGGATCACCAGGCGGGGCTGGCGCTCGGCGATCACCTCGAGACCCCGCAGCCCGTCGGCCGCCTGGAAGACGCGGAACCCCGCCTGGCGCAGGTAGAGGTCGACGAGGTCGGCGATGTTGGGGTCGTCCTCGACCACGACGATGACCTGCTCACCTGCGCTCATGGCGCCGCTCATCGTAGGCTCGCGGCGGTGAGCCACTACGACGTGCTGGGGATCGAGCCGGACGCCCCGGCGACGGCCGTGCGCGCTGCGTACGTCGAGCGGGCCCGCCGTCACCACCCCGACCGCCACACCGACGCGGACGCTGCGACCCGGTCCGAGGCCGAGCGCACGATGCAGCGGATCAACGAGGCGTGGCTCGTGCTCGGCGACGCCGAGCGCCGGGCGGCCTACGACCTCTCGCTGGCGCCGAGCACCGCGGCCACCGGGCCCGGTAGCGGCTCCTGGCGACCGGGCATGGCCCACCCCGACTTCGTCCCCTACGACGACGAGGAGGACGAGGACCGCTTCGACCGCGAGCTCGACGTCGACGACACCCCCTACGGCCGGCCCGTGCCCCGTTCGCACCAGATCCTGCCCGTGGCGTGCCTGGCGGCCAGCTTCGGTTGCCTGGTGGTGGGCCTCGCCGCCAACATCGTGGCGCTCATGGCGGTCGGCGGGTTCCTGCTCGCCGCCGCGGCCCTGGGCTTCGTCCTCACCCCCATGATCGCCGTCATGCGCAGCGCCCGGGAGCACCGTTGACCGACCCGTCCGCCATCACCGCCTTCTCGCACGTCGGCGTCGTCGTCCGCGACCTCGACCGCTCGATCGCCTTCTACCTCGACGCCCTCGGCTTCGCCGTGGCCGAGGCGTGGCCCGTGGGTCCCGAGTTCGGCGCCCTCATGGAGCTCGACGGCGTCGACGTGCAGTCGCAGTTCCTGCGCCGCGGCGACCTCGCCGTCGAGCTGCTCCACTACCGCTCGCCCGGCGTCGAGGGCGACGGCGAGCGCCGGCACGTCAACCGGCTCGGCATCAACCACCTGTGCTTCCGGGTGGCCGACGTCGACGCGGCCGCTGCGGCCGTCGCCGCCCACGGCGGCACCGTCCACGAGCACACCCGCACCACCTTCGGCGACGGCGACGGCGTCATGGACTTCGTGTACTGCACCGACCCGGACGGCACCCGCATCGAGCTGATGCGCATCCCCGCGTAGCGACGATACGGATTACCCTCCCGCGCATGACCGATAGCACCCAGAAAGTCTCCGCTGTTGTCAAACTCGTTGCCAAGGCCGGTCGCCGCGACGAGATCGTGCAGGCCTTCGCCGATGCCCGCCCGCTGGTCGACGCCGAGCCGGGCACCGAGCACTACAGCCTCCACCTCGACCAGGGCGACGGCGACGTCGCCTGGGTCGTCGAGGTCTACGCCGACCAGGCGGCCTTCGAGGCCCACAGCGGCGGCGCGGTGATCGCCTCGCTCATGGGTGCCCTGGGTGACAGCCTGGCCGAGGGCGGGTTCGAGATGCACCTGGCCACCCCCACGCCCAGCAAGGGCATCTGACCGACAGGACCCGACGCCGCGTGACCGCCACCTACCTCGACACGATCCTCGCCTCGCACCGCGCTGCGGCCGCCCGGGACCCACGCGACCTCGGCGCGCTGGTCGAGCAGGCCCGCTCGCGGCCCCCGACCCGGGGGTTCGCCCGCGAGCTCGGGGCACACGACGACGGGATCGCCGTCATCGCCGAGGTGAAGCGGCGCTCGCCGTCCAAGGGGGACCTCGCGCCCGACCTCGACCCGGCCCTCCTGGCCAAGGCCTACGAGACCGGGGGCGCCGCCTGCCTGTCGGTGCTCACCGACGTCGAGTTCTTCGGCGGGGCGGTGGCCGACCTGCAGGCGGCGCGGGCCGCGACCGGGCGGCCCGTGCTGCGCAAGGACTTCACCGTCAGCGCCCACGACGTCGTCGACGCCCGCCTCATGGGGGCCGACTGCGTCCTGCTCATCGCCGCCGCCCTCGACGACGCCGAGCTGCGGGACTTCCACGGCCTCGCCACCGAGCTCGGCCTCGACGCCCTCGTCGAGGTCCACGACGAGACCGAGCTCGAGCGGGCGCTGGCCATCGGCGCCACGCTCGTGGGCGTCAACCAGCGGGACCTCGTGACCTTCGACGTCGACACCGCGCGGGCCGAGCGCATGGCGGCGGCGATGCCGGCCGACGTCGTCAGCGTCGCCGAGTCGGGGATCGGGGGACCGGCCGACGCCGCGCGCCTCGCGGCCGCCGGCTACCGGGCGATCCTCGTGGGCGAGACGCTGGTGCGCTCGGGCGACCCGACGGCCGCCGTGCACGAGCTGCGCACCGCCCGAACGGGCGTCTGACAAGCTACCTTCGAGCCGTGTTCGTCAAGATCTGCGGGATCACGAACGAGTCCGACGCCCTCCTCGCCACGGCCATGGGGGCCGACGCGGTCGGGTTCGTGTTCGCGCCGTCGCCCCGCCAGATCGCCCCCGCCGTCGCCCGCGACATCGCCCGGCGCCTGCCGCCCGAGATCATCACCATCGGGGTCTTCCGCGACGAGTCGCCGCAGCGCGTCGTCGAGATCGTGAACCAGGCCGGGCTGCGCGGCGCGCAGCTCCACGGGCACGAGTCGCCGGGCGAGGCCGGGTTCGTGGCCCAGCGGATCCCGTTCACGATCAAGGCGTTCGGCGCGCAGGACCACCTGCTCGAGAAGGTGACCGACTACCCGGTCGGGGCCGTCCTGCTCGACTCGAGCACGCCCGGGTCCGGGCAGACCTTCGACTGGTCCACCGCCGCCCGGCTCCCCATCGGGCTGCGGGTGATCCTCGCCGGCGGCCTGACCCCCGACAACGTGGGCGCGGCCATCGAGCAGGTCGACCCGTGGGGCGTCGACGTGTCGACCGGCGTCGAGTCGTCGCCGGGGAAGAAGGACGCCGTCAAGGTGCGTCGCTTCATCAACGGGGCCAAGGCCTACGAGCCCGACGAGGTCGAGGACTACGCCGAGCTCGGCGCCGACGAGGTCTACGACTGGGAGGACGACCCGGCCGTCGACTACCGGGTTCGGGACGACATCGCCGAGGCGTAGTCTCGTCCTCCGTGTCTCTCATCGACCCGGGTGACGACGGGCGCTTCGGCGAGTTCGGTGGCCGCTTCGTCCCCGAGACCCTGATCCCTGCCTGCTACGAGCTCGAAGCCGCCTTCAAGGAGGCGTGGGCCGACGACGGGTTCCGCCGCGAGCTCGACGACCTGCTGCGCGACTACGCCGGCCGGCCCTCACCGGTGACCGAGTGCCACCGCCTCTCCGACGAGCTCGGGCTGCGCCTGCTGCTCAAGCGCGAGGACCTCAACCACACCGGCTCCCACAAGATCAACAACGTGCTCGGCCAAGCGCTGCTGGCCAAGCGCATGGGCAAGACCCGCCTGGTGGCCGAGACCGGCGCCGGCCAGCACGGCGTCGCCACCGCCACCGCGGCGGCGCTCCTCGGGCTCGACTGCATCGTCTACATGGGCGAGGTCGACATGAAGCGCCAGGAGCTCAACGTGTTCCGCATGCGCCTCCTCGGTTCCGAGGTGCGCCCGGCCGCGAGCGGCAGCCGCACGCTGAAGGACGCGGTCAACGAGGCGCTGCGCCACTGGGTGGCGGCCGTCGAGGACACCCACTACTGCCTCGGATCGGTCATGGGCCCGCACCCGTACCCGTGGATGGTGCGCGAGCTGCACCGCGTCATCGGCACCGAGGCCCGCGCCCAGTGCGAGGCGCTGCTCGGCGAGGGCCGCGTGCCCGACGTCGTCACCGCGTGCGTCGGCGGCGGCTCCAACGCCATGGGCATCTTCTCGGGGTTCGCCGACACCAGCGCCGAGCTGGTCGGCGTCGAGCCCGCCGGTGGCGCGGCCGTGGGCCACGGCATCCCCGGCGTCGTGCACGGCATGAAGTCGTTCCTCACGCAGGACGAGTGGGGACAGGTGACCGAGGCCGAGTCCATCTCCGCCGGGCTCGACTACCCGGGCGTGGGACCCGAGCACTCGTTCCTGGCGTCCACCGGGCGAGCCCGCTACGAGCAGGTCACCGACCCCGAGGTGGTCGACGCGTTCCAACTGCTGTCGCGCACCGAGGGCATCATCCCGGCGCTCGAGTCCGCGCACGCCCTGGCGTGGGTGAGCCGCGACCGCGGGGCGCTGGCCGGCAAGACGGTCCTGCTCAACCTCTCGGGCCGCGGCGACAAGGACGTGGCCCAGATGATGGACCTCCTCGGGTGAGCGACGGCGCGTGGGGCCCGCTCGAGTCGCACCTGCGCGCCCGGCGCGACGCCGGCGCCAAGCTGCTCGTCCCCTACATCACCGGCGGCCTCGGCGAGGACTGGCTCGACACCGTGCGGGCCGCGGCCGAAGCGGGCGCCGACGCCATCGAGATCGGCATCCCGTTCAGCGACCCCGTGATGGACGGGCCCGTGATCCAGGAGGCGTCGGACCGTGCGCTGGGGACGGGCGCCACGCCGCAGTCGATCCTCGACGAGCTGCGAGAGGCCGACGCCGGGGTCCCGCTCGTCGTCATGACCTACTACAACATCTGCTTCCGCATGGGCCACCGGCGCTTCGCGGCGGCGCTGAAGGCCGCGGGGGTGGCCGCCGCGATCCTGCCCGACCTCCCGCTCGACGAGGTCCGCCCGTGGGCCGAGTCGGCCGACCACGTCGGCGTCGAGACGGTGCTGCTCGCTGCGCCCACGGCGCCCGACGAGCGGCTGCCCCGCATCTGCGAGCGCGCCCGCGGGTTCGTGTACGCCGTGGGCCTCCTCGGTGTCACCGGCGAGCGCGACCAGCTGGCGGCGTCGGCGACGGTGATCGCGGGCCGCCTCAAGGCGGTCACCGACAAGCCGGTGCTCATCGGCGTCGGGGTGTCCAACGCCGAGCAGGCCGTCGAGGCGTCCCGGGTCGCCGATGGCGTCATCATCGGCACGTCGGTCGTCCGGCGCATGCTCGAGGGCGCGGGCCCGGTGGGGGTGGGTGCCTTCGTGGCCGAGGTCCGCGAAGCGCTCGACGGCTAGCTACAGCCGCACCATCGAGCCGTGGTGGTTGAGCAGCACGCGGCGGACCTCGTCGGCGGTCGTCGACGAGTCGGCCACCGCGATGACCACGTCCTCGTCGGGCCGCAGGTGGAGGTGGTCGAGGTCCTGCGCGTGGTCGAGGCCGGCGGTGCGCACGAGCAGGCCGAAGATGCCCCCGACCAGCAGGCCGAACATGAGGCCGGCGCCGATGCCGACGCCGAGGACCATGCCCCAGCCGAGGCCCTCGACGCGCTGGTTGACCACGACCATGATCACCAGGCCCGCGAGGATGCCGAGGGGCGCGCCGATGGCCATGCCGATCACGACGCCCGCCAGCAGGTCGTGCTCGGCCCGTTCGAGCTCGGACTCGCCCCCGTGGTGGACCTCGACCCGTAGGTGGTCGTGGTCGGGCAGCGTGTCCAGATCCTCGACCGCTTCGAGCGCCTCGCGCTCGGTCGGGAACCGGGCCGCAGTTCGGATCGCATGACGCATCGGACATCCCCCTTCGTCCGTCCCGCCTCGTACCTGCGACAAGGATCGTAGACTCTCGCGCCGATGGTTGCCGCGTTCAGCAAGCTCCAGCGCTTCCCGCGCAACCGCCTCGTCGAGGAGGAGCTGGCCCGCGGCCGGGTCAGCGAGCTCGATCTGCTGATGCGCTTCGGCGATCCGACGACGCAGTCGGCGGCCCGCGACGACCCCGTCTTCTTCTGGGACATCGAGTGGTCGTGCGGCCTCGTCGTGGCCCTCCAGTTCGAGCAGGTGACCGAGGACCTCGGCCTGCGCCTCGACGAGCCCGACGTCGATCACGCCCTCCGCCACCTGGGCTTCGTGATCAGCGACCTCTGGCTGCTCGAGGTGGCGGCCCCCGATCGCTTCCGGTCCCTCGTGGGGTCGGTCGACCGCACCTGGCAGGTGTGGCGCGAGAGCGGTGACCGTCCCGAACCGATCGCGGTCGCGCTGACCCAGCGCGACGCCACCTGCTGGTGCGCCGAGGTGACCGAGCGCGAGAAGGGCGACCGCTTCCGGGTGCGCCGCGCCGAGATCTGATCGGCGGCCGGTCGCCGTCGAGCGCGGCTACAGCAGCTCGGCCGGGATGTCGACCACCTGGGCCCGGACGAACTCGCCCAGGCTGCGGGCGGTGGGGTCGATGCGCGCCGACGCGGCGGCGCCGTGGGGGAGCAGGTCGAGGATCACGAAGCTGAGCGCGTTCACGTTGGGCAGCTCGAAGCGCTCGAGCTCGAGGCCCTCGAGGTCGGCGGGCAGCAGGCCCTGGAACCGATCGATGCTGAGGTACCACTGCAGCCAGTCGTAGGCGTCCTCGTCGGGCACCCACACGCCGATGGTCGCGTCGGCGCCGGCGGTGCCCGATCGGGCGCCGGCGAGGCGGCCCAGGGGCACGTTGGCCATCGGCAGGGAGTCCCAGTGGACCGAGTCGTCGTCGGCCGCGCCGGCCGTCAGGCGCCGCCGGTTGAGGTCCTCGAGCAACGTGCTGATCGTCTCGGGGTGGGTCGACACGGTGGGTGCCACCTTGCGGGCGCTCGGCTCGCGCACGGGCACGGCTGGCATGCGCCGCTGCAGCGCCGGAGGCTTGGTGGGCGCCGGGGCGATGGCGACGCGCTCGTCGCCGACGACCGCCACGTGCTGGACCTGGTCGGTGGGCACGGTGGAGGGCCAGGCGAGGGCGAACGGCGACGGGCCGTCCGCCGCGGGGAGGACGAACACGCCGGGGCACGACTCGGCGGCACGCCCCGCGGCGCCGCGGAACGCGGCCCCGACGGTGTCGGCCTCGGCGCCGGTCACGGTGACCCGCAGCTCGGCCTGCACGCCGTCGAGCGGGCGCAGCTGCACGACGACCGACCCGAACGCGGAGGCGCCGCCGGGCACGTGGCCCCACAGCGCGTCCTGCACCCGGTCGGCCTTGGCATCGAGGTTGACGCCGGTGAGCACCGCCGTGACCGTGTTGCGGTGGCCGCCCGGCGCCTCGAGCGCCACGACCGCCGTCTCGGGGCCGGGCAGGCCCCGCACCGAGTGGACCCGCACGCGGTCGGGTCCCTCCTGCTCGACCCGCACCGAGTTGCGGCGGACGGTGGCGTCGGGATCGGCGTGCTCGAGGCCCCGCCCGCCGTCGAGCAGCTGGGCGATGACCGTGCCGGTCGTGACGACCCCGCCGGTGCCGGCCCGCTTGGTGACGACCGACGAGCCGTCGGCGTGCACCTCGACCACGGGCGGACCCGGTTCGCCCGTCTCGGGCACCTCGGCGAGGAACGGGTAGTTGGCACCCGTGCAGCCGGTGCCGCCCGTGAGGAGCTGGCCGGCCACGACCGCACCCGCGAGCTCGTCCCAGTCCTGGCGCGTCCAGCCGTGGTGCCACGCGGCCGGACCGACGACGACCGATGCCGGCGAGACGTCGCCGACCACGACGACCCGTGCGCCGCGATCGAGCGCCTCGACGATGCCCCACGCGCCGAGCTCGGCGCGGGCCCGCGACGGCGCCGCGGGCAGGGGGCCCAGGAACGGGCGCACCTCGGACAGGCGGGGGACCAGGTCGTCCCCCTCGACGTGGGCGACGGTGGCGTCGAGGTGCCGCGCCGCGAGCAGGGCCCGGACGGCGTCGGCGCCGGCCGCCGGTTCGTCGACCCGCACCACGACGACGACGCCGCGCCCGACGGCGGTGGCGATCGCCTCGTCGCGCCGCTCATCGAGGAGGGTCGACCCGTCGAGCACCAGCACGTCGAGGCCGTCGTCGGCGAGGGCACCGAGCGGCGCCCGCCCGCCGTGCGCGACGCGCAGGGCGCTCATCGGGTGAACCGCTCGAGCGCCTCGGTCGCTTCGGGGGACACCTCGTGCTCGTCCGGCGGCGCAGGCTCGGCGAAGCGGGGCAGCTCACGGAACACGCTCTGGCCGAGCGCGGAGTTCACGTAGTACACGTCGCCGACCACGTGCACCGTGCAGCGGTGACCGCGCCGGCCGAAGTGCACGAGCGTCACCTCGTCGTCGAGGCGGATCAGCTCGACGATCGTCGTCGTGTGACCCGACGGACCGCTGATGGTGACGTTGAACAGCGCGCTCGGCGTCAGCACCTCGTCCTGGCGGCGGCGCAGCGCGAGCGGGTGATCGGGTTGCACGCGGTGGTAGCTGATGTCCCACTGCTCGTCGAGGCGCTCGAAGCGCATGGACTGGTTGGCGAAGCCCGAGTGGGTCTGCACGATGTGCCAGGTCCGATCGCCCGGTCGCATCTCGGCCGTCGAACCGCCGACGTTGCGCCAGCCCGTGGGCACGAACGGCCAGACCTCGTTGCGCTGCGCGTGGCGGCTCGGGTCGGCCAGCGCGGCGGCGGCCAGGTGGGGCCCGATGATGGCGTTGAAGCGCTGCCAGGCCCGCTCGTAGCGGGCCGGGTCGTCGGCCGCCGGGACGGGCGGGTGGTGCGCGACCAGCTCGGTGTCGACCGTGCCCGAGCGGAAGTCGTCCGTGTCGAGCAGCTCGACCAGGTAGTCGCGGTTGGTCCGCAGGCCGTGGATGTGCAGCTCGCGCAGGCCCCGCCCGAGACGGGCGGCGGCCTCGCCCCGGTTGGCGGCGTGGGCGACGAGCTTCGACAGCAGCGAGTCGTAGTGCGGCGACAGCGAGGTGCCGGTGACGACGGCGTCGTCGTAGCGGATCCCCGGCGTCGGTCCGTGGCGCCAGCGGTGCAGCAGGCCCACCGACGGGACCCAACCATCGGTCGGGTCCTCGGCCATCACCCGCACCTCGATGGCGTGGCCGTCGACGCGCACGCGGTCCTGGGTGAACGGCAGGGCCTCGCCGTCGGCGAGCGACAGCTGGAGGCGCACGAGGTCGAGGCCGTCACCGGCCTCGGTCACGGGGTGCTCGACCTGGAGCCGGGTGCACATGTCGAGGAACCACAGCTGGTCGCCCTGCAGGAGGAACTGCACGGCGCCGACGCCCTCGTAGCCGATCGCCCGGGCGATGCGCCGGGCGGCGTCGACGAGGCGCTCGTGGAGGGCGTCGCCGATGCCCGGCGCCGGTGCCTCCTCGATGAGCTTCTGGTGGTCGTGCTGGATCGAGCAGTCGCGGGTGCCGAGGTGCACGATCGAGCCGTGGCGGTCCGCGACGAGCTGCACCTCGATGTGGCGGGCGTCGGGGATCCACGGCTCGGCGTAGACGGTCGTGTCACCGAAGCTGGCCTGGGCCTCGAGCCGGACGCGCTGCACGGCGTCCTGCAGGTCACCGCTCGAGCGCACCAGCTGCACGCCTCGGCCGCGACCGCCCGCCGACGCCTTGATCATCAGCGGGAAGCCGACGGGCTCGACCTGCTCGAGCCAGCCGAAGGGGTCCTCGTCGCTGACGACCACGGTCGTGGGCACGGGGATGTCGAGCGATTGCACGAGCGCCTTGGCCTCGACCCGCTCGGCCATCGTGCGGATGGCGTCGGGCGGCGGACCGATCCACGTCAGGCCGGCGTCGATGACGGCCTTGGCGAACACGGCGTTCTCGGCCAGGAAGCCGTCGCCGGGGTGGATGGCGTCGGCGCCCTGCCACGCGGCGGCGTCGAGGATCGCCGAGCGTCGCAGGTACGACTCCTCGGCGGTGGTGCCCCCGAGCGGGACGGCGACGTCGGCCTCCTGCACGTGGGGGGCCAGGCGATCGGGCTCGCTGTAGACCGCGATCGTGCGCAGGCCCATCTCGCGCGCGGTGCGGATGATGCGGCGGGCGATCTCGCCGCGGTTGGCGATGAGCAGCGTGCGGATGGCCATTCGTCCCCCTTGGTCCTATCGCCCGGCGTGGATGCAGGTGAGCGCGATCCCGAGCACGACGCGGGTGTCGCGCGGGTCGATGACGGCGTCGTCCCAGTGGTGCCGTCCGAGCTCGTCCGCCGTGAGCCGGTGGTTGGGCCAGCTGAACACGAAGCGCGGGCGGTAGGCGCCGGTCGCCATGGCGTCGTCGCCGGCGTCGCCCGGTCCGATCAGCAACGTGAGGTGCGGCACCGTCGACCCGGCGACCGCCCGCACGAGGTCGGTGCCCGACGGCGAGCCCGGGTGGTCCTGCACGAACAGGATCGGCACGTCGCGGGCGGAGCAGCGGCGCACGAACTGCGCGCCCTTGTCGCTCTCGTCGAGCAGCAGTGGCCCGTTGGTGGCGACGATGCCCACGGGGTGCCCGCACACCGAGGCCCACCCGGTCACGAGCGAGGGCCCGGTGAAGGGCTTGAACTCGTCGAGGTGCGAGTCGTCGACGATCCGCCAGATCACCTCGCGCACGTCGACCGCGCTCGGCTCGTCGGCCGACGGGATGCCGAGGAGCTCGTCGGCGTCGAGCAGGGGACCGGTGATGCGGCGCTCGGCGTCGACCCGGGGGCGCCAGTTGAGGTTGCGCACGACCTGGCGGGCGAGGCGCACGCCGTCGACGTCGTCGGCGGCCAGCTCGTCGGCCCCGTCGATGCGGTCGCGCCGGCCCCGCACCTCGGGCGGGGCCACGACGATCGTGTGCTCGCTCAGGTCGGCCAGCGGCGTGGTGGCCACGGTCGAGGGCCCGAACACGACGGCGATGGTGGGCACGCCGGCGGACTCGAGCTCGGCCAGCTCGCGGAACGCGGCCCGGTCGGGACCCGGAGCCGCGTCGGGGTCGAAGCGCTCGCTGGCGCGCGGCTCGAGCAGCTGCAGGAGCGGTAACCGGTTGCGCAGCGCCAGCTCGTGGCCGCGACGGGCCTTGGCCACCGCGGTCGGCGACGCAGCCGATCCGGACGCGGCGCCGTCGTCGGCGAGCACGAGGCACTCGACGCCCTCGACGATGCCGATGCCGAGCACCAGGCCGCCGCCGAGCGGATCGGGCGTGTCCCAGCCGGCGAGGGCGCCGAGCTCGAGGAACGGCGAGTCGCGGTCGAGGAGCAGGTCGATGCGCTCGCGCGGGGCGAGCTCGCCCGGGTCGCGGCGGCGCAGGTCGTGGCGCTCACCGCTGTCCCCGAGGACCTGTTCGTGGCGGGCCCGCAGCTCGTCGAGCAGGGACTGCATCGCCGCGCGGGTGCGGGTGTAGCCGTCCGAGCGCGGGTCGATGGACGTCGGGGGTGCCATCGTCATTGGCCTACTGTCGGCATCGTGGCGCCCGGGATGACCCTTTACGAGCTCGTCGGTGGCGACTCGTGGTTCGTGGACCTCGTCGATCGCTTCTACGCGGGCGTCGAGGCCGATGCCGTGCTCCGCCCGCTCTACCCCCGGGACCTGACGAACGCCAAGGCCCACCTCGTCGGGTTCCTGATCCAGTACTGGGGAGGGCCGACCACCTACAGCGACGAGCGAGGCCACCCCCGCCTGCGCATGCGCCACATCCCGTTCGCCATCGGCACCGCGGAGCGTGACGCGTGGCTCGAGCACATGACCGCCGCGGTGCGGGCGGGCGAGCTCGAGCCCGAGGTCGAGGCACAGGTGCTGGAGTACTTCGAGATGGCCGCCACCCACCTCGTGAACCGGTGAGCTACTGGGGCAGCTCGGCGGCTTCGGGCACGGCGCCCGGCACCGCCGCGGGCGACCCGTCCTCGGGCCCGACGGCATCGGGGTGGTGGTGGCGGTGGCGCACCACGAAGGCGGTGGCGACCGCGACGAGCGCGAGGGCGACGAGGCCCACCACCATCGAAGGCACCTTGAGCATCTTGAGCCCCGACACGATCAGGATCACGGCGAGTGCGGGTCGGATGAGCCGGTCGGGGGCCCGGGACGAGACCCGGGCGCCGAGGTACGCGCCGGGCAGGGCGCCGATCACCAGCGACGCGGTCAGCGACAGCTCGATGTCGTGGACGAACACGGCGTGGGCGAGCGCCGCCGACGCGACGAGCGGGATGGCCTGGATGAGGTCGGTGCCCACCAGCTGCCGGGCCGTGAGGATCGGGTACAGCATCAGCAGCAGGGGCATCATCAGCGAGCCCGAGCCCACCGAGGTGATGCCGACCATGGCGCCGCCGAAGACGCCGATGAGCAGCGTGGGGAGCGGCTTCACCTCGATCGTGTCGAGGGCGTGCTCGACGCGGCGTCGCCCCGAGAACGCGCCCTTGGCCGCGAGCGCGGCCGAGGCCATCAGCAGGGCGACACCGAGGGCGAACTGCACGATGGTGTTGAGCTGCTCGGGGTTGGTCAGGAAGTGCAGCAGCCACACCGCCACGAAGGCGCTGGGCACCGAGCCGGCGACGAGCCACGCGGCGAGCTTGAGGTGCACCGTCCCCCGCCGCAGGTGCACCCCTCCACCGACGGGCTTCATGAGCAGCGAGACGACGATGTCGCTGCCCACCGCTTTGGTGGGGTCGATGCCGAAGATGAGCACGAGGACCGGCGTCATGAGCGCCCCGCCCCCCATGCCCGTCAGGCCGACGATGAAGCCGATGGCGAGGCCCGCCGCCGCGATCGCCCAGTCGATGTGCACTTCTCCACCTTACCGATGTTGAAGCTATTGCTCATCGGAGAGGTAGGAAAGCGGGCAGGGGTCCACCTTTTGGTGCCACCGTTTCGACAAGCTGAACCCATCGGCGCCCTGGCGTCGGAGGAACCACGTGAGGAGACAATCCATGAACAAGGGCGAACTGGTCAGCGCGATCGCCGAGCGCACCGACGTGTCGAAGGCGGATGTGGAGCGCGTGCTCAAGGGCTTCGAGGAGATCGCCCAGCAGATCGTCGCCAAGGGCGAGGACAAGCTCACCCTGCCGGGCTTCCTGTCGATCGAGCAGACGCACCGCAGCGCCCGCACCGCGATCAACCCCCGCACCCGCGAGCCGCAGGACATCCCGGCCAAGGACACGGCCAAGGTCTCGGCCGGCTCGACGCTGAAGGCGATCGCCAACGGCGAGAAGCCCGCACCGACGTGAGCACCCTGGCAGCGGGGGACAAGGCGCCGGCCATCTCGTTGCCCGACCAGGACGACAACACCGTCAAGCTGTCGGGCTTCAAGGGGCGCAAGGTGCTCGTGTTCTTCTACCCGAAGGCCGACACGCCGGGGTGCACCACCCAGGCGTGCGGTCTGCGGGACGTCGCCGGCGACATCGGCGACACGGTGGTGCTCGGGATCAGCCCCGACCTCCCGGCCAAGCAGAAGAAGTTCGACGACAAGTACTCCCTCGGGTACCCGCTGCTCTCGGACGCCGAGCACGCGGTCGCCGAGGCCTACGGCGTGTGGGGCGAGAAGAAGAACTACGGCCGCACGTACATGGGGATCATCCGCTCGGCCTTCCTGATCGACGAGAAGGGCAAGGTCGAGCAGGCCTGGTACAAGATCAGCCCCAAGGCGACCCCCGAGAACCTCCTGAAGGCGCTGAGCAGCTAGTGGCCGAGCTGCTGCCGCCGGCCGAGGTGCTACCGCACCGGCCGCCGTTCCTGCTGCTCGACGAGGTCATCGAGCTCGATCTCGAGACCTCGTCGGCGCGCGGGCGGTGGACCCTCACCGGTGACGAGGCCTTCTTCGCCGGGCACTTCCCGGGGCGTCCCACGCTGCCCGGCGTGCTGATGATCGAGTCGATCGCGCAGCTCGGCGCCTACGCCGTGCTGGCGTCGCCCGACACCGCGCCGGGCAAGCTCCCGCTCTTCGGCGGGGTCGACGGCGTGCGCTTCCGACGCCAGGTCGTCCCGGGGGAGACGCTCGAGCTCGAGGTCGAGCTCGGACGCATGTCGAAGATGGCCGGCCGGGGCCACGGCCGGGCCCACGTCGGCGGCGAGACCGCCTGCGCGGCCGACCTGCTGTTCGTGCTCGTCGACCCCTGAACCCCTGCCGGCGGGCTCGGTGATCTCACGCCGCACGCCCGCGTAGCGTTGGACCCGTTGTGACGCTGCCGCCGTTCGAACAGGTCCTCGCCGCCCACGGCGCCGAGGTGCACCGCTACCTCGTGGCCGGCGTCGGGCCGATCGATGCCGACGACTGCTTCCAGGAGGTCATGGTCGCCGCGCTCCGGGCGTATCCGGGCCTGCGCGACGACAACCTGCGGGGCTGGCTCTTCCGCGTCGCGTACACCAAGGCCATCGACGCCCATCGGGGACGAGCCCGTCGACCCGTGCCCGTCGACGAGCCCGAGCCGCACCTGGCGCCCGTCGCGGGACCCGAGCCCGGCGCCGACGACGAGCTGTGGCTGGCGGTGCGCGACCTGCCGCCGATGCAGCGGGCCGCCGTGCTGCACCGCTTCCTCCACGACCTGCCCTACCGCGACATCGGCGCGGTCCTCGGGTGCTCGGAGGCGGCCGCCCGCCAGAACGTGCGGGTCGGCCTGGCGTCCTTGCGCCGGCGCGTCGCCACACCCGAACAGGAGACCGCATGAACGCGACGACCGACGACCTCGAGGCGCGCCTGCGGGGCGGACCGTCGAGCACGGGCACGGGTGCCGGTGAGGCACTCGAGCGGTTCCGCCACCGCGCCACCGACGAGGACCTCGTCGACGTGGCCTACGCGACCATGGACTCGCCCGTGGGCGAGCTGGTCGTGGCGGCGACGCCCACCGGGGTCGTGTCCCTGGCGTGGGACGACGCCATGCTCGAGCTGGTGGCGGCCAAGGTGTCGCCCCGCATCCTCGAGCTGCCCGCTCGCGTCGACGAGGCCCGCCGACAGCTCGACGAGTACTTCGCCGGCACCCGCACGCGCTTCGAGGTCGCCGTGGACCTCTCGCTCTCGAACGGCTTCCGCCGCGAGGTGCTGCGCACCTTGTCGACCGGCGTGGCCTACGGCCAGGTCGTCACCTACGGCGAGCTGGCCGAGCGGGTCGGCAACCCCAAGGCCAGCCGGGCGGTCGGTTCGGCCATGGCGTCGAACCCGATCCCGATCATCGTGCCGTGCCACCGGGTGGTCCGTTCGGGGGGTGCGCTGGGCAACTACAGCGGCAGGGACGGGATCGTCACCAAGCGGTTCCTCCTCGACCTCGAAGCCGGGTCGCCGCCGCTGTCGGGATGACTTGACTAGGTTGGC
>Ga0075364_10000982_pt1 | contig 15077 bp, 10 predicted proteins | sample EndMetdeltDD1764_FD_71517 | JGI IMG/M metagenome (GOLD analysis project Ga0075364, IMG submission 71517) | Populus endosphere microbial communities from Tennessee, USA - Endosphere MetaG P. deltoides DD176-4 | ecosystem: Host-associated > Plants > Roots > Endosphere | place: USA: Tennessee...
CGTCGTGCTCTACACCGAAGGTGCGTCGCTTGATCAAGCGCACGCGGCGATCGCCGCCGCGGGTGGCACCATCGTTTCGGAGAACACCGATGTCGGCGTCGCCACCGTCGTGACGACGAACTCCGGCTTCACCGAGGCCGCCGCAGCCCAGTCGGCGATCGACGGCACGGCCGAGAACCGGGTCATCGGCGAGGCGCCTCAGGACGTGGCCAACGCCGGCGAGGTCGGCAAGGCCGACCCTGCTGAGGACGAAGGCCGCATCGCGGGAGGCGCGGCCGCCAAGGCCAAGGCCACGACCGCGACCGCGACCGCGAAGAACGTCGAGCCCCTCGCCGATCTGCAATGGGACATGAAGCAGATCGGCGCCACAGCGACCGGCTCGTACAAGTACGAGCAGGGCAAGGGCGTGCTGGTCGGCATCATCGACACAGGCGTCGACGGCTCGCACCCCGACATCGCCCCGAACTTCGATGCGGCCCTCAGTCGTAACTTCACCGTCGACGTGCCGTACGACGCCGATGGCAATGTCATCGACGGTCCGTGCGAAGAGGAGCCCGATCAGTCGTGCAACGACCCGGCCGACGTCGACGAGGACGGTCACGGCACGCACGTCGCCTCCACGATCGCGGGCGCGATCAACGGGATCGGCATCGCCGGCGTGGCACCGCAGGCCACGATCGTGAACCTCCGCGCGGGCCAGGATTCCGGCTACTTCTTCCTGCAGCCCTCGATCGATGCCCTGACCTACGCGGCCAACGTTGGCATCGATGTCGTCAACATGAGCTACTACGTCGATCCCTGGCTGTTCAACTGTTCGGCCAACCCGGCTGATTCGCCGGCGGATCAAGAAGAGCAGCAGACCATCGTCAAGGCGATGCAGAGGGCATTGACCTTCGCCCGCAACCACGGGGTCACGCTCGTGTCGGCGGCCGGTAACGGGGCGACCGACTACACCAAGGTCATCACCGACGGATCGAGCCCCGACTTCGCATCAGAGCCCGGTGAGGCTCCCTACACCCGTACCATCGACCCGGCCGACTGCACCTCGATGCCGTCAGAGGGCAAGGGCGTGATCACGGTCAGCAGCACCGGCCAGTCGACCCGCAAGGCCTACTACTCCGACTACGGCAACGGCTACATCGATGTCGCCGCGCCCGGAGGCGATGCGTACGACACCCCGGACAACACGCTCTCCTATCCGGCGCTCGTGCTCGCGGCATACCCGAAGGCGTTGGCGATCGCGAACGGCGAGATCGACGCGAACGGTGATCCGGTTGTTCCGTGGGTCGTGAAGAGCTGCACGGCCGACAACTCGACGTGTGCCTACTACCAGTACTTGCAGGGCACCTCGATGGCGTCGCCGCACGCTGCCGGTGTGGTCGCACTGATCGTCGGCAAGTACGGCATCCGCGACTGGGCACACGGCGGCAAGTTCCTGCCGGCCGACGTCACCGAATGGGTGCTCAAGGCAACCGCGACGAAGACGCCGTGCCCGACCCCGCCGGCGTACACCTACACCCGCTATCGGCCCGGCCAGACAGTCCCGGTCGTCACGACGCACGTGTGTGAAGGGACGAAGAGCAACAACGGTTTCTACGGCAGCGGCATCGTCAGCGCGACGAGGGCCCTCGGCCACTGACCGTACGTCGCCAACGACCTGAGCTGAGCGGAGGCGCTCAGCTCAGGTCTTGGCGATGCGGTGGAGGAGGTCGACGGTTTCGAGTGCGGCGAGGGCGGCGTCGGCGCCCTTGTTCCCGGCTTTGCTGCCGGCGCGTTCGAGCGCTTGGTCCATCGTGTCGACGGTGATGATGCCGTTGGTGATGACGATGCCGGTGTCGAGCGCGAGGCGGGCCAGGCCGGCGGCGCTGTTGTTGGCGATGATTTCGAAGTGGTACGTGGCGCCGCGCATCACCGCGCCGAGGGCGACGATCGCGTCGTAGCGGCCGGTGTCGGCAAGAGCCTTGGCGGCAATGGGGATCTCCCATGCGCCGGGTACCCACGCGGTGTCGATCGCGTCGTCGTCGACTCCGTGGCGCACGAGTGCGTCCCGGGCACCCTGTTCGAGACGAGAGACGATCAGGTCGTTGAACCGGCTGCAGATCAGAGCGAAGCGCCGATCGTTGCCGTTGGTGTGGCCGGTGGGGTGTCCGGTGTAGGTGGTCATGATTGCTCTCTCGTGTCGAATGCGGTCGCGGGAATGTCGTCATCGGGGATGAGATGGCCGAGCCGGTCGCGTTTGGTGTTCATGTAGTGGCGGGCCTCGGCATGGATCGGGACGTGGAGTGGCACCCGTTCGGTGATCGAGAGCCCGAAACCGTCGAGGGCGCGGTACTTGGCGGGGTTGTTGGTCAGCAGCCGGATCGTGGTCAGGCCGAGATCGGCGAGGATCTGGGCGCCGATCCCGTATTCACGGGTGTCGACCGGCAGGCCGAGCTCGGTGTTGGCGTCGACGGTGTCGAACCCGGCGTCTTGGAGCTCGTAGGCGCGCAGCTTGTGGGTGATACCGATCCCGCGGCCTTCATGGCCGCGCAGGTAGACGACGACGCCACTGCCGATGTCTTCGATGCGACGCATCGCTTCGTGCAGTTGTGCACCGCAATCACATTTGACGCTGGCGAACACGTCACCGGTGATGCATTCGCTGTGGAAACGCACGAGGACGTCGTCGCGTCCGGCGACGTCACCTTTGACGAACGCGAGGTGGGTGTCGTGCCCGTCGACCAGGCTCTGGAACGCGTAGCAGCGGAACTCGCCCCATTCGGTGGGCAACCGCGCCGCGGCGGCGCGGGTGATCAGCTTCTCGGTCCGCCGGCGGTGACGGATCAGATCGGCGATCGACACCAGCAGCAGCCCGTGCCGATCGGCGAAGGCGCGCAGATCGGGCACGCGGGCCATGCCTCCGTCGTCGAGGACGAGCTCGCACAGCAGCCCGGCGGGGGCGCGTCCGGCCAGGCGGGCGAGATCGACGGCGGCTTCGGTGTGCCCGGCCCGCTTGAGCACACCACCCGGTCTGGCCCGCAGCGGGAACACGTGGCCGGGCCTGTTGAACGCCTGCTCGCCGACGCTCGGGTCGGCCAGCGCGCGCAAAGTACGAGCCCGATCGGCGGCCGAGATACCGGTGGTCGTGCCGTCCTTGACGTCGACCGTGACCGTGAACGCGGTGCCGTGAAGCTCGGTGTTCGCCGCCGGCGGAACCATCAACGGCAGGCGCAGCTGGTCGCACCGCTCGTCGGTCAGGCCGACACAGATCACCCCGGAGGTGTGGCGGACGAAGAACGCGACCTGCTCGGCGGTCGCGGCGTCAGCCGCCATGATCAGATCGCCCTCGTTCTCCCGGCCTTCGTCGTCGGCGACGACAACCATCTCACCCCGGCCGACCGCAGCGATCCCATCCTCGATCGAGTCGAACCAGCCCTGCGTCACGAGCCGGCCCCACCCGGGATGAACGGTCGCACCATGCGCTCCACGTACTTGGCGATCACATCGACCTCGATGTTGACGAGGTCACCGGGACGCTTCGTGCCGAGCGTGGTCACCGCAGCCGTGTGCGGGATGACCGCGACGGTGAAGCCGTCCTCGACCGGCACGACGACGGTCAGGCTGACACCGTCGACCGTCACCGATCCCTTCTCGACGAGGTACGGCAACAGCTCGGGCGCGACCTTGATCTGCAGGTCCGGCACCGGCTCGACGACCTCGCCGACCCCGTCGACGTGGCCCTGCACGATGTGGCCGCCGAGGCGATCCTGCATGCGCACGGCGCGCTCCAGGTTGACCGGCGAACCGACGTCACAGCGGGCGAGACTCGTCCGTGCGATCGTCTCTGCGGACACGTCGGCCTCCCACCAGTCCGGTCCTTGGTCGACAACCGTCAGACAGCACCCGCTGACCGCGATCGAGTCGCCCAGGCGGGCATCTTCGATCACGACGGTCGCCCCGATCCGCATCCGTCCGTTGTCGAACGACTCGATGGTGCCGAGCTCTTCGACGATTCCTGTGAACATGTCAGCCTCCGTGTTCGTGTTCGTGTTCGTGTTGGTTTGGCGAGCATCGTGTGGACGGGATCAGGTCGACCCGCAGATCGGCGCCGACCCGACGGACTCCGTCGAATCGTCCACGCCACAACGCGTCGATCGAGCCTGCGGTGGGTCCCGCGATCAGGGGCACGGCGTCGTTGCCGGCGAACAATGCCGGCGCGACATAGATCACGTAGCGGTCGATCAGATCGTGGTCGTGGAACGAGCGCACCACCCGCGAGCCGCCCTCGACCATCACCTGCACGACACCCCGCTCCCCCAGCTCGACGAGCAGCTGCTCGAGATCACCGGACCACTCGATGCACGGATGCACCTTTGCGGTGGCCGGCGCCGACCCGAGCACGACTCGCAGCGGGTCGCGGCCGGCGACGTGACGCACGGTCAACGACGGATCGTCGCTCCTGACGGTGCCCGCGCCGACCACGATCGCGTCGCTCTCGGCGCGGAGCTGATGAGCGTCGGTTCGCGCCTCGGCGCAGGTGATCCACTGCGAGGACCCGTCCACGGCGGCGGTCCCACCGTCGATGGTGGCAGCGAGCTTGCAGACCACGAACGGCCGACCGGTTCGACGCTGGTGCAGATACGGCTCGAGCTGAGCACTCACCTCCGCGGCCAACAGCCCGACCTCGACATCGACGCCGGCCGCTCTCAGCGCGGCGACCCCACGCCCGGCAACGCGTGGATCAGGATCCTCGACCGCGACGATCACCCGCCGCACGCCGGCAGCCAGCACCGCGTCCACGCACGGCGGCGTCCGACCATGATGCGAGCACGGCTCCAACGTCACCACCAACGTCGCACCCCATGCCGCCTCGCCTGCCGCGCGGAGAGCGACGACCTCGGCGTGGGCTCCCCCGACCGGTTGCGTCCCGCCGACACCAACCTGCTCGCCCGCCGTCGAGAGCACGACCGCGCCCACCCACGGATTCGGGGACGTCGTTGTGCGCACCAGCGCGGCCGCGTCGAGCGCGGTTGCCATCGCGGCGCGCTCGATCGCGTCAACACTCACGACCTAAACCTCGGCCTCCGCAAGGCGGGCGACGATCGGGCTCTGCGACAGCGTGACGTCGAGCCGGTCGAGGAGATCGTGGTCGTGGTCTTCGCCTGCGTTCGCCGTGGTGAGGAGCTTGTCTCCGAGGAAGATGCTGTTCGCGCCGGCGTGCAGGCACAGCGATTGCAGTTCGTCGCTCATCGCAGTTCGTCCGGCGGAGAGGCGCACGATCGAACGTGGCATCGTGATGCGAGCGGCGGCAATGGTGCGGACGAGCTCGAGCCCGTCGAGGGCTGCCGCGCCGTGCAGCGGTGTGCCCGGGACCTGGACGAGGAGGTTGATCGGCACGCTCTCCGGATGGGGGTCCAAGATCGCCAACTGGTGGATCAGGCCGGCGCGGACCCGGCGGGTTTCGCCCATGCCGACGATCCCACCACAGCAGACCTTGATGTCGGCGGCGCGGACGGCGTCGAGAGTGTCGAGGCGGTCCTGGTAGGTGCGGGTGGAGATGATCGTGCGATAGAAGTCGGGATCGGTGTCGAGGTTGTGGTTGTAGTAGTCGAGCCCGGCCTCGGCGAGGCGGACAGCCTGAGGCTCGGTGAGCATTCCCAGCGTTGCGCAGGTTTCCAGCCCGAGTTGTTGGACCGCGGTGATCGCTGTGGCGACCTGTTCAACTTGCCGGTCGTTCGGGTTGCGCCATGCCGCGCCCATGCAGAACCTGGTCGCCCCGGCCTGCTTGGCGAGCACTGCCGCGTCGACGATCTGTTCCAACGGCAGCAGCGGTTCGGGTTTCAGGTCCGTGTTGTAGCGGGCTGCTTGCGGGCAGTAGGCACAGTCCTCCGGGCACGCGCCGGTCTTGATCGACAGGAGCATCGCCCCTTCGATCACGTTCGGATCGAACTGCTCTCGATGCATGGTGTGCGCATCGTGGAGGAGATCGTGGAAGGGCCGATCGATCAGTCCCACGATCTCATCGACGGACCAGTCATGACGGACGACGCTCATCGGTCGAGCCTGCCCGACCGCCGACACTGCAGACAAATGCGATTGAGGTTTTGTTCACCGCGTTTGGTTGCGGTGAGCAGGTCTCGCGACACTGTCGTGTGATGGAGACCGCCGCGAGTTGGATCGAGCGCGACGCCGCCGTCGTCTGGCACGGGTTCACGCAGATGTCGTGCTATGCCGACAACCAACCATTGATCGTCGAGCGCGCCGAAGGTCGCGAGCTCATCGATGTCGACGGCAAGCGTTATCTCGACGCGATCAGTTCGTTGTGGGTGAACACCCTTGGCCATTGCATCCCAGAGCTCGACGCCGCGTTGCGTGAGCAGCTCGACCGAGTCGCGCACACGACGATGCTCGGCAACGGCAATCGAGTCGTCGTCGAGTTCGCCGAAGCACTCGCCGCGCGTGTGCCGGTCGACCGGCCGCACATCCTGTTCGCGGCCGATGGCGCGAGCGCGGTCGAGCAGGCCCTCAAAATCGTATTTCAGTTCTGGACCAACCGAGGCGTGCAGGGTCGCACGACGTATCTCGCGTTCGGAGACGCCTATCACGGCGACACCGTCGGGTCGCTGTCGCTCGGTGGTGGAGGTTTCGGCACCGACGTGTTCGACCCGTTGCGGTTCCCGGTGCGGCGTGCTCCGTCGTTCACCGATCCGGATGCCCTCGACGTTGCCGCGGCGATGGTCGCCGAGCACGCCGGCGAGTTGGCAGCGGTGATCGTCGAGCCGTACGTGCAGGGAGCAGCTGGGATGCTGATCGCCGACCCGGGCAGATTCGGGGTGCTGGCCGACGCCTGCCGCGAGCATGACGTGTTGCTGATCTGCGACGAAGTCGCTGTCGGTTTCGGTCGCACCGGCACGCTGTTCGCGTCAGAACAGTGCGGGCTGCGGCCCGATCTGTTGTGCGTCGGCAAAGGCATCGCCGGCGGGTACCTGGCGATGTCGGCCACGATCGCGGCGGCGAAGGTCTTCGACGCCTTCTCCGGCCCCGACCTGTCAGAGCGAACCCTGTACCACGGACACTCCTTCGGCGGGAACGCCCTCGCCGCCGCCGTCGCGCTCCGACACCTGGCGTTGATCGATGAATGGGATGTGCTCGCCAACGTCGTCGCCCGATCCGCTCAACTCGGTGACCGTCTCACCGAGGCCGACGCGTTGGGCGCCGTTCGCGAGGTACGAGTCGCGGGGCTGATGGCCGGTGTCGAGCTCCATCCGGCTCCCGGTGAACGGCGGGCCCGCCGCGTCTGCGCGGCGATGGTCCGTCGCGGCGTGCTGACCAGATCGATGGGAGACGTCATCACGATCGTTCCGCCGTTGACGATCACATCCGCCGAGATCGACCGCATCGTCGACACCCTGCTCGCCGCGCTCGCCGAGGTGGTCGCGTGACGTCGTGGCAGAAGTGGATGGCGGGCGAGCTGGACGGTGTACGCGACGCGGGCCGTTGGCGCTCGCTGCGGACGTTCGATTCTCGCGGTCCTGCCGGAGAACTCGACGGCACATCGATCGTCTCGTACGCATCGAACGACTACCTCGGGCTGTCCTCCCACCCCGACGTCATCAACGCCGCCTGCGAAGCGGCCCGCCGCTGGGGCACCAGCGCCACCGCGTCGCGTCTGGTCGTCGGCAACCGTCCCGCGCACACAGACCTCGAGCTCGACCTCGCCGACTGGAAGCACACCGATCGAGCGCTCGTGTTCGCCACCGGCTACGCCGCCAACGTCTCCGTGCCCACCGTGTTCGGTGGCCCCGACGTGACGGTGTTCTCCGACGAGCTGAACCACGCCTCGATCATCGACGGCTGCCGGCTGAGCCGATCGCGACTCGTGGTCTACCCCCATCTCGACCTCGACTGGCTCGCCGACCAACTCCACCACACGTCTGGCCGTTCGATCGTCGTCACCGATGCCGTCTTCTCGATGGACGGTGATCTCGCCGACACCGTCGCCCTCGCCGCGCTCTGTGCAACCCACGGCGCACTGCTCGTCCTCGACGAGGCGCATTCCGTCGTCGGACCAGACGAGCAGCTCGACCCCGCCGCGGTGATCGTCCGAGTCGGCACGCTCTCCAAGACCCTCGGCTCGCTCGGCGGGTTCGTCGCCGCCGGCACCGACGTGATCGATCTGCTCATCAACCGCGCTCGTCCGTTCATCTTCTCCACCGGGCTCACCCCACCCGACGCAGCCGCCGCCCAGGCCGCCCTCTCGATCCTGCGCAGCGACGCGGGCCGTGACCTGATCGCACGACTCGAACACGTCACCGATCGAGTCAAACCAGGCCATCCGTCCCCGATCATCCCAATCGTCATCGGCGACGAACGCGCAGCCCTCCATGCCTCCCAGGCCCTCGCCGAACGCGGCATCCTGATCCCCGCGATCCGCCCCCCAACTGTTCCACCCGGCACGAGCCGGCTGCGGCTCGCCCTTTCCGCCGCGCACACCGACCAGATGATCGACAACCTGATCGACGCACTGGTCGAGCTCGTTCCCTCGGCGTTCACGAATGCGTCCTGAACGGCTCATCGCCGTCACCGCGACCGGCACTGAGATCGGCAAGACCTGGGTCGCGGCCCACGTCGCCACGTCGCTGCGTGACAGCGGCTTCCGTGTCGCGGCCCGCAAGCCGGCACAATCCTTCGACCCCGGCGACACGCACCCCACCGACGCCGACGTCCTGGCCGCCGCCACCGGCGAACGTCCCGACGACGTCTGCCCGCAGCACCGCTGGTATCCGGTACCTCTTGCGCCACCGATGGCCGCGCACGCCCTCGGGCTGCCGGCGTTCACCATCGCCGACCTCGCCCACGAACTCGACTGGCCGGACGGGACTCAGATCGGGATCATCGAGGGTGCCGGCGGGATCCACTCCCCCCTCGCCGACGACGGCGACACCCGAACCCTCATCGACACGATTCAGCCCGACCTCGTCATCGTCGTCGCCGATCCCGAGCTCGGCACCATCAACAACATCCGCCTCACCACCGGCGCGCTGAAGGAACATCCGCACGTCGTCCACCTCAACCGGTACGACCGCGGCGACGATCTCCATCGCCGCAACCATGAATGGCTCACAAACCGAGACCAGATGACCGTGACCACTTCCATCGAGATGCTCGCGTCGGCGCTCGCGACGGTGTGACGCCGACGTCACGGCCCATTGGCATACGGTCGTGCTACAATGATGAGGCGGAAGGATCGAAGAAATGCGCTACGACAAAGAGCACAAGCAGGCCACGCGACAGCGGATCATCTCGGCCGCCGGCCGTCGGCTGAAGAGCGACGGCATCGACGGCTCGGGCGTCGCGACGCTGATGGCCGATGCCGGGCTGACCAACGGCGCGTTCTACGCGCACTTCGAGTCCAAGGACGATCTCGTCGCCACGGTCGTCGCCGACCAACTCCGGACACAGCGTGATGGCCTCGACGCGCTCGCCCCCGGGCGCGCCGGGATCGAGCAGTTCCTGCACTGGTACCTGTCCGTCGAGCACCGCGACGACCGTGGGGCCGGCTGCCCCTCCGCCGCCCTGCTCGAGGAGATCGGCCGGTGCACCGAACCGACCAAGTCCGCCTACACCGACGGCTTGCTGGCCATGGCCGACGACATTGCGGCCCGTCTCGCGCCGCATGATCCACAGTCTGCCCGCGTCGGCGTGCTCGGCGTCTTCGCGATGGTGATCGGGACGCTGCAACTCTCTCGCGCGCTCACCGACACCCAGCTCGCCGACGCGCTGCTGGAGCAGGGCATCGAGAACGCCCTCGCCGCGTTGGCCGCCGAGCATCGCAAGCATCGAGCGCGAAAGCCATCACGACCCGCTCATCGCTGATCGTTTCGGCGTCCCACTGGGCCTGCAGGGCGGGATACAGCGTGGTCAGGTCGTCGTCAGGGCGCGGACGGCGCGCTCGAGCGACGACGCATCCGTGGCGTCGAGTGCGATGTACTCCGCACCGACGGTCTCGGCGAGCTCAGCGACGTACCCGAGGCGGGTGTGCCCGGCTTCGGTGTCGACGAGCATGATGCGCGCGCCTGTCGCGGCGAGGCGTTGCATCGCCGCCGTGGCCGCCGCGACCGGGTCGGCCCGGCCATCCATCGCCGCTCCGTGCGTCGCGCGGCCGTCGGTGACGATCACGACGGTCGGCGAGAGTGCCTGATCACCGGTCACTCCGCCGACCACCTTGCACGCAGCGTCGATGCCGGCTGCCAGTGGCGATGTTCCGCCAGTGCGGATGTCGGCCAGGCGGGCCTTGGCGATCTCGACGGACGCGGTCGGTCGGAGGACGACCTCTGCATCCGCGCCTCGGAAGGTCACGAGTGCGACCCGACCTCGGCGGCGGTAGGCGTCGGCGAGGAGACCGAGGACCGCGGCTTTGGTGGCGGCCATGCGGTGTTCGAGCCCCATCGATCCGGACGCGTCGACGACGAGGACGACGAGCGCGCCGGCGCGGTGCTCCCGGTGCGATGCGCGCAGGTCGTCGGCGACCAGCGGCGCCGACGGGTCGCCGCTCCGGGCACGACGGCCGGCGAGGGCGGTTGCGGTGGCCCGCCCGTCGACGGGGGCGCCGTTGCCGGAATCGAAGGGAACTTCGCGGACGAAGCGACCACGTTGTCCGTTCTCCGTGCCGAACCGTCCCGGCGCGCCGTGCGCTTTGCTCGAGCGATGGGCGTCCGGCAGGCGCACGGGCATGGTGGTGGCCGCTTCGTCGTGTTGCTCGTCGGCACCGGTGGTGGGATCGTCGGAAGAATGGCTGTCGGTCTGGCTCGACTCGAGGGCCTGTTTCCAAGCGTCGTTCAACTCGTCGGGTCGCAGTCCCGGTTCGTCGAACGGGCGCCTGCGGCGTCGGTGGGCGAGCACCATCTCGGCGACGGCGCGTATGTCATCCGCCGTGGCGGAATGACGGCCGTCGAGCGCGGCGTTGGCCATCGCGCACCGGCACAGCATGAGGTCGGCGCGCAGTCCTTCGGCACCGACCTCCACCGCGAGGTGGCTTGCGATCGCGGCGATCTCCGCCGGCAGGTCGACCTCCGTGCGCTGTGCCCCGACGAGACGCTCCCTGAGCTGTGCGTCGGCGTTCTCGTACCCGTCGGACCCATCACAACCGGCGGGGTTCTTCTCCGCGGCAAGCTGCCGGCGAACGGCTTCGATTCGCTCGTGCGGAGACGTCGGCGCGGCAACGTCGACCGCGAGACCGAAGCGGTCGAGCAGCTGCGGGCGGAGCTCGCCCTCTTCGGGGTTCATCGAAGCGACCAACACGAAGCGGGCCGGGTGGCTGTGGGACATCCCGTCGCGTTCGATGTGGTTGACGCCTGAGACGGAGACGTCGAGCAGGGTGTCGACGAGGTGGTCCGCCAACAGGTTGATCTCGTCGACGTACAGGACGCCACCGTGCGCCGCCGCGAGCAGGCCCGGCCGGAATCGTGGCTCGCCGTCGGTGAGGAGGGCTGCGAGATCGAGCGAACCGACGACGCGATCCTCGGTGGCACCGAGCGGTAGCTCGATGAACGGTGCCCCGTGGGGCAGCAGAGCCGACAGGCCGCGGGCGAGGGTGGTCTTGGCCGACCCCTTGTCGCCGCGCAGCAGCACCCCACCGAGCAGAGGGTTCACCGCGGCCATCAGCAGGGCGGCCTTGGCCTGCTCCTGGCCGACGACTGCGGAGAACCTGAGGGGCGTCATCGGGTCTCTTCCCAGCCCTCGGCCTCGAGCATCGCGTGGCGCAGCGTGGCAATGGCTTCGTCGCTGGCGTTCCACATGTTGCGTTCGACGGCTTCGAGCAGCTTCTCCGCGATCGACTTCAGCGCCCACGGGTTCGACTGCTCGAAGAACTTGCGCACCTGCGGATCGGCCACGTACGCGTCGGTGACCTTCTCGTACATCCAGTCGTCGACGACCCTGGCTGTCGCGTCGTAGCCGAACAGGTAATCGACCGTGGCCGCCATCTCGAACGCGCCTTTGTACCCGTGGCGCTGCATCGCCTCGATCCAGCGCGGGTTGAGCACGCGAGTCCGCACCACGCGAGTGGCCTCCTCGGCGAGCGATCGAACCAGCGGGCGGGCAGGATCGGCCGAATCGCCGAACCAGGCCTTGGGATCGGCACCGGTGAGCGAGCGGATGGTGGCGACCATCCCGCCGTGTTCCTGCAAGTAGTCGTCACTGTCGAAGATGTCGTGCTCGCGGTTGTCCTGGTTCTTCACGGCGACGTCGATCGCCGCGAATCGCCGTCGCATCGCGTCCTCGTCGGCGACGCCGTATCCACGACGTCCGTACGACCAGCCGGACCAGGCGATGTAGATCGCGGCGAGATCGTCGTCCGAGCGCCACGAACGTTGTTCGAGCGCGGTCAGGATTCCGACGCCGTACGCCCCGGGTGTGGGTCCGTAGATGCGCGGATCGTCAGCCCCATGGGCGCGCACGAAGTTCTGTTCCGCCGGTTCGTCCAGCGACGCTGCCAGCGCAACAGCGTCGTCGATGAGATGGACCATGTTCGGGAACGCGTCGCGGAAGAAGCCGCTGATTCGCAACGTGATGTCGATGCGTGGCCGGCCGAGATCGGCGAGCGGCACCGGCTCGAGTCCGGTGACCCGCCGCGACTCCGCCTCCCAGACGGGACGGATGCCCAGCAAGGCCAGTGCCTCGGCGACATCGTCGCCCTGGGTGCGCATCAGCGCCGTGCCCCACAGCACCAGTCCGACGGTCTGCGGGTAGCTGCCCTCCTCGGCGAGGTGTCGTTCGATCAACGCCTCGGCGAGCTTGCAACCGACGTCCCAACTGAGCTCGGTGGGGAGCGCCTTGGGGTCGAGCGAGTAGAAGTTCCGTCCCGTAGGCAGCACGTGGGCGCCTCCGCGGGTGAGCGCGCCGCTCGGCCCGGCGGGCACGTATCGGCCACGCAGGCCGGCAAGGAGGTTGGTGATCTCGTCGGTGGAGCGGCGCAGGTTCGGGACGAGCCACGAGCACACCCACTGCATCGTCGGCAGGTCGTGCTCGTCGACCCACCAGTTGCGCGCCGCTGCGTCCTCGACGAGCGAGCGGCAGTGCGCTTCCACTCGGTCGAGTGATTGCGGTACCTGCAGATCCAGTCCGAGCTCGTCGGCGACGGTCGCCCGCAATGACGGGATGCGGCCGTGGCCGAGCCGCGTGATCGCCAGGACGAGGTCGACGAGGCCGTGCCCGTCCGGCGGGTCGCCGAGGATGTGCAGGCCACCGCGGATCTGGGCGTCCTTCAATCCACACAGGTAGCCGTCGACGTTGACGATGACGTCGTCGAACTCGCTCCCTTCCGGTGCCGCGTCGAGCCCGAGGTCGCGATCGATGGATGCGTCGGTCAACGTCGTCCAGATCTTCTGTCGCAGTGCCGGGAGCTTGGTCGGGTCGAGGCTCTGGATCTGGCTGTACTCGTCGAAGAGCTGTTCGAGCTTGGCGGTCTCGTCGTAGTTGTCCGCACGCGTCATCGGCGGCAGGAGATGGTCGATCACGACGGCGTGCGCGCGCCGCTTGGCCTGTGAGCCTTCACCGGGATCGTTGACCACGAAGGGATAGAAGAACGGCACCTCGCCGATGGCCGCGTCGGGCCAGCAGCTCGCGGACAGTGCCAGCGCCTTGCCGGGCAGCCACTCGAGCGTGCCGTGCTTGCCCAGATGCACGATCGCGTCCGCACCCCACACCTCGTCGAGCCATCGATAGAAGGCGAGGTAGTGATGGGCCGGAGGCAGGTTCGGCGAGTGGTAGACGGCGACAGGATCGTCGCCGTAGCCGCGTGGTGGTTGGATCGCGACGATCACGTTGCCGAGATCGACGCCACTGAACACGAGCGCGTCGTCGTGGATCCGCTGCGTGCCCGGCGCCGGTCCCCACGAGCGCTCCAGCTCGTCGCGGGAATCGGCCGGGAGGGAGTCGAACCAGTCGCAGTAGGTGTCGGTCGCGAGCCCGCCGAGTGCGGCATCGAGCTGCGCGGCCGTGAGCGATTCGGCGTCGTACGTCAGGCCGTCGGCGAGCTCAGCCATCAACGCGTCGCCGTCGGTCGGCACCCGCGTGACCGAGTAGCCGTCGGCGACCATCGCTTCGACCAACCGCATTGCCGACGCCGGGGTGTCGAGACCGACGGCGTTGCCCAGCCGGCTGCGCTTGGTCGGGTAGGCGCTGAGGACGATGGCGACCCTGCGCTCGGCGGCCGGCGCGCGGCGAAGGCGCGCGTAGCGCGTTGCCAGACCGGCGAGTCGGGCGACGCGGTCGGGGACCGTGCGGTAGGCGCGAACCGAGTTGCCGAGCTCGTCACCGTCGTCGACGACTTCGTTGAAGGCGAACACGGGACCGATGATCCGGCCGTCGAACTCGGGAATCGCGATGCCCGCCGTCGCATCGTAGGGACCGAGGCCGCCCTCGTTGTCGAGCCAGTCGGCGATCGACTGCCCCGACGACGGCGCCTGGATGATCGGTACGTCGAGCGCGGCGAGCGCGGTCGCGTCCCACTCGTCGCCGTCGAGACCACCCGCGCTGCCGGTGATTCCGGCGCCCGCCGCGGAGCCGCCGGTCGCCAGAACTGTGGTGACCAACACGTCGAGGTGCTGCTCGGCGAGGACGTCGAGGACGGGTTGGGCGGCATCACCGCGTAACGAGTAGCACCACATCGCGACCACGTCGTTGCCGCGCGTTTCGATCGCGTCGCACAGATCGGTGACGAACTGGGTGTTCCCAGCGACGAGGTGAGCGCGGTAGAACACAACACCGATGAGGGGCCGATCGACGGGCCGATCGAGGGGCCGATCGACGGGCCGGTTGTTCGCGGTGACCCGCCAGATGCCGTGGGTCGGGATCTCGACCGGGGGCTCGAAGCCGAAGCCCTGCATCAGCACGGTGTCGGCCACGAACCGGAGCAGGTGCTGGAAGTTGTCCGGCCCTCCGTTGACCAGATAGGCGAACGCGTCGGTGAGGATCGCGCTCGGCACGCTCGACAACGAGGTCAGCTCGGGATCGGGTACCGCCTCACCCGCGAACGCGAGGAGGGGCACACCGCGTTCGGCGCAACTCGCCCGAAGCCGGTCGAACCCCTCTTCCCA
>Ga0075364_10000983_pt1 | contig 15073 bp, 11 predicted proteins | sample EndMetdeltDD1764_FD_71517 | JGI IMG/M metagenome (GOLD analysis project Ga0075364, IMG submission 71517) | Populus endosphere microbial communities from Tennessee, USA - Endosphere MetaG P. deltoides DD176-4 | ecosystem: Host-associated > Plants > Roots > Endosphere | place: USA: Tennessee...
CGCGTCGGTCTCCCGGGACGCGGCCTCGATCGCCACGCCGCGCGCCAATCGCGCCACGGTCGTGAGGTGATGTCCCCATTCACGGCCGTTCGCCGGCAGCGCCGTGTCGTACTGCAGCGTCGTCCAGATCTGCGCGGCGGGCGCGAGCACGTTCTCGAAACCCGCGGGCATCACCCCGATGACGGTGTAGGGCGTGTCGTCGAGGCGAACGAGCCGGCCGACGATCGACGGGTCGGCGGCGAAGCGGCGTCGCCACAGGGCGTCGGCGAGCACCGCCACCGCCGGGCCGCCGGCGCGGTCGTCGTCGTCGGTGAATCCGCGGCCGAGCGCCGGCGCGACGCCGAGCACGCCAAAGTACGCCGCGCTGACCCGCTGCCCGTCCAGACGTTCGGGAGTGCCGGCGCCGGTGACGGCCGGCTGCCACCGGCGCGTGACCGCCATGGCGTCGAACGTCTGCGTGCGCGGGGCCAGCGTGCGATACATGCCGAACGTGCCGAAATCGCCGCGGCCATTCTCGAGCACCGCGACCACGCGATGCGGCTCCGGATACGGGAGACTGGCGATCAGGACCGGATTGACGGCGCTGAAGATCGCGGTGCTGGCGCCGATGCCGAGCGCGAGCGTGGCGATTGCGGCCATGGTGAATCCCGGCGTGCGTCGAAGGCGCCGGAGGCCGTGGCGGACATCGTCGAGGGCGGTGGCGACGAGGTGTTCCCAGCCGGATCCGCGGACCTGCTCGCGGATCACGATCGCGTCGCCCCAGGCCGCGCGCGCGGCGCGCCGCGCCTGCCCGGCCGGCATGCCGCGCGATTCCAGATCGGCCGCCGACTCGTCGAGAAAGTGGCGAATCTCGTCGTCGGCGTCCGAGTCGGCGGCCGCGGGACGGATCAGGGCGCGTGTCCCTCGAACGATCGTCCGCCAGAGTCCGGCCATCACGCCTCCGCTTTCAGCAGCCTGGCGATCGCGCCGGCGCGCCGGTTCCAGTCGGCCGTCTGGAGATCGAGCTGCTTGTGCCCGGCGCGGGTGAGCGTGTAGAACCGCGCCCGGCGCGCGTTCTCGGTCCGGCGCCACTCGGCGTCGATCCAGCCGGATCGCTCGAGGCGCTGCAGCGCGGTGAGCAGCGATCCGGGATTGACCTTGAAGACGCCGCGCGAGATCTGCTCGACGCGGCGCGCGATGCCGAACCCGTGCATCGGTTCGAGGCTCACGGTCTTCAGGATGAGCAGGTCGAGCGTGCCCTGGATGACGCTGTCGTCGGCCATGGCGCGACGATATGCTCGCTCCTCTTGTTTGTCAAGATGTGACAATCAAGAGAAAACGTTCGAGCGTAGAATGCGAGCCGGCCCTGCGAACGTGGCTCGGGACTGTCGAGGTGGCTCATGAGTGCTCGTCTGACTCGCTACTCCAGGCCGACGGCGACCGCGATGGCCGTTCTGCTCTTCACCATCGCCGCTGGCCGCGTCAGCGACACCAAGCAGACCTTCCCCTCCTATGACGACGAGCACATACCCCTGACGCTGCTGAGCCGCTGGTGGTGCTGGGGCAGTTCGCTCGGCGTCGATCACATCACCGCGATCGTCAGTCAGGATTTCTCCTCGCCGACCTGCCTGCTCGAGGGGGCGATCGCCTACACGCTGACCGACCCGGTCAACCGTCCGTTCGGCGGAAGCGCGGCACCGATGTACCGGCTGTACGCCTCGTCCGTCGACAATCATATGGACTCGGGCGCGACGAGCGAGGGCGGGTATTCGCTCGACGCCAGTCTGGGGGGCAGCGTGTGGTCGACGGCCGGGCCCGGCATGGTCGCCCTCACGCGCTACTACGGATTGACTCAGCCCGACGATCAGCCGACCGGGCTCTCAACCGACAGCGCGCAGTTCACCGCGTGGGGGTATGGCGCGGTCGGGAACTATGGTTTTGTCTACCCCCGCTACGGGAATCAATACCAGGTGTACGTGACGGTGCCGACGTCGTACGAAGGCTCCAACCCCGCGACGGTCGCCGACCACATGGTGCTGAAATCGAACAAGGCGGCGGGCGGCATCGTCTCGCAAGTCTGGTACAACGGATTTCAGTTTCTCAACAACTTCGACTTCGCCGGACGGCAGCTTCAGCACGGTCTGTTCAAGACCACGAGCTGGGGCGCGATCGACAATCCGACCGAAGGCGGCGACAAGTGGGGCGGTCCCGCGGCCTGCAACGGAGGCGCGCCGCCGAACGCCCTGCGGCACTGCGGTCAGAGCCACGGCTCGCCGCTGCTGCAGTTCGTCGCCAGCGGGAACTCGCTGCAGACCGAAGTGCATCCGCTCGACTATGTCCCCGAACGCGTCAGCCCGCTGGGGGACATCGACCACCCCGTGATGTGGTCCGGCAAGCTCAGAAAGGTCGTCACGACGAACTTCCTCAACGATCCCCAGATCGCCCAGTGGAAGTCATTCGTGACCGTGCCGAAGCTGACCAGCAACATGGGTGACTACGGCCCCATTGGCGGCCACTTCATGGACACGTTGAGCCAGTATTGGTACGACGACGTCTCGATCGGAACGGATGAGAACAGTCCGAACTGGGCGACGGGTCTGATCAACTTCACCGATCGATTCAACGAATCGAGGCTGGCGATAGACATCCTGCCGAACTCGTGGTGCGTCGACGCGCTCGAGCAGCAGCGCCAGCAGCACCTGCTGGAGCACCCCGAAGACACCGGCTACGTCCCGCACGACCCGTGTGAACAGGACCCCAAAGCGACCGAATATGGAATGATCATGCTGTCGACGCCGGACGGGACGAAGGCGATCGGCCTGTACTATCACAGCAACCATCCCGGCGGCGCGAAGTTCGGGGCGGTGAAGGTGTCGTGTTCGCTGCCGCTGACCGGCAACTGCGCGCTGGGACCCGCGACAGGCGAATTCGCCTTTGCCACCAACATCATGAGGGTCGGGCACATCTACTGGGGCAACGACGTCCCTGCGGGCGAATATCCGAAAAGCGAGACGACGAGCAACTACTACGCGCAGCCGTACAACACCTGGGTGTCCTACGTCATCGTCGGCGACAGCGTGAACGAGGTGAGGACCAAGGCGCGCTGGCTGAAGGGACAGTGCGCGGCGACCCCGAGCCCCTGTTCATGATGAAATAGGGGCGTGCCGCTCGCGCATTTCACGCTCGCTACGACGGACGTCGTCCGCACCGCCGGGTTTCTCGAGACCACGCTCGGCTACTCGCGCAAACCGCTGCCGGCCAGCGCGGCCGGCGAGGCGATCTGGTTCGACATCGGGAACGGCCAGGAGATGCACGTCCTGTATGCGCCGCGGTTCGAGATCTCGCCGTACGAAGCGGAGTACGGGCGCCATGTCGCCCTGTTTCATCCGCGATCGGATTTTCCGGCCTTGAAAGCGCGGCTGGTGGGGGCGGGCGCCGTCCTGATCGATCCGATCAGGCCGACGCCCTTCGAACGCTTCTTCTTCCGCGAGCCGGTGAACGGCTACGTCTTCGAAATCATCGACCAGGACGCCGCTCAGCGGGCGAGCCACTTGGACCAGTAGAACGTCATCGGCGTCTCGCCGGTGTTCGTGATCCCGTGGGACACGTTGCCGGCGGAGTACATGATGTCGCCCGGTCCGACGTTGGTCGTCTGTCCGTCGCAGTAGATCTCCCCCGTGCCGCTCGCGACGATGAGGAATTCCTCTTCCGGATGCTGGTGGGGCGGATGCGGCGTCGCGCCGGGCTCCAGGACGGCCATCCCCGTGCACATGCCGCTCAGCATGTCGGTCGGTCCGTTGTAGTGGACGAAGACGCGGCACCCCGGCTGCGACTGCTCCGGCACCGCGCCGAGCAGCGCGACCCCGTCCGCCAGCTTCGCCGCCGTTGTCTCCGCATCGACCTTTCCCTCTTTCATTTGTGCCATCCGCGGATTCTACCGCGGAGCGGGATTGACAAGCCCGTCATGGCGGGCGGAGGATTGCCGCCATGCCGGATCCGATCACCCGACGCGAGTTCCTCCAGGTCACGGCCGCCGCAGGCGCGCTGGCGTCGACGGGCCTCATAGGGACGGCGGACCAGGCCGCCGACGGCTGGTTCGATCGGCCGATGCGGTGGGTCCAGCTCACGCTCGTCGAGAACGATCCCGGCTCGTTCGATCCGCAGTTCTGGCTCGACTACTTCCGCCGGCTGCACGCCGACGCCGCGACGCTGAGCGCGGGCGGAATCGTCGCCTACTACCCGACCGAGATCCCGCTGCACCACCGGAGCGCGTGGCTGAAGGACAGCGATCCCTTCGGCACGCTCGTGCACGGCTGCCGCGCGCTGGACATGAACGTGGTGGCGCGCGTCGATCCGCATGCGGTGCGGACCGAGGTGAAGGACGCGCACCCGGACTGGATCGCGGCCGGCCCCGACGGCCAGCCGCGGCGGCACTGGGCGAATCCGGAGCTGTGGGTCACGTGCGCGCTCGGCCCGTACAACTTCGAGTTCATGGACCGCGTGAACCGGGAGATCGTCGCGAAGTACGGCGTGGACGGCGTCTTCGCCAACCGGTGGGCGCCGCAGGGAGGCGACTGCTACTGCGCGCATTGTCGGGAGAACTTCCGCCGCGCGACCGGCCGCGAGCTCCCGCGCACCGGGGACCGCCGCGATCCCGCGCGCCGCGCCTTCGTCGAGTGGCGGATCGCGCGGCTGACCGAGCTGTGGAAGCACTGGGACGCGAACATCCGCGCCGTGCGCGCGGAGGCCCGCTTCATTCCCAACGGCCCGCCCGACATGAAGACCGCCGCGGAGCTGGCCGACATCCAGTTCGCCGACTTCCAGGCCCGGCGCGGACTCACGCCGCCGTGGGCGAACGGGCGCCGCGCGAAAGAGTTCCGCGCCGTCATGGGCCGCAAGCCCGTGGCCGGGATCTTCAGCGTCGGCCTCGAGGAGCCGTACCGGTGGAAGGACTCGGTGCAGAGCGAGCCCGAGATACAGCTGTGGGTGGCGGACGCGACGGCCAACGGCATGCGGCCGTGGGTCACGAAGTTCTCCGGCGTGATCTACGACAGGCGCTGGCTGCCGATCGTCGAGCGCATCTACGACTGGCACTACCGCCACGAGCGCTACCTGCGCAACGAGCGATCGCTGGCGCGCGTCGCGCTGCTCGACTCGGAGCAGACCGAGACGTTTCATGCCGGCGCCGCGGACGGCGACCGCGCGGCGGACCACGTGCTCGGCATGTACCAGGCGCTCGTCGAATCGCGCGTGCCGTTCGACCTCGTCCACGAGGCGCTGCTGACGCCGGATCGTCTCGATCAGTACAAAGTGCTCGTCCTGGCCGACGCGGCGGCGCTGTCGGACGCGCAGTGCGACGCGATCCGGAAGTACGTCCGGCGCGGCGGCAGCCTCGTCGCCACCTTTGCGTCTTCGCTCTTCGACGAATACGGCGTGCGGCGCGCCGACTTCGGCCTGGCGGACCTCTTCGGCGTCTCCTACGCCGGAGGGGATGTTGCCGCCATCGGGCCGATGCACAACTCGTATCTCAGTCTCGACGCCGATCCGGCGACGGGCCGGCGGCATCCGATCCTGGCCGGGCTCGAGGGCACGCCGCGGATCATCAACGGCGTGTTCCGGGTCGACGTGCGATCGGCGCGGACGGCGCCGTCGCCGCTGACGCTGATCCCGCAGTATCCGGATCTGCCGATGGAGGACGTCTATCCGCGCGTCGCGCACACCGACGTCGCGGCGGTCTTCCTCCGCGATCTCGGCCCCAGCCGCGTCGTCTACTTTCCGTGGGACATCGACCGCACGTTCTGGGAGGTGCTCGCCGCGGATCATCTGCAGCTGCTGAAGAACGCCGTCGCCTGGGCGGCGAACGAGCCGCCGGTCGTGGAGGTTCAGGGTCGGGGCGTGCTCGACGTCACGGTGTGGCGCCAGCGCGCGTCCACGACCGTTCATCTCGTCAATCTGACCAACCCGATGATGATGAAGGGGCCGCTGCGCGAGACGATGCCGGTCGGTCCGCTCACCGTGCGCCTGCAGCTGCCGCAGGGGAAGACGCCGTCGAAGGCCACGCTGCTGACGGCGGGCACGGTGGTCGAGCCTCGCGTCGAGAACGGCGCGCTCACCGTGACGGTGCCGTCGGTCGGCGTGCACGAAGTGCTCGCCCTCGACGACTGAGCCGCAGGATTGTGATCTGATCGCTCGCGTCTCATTCGTCGTTCGGGCAGGCGCTACCCTTCGACAGAATTTCGACGATTCGCATGCTGCGAATTGCGGCTTTGTGGTTGCGATTCGATCATCCTTCCTGTAGTCTCCGCGCTGACTCACGCGATCTTTCTCTGCTGCGGGCTGACGAATCGGTTTGCGTTCGTTGATTCGGCTTTATCGATCACGAGGTGCGACGGAGGCGCAGAGCTCACACTACGAAGGAGGTCGCCATGGCCACGCGTCGGGATTTCCTGAAAGCTGGAACCCTCGCCGGTTCGGGTCTGTACCTGTCGTCGAAATTCGGATTCATCCAACGAGCCTTCACCCAGGCGGTTCCAGGCGGTTCGCTCGATCCGTTCTCCATTCCCCGGTTCATCACCCGACTCTGGATTCCACCGCAGATGCCTGCGGTGAGCACGTCGGCGGGCGTCGACTACTACGAGATCGCCGCGCGCCAGATCCGCCAGCAGATTCTTCCCGCCGGATTCCCGGCGACGGCGATGTGGGCGTATGGGGCGACGGCCGATGGCGGCACGTTCCACTCGCCGTCGCCGACGATTGAGGCCCGCGTCGGACGCCTGACGCGCGTCAAGTGGATCAACGGTCTCGTCGATCGCAACGGCGGGTTCCGTCCGCATCTGCTGCCGGTCGACCAGACGCTGCACTGGGCGAACCCGCCGGGACCGCGCGACGGCATGGGGACCAACCCGAACCGCTACACCGGCCCGGTGCCGCTCGTGACGCATCTCCACGGGGGCCACACCGTCGACGACAGCGACGGCTATCCCGAAGCCTGGTATCTCCCCGACGCCGACAACATCCCCCGCGGCTACGCGACCGTCGGCACCTGGTACGACTTCTTCAGGAGGAAGGCCGCGCCGCGCCTCCCCGCGCCGTGGGCGCGCGGCACGGCGACGTTCGACTACGCCAACACCCAGGCGGCGGCGACGCTCTGGTTCCACGATCACACGCTCGGCATGACGCGGACGAACATCTATGCCGGCCTGATCGGCTTCTACCTGCTCCGCGGCGACGCGGCCGATCAGGCGATCCGCCGTCTCGCGCCCGGACCGGCGCCGTCGGGTTCGGTGACCGACGGCGTGCACGAGATCCCGATCGTGATCCAGGATCGCTCGTTCAACGCCGACGGCGGCCTGTTCTTCCCGGCCGATCGCGCGTTCTTCGAAGGGGTCGCGCCGGGCGACCTGCGGATTCCGTTCATCCCGCGCAACGCGTGCGACGGGCGCCCGAGCGACGTCTCGCCGATCTGGAACCCGGAGTTCTTCGGCAACACGATGATGGTGAACGGGCAGACCTGGCCGTTCCTCGACGTCGAGCAGCGGCGGTACCGCTTCCGTTTCCTCAACGCGTGCAACGCGCGGACGCTGCTGATGAAGCTCGATCGCGACCGCGTGCCCTTCTGGGTGATCGGCGCCGACGGCGGCTTCCTGCCGCGGCCCGTGGCGCTCACGCAGCTGCTGATGATGCCGGCGGAGCGGCTCGACGTCATCGTCGACTTCACCCGCGTGCCCGCCGGCACCACGATCACGCTGCTCAACGTCGGTCCCGATTCGCCGTTCGGCGGCGGCGTTCCCGACGTCGACTTTCCGCCGTCGGATCCGCAGACGACCGGCGCGGTGATGCAGTTCCGCGTCCGCCCGTCGCGGTCGGCCGACGCCAGCGTGCCGCCGGATCAGTGGCCCACGCTGTCGATGCCGCCGCTGCCGTCGACGGCGCGGCGCCGGCGCGTGTCGCTGAACGAGCTCGACTCGGCCACCGTCAACGTCGTGGCCAACCCGGACGGCACGTTCGCGGTTCCGATCCGCGAGCCGCGGGTGTGCGGCGATCCGTCGGCGGTGCCGTTCGGGCCGGCGGTCGGACTGCTCGGCACCGTCAACGCCGACGGCACCGGCCGTCCGCTGGCCTGGATGGATCCGCTCACGGAGAACCCGGGGCTCGGCACCGAAGTGTGGGAGATCCGCAACTTCACGGCCGATGCCCACCCGATTCACGTGCACCAGACACAGTTCCGCGTGCTCGACCGCGCGCCGTTCGATCCCGAGAACCCGTCATTGCCGCCGGGGCCGGCGCGTCCGCCCGAGCGGTGGGAGACGGGATCGAAGGACACGCTGATCGCCTATCCCGGCGAGATCACGCGTCTCGTGGCGTCGTTCGACCTCGAGGGGCAGTACGTCTGGCACTGCCACATCATCGATCACGAGGATCACGACATGATGCGGCCGATGGCCATCGGCCGGCGGCAGACGCCGCAATAGCCATGAGCGAGCGAGCGACAGCGAGGGACGAGAGATGACGATCGGCGTATCCACGTCCAGCTTCGAGAGCCTGCTGGCGGCTGGACGCGATCCCGTCGACGTGATCCTCGAGGCGCTGGCGGCCTGCGGCGCGCGGGAGTGCGAGCTCCTCGCGCCGCAGATCGAGCCCCGGTTCGGCGGTCCCCACGCCGGGCACGGGTCGATGTCGGCGATGACGCCGCAGATGATGCGGCGCGAGCTGCGCAAGTGGCGTCTCCGCACGCCGCCACGCTACTTTCACGACATCGCGGCGCGGTTTCAGAAAGCCGGCGTCGCGATTCGCGCCTGCAGCCACACTCCGGACGCCAGTTTCAGCGATGAGGAGATCGCGCGCGGGGTCGAGATGGCCCAGGCGCTCGGGGCCGGCCTGCTGACGGCGTCCTGGGTGCCGGACCTGGCGACGCGCATCGCGCCGTTCGCCGCGCAGCGTCGCATGACCGTGGCGTTCGGCGGCGAGGCCGCGGCCGACGCGGTCCGCGTGTCGCCCTACTTCAAGATCGCCGCCGACGCCGCGCAGCTGGCGTCGGCCGGCGTCGACGTCGCGCAGTACGTCCGCGAACATCACGCGGAGATCGCGGCCGTGCGCGTGACGTGCGATCAGACCGAGGCGGCGATGCGGCAGACGATCGACGCGATCGCACAGAACGGCCGGCCGATCGCCGTCTTCGTGGCGGTCGGTGGGAGCGCCGCTCCGGGCGACGCCGTCAAGCGCTGTCTCGCCGCGCTACGCACCGGTTGACGGACCGCTGATCTGCGGCAGGGCCCACGGCGCGCGGTACGGCTTGGTGACGTACTTCTGCGCCTCCGCGTCGCCGACGATCGTCTCCTTGGCGGCGTCCCAGTGAATGACCCGTCCGGTACGGAACGCGATGTTGGCGAGGTGGCAGGCGATCATCGAGTTGTGGCCGACCTCGACGTCGGACGCCGGCCGCTTGCGCGACGCCATGCAGTCGAGGAAGTCCTTCATGTGCGCGTTGCTCATGTCGCCCGAGCTGCCGCGCCGCGGCTCGCCGGTCATCCGGTAGCGCTTCTTCCCGTCCTTCGTCTCGGTCTCCGGCAGCACTTCCCAGCCGCCGCGATCGACGACGAGCACGCCGTTGTTGCCGTGGAAGGCGACGCCGTGATCGCGCATGTACGGCCCCTGGCCGATCGCGGTGGCGTGCTCCCAGATCAAGCTGTAGCCGTCGTATTCCCACAGCGCCTGCTGCGTGTCGGGCGTCTCCTCGGCGTCTTCGGGGAAGCCGAACTTGCCGCCGACCGACGTCGCTGACCGCGGGGCCTTCACGTCCATCCCCCAGTTGGCGATGTCGATCATGTGCGCGCCCCAGTCGGTCATGAGGCCGCCCGAGTAGTCGTAGTACCAGCGGAAGTTGAAGTGAAAGCGGTTCCGGTTGAACGGCCGCTTCGGCGCGGGCCCGAGCCACAGGTCGTAGTCGATCGACGCCGGCGGCTCGCCGTCGGGCACCGGCGCGATGTTGCCCATCCAGTCCTGGTAGGCCCACGCCTTGACGACGCGGATCTTGCCGAGCGCGCCGCTCTTCACGTACTGCACGGCGTCGCGGAAGTGATTCGAGCTGCGCTGCTGCGTGCCCATCTGGACGACGCGGTCGTGCCGGCGGGCGGCGTTGACCATGACGCGCCCTTCACCGATGGTGAGCGCGAGCGGCTTTTCGACGTAGACGTCCTTGCCGGCCTGGCAGGCCATCACGGTCGGCAGCGCGTGCCAGTGGTCGGGCGTCCCGATGATCACCGCGTCGACGTCGCGGCGATCGAGCACGCGGCGGAAATCGCGCGTCTTCAGGTCCGGCGTCTGGTTGAACTCGGTCTGGACCCGCTGCGCGGCCCTGGCCGTCTGGTCGTCGTCCACGTCGCAGAGCGCGACCACCTGCGCGCCGAGCCGCAGCGCCTGCCGCAGGTCGCCGGTGCCCTGTCCGCCGCACCCGATGAGCGCCACGCGCACCCGCGCGTTCGCCCCGGCCGTGCGGTCCTGCGACGCCGCCGATTGCGGCACCGCGGACACCAGGACGCCCCCCGCGGCTCCCGCGGCGGCGTGCTTCATGAAACTGCGTCGGCTGTTGCGTGGCTTCATCGTTCCTCCGGTGGACGAACGATAGCGCGGGTCGCGTCCGCTGTCACGCACGTACTCGCGGGGGAAAGGCTCTCCGCCCTCAGGGCGCCAGGCCGTCTCCGGGCTCTAGTGCCGCCCGACGGCGGAGGCCGTCTCGCGCAGGGCCGCGATGAACGCACGGGCGTCCGACCAGTCGTCTTCGTAGCAGACGCCGTTCACGTAGAAGGCCGGCGTGTCGTTCACGCCGCTGCGCAGGCCGCTCTCGAAGTCGGCCCGCACCCGCGGCCGCCCGGCGCCCGACGCGAGATCGTCGGCGACGGCGGCCATGTCCACGCCGCATGCGCCTGCGTATCCGATCACGTCATCGGTCTCGAGCGCGTCCTGGTTGGCGAGCAGGATCTCGTGCATGTCCCAGAACGCCTCCTCGCCGCCGTGCACCGCGACCGACTCCGCCGCTTCCGCGGCCCTGGCCGCCTGCGCGCTCGTGTCGCTGTGCGGGAAGTTGCGAAAGACGAAACGCACGTCGTCGCCGAGCGCCTCGAGGAGCGTCCGGAGGATCGGGCGCGCGCGCGCCGTGTCGGGGCACGCGTAGTCGCCGTACTGCACGAGCACCAGTGGCGCGTCGACGGGGCCGAGCACGTGATCGTCGGGACTGACGGGACGGTCGAGCTTGCGTAGCATCATCATCGCCTCGCTTGACCACGAAGCAAGATGAACGCCCGCGTGCGGCAGAGCCGGCGACATTTTCGTCCCGAGCGTCACCTGTTCTTACATGCCGGTGCCGATCGTTCGCGTGGGCTCCTCGCGATCGCGCAGCAAGCTCCTGCCACGACGCGACTTGGGCTGACCTCAGCCGTAACGAGAAGCAGGCATGTGCATTGCTGACGGACCCCGCCGGTTCGCGGTCCTGCGAGCTGAACCCAGGGGGGGCCCATGCGAATCCCGAGGCCGAGGTTGTTCCGTGTTGCGCTGGCGGGTCTGGTGGCACTGACGATCGGGCCCACGCGTCCCGCGCCAGCGGGCGCGGCGTTGTCCCCGCTCGCCAAGCTCGACTTTCCGCTTCAGGCGCGGAACGGCAAGAGTGGCAAGTCGCGCGTCATCGTGCGGGCCGGCGCGCTGTCGCCGGTGCTCGCGCTGGTGCCGCTGTTCGGCGGCCGCGTGCTCCGTCAGCTGCCGATCATCGACGGTGCCGCGGTCGAGCTGCCGAACGCGGCGCTGACGACGCTCGCCGCGAGTCCGCTCGTGCTGCGGCTGTCGCTCGACCGTCCGGTCGCGGCTGCGAACGAGCGCACCGGCGCGACCATCGGCTCGACGACGGCGCGCGCGCGCCTGGGTCTCGACGGCAGCGGCGTCGGGGTCGCCATTCTCGATTCCGGCGTGATGGCGTCGCACGACGATCTCGGCTCGCGCGTCGATCGCTTCGTGGACTTCACCTCGAACCGCGCTTCGGCGTACGACGATTTCGGCCATGGCACGCACGTGGCGGGCATCGTCGCGGGTGACGGAACGGATTCCAACGGCGCGCGCGCAGGCGTCGCTCCGGGTGCGCGGCTCACGGTCATCAAGGTGCTCGACGCCGAAGGGCGCGGGCGCGTCAGCGACGTCGTCGCCGCCCTCGGCTATGTCGTCGAGCACCGCGCGGAGCTGGGAATCCGGGTGATCAATCTCTCCGTCGCGGCGGGCGTCTACGAATCCGCGTTCACCGATCCGCTGACGCTGGCGGCGCGCGAAGCCGTCGACGCGGGCATCGTCGTCGTGACGGCGGCCGGCAACAACGGCCGCAGCTCGCAGGGCCGTACGCAGTACGGCGGCATCACGGCACCGGGCAACGCACCGTGGGTGCTGACGGTCGGCGCGTCGAGCCACATGGGCACGGCCGATCGCGCCGACGACACCATTGCGGCGTTCAGCTCGCGCGGTCCGACGGCCTTCGATCAGGTGGCGAAGCCCGACCTCGTCTCGCCCGGCGTCGGCATCGAGTCGCTCAGCGATCGCTTCGGCAGCCTCTACACCAGCAACGCCGCGGCGCTGCTGCCCGGTACGGTGGAGGCGCCGTTCCTGCCTTACATGAGTCTGAGCGGCACGAGCATGGCGGCGCCCGTGGTGACCGGCACCGTCGCGCTCATGCTGCAGGCGAATCCGGCGCTGACGCCGAATGCAGTGAAGGCGATCCTCCAGTTCACCGCGCAGACCTACGCGGGCTACGACCCGCTCACGCAAGGCGCGGGATTCCTCGACGCCGACGGCGCGGTGTCGCTCGCGGCGTGGTTTGCCGCGCCGGCGACGACGCCGTATCCGAACGCGAGCGCATGGAGCGGTCACCTCATCTGGGGCTCGCGCATCCTCGAAGGGCCGGGCGTGACGCCCGACGTCGTGCCGTGGGCGGCCGGTGCCACGTGGGGAGGCGCGTTGTCGGGCCTCGGCGCGCTGCGCAACATCGTCTGGGGCACGCTCTGCGGGGGCGCCGACTGCGGCGTGCCGTGGAACAGCCGTGACGTGACGACGACGAACGATGGCGACGAGGGCGACACCGTCGTCTGGGGGACCGGCGACGACGAGAACGACACCGTCGTCTGGGGCACGAGCTGCAGCGATCCCAGCTGCGCGCCCGTCGTCTGGGGACGGCAATGACGGCCGGGACCGGCGAGACCCCGGGGCTGCCGCGCCACGCGCAGGCGTACGTCGCGCTCGTGATTGCCTCGGGCGCGATCGTGCTGGTGGCGAACTGGCCGCGCGACATTCCGCAGCCGGCGCTCGCCGCGTTCCTGCTCCTCGCGTCGTGCCTGACGTCGGTCTGGAAGATCAACCTGCCGATCCCGCTGACGAGTGGATCCACGCTGTCGGTGTCCTATGCCGCGAACCTCATGGCGCTGCTGCTCGCCGGACCGCGCGTCGCGCTGGCGGTCGCCGCCGCCGGGGCGCTGACGCAGTGCACGTTCGCGGTGAAGCGCCGCTATCCCGCGTATCGCACGGCCTTCAGCGTCGCCGCCGAGGTCGTGACGATGGCGGCGTCGGGCGCGGTTTATCTCGCGCTCGGCGGGACGATCGTGCCCGTGCAGGTCTCGCCGATGCTGGCGCCGCTGGCCGGCGCGATCGCCGCGTACTTCTTCGTCAACACGGGACTCGTGGCGGGGGCAATCGCGCTCTCGACGGGGCAGTCGGCCTGGACGGTGTGGCGCGAGAACTTTTCGTGGAGCGCGACGAGCTTCATGGTCGCGGGTGCCGCCGGCGCGCTGGCGGCCGTCGTGATCGCGCGCGGCGAAGAGTGGAAGGCGCTGTTCCTGCTGGCGCCCGTCTACCTCACCTTCCGCACCTACCAGGTGTTCACCGCCCGGCTCGAGGAGGAGCGCCGCCACAACGAAGAGATGGAGGCGGCGAACCGGCTGAAGGATCAGTTCCTCGCGACGCTGTCGCACGAGCTGCGGACGCCGCTCAACGCCATCCTCGGCTGGGCCGACATGCTGCGGACCAACAGCATCCGCGATCACCGCCGCGAGCACGCGGCCGACGCCATCTTCAACAACGCGACGCGGCAGGCACGCCTGATCGACGAGCTGCTCGACATGGCGCGGATCATGGCCGGCAAGCTGCAGCTCGAGATGGAAGAGGTCGATCCGCGGGATCTGGTGCAGGGGGCGATCGAGATCGTGCAGCCCGACGCCTCCGCGAAGCGTATCGCCATCGACACCGCAATCGATCGGCAGGCCGGCTGCATTCGTGGCGACGGCGCGCGGCTCCAGCAGGTGCTGTGGAACCTCCTCTCGAACGCGATCAAGTTCACGCCCGTCGGCGGACGCATCGCCCTGAACGTCGCCGGCGACGGCACGCGCGTGATCGTCACGGTCGCGGACTCCGGCCCCGGGATTCCTCCGGAGTTCCTGCCCACCGTCTTCGAACCGTTCCGTCAGGCGGACGCGTCGACGACACGCCAGCACGGCGGCCTCGGCCTGGGCCTGGCCATCGCCAGGCAGCTGGTCGAGGCGCACGGCGGCACGATTGCCGTCCAGAACGGCGCGAGTACGGCCGGGGCGACGTTCACGGTGACGCTGCCGGCGCTCGCGCGCAGCGCGGAGGCGTCGCCGCAAACGCCGGCCGGCACGGCCGTCCCCGCGACGCTCGACGGCCTGTCCGTGCTGGTGGTGGACGACGACGAAGACAGCCGGTCGGTGGTGGCGGCCCATCTCGAGAATCACCAGGCGACGGTGCTCACCGCCGCGTCGGCCGCGGAAGCGCTGGGTCTGCTCGAGCGCGAGCACGTGGACGTGCTGCTCGCCGACGTCGCGATGCCGGGCGAGGACGGCTACAGCCTCCTGCGCAGGCTGCGCGCACTCACCGGATCGCCGATGCGCACGGTCCCGGCCGCGGCGCTGACGGCCTTCGCTCGCGACGAGGATCGCAGTGCCGCCCTCGCGGCCGGATTCCAGATGCACCTGCCGAAGCCGATCGACGCCGCCTCGCTCGTCACCGCCGTGGCGCTGCTCGGATACGCGCGGTTCAGCTCCGCCTCGTGAGTCCG
>Ga0075364_10000986_pt1 | contig 15062 bp, 10 predicted proteins | sample EndMetdeltDD1764_FD_71517 | JGI IMG/M metagenome (GOLD analysis project Ga0075364, IMG submission 71517) | Populus endosphere microbial communities from Tennessee, USA - Endosphere MetaG P. deltoides DD176-4 | ecosystem: Host-associated > Plants > Roots > Endosphere | place: USA: Tennessee...
CTGCAGGATCGCGCGGTCGCGCAGGTCGTTGGCGACCAGCGCCTGGTGCGACTCGGCCACGCCCAGTTCCCACGGCCCGCCCGCATAGCGGATCGAGCTGATCGGGCTGGCACCGGTGCCGCCGTCATGGCCGGACACGGTGATCAGGTCGGCGCCGGCCTTGACCACGCCGGCGGCGATCGTGCCGACGCCTGCATGCGAGACCAGCTTCACCGACACCAGCGCCTGCGGATTGACCTGCTTGAGGTCGAAGATCAGCTGGGCCAGGTCCTCGATCGAATAGATGTCGTGGTGCGGCGGCGGGCTGATCAGGCCGATGCCCGGTCGCGCGTAGCGCAGCCGTGCGATCAGTTCGTTGACCTTGTGCCCGGGCAGCTGGCCGCCTTCGCCGGGCTTGGCGCCCTGCGCGACCTTGATCTGCAGCACCTCGGCGTTGACCAGATACTCGGGGGTGACGCCGAAGCGGCCGGACGCGACCTGCTTGATCTTGCTGCGCTTCTCGGTGCCGTAGCGGACAGGATCCTCGCCGCCTTCGCCGGAATTGCTGCGCCCGCCGAGGCGGTTCATCGCGATGGCCAGCGCCTCGTGCGCTTCCGGCGACAGCGCGCCCAGCGAGATCGCCGCGCTGTCGAAGCGGCGCAGCAGGTCCGACGCCGGCGCGACCTGTTCCAGCGGCAGCGGTTCGGCCGCGGGCCTGAGCTGCAGGAAATCGCGCAGCGCCGACGGCGGACGCGCATGCACGGCGTCGGTGTAGGCCTGCCAGTCGCTGGTCTCGCCCGTGCGCGCGGCGCGCTGCAGGGTCATGACCACGTCCGGGTTGTACATGTGGTACTCGCCGCCGTGCACGTACTTGAGCACGCCGCCGACCTCGGGCTTCTTCAGCTCGTTCCAGGCCGCCGCACGCAGTGCCTGCGCGTCGCGGTCCAGGCGCTCGAAACCGGCGCCACCCACGCGCGAGGGCGCGCCGGTGAAGCACAGCTCGACCACATCGGATTCCAGGCCGACGATCTCGAACAGCTGCGCGCCGCGGTAGCTGGCGATCGTGGCGATGCCCATCTTCGAGATGATCTTGGACAGCCCCTTGTAGATGCCCTTGCGGTAGCTGCGGCCGACCTGGGCGACCTCGCCCTTCTTCAGCTGCAGGATGCCGCGCCGGCCCATGTCGAACAGGGTCTGGTAGGACAGGTACGGATACACCGCGGTCGCGCCGAAGCCGAGCAGGCAGGCCATGTGGTGCGCGTCGCGCGCGGTACCGGTCTCGATGATCAGGTTGACGTCGCAGCGCAGCCCGGCGCGGCACAGGTGGTGGTGGACCGCACCGGTGGCCAGCAGCGCGTGCACCATCGGCCGGTCCTGCACCGGATAGCGGTCCGACAGCAGCAGCATGACCACGCCGTCGCGCGCGGCCTGCTCGGCCTCGCGGCAGATCCGCTCGATGCCGGCCTTCAGCCCTTCCTCGCTGCCGTACGACAGGTCGATCAGGCGGTTGCGCTGCTCGTACTGCGGCATCTTCAGCAGCTGGCGCAGCTTGCGCTGGCTCAGCACCGGCGAGTTCAGGATGACGTGGTTCACCGTCTCCGGGCCGGCGTGGAAGATGTTGGTCTCCCGGCCGAGCTGGGTGGACAGCGACATCACGCAGTCCTCGCGCAGCGGATCGATCGGCGGGTTGGTGACCTGCGCGAACGCCTGGCGGAAATAGTCGTACAGCGGACGCGCGCGCTGGCTCAGCACCGCCATCGGGATGTCGTCGCCCATCGAGCCGGTGGCTTCCTGCTCGGTCTCGGCCATCGGCCGCAGCACCTGCTCGACTTCCTCGGTGCTGAGCTGGAACAGCTTGTGGTAGCTGCGCAGCGTCTTCTCGTCGAACGGCTCCTCGGCCAGCGACGGGTCGATCAGTTCGGTCTGCAGGTAGGTCACGCCCTGCTGCAGCCACTGCTTGTACGGCGCGCGGCCGCGGTTGATCCGGTCCACCGCCTCGGAGTCGAGCAGGTCGCCGCGCTTGAGGTCGATGGCGATCATCTCGCCCGGGCCGAGCTTGCCCTTGCGCACGATGCGCTCGGTCGGCACTTCCCACACGCCGGCCTCGCTGGCGACGATGAAGTGACGGTCCGAGGTCAGCAGCCAGCGCGACGGGCGCAGGCCGTTGCGGTCCAGCGTGCAGGCGGCGTAGCGCGCATCCATCGAGACGATGCCGGCCGGGCCGTCCCACGGCTCGCTGTTGAGGCCGTAGAACTCGTAGAACGCGGCCAGGTCGGCGTCCTTGAACTCCAGCGACTGGGTCGCCGGCGGCACCAGGATGCGCAGCGCCTGGATCAGCTCCATGCCGCCGGAGACCAGCAGCTCGAGCATGTTGTCCAGGCTCTGCGAATCGGAGCCGTGCATCGAGATGATCGGCTCGAACTCGGCGACGTCGAACTTCGGCGTCTTCCAGACCTTGCCGCGGGCCTGCGCCCACTGGCGGTTGCCTTCGATCGTGTTGATCTCGCCGTTGTGCGCCATCATCCGGAACGGATGCGCCAGCGGCCAGCGCGGCAGGGTATTGGTCGAGAAGCGCTGGTGGAACACGATCGCGCTGGAAGCCAGATCGGCGCGCTGCAGGTCCTGGTAGAACCGCGCCAGCTTGTCCGGCAGCACCATGCCCTTGAAGCCGATCGCGTGCGGCGACAGGCTGACCACGTAGAAGTCGGCGACCTCATGCAGGCGCTGCTCGGCGCGGCGGCGCGCCAGGAACAGGGCCAGGGTGAATGCGGCCTCGTCCTGCGCGCTGCCGGCTTCGACGTAGAGCTGCTGGATCGCCGGCAACGTGTCGCGCGCCAGCTGGCCGCAGACGTCCGGGTCGGTCGCCGGCAGGCGCCAGCCGGCGACGGACACGCCGACGCGGTGCAGCTCGGCTTCCAGCACGTCGCGGCAATGCGCAGCCTGGGCGGCGTCGTGCGGCAGGAACACCAGGCCCGAGGCGAAGCGCGCGGTGGCCTTGAGGGCGATCCCCGCTTCCTGCGCCAAAGCGCGCAGGAAGGTTTCCGGTTTGCGGATCAGCAACCCGCAGCCATCGCCGGTGAGCCCGTCGGCGGCGACGCCGCCGCGGTGGGTCATGCGCGAGAGCGCGGCAATGGCGGTATCGACGAGCGCGCGCGAAGGCTGGTCGTCGAGCTGCGCGATCATGCCGAAACCACAGGCATCGCGTTCCGAATTGGGGTCGTAAAGCCCTTGGCGGTTGCGGGGGGCCATCTGTGCCTCGAGTAGCAGGCAACCGGTGCTGAGCCGGAAGCGGAGCGAAGGCGGCACCGCGCACGGTTTCTTTCGAAACCGACGCTACCTGAATGCCACCGGAATCCCGACTAGAGCACAACTTGATGCAGTGCCGCAAGCGGCCTTTTTTCAGGCGTTTATGCGCGTCCCGCTCCGTCCTGGTGCGTATGCCGCGTCATCGTCGTGCGTGCGCTCAACCGCAACGCAGCGAGACGATGTTGCCGGCCGCGTCGACCTCGACATTCAGGCGTGCGCCGTCGAATTCCATCGTCACCGCCTGGCCCGGCGCGAGCGTGCGTGCGCGTTCGGCGCCGGCATCGACGCGCGCCTGTTCGACGGTCGCCTCGTCGCCGGCCTTGCCGATCAGTCCCTGCACCTGGGTCGCGTCGCAGGTCGGTGCCGGTGGCGGCGTGGCGGCCGAGTCGCTGGCCGGCGTGGCGGCCGAGTCGGCGGCCTGCTGCGCATCGACCAGGGCCTGTTCCTGTTCCTGTGCGTCCTCGTCCGGTGGCGTCGGTGCGCAGGCGGCCAGGGCCATCAGGACGGGCAGCAGCACGAGCAGGCGCGAGGAGTGCGGACGCATGGGACCTCCGGGAAGCGATGGGGAAAAGGAGGATGGAAGATGCCGCATTCGCGAAGCGTTAACCAGCCGGTGCCCGCGTTGACGCGGCCGCGGCATCGTCGTGGCCAGACTCGGTCCATGTCCCCCGTCGCCCGCACACACCATGCCTTCCAGTCCGCTGCCGGTCGCCGATGACGCCTCGCGCCAGGCGGCGCGTCAGGCCGGCCTGGTCTACCTGTGCGATACCGCACCCGGCATCGGCCGTCGCCGCGCCGGCCGCGGGTTCGTCTACCGCGATGCCGATGGCGCGCGGATCACCGACACCGCCACGCTGGCGCGGATCCGCGCGCTGGCGATCCCGCCGGCCTGGCGCGATGTCTGGATCTGCGCCCGGCCCAACGGCCACCTGCAGGCGACCGGCCGCGACGTGCGCGGCCGCAAGCAGTACCGCTACCACCCGGACTGGTCCAGCCATCGGGGCAGCGGCAAGTTCGAACGCATCGTCGCCTTCGGCGAGGCGCTGCCGGCGCTGCGGCGGCGCCTGCGCCGCGACCTCGGCCTGCGCGGCCATCCGCGCGACAAGGTGCTGGCGATCGTGGTGGCGGTGATGGACGAGACGCTGCTGCGCGTGGGCAACGTCACCTACCTGCGCGACAACCAGTCGTATGGCCTGACCACGCTGCGCAACCGGCACATCGCCTTCGTCCGCGACGGCCGCGCGCAGCTGCGGTTCCGCGGCAAGAGCGGGCAGTGGCACGACGCGGTGATCGACGACCGACGGCTGGTCGCCGCGATCCGGCGCGTGCGCGAACTGCCCGGGCAGTCGCTGTTCCAGTACCGCGACGACGATGGCCAGGTGGTGCCGGTGGACTCGACCGCGGTCAACGCCTATCTGCACGAGGTGCTGGGCGAGGACTTCACCGCCAAGGATTTCCGCACCTGGGGCGGCACCCTGGCCGCGATCCGCGCGTTGCGCGCGCATCCGCCGGCCGAGGGACCGACCGCGCTGCGACGGGTGCAGGCGGCGGTCGCGCGCGAGGTCGCCGATTGCCTGGGCAACACCCCGGCGGTGTGCCGCTCGGCGTACATCGACCCGGTGGTGTTCGAAGGCTGGCGCGAGGGCCGGCTGCAGCGCTTCTGCACCGACTGCCGCGGCGAGCGGCAATGGGAACGCGCGGCGCTGGCCTTCCTGCGCCGCGCGCACCGGCAGCGCGGGCGCTGAGGCCCGCGCCGCTGGCCGCTCAGCCGCAGTAGATCGCGGTGATCGCGTTGTTGTCGCCGGTCTCGATGGTCAGCCGCGGGCCGCCGTCGCTCACGGGTTCGGCCTCGGGCAGGGTGGCGCTGGCCGGGCGGTCGGGCTGCCCGGGCACGACCCGGACCTCGAGGCTGTCGCTGTCCACGCGTGCCCGCTCGACGGTCGGCGCGGCCGCCGCCAGGCCGACCGCACCGCGCACCATGTCCACGTGGCACTGCCCGGAGATCCGGCCGTCGATCGGTTCGATCGAGGCGACCCGGGTGCTGGTGCAGGCGGACAGCGTCAGCGCGGCGCCGGCACAGAGGACGGGGAGAAGGCGGTGCATGGTCGGCTCCTGTCTGGGATCGGCCACAGGCTGGACCGGCACCCGTCAGCGCACGATGAAGCCGGCACCGGCGGCGTGCTGTCCGCCCGCAGTGTCGCGATGGACGCAGGCGGTCTGCGCTGGTGCGCGTGGTCCGCGGCCGTGACAAGCCGGCGGCGCTCTGGTGTGATCGGCCGTTCGATGACGTTCCGGAGTTCTGCCCGATGGCTGCCGTTCCCGCCCCGCTGCTCGCTCTCGCCCCGCGCATGACCGCCTGGCGCCAGCGCATCCATGCCTGGCCCGAGCTCGGTTTCGAGGAGGAGCGCACTTCGGCGCTGGTGATCGAGGTGCTGCGCGGCCTGGGCCTGGAGGTGCACACGGGCCTGGGCGGCACCGGCGTGGTCGCGGTGATCGACAGCGGCACGCCGGGCCTGTCGATCGGCTTGCGCGCGGACATGGACGCGCTGCCGATGGATGAGGTCGCCGACGAGCGGGGCGAGCTGCCCTACCGCTCGCAGCGTCCGGGCGTGGCCCATACCTGCGGCCATGACGGCCACACCTCGGCCCTGCTCGGCACCGCCGAGTATCTGGTCGCGCATCCGCCGGCCACGGGCCGCGTGGTGCTGATCTTCCAGCCGGCCGAGGAGGGCGGGCGCGGCGCGATCAGGATGGTCGAGGATGGCCTGTTCACGCGCTGGCCCTGCGACGAGGTCTACGCCTTCCACAACATGCCGGCGCTGCCGGGCGGCCAGGCCAGCGTGCGCAGCGGTCCGACGCTGCAGTCGCTGGCGGTGTTCGAGATCGCGATCGAGGGCGTCGGTGGGCATGCCGCCGCGCCGCACCGCGCCAACGACCCGCTGCAGGTCGCCGCGCGCCTGGCGGTGGACATCGGCGCGATCGTCGGCCGCCACATCGACCCGATGGAAGCGGCGCTGATCAATGTCGGTTCATTGCAGGCCGGCACCACCCACAACATCATCCCGTCCACGGCGGCGCTCAGCGGCACGATCCGCTCGCTGTCGCGGGACGTGCACGACGAGTTGCTCAAGCGCCTGCGCGCGCTGTGCGAGGGCCATGCGCAGATCTCCGGCTGCAGCATCGATCTGCGGATCCCGCATTCCTGCCCGCCCTGCGTCAACGCGCCCGAACAGGCCGCGCTGGCCGCCGAGGCGATCGCCGACGTGCTCGGCCGCGAGAACGTCAGGACCGACATGCGCGCCTATCCGTTCTCCGACGACTTCTCCTACATGCTCGAGCAGTGGCCCGGTGCCTACCTGTTCCTGGGTATGGACAGCGCGATGTGCCACCACCCGACCTTCCGCTTCGACGACCAGCTGCTGCCGGTGGCGGCCAGCGTGTTCGCCCGGATCGTGCAGCGCCGGCTGGGCTGAGGGCGGACGGCGACAGCCGCGGCGACGGGAAGGCGCGTGGAGCCGCCGCGTGCCCTGCCGGTTGCGGTGGGGTTGCAGGCGGTCCGCATGTCGGCCGCATGCGCTGCATCCGCGCATGGCGTCGTGCGCCAGGCCTGGCATCGCCGGGCCGCGGCAAGAGGGAGCGAGTGGGTGTCCGCCAGCCGGTCCGCGGACCAGGCCGCGCGGCGATGCGATGAAGGAGTGGCGCGCCTGGAGGGATTCGAACCCCCGACCAATGGCTTCGGAAGCCACTACTCTATCCGGCTGAGCTACAGGCGCGCAGGGCGGCCATTGTAGCGGCAATCCTGCGCCCGCGCCCAGCCTTCCGATGCGGTCGACCCGCTGCGGCGGGCGGCGGCGGGCGTGCCGCGCCCCGGCGTTGCGGTTCCGGCCGGCGTGATGCATCCGCACAATGCACGCCATGGACCGCATCCGCCCCTACGAAGACCGCGACGCCGACGCCTGCCTGGCGCTGTTCGACGGCAACGTGCCGATGTACTTCGCCCGCGGCGAGCGCGCGGACTTCGTCCGGTTCCTGGCCCGTCAGGCCGGAGCGGGCACCTATCTGGTGGTCGAGCGTGGCGGCGTGGTCGTGGCCTGCGGTGGGCACACCCTCGAGGAGGACGCGACGACCGCCGGCTTCTGCTGGGGCATGGTCGAGCGCCGCCTGCACCGCCAGGGCCTGGGCCGGCTGCTGACCCGGGCCCGGCTCGACGCCTGCCGGCAGGCCGGCACGATCGCGCGCGTGCGCCTGGACACCAGCCAGCACACCCGTACGTTCTATGCGCGCTTCGGCTTCCGCGTCGAACGGATCACGCCCGACGGCTACGGGCCGGGCCTGGACCGGTGCGACATGGTCCTGGCGCTGGACGCGTCGGATGCGCATGCACCGGGCTGAGCCGCGGCCTCAGTCCATCCCGAACACGTCGCGGGTGTAGACCTTGTCCATGACGTCGTGCAGCTGCGGCGTGACCCGGTTGGCGACGATCAGGTCGGCCTCGGCCTTGAAGCGGCCGAGGTCGTTGACCACGCGCGAGCGGAAGAAGGTGTCGGCCTCCAGGGTCGGCTCGTGCACGATCACCTCGATGCCCTTGGCCTTGATCCGCTTCATCACGCCCTGGACGCTGGACGCGCGGAAGTTGTCCGAGCCGGCCTTCATCACCAGCCGGTAGATGCCGACCACCCTGGGGTTGCGGCGGATCACTTCGTCGGCGATGAAATCCTTGCGGGTGCCGTTGGATTCGACGATCGCGCGGATCAGGGTCTGCGGCACCTGCCGGTAGTTGGCCAGCAGCTGCTTGGTGTCCTTGGGCAGGCAGTAGCCGCCGTAGCCGAACGAGGGATTGTTGTAGAACCCGCCGATGCGCGGGTCCATGCCGATGCCCTCGATGATCTGGCGGGTGTCCAGCCCGTTGGTGCAGGCGTAGGTGTCGAGCTCGTTGAAGAACGCCACGCGCATGGCCAGGTAGGTGTTGGCGAACAGCTTGATCGCCTCGGCCTCGGTCGCGTCGGTGAACAGCAGCGGCACGTCCTGGCGCACCGCGCCGGCCTGCAGCAGCGCGGCGAACCGGCGCGCGCGCGCGGAGCGCTCGCCGACCACGATCCGGCTCGGGTGCAGGTTGTCGTACAGGGCGCGGCCCTCGCGCAGGAACTCGGGCGAGAACAGGATGTTGTCGCTGCCGAAGCGTTCGCGCGCCTGCCGGGTGTAGCCGACCGGCACGGTCGACTTGATCACGATGACCGCCTCCGGCGCGATCGCCAGCACGTCGGCGATCACCCGGTCGACCGAGCCGGTGTCGAAGTAGTTGGTGTGCGGGTCGTAGTCGGTCGGCGTGGCGACGATCACGTAGTCGGCCCCGGCATAGGCCTCGTGCCTGTCCAGCGTGGCCTGCAGGTCGAGCGGCCGCCCGGACAGGAACTGCGCGATCTCCGGGTCCTCGATCGGCGAGCGGCGCGCATTGATCAGCGCCACCCGCTCCGGATCGATGTCCAGCGCGACCACCCGCTGCTGCTGGGCCAGCAGCACCGCGTTGGACAGGCCCACGTACCCGGTACCGACGACGGCGATCTTCATCCAGTGGTTCTCGGAAGCAATGACGGGGTGCCCGGCCGGGCACCCCGGGCCTCCATTCTGGCGCCAACCGCACGAGTGTGGCTGCTACCCTTTACGCATGGGTTACGAACGATACGAAGCGCCTGCCAGCGCCCCGGTCCCGCGCTGGCGCGACCGGCTGGGGCAGTACTGGAAGCTGGTCCGCGGCGACCGCCCGATCGGGGTGCTGCTGCTGCTGTGGCCGACCTGGTGGGCGCTGTGGCTGGCCGCCGAAGGCACGCCGCCGTGGTGGACCCTGCTGGTGTTCACCGCCGGGGTGTGGCTGACCCGCTCGGCCGGCTGCGTGATCAACGACTACGCCGACCGCTGGCTCGACCCGCACGTCGAGCGCACCCGCGGGCGCCCGCTGGCGACCGGCGCGGTGTCCGGGCGCGAGGCGCTGGCGGTGTTCGCGGTGCTGATGCTGGTGGCGTTCGGCCTGGTGCTGACCATGAACCGGCTGACCGTGCTGCTGAGCATCGTCGGCCTGTTCCTGGCCGCGACCTATCCCTATCTCAAGCGCCACACCTACCTGCCACAGGTCTACCTGGGGCTGGCCTTTGGCTGGGGCATCCCGATGGCCTTCGCCGCGGTGCAGGGCGAGGTGCCGGCGCTGGGCTGGCTGCTGTACTGCGCCAACATCCTGTGGGCGACCGCCTACGACACCTGGTACGCGATGGTCGACCGCGACGACGACATCCGGATGGGGTCGAAGTCGACCGCGATCCTGTTCGGCGACCTCGACCTGGTCATCCAGGGCGTGCTGTACGCACTGGTGTTCGCGACCCTGGCCCTGGTCGGCTGGCGCGGCGGGCTGGGCGTGGCGTACTGGGGCGCGCTGGCGCTGGCGGTGCTGCTGGCCTGCCACGAGTTCTGGATGGCGCGCCACCGCGAGCGCGGCGCCTGCTTCCGCGCCTTCCTGCACAACAACTGGATCGGCGCGGCGGTGTTCGTCGGCATCGCCCTGCATTTCGCGCTGGCCACGCCCTGACCGCCGGCCCGGCGGCGGCGCCGGGTCAGGACACGACCGGCCGCGCCAGGCGCCGCATGCGCAGGGCCAGCGCGATCTGCAGCGCGCCGTAGAGCAGCGCGCCGGCGGCGATCCACACCGCGAACGTGGCCAGGCCCAGGTCCGGGCGGGCCAGGAACAGCACCCCGAGCAGGACCGCCAGCAGGCCGCTCAGCGCCAGCAGCCACTGCCCGCGCATCAGCCGGCCCAGCACCGCGGCGAACACGATCCGGGCCACGCCGGCCATCAGCAGCCACAGCGCCAGCAGCCAGACCAGCACCGTCACCACCCAGTGCGGGTCCTTCAGGCACAGCACGCCGAAGCCGATCGAGACCGCCGCATACAGTCCCAGCAGCCAGTTCGGCAGCGGGATGTCCTTGCGGAACACGTTGACCAGGCTGATCACGCCATCGCCGAGTGCGAGCACGCCGAACCCGAATACCAGCGCCCAGGCCGTGGACTCCGGCCGGAACAGGGTGAACAGGCCGAAGCCGATGGCCAGCGCGCCGTACAGCGCGAAGATCAGCCAGGCGTGGCTGGAACGGAGGGCGGCGGGGGTGGACATGTCCTGCTCCTTGGCGATGCGGGGCCGTCCCCGCCGACGAATGCCACGAGCATAGCCGCCGGGCCGGCGTCCGCCAGGGCCGCAGGAGGCCCGGCCGGGCCCGCCCGCCGTCGCGGCAGGCGCCCGCTGGCACGCCGCGGAGCGGTGCCCGGGACAATCCGTCCATTTGATAACAATTCTCACTTCCAGTTAAAATGGCGGACTTGTCGAAGTCCTGGCGCACCACCCCTCGGCCGTGCGCAACCCGACTCCCACCGGGCCCCACCCACGAGAGCAGTGTCGCCATGTCGTCCACGTCCCTTCCGTCCCGCACGCCCCTGTCGGCCGCCCTGGCCGCCGCCCTGCTGCTCGGTGCCGCACCGGCGCTGGCGCAGTCCTCCCGCAGCGGCGACGAGGCCGCGACCCTGGATACCGTCCACGTGACCGCGCAGCAGATCGCGCGCCAGGCGCTGGGCACCTCGGTCATCACCGCCGACGACATCGAGCGCCAGCCGCCGGCCAACGACCTGTCCGAACTCCTGCGCCGGATGCCGGGCGTCAACCTGACCGGCAACAGCGCCTCGGGCCAGTACGGCAACAACCGCCAGATCGACCTGCGCGGGATGGGCCCGGAGAACACGCTGATCCTGGTCGACGGCCGCCCGGTCGGCTCGCGCGATGCGATCCGCATGGGCCGCAGCGGCGAGCGCAACACGCGCGGCGACACCAACTGGGTGCCGGCCGAGGCGGTCGAGCGGATCGAGGTCCTGCGCGGCCCGGCCGCCGCGCGCTACGGCTCCGGCGCCTCCGGCGGCGTGGTCAACATCATCACCAAGCGTCCGACCGGCGACCTGACCGGCTCGCTCAGCCTCTACGGCCTGGAGCCGCAGCACGGCGAGGAAGGCGGCAGCCAGCGCGCCGGCGTGCAGCTCAGCGGTCCGCTGACCGACAGCCTGTCGTTCCGCCTGTTCGGCAACATCAACAGGACCGATGCCGATTCGCTCGACCTCAACGCCGACTACCTGACCGGCGCCGGCGTGACCCCGCCGGCCGGCCGCGAAGGCGTGAAGAACAAGGACGTCAACGCGCTGCTGCGCTGGGACCTCGGCGAGGCCCACGTGCTCGAGTTCGAGGCCGGCACCAGCCGCCAGGGCAACATCTACGCCGGCGACCGCGCGGTCAGCCTGGACGGCACGCCGCTGACCACGCAACTGGCCGAGCAGGGCGCCGAGACCAACCGCATGTACCGCACTACCGGCGCGCTGACCCATCGCGGCCGCTGGGGCGACAACAGCTCGCGGGTCACCGTGGCGTTCGAGGGCACCAACAACAAGCGCCTCAACGAAGGCCTGGCCGGCGGCCCCGAGGGCACGATCGGCAATGCCGACGCCTGGTCGACCTCGCGCCTGCGCAACTACAGCATCGACGGCGAGGTGAACCTGCCGACCACCCTGGGCGGCACCGAGCACGTGTGGACCCTGGGCTTCGAGCACCGCGACAGCGAACTGGAAGATCCGTATTCGATGTCGCAGTCCGGCAGCGCCGGCGGCGGCATCCCCGGGCTCGATCCCGCCCGTGGCGGCGGCAAGGCCGACGCCCAGCTCAGCGCGGTGTTCGTCGAGGACAACATCTACCTGGGCGAGCGCTGGATCCTGACCCCCGGCCTTCGCTTCGACCACCACAGCCAGTTCGGCAACAACACCAGCCCCAGCCTCAACGCGCAGTTCGACCTGGGCAACGCGCTCAAGCTCAAGGGCGGCATCGCGCAGGCGTTCAAGGCGCCCAACCTGTACCAGTCCAACCCGAACTACCTGTACTACACGATGGGCTTCGGCTGCCCGGACAACTACCCGAGCCTGGGCATGGGCTGCTACATCCTGGGCAACGCCGGGCTGGATCCGGAAACCAGCCTCAACAAGGAGGTCGGCATCGAGTGGGCGCCGGAAAACGGCTACCACGCCTCGCTGACCTACTTCCACAACGACTACGAGGACAAGATCGTCGCCGGCTACGTGCCGATCGGCATCACCGCCGGCGGCACCGGCCGGGTGTTCGAGTGGGAGAACGCGCCCGACGCGGTGGTCCAGGGCCTGGAAGGCAACATCAACGTGCCGCTGCTCGGCGACGCCGGCGCGGTGCTGAAGTGGAACACCAACGTCACCTGGATGGTCGAGAACGAGAACAAGACCACCGGCCAGCCGCTGTCGGTGATCCCCGAGTACACGGTCAACACCTCGCTCGACTGGCAGGCCACGTCCAACCTCTCGCTGCTGCTGACTGGTACCTTCTACGGCCGCCAGGAGCCGGGTACCCGCGACATGAACAACGACGACCGCTGCAACGAGGCCGGCGCCGACTGCACCGCGCTGCGCCAGGTGCGCGACCCGTACGCGGTCTGGGGCCTGAGCGGGCGTTACCGCATCACCGACACCGTCAGCCTGGGTGCGGGCGTCAACAACCTGTTCGACAAGCGCCTGTTCCGCGAATCCAACAGCCAGTACGCCGGTGCCGCCACCTACAACGAGCCCGGCCGCGCCTACTTCGTCACCATGAACATCGGTTTCTGACCGCTCCTCGCCAACCCGCCAACGCATGCCAGCCAAGACCCAGCCAACCATGCGCCGCCGTGCCGCGATGCCCGCCATCGCGGCCGGACTGGTCCTCCTCGGCAGCCTGATGACGGCGCTGCCGGCATCGGCGCAGCAGCGCAACCCGCTGCAGCGGGTCGGCCAGACCGTGGCCGACCAGCCGTCGCAGCATTACCGTTTCGAGCGCTTCACCGTCTCCAGCGCCGACGGCAGCCGCACCTGGCGCGTCGACGTCGCCGTGCCGCGCGCCGCGGCGCAGCCCGAGCGCGGGTTCGCCTCGTTCTGGATGCTGGACGGCAACGGCGCGCTGATCGAGTTCGACGAGCGCCTGCTCGGCGAGCTGGCCGCGCGTCCCGACCCGCAGGTGCTGGTGTTCGTCGGCTACGACAACGACCTGCGCATCGACTCGCCGGCGCGGACCCGCGACTACCCGTTCGTCAGCGATACCCGCGAGGGCGCGCAGGGTGCGGCCGAGCAGGTCGGCGGCGGCGCCGATGCGTTCCTCGAGGCGATCGAGCGCCAGATCCAGCCGGAACTGGCGCGCCGCGTCGCCCTCGATCCGGACCGGCGCACGCTGTGGGGGCATTCGCTGGGCGGCCTGTTCGTGCTGCATGCGCTGTACACGCGCACCGGCCTGTTCCAGACCTTCGCCGCCGGCAGCCCGTCGCTGTGGTGGGGCAACGGCGCGATGCTGCGCGGCCCGGAGCGGCGCTTCGCCACGCACAACGCCGGCCGCCCGGTGCAGGTGCTGCTGTCGCTAGGCGGCGGCGAACGCGCCCGCGACACCAGCAACCGCGACATGAGCAACCCGCGCGTGCTCGAGCACCTGCGCCGGGTCTCCGCCGCGCCGCCGGATGCGGTCGAAGGCCTGGCCGGGCGGCTGCGCGCGGTGCCGGGCGTGGACGTGCATTACCGCGAGTTCGACGGCCTGACCCACGGCCCGATGTTCCGCGCCTCGCTGATGGACGCGCTGCACCGGGTGACCGGCGTGGCCGACCGCAGCGGCACCCCGCGTCCGGGCGGCGCCAGCGGCGGCACCGAATGAAGGCGGCGGGCATCCGGGATGCGCACGTCGACTATGTCGGCGATGTCGCCTATCCGGAGCACTTCCAGCGCGAGCTGATGCCGGGCTGGATGCGGTCGACGGTGCTGGCCCTGGGCCACGCGCCGCCCGACCTGGACCGGCCCTACCGCTGGTGCGAGCTGGGCTGCGGCGGCGGGCTCAGCGCCCGCGTCGCCGCGGCCTGCAACCCGCGCGGGCACTTCACCGCGGTCGACATCGACCCGGCCCAGATCGCGCATGCGCGTGCGGCCGCGGCGTCGGCCGGCCTGCGCAACATCGAATTCGTCGCCGCCGATCTGCGCGACTGGGCACAGGCCTGCGACGACGGCGCGCCGTTCGACTTCATCGTGCTGCACGGGCTCTGGTCCTGGGTCGGCGAGGACGTGCGCGAGGCGATCCTGGCGTTCGTACGCCGGCGGCTGGCCGTGGGCGGGGTGCTGCAGATCGGCTACATGAGCCATCCCGGCGCGTCCCCGCTGCAGGCCGCGCACAAGCTGATGCGCGAGGCCGCGCAGTACGCCGAGGGCGACTCGGGCCAGCGCGCGTCCGCGGCGCTGGGCCTGCTGCGGGAGCTGGCCGATGGCGGCGCCGGCTACTTCGCCGAGCATGCCGGCGCGCGCACCCAGCTGGCCGCGATGCAGCGCGAGACCCCGGCCTACCTGGCCCACGAGTTCCTCGGCGCGGCCTGGGAGCCGCAGCATTCGGCCGACCTGCTGCGGCGCCTGGCCGCCGCCGGCTGCGACCACCTGGGCAGCGCCACGCCGCTGGAGAACATCGACACGCTGTCGGTGCCGGCCGCGCTGCAGCCGCTGCTGCGCGCGATGCCGCGCGGCCCGCTGGCCGAGACGGTGCGCGACCTGGCCCGCAACCAGAGCCAGCGGCGCGACCTGTTCCAGCGCGGCGCGCGCGCCCTGGACGCCAGCGCGCATCTGGCCGCGCTCGATGCGCTGGTGTTCGCCGCGCTGCCCGGCGCACCGGCCGCGGCCG
>Ga0075364_10000987_pt1 | contig 15058 bp, 13 predicted proteins | sample EndMetdeltDD1764_FD_71517 | JGI IMG/M metagenome (GOLD analysis project Ga0075364, IMG submission 71517) | Populus endosphere microbial communities from Tennessee, USA - Endosphere MetaG P. deltoides DD176-4 | ecosystem: Host-associated > Plants > Roots > Endosphere | place: USA: Tennessee...
GCGGGAAGCGTGCATTCTCATGAGCCACCTCCGGACGGCAACATCATCCCGGGCAGGCCGGCCGCCGGGTCGGTGGCGACCGTCGGCGCGGGCGGCGTATCAGTGCCCGGTGCTTCGGCGGGCAGTGGCGGTCCCGGCGGAACGGCTGCCGGCGGTGAGCCAGCGCCAGGCGCCTCCGGCGGTGGCGGTGCGCCGGCGCCCGGGGGCACGAAGTCCGGCCGCATCCAATCCTCGCTGTACGTAATCTCATTCGGCCTTGCCTGTGCACCGACGAAGAGGTTTTCTCCGAGCGGCGGGAAGTTGTACTGGCGGTTCTTCACGATCGGTGCCAGATATTGCGCGCAGAGTTTGGCCGCTTGCTCGCCGCCCAATCGGGACGCCGCCTGAATTGCACCGCATAGAAACGAGATCGGGTTGGCGAAGTTGTTCACCGCCAGCGCACCCGTGAGCGAGCCATTGGCTGGCTCAAAGATGTTGTTGAAGTTCTGAACTGTCGTCGGAGCGATATGCAGTGTCTGCTTGATGTCATCGAGGCTGGCGACAAGGACGTTCGTAATCGACGCCAACTTGTCCGACGTGGTGCCGATCGCCTCGCGGTTGTCCGCCACGAAGCTCTGCACGTCGGCGACCACCGAGTTGAGATCCTGGGCTGCCTGACCGACCTTGTTCGGGTCATCGGCCAGCAGCGAGGACACCGACGCCACATTGTGATTCAGCTGTTCGAGCAGGTCGGCGCTGTCGTGCAGCGCAGAGACGAGCGTCGAGAGGTTTTTGAATGTGGTGAAGAGGTCGTCGCTGTGGTCACCGAGCGCGGAGACCGCTTGCGACAGCTTGATGATGGTGTCGCGAATGTTGGCGCCTTGCCCACGCAGGTTAGTGGCGGCGGTGTTGATGAACTCACCGAGCGTGCTCACGCCACCCGGCTTGGTCGGCTGCAACAGTTCGGTCACCCGCTCGAGCTGCGCTCTGATGTCGTCCCACTCGACCGGGACCACCGTACGGTCCTGGCCGATGACCGCCCCGTTCTCTATCGTCGGCCCGCCGGAGTAGGGCGGCGTGAGCTGGATGGCCCGACCGGTCACCAGTTGCGGCGACAGGATCGCGGCCTTGACGTCGGCCGGCACTTTGTACTTGCGATCGAACCAGAACGTGACCTTGACGCGCTCGGGCTCCGGTTCGATGGCGTCGATCTTTCCTACCGGGACGCCCTGGATGAGAACGTCGTCGCCAGCGAACACCCCGGTGCTGTTCTCGAAGTAGGCGACCACGATCGTCCGCGCGATCTGCGCGGTGGTCCGCATCGCGACGAAGACGCCCCCGGCGAGCACCACGACGAGCACAATCGCCAGCAGCACGCGTCCGCTTCGCAGCCTCGCCATCATGGTTGTCCCCCTTGCTGATTCGGGGGTGGCACTTCACCCGGTGCGGGCACGTAGACCGGCGCAGGTGTCGGTTCGGGTGTGGACTGCAGCTCCGGGGGCGACGGCGCCGGCGGGCCAGGCGGCGGTCCGCCGGGCGGCGGCGCTGGCAGCGGTTCCCGGTACGGGTAGCGACCCGGGAACTGTGCGGGCAAGTTGGGATCCTGGTTGCCCGTGATCGCGTCGGGCAGATTGAGATGCGGCTCGCCGCCCTGACCCGTCCGCGGGTACGGCACCGGCAGCGCCGGGGTTCCGGGCTGGCCGGTCTGCGGGTCTGTAAGTTGCGACGGCAGCAGCGTGGCAGGGTCCAGTCCCAAATCGGAGAACGCGGCGTCGACGAATGGTTGCACGAACTGCCCCGGGAACAGGTTGACCACATACGCCTTGAAAAACGGGCCAGACGACACGGATTCACCAAGCGACATCGCGTACGTGTTGAGCAGTTTGATCGCTTGTTGCACACGCTCCTTGCGGTCGTCGACGATGGTCAGCACCCCGTTGAGCTTGTCCAATGCGGGCCGCAGCTGCTCTCGGTTCTCGTCAATGAAGCCCTTCAACTGTCGCGATACCGCGGAGATGTTGCCCCAGATCTGGTCCAAGGCAGCGCTTTGCGTCTGCAGCTGCGCCAACAGCGCGTTGCTGTCCTTCACCAGGCTGACCACCTGACCAGTCCGCTTGGCGAGCACACCCGTTGCCTTGGCGGCATTGTCGAGCAGATTGCGGAGTTGCGCATCGCGTTCGTTGAGGGTTTGCGAAAACCGCGCCACGCCAGAGACCGCGTTCCGCAGGTCCGGTGCGGTGTCGGCGAAGGTTTGCGACAGGGTGGCCAGCGAGTCCGACAGCATGTTGGTGTTCAGGCCGCTGATGGTGGTCGCCAGATCGCCCAGCGCGTCAGGCAATTGATACGGCGATACCGTCCGATCGATCGGGATAGTCTCGGCGAGCTCGCCGTCCCCGCGGGGGATGACGTCGAGCACCTTGCTTCCCAGCAGGCTCTTCGTCTTGATCGCCGCCTCGGTGCGATCCCCCACAAAGATCTTCTTGTCGACGGTGAACTTGATCAGCACACGCGACTCGTCCAACTCGATACTCGACACTCTCCCCGCGGGAAAACCGGAGACATCGACCGAGGCGCCCGTATGTAGCCCTCCGGCGTCGGCGAAGTAGGCCGAATATTCGTTGGTCTGGTTCAGGAATGGCAGCTTCTGGTAGTTCAGCGCGGCCAGCACGATTGCGAGGACCGCCAGGATGCCGATGGCGCCGATGGCTATGGGGCTACGTTCGGAGAAGGTTTTCATTTGGGCGCGCACCGTCCCGTGCTCTGACCTGCCACCTTGACGTACACGGGCTGGCCGCCTTTTCCGTTGAGCTTCAGCACGACATCGCAGAGATAGAAGCTGAAGAAATCGCCGTACATCCCCTGACGGCCCAGCGCCCGGTACTTGTCAGGCAGCGTGTCGATGATCTTCTCGAAGTACTCGTGGTCCGCCACCACAATGCCTGCGGCACGGTCGGTTTCGCGGACCACTTTCTGGACCGGCTCGCGTGCCTGCGACAGCAGGTCGGCGATCGATCCTGCAGCCGCATTGGTGTAGGCCACCGCGTTCGAAATGTCGGCCTTGCGTTCCGACAATCGACCGATCAGCTGCGAAAGCGACGTCACCGCTTTGTCCAACTTGTCGCTCTCGCCGCCAAGCGAACCCAATACCACGTTGAGGTTGTCGACGACCTGACCGATGAGCTGATCACGGTCGGCCAATGTGTTGGTCACCGCCGCCGCCTGGTCCAGGAACGAGCCGATCGTTGGGCCCTGGCCCTGAAACGCCTGGATCAACTGGCCGCTCAGCTCGTTCACCTGGTCCGGGTTCAGCGCGCGAAACAGCGGACGGAAGCCGCCGATCACCGCGTCCAGGTCCAACGCCGGCTGGGTGCGCGACGCAGGAATCGTGTCGCCCGGGTTGAGTTTCTTGACGCTCCCGGTACCTTCCTCCAGCGCCAGATAGCGGTCGCCGAACAGGTTGTCGTACCGGATCACGGCCCGGCTGCCCTCGGTGAGAACAACAGAATTCTCAGCGGTGAACGCGACTCGAACAGTCGCATCGCGGTTGACCGAGATGCTCTGAACCTTGCCGACTTCCACGCCCGCTATCCGAACGAGGCTGTCCCTTCGCATGTTGGACACGTTGGTGAAGATCGCGAAATAGGTCTTGCCCTCGGTGAACCGAAACTCCGCAAAAATGGTCAGCAGCGCGAACGCGCCGAGCAGGCATATGGTCAGGAAGATGATCAGGCGCCAGGCGGCGCCTCTGAGGTTTCCCATCAGATTCTCTCCTGGTTCTGTCGATCGTCGGCTGTCACGGTGGCGTCTGGCCGTTCTGGTCCGGCTGTGCTGGCCCCGGGCCCGGTGGCGCGGGCGCCACCCCCGGCCACAGCGGCACTCCGCCCGGCCCGTACAGGGGCGCACCGTACGGCGGCGCCCCGGGGTACGGGATCGGTCCGATGGCCGGCCCAGGGATGCACTGACGGATGCTGGGCGGTTGGGGGACAGCCCGAGTGACCGGGAAGTAGTTGTTCCAACAGGGATGTCCGATGCCAGGGTTGGGCCGGATATCAACTCCGGTTCCCCAACCGGTGTTGGTGACGAGCTGGCGCACCGGGAAGTTCTTGGTGGCATCCGGCAACGAGCCGCACCCGGGCTTTCCGCCGGGTCCGCCCTTGGCCTCAACAATGGGCAGATTGTCGGGATATGCGTAGGGGTCGTTGCCCAACAACAGGCCGACGTCCAAGTGGATCGAGCGGCCGTCGGCGCCACCCCACACCGAGTAGCCCCCGTTGTCGAGGAACCACGTTGCGCCCTGCAGCCAGCAGGTGTACTCGGGGTTGTACTTGAGTAGCAGATTTGTTGTCGGCTCGAGCGTGTTGACCGCTGCGACAAGATTGTCTTTGCTCGTGGCAAGCAGGTTGGTCCCTGCCTTTGCGACGCCAGTTACATTGAGCAGCAACGCATCCAGAGCGTCTGCATGATTCACGACGGTCGTGCTGGTGGTGCTGGCGGCGTTCAGTATCGTCAAAATGTTCTCGGCGGCCGCGGCGTAGGTGTCGTTGAAGTTCTTGAACGACCGCCAATCCTCCCGGATGGTGTCGCTGCGCTCATTGAGTGCCGTCAACACCTGATTGAGGTCGGTAGTGGCCTGGCCAATCCGTTCGCCTTGCCCGCGCACTCCCTCGGCGACCGCGGTCAGCACCGCGTTCAACTTCGCCGGATCGATCATCTCGAGAAGGTCGACCACGTTTTCAAAGACCGTATTGACTTCTGTGGTCACGTTTTTCGAATGCAGCACCGCGCCGGCGGCCAGCCGGCCCGAACTCGGGTCCGGCGGGTAGGTCAGGTCAATGAACTTGGCGCCGAACGCCGTGGTGACCCGAATCTGGGCCTGCACGTTCGCCGGGATGTAGCGGATCTGGTCGGGGTCGATCTCCAGCGTCAACTTGGTCCCGTCCTTGGCGGTCGCGACCTGACTGACCCGCCCGACCTGGACGCCACGCATCTTGACCTTGGCGTTGGTCTCCAAGATCAGCCCTGAACGATCCGATGTCAGCGTCACCGGCACATACGACCTGAACGTGCCTGCGAATAACGCCGCGGTCACAAACAGGAACACGGCGACCGCAACCAACAGGATCACCGTCCACCATCCGGTGGGGATGCGCTGTTCTCCCGGCCTTGGTTCCATGTCGCTACCCGGCCAGGTTGAAGTTGCCGGATTGGCCGTAGACGGCGAGCGAGATCATCGCGATCTCGACCGCCGCGATGACCATCGAGGTTCGCACCGCCCGCCCCACGGCCTCGCCGACGCCGGCGGGCCCACCGCTGGCGGTGTACCCGTAGTAGGTGTGCACCAGCATGATGACGACCGTCATCGCCACGCACTGGAAGAAGGACCAGATCAGGTCGGTGGGGTTGAGGAAGGTGTTGAAGTAGTGGTCGTAGACGCCGGATCCCTGACCATAGATCGCGGTGGTGCCGGTGCGGGCTGCTAGGAAGGCCATCATGACCGCGACGCAGTAGAGCGGAATCACCACGATCACCCCGGCGAGTACCCGGGTGGACGCCAGGTAGGTGACGCTGCGGATACCGATCACCTCGAGGGCGTCGATCTCCTCATTGATCCGCATTGCCCCAATCTGCGCGGTGGCGCCGGCACCGATGGTGGCCGACAGGGCGACGGACGTGGTTCCGGGAACGATCAGTCGGACGTTGAAGAATGCCGACGCGAATCCGGTGAGCGCTTCCACACCGACGGACGCCAATTGGTTGTAGCCCTGCACGGCCACCAGCGCGCCGGTGGTGACCGTGAGGAAGCCGACGATCGCGACGGTTCCTCCGACCACGGCCAGTGCCCCGGATCCCAAGCCCATCTGAGCGATTAACCGAAGCAATTCGCCCCGGTAGTAGATGACGGCATCAGGTATAGAACCAAGTGTCTTGGCGTAGAACCGGGTCTGCGCTCCAATGCGCATCCATCCTGCGACCAGGTTGCGCCTGGCGCGGTGCAACCGCGCGTATGGCCTGCTGGGAACGGTGGCTGTCACGTCGTCACCTCACGACACCGTGAACTGGACACCGACAGCGGTGACGATGACGTTGATCGCGAACAGCACCATGAAGGTGAAGACCACCGTCTCGTTGACCGCGTTGCCGACACCGGCCGGACCACCGCCGACGGAAATGCCCTTGTAACAGGCGATCAGGCCAGCGCCGAGCCCGAACAGCATCGCCTTCACCAGCGAGACAACGACATCCGCGGTCCCGGTCAGCAACGTCAGGCCCGCGACAAACGCACCCGCCGAGACATGTTGGATGTACACGCAGAAAAAGAATGCGCCGGTAAGACCAACCATGATCACCGTCGCGGAGAGCGCCAAAGAAACGGTGGTAGCCGCTAGCACGCGCGGAACCACAAGGGCCTGAATGGGGTTGATCCCCATCACTCGAAGCGCGTCGAGCTCGTCACGAATGGTCCGCGCGCCCAGATCGGCGCACATCGCTGTGGCACCCGCGCCGGACACCACGAGAACCGTGACGATCGGCCCGATCTGGTTCACGGTGCCGATCGCGGCGCCCGTCCCGGAGAAGTCCGCCGCCCCGAACTCGGTCAGCAGGATGTTGAAGGTGAACACCAGCAGCACCGAGTAGGGCATTGTCAGCATCAATGCAGGCAGGACTGAAACGCGTGCGACGAACCAGGTTTGAAGCACGTATTCGTGCCATGCGAACGGCGGGCGGAATAGCTGGACGAGGGTGTCCAGCGACATCGCAAAGAAGCCGCCGAGTGCACGCACCGGCTTGGTGACGGCGTACGTCGACACCATTAGCCGTGCTCCCGCGACGCGGCCATCAGGTCTCCCTGAGTCGCCCGCAGCTGCAAGAAGTCGCGATCAGCCGTCGGCATGGCGGAACCGTATCCAGGCAGTTAGCACGGTGACTGCTCCACCACGAGGGATTATGTGTCCCTCGTCGGGGTCACCACCCGCGCGTTTGCTGTTGCGTCAAAAACGAGCGCCCTGGTCGCACACGCCGGATGGTCGTCGGCCCCGCAGAGACGGGATCTGGGAAACTTGTCCTGCGGCGCCACTACGGCGCCGGCGACCCGAAGGAGACTTTGCGTGGTAAGTCGCGAGCCCGCCCCGCGGGCGTCTCGCGCTGAACGCGTCGCCGCCGATCTCGAACACGAGATCCTCAGCGCCCGACTTCCTGTCGGTGCCCATCTCGGCCGCCGCTCAGAGATCATGGACCGGTTCGGCATCAGCCCGACCGTAATGAGCGAGACGCTGCGCATCCTGCGCGATCGTGACCTGGTGACGGTCCGCCCCGGACCGGGCGGCGGGATCACGGTGGCCAGCGCGCGCCCTCAGGTCCGGGTAGGCGCGCTGGATCTGTGGTTTCAGCCGTCGACCCCGCATCCCCTCGACCTGTTCGAAGCCCGGCTGTACCTCGAGTTCGGGCTCACCAAGGCGGCATTCGAACGGGCGGACAGCGACGACATCGCCGCGATGCGCTCCGCGAGTGTCGCGATGCGTGCAGCCACCGGTGCGGCGCAGTACTTCGACGCCGTGCTGGCGTTTCATGGTGTCGTCGCCGCCGCTGCGCACATACCCGTGCTGGAGGGAATGCACCAGCTCGTCGTGACAAGCATCAAGGCGGTGCTGACGAGGGTGGTGTTTGTGCGTCACCACAAAGTGCTGCTGGCGAGCAGTCTTGATGTCCACGACGACATCGTCGCGGCCATCGCCCTGCATGATCAGGCGTCGTTCGTCGATGCCATCAACCGGCACGACCAAGACCTGATCCGCGTGGACGACCCGGACCGCACGCCGCATACGCCGCAGCGTCCCTGACCAAACGTTCCCGTCGAAAGAGGGTCGCACGCGCGCCGGAAATTATGCATACATGTCTTGAATTGTGCATACACAATAGCTATCTTCGGACGGGACTCACCCGTCCGACTTGAAGTGCGGAGCATGACCATCGACGCTCACCCACCCGCCCGCTCCGGGCTCGTCGATGTTCACACCCATGCCATCGACGTCGATCTGCCGGATTTCCGGCATGCCTATCCCCACGACCGCTGGCCCACCGTCGAGCGCACCGGCGACGACGACGCGTGGCTGATGTTCGGCGCGACTCCCTACCGCAGAATCGATCATCGTTGTTGGTCACCGGATGCCCGTCTCGCCGACATGGATCGCGACGGTGTTGCAGTGCAAGTGCTTTCGCCGATTCCCGTGACATTCTGCTATCACGCCCCGGCGACAGGCGCGGCCGAACTCGCGTCGGCGCAGAACGAGTTCTTCGCGCAGATCGTGCACGAATACCCCGCTCGCTTCGCCGCGCTCGGCGCAGTCGCGCTACAGGACCCCGACCGGGCCGTCGACGAGATGCGCCGATGCATGCGCCTGCCCGGGTTCCTCGGCGTGGAGATCGGCACGCAGGTCGGCGACACCGAACTGACCGACCCCAGCCTCGACAGGTTCTTCGCGGTCGCGCACGAACTCGGTGCACTGGTCCTGATCCATCCGAGTGATCAGGATCTTCCTGACCGTGTGACCGGCCTGGGACTGGGCTTCGGCGCGGGGATGCCGACCGAGACGGCGCTCACCGCCTCCGCGCTGATCGTCAGCGGGGCACTCACGCGTCGGCCCGGCGTGCGAATCTGCCTGGCCCACGGTGGAGGAGCGTTGCCCGCACTGATCGGCCGCCTCGACAAAGGCGCCGTGATCGGCGGCCTTCCACCGCACTCCCCCGACCTGCCGAGTCGCCTCGCCCGTCGAATGTGGTGCGACTCATTGACATACGACCACGAGGCGTTACACGCCGCAGTACAGGTCTTCGGCAGCGATCACGTCGTCTTCGGATCCGACTACCCCTTCCCCGCGATGCCGCAACCGATCGACGACATCGTGGGCGACCTGCCCGCCCACCTGCGGCGCAAGATCGGCCGCAGCAACCTGGAGGAACTATGGCGCACTTCCTGGGCCTTGGCCTGACCCACTACCCGCTGCTGGCGGGCACCGACGACCACATGGCGGACCTGTTGCTCTGGACGCTGGCTGATCCCGACATCCCCGCCGATGCCAAGGATCCCGCCAACTGGCCGGCGCCGATGCGCGCGGAATGGGGCAACGACGGCGGCGTCGCGTCCGCGGCGCGTCACCGGAAGCTCCTCGTGGAGAACCTGTCCCGCTGCCGTGATGCCCTCGACGAGTTCGCGCCTGACGTCGTGGTGGTGTGGGGCGACGACCAGTACGAGAACTTCCGCGAAGAGGTCGTCCCGCCGTTCTGTGTGCTCGCTTACGACGACGTGGACGTCAACCCTTTCGAACTCATGACCCGCCGTGGCAGCCCGAACGCCTGGGGCCTGCCCGACGACACCACCATCACCCTGCACGGCGATGCCGAGCGGGCCCGCGGGCTCACGGATGGCCTGATCTCGCGGGGATTCGACGTCGCATACTCCTACCAAAAGCGAAGCGACGCACCGTTTCCGCACGCCATCGTCAACACGCAGCTGTTTCTCGACTACCACTATGCCGGGTCGCGTTTTAACTACCGACTCATCCCCATCACGGTCAACTGCTATGGGCAGCACGCGATCGCACGTCGTGGCGGCCTCGCGCGGTTCGCCGACATCACCCATGAGCGACTCGACCCCTCCGGTCCCACACCCGCGCGCTGCTTCGCATTGGGCGCAGCGGTCGCGCAGGCGTTTCGTGACACCGACCTGCGTGTGGCGCTGGTGGCATCGTCGAGCTGGTCGCACGCGTTCCTGACCGACAAGACCTGGCATATCACCCCCGACACCGCCGCCGACCGCAGGCTGTATCGGTTGTTCGTCGATCGGGACTACGCCACATGGCAGGCCACGCCCGGCCGCGACATCGTCGCTTCAGGTCAGCACGAAATGCTCAACTGGTTCTGCCTGACCGGCGCGATGGACGCACTCGGGCTTGACCTGGACTGGTCAGAGCTCGTCACCACCGATGTCTTCAACTCCAACAAGTGTTTTGCCGTGTTTAGGGACCGCGGACGCGAGGAGCGGAAAAGGAAAGGAAGTCAGCGATGACGACATCGACATTGGCCGCACGAACCATCGATGCCGGAGGCATTGAAACCAGTTATCTCGAGGCCGGCTCCGGCGAACCGGTTGTCATGCTGCACGGCTCGGGTCCCGGCGTCTCGGGGCTGGCCAACTGGCAGCACAACGTGCCGGCGTTGTCGCGACGGTTCCACGTGCTCGCCCCGGACATCGTTGGGTTCGGTGCCACCGCACGGCCCGACGACATCGTCTATTCGCTGCGCACCTGGACCGACCATGTCTGGGCGTTCCTCGACGCACACGACATCGACAGGACCGCGATCGTCGGCAATTCGCTCGGCGGTCGCATCGCCCTGCAGATGGCCACCGACCGGCCGGATCGGATCACCAAGATGGTCCTGATGGGCGCGCCCGGTGTCGGCATGACGCTCACCGACGGCCTTGTCGCGCTGCGCGGCTACCAACCGTCGCACGATGCGATGCGCGATCTGCTGCGCAACTACTTCGCCGTCGACCCCGCCATGATCACCGACGAACTTGTCGAAATCCGTTATGCGGCCAGCATCGCCAACGGCGCTTACGAGGCGTACCGAGCGATGTTCTTCGACCCGCGACACAAGGGATCCGAGCTCGGCATCACCGAAGGCGAGGTGCGCTCCATCACGACACCAACGCTGCTCGTGCACGGCAGGGAGGACAAGATCGTTCCCGTGCAGGTGTCGATGACGATGCTGGGGCTGCTGCCCAACGCCGATCTCCACGTGTTCAGCGCATGCGGGCACTGGACCCAGATCGAACGCGCCGACGAATTCTCCGCCCTGGTGGCCGACTACCTGAGTCGACCGTGAGCACGGTCATGCCGCTGGTCATCGACGACCCTGTCGCCCAACGGTTTCGGGTACACCGCTCGGCGATGACTTCACCGGATATCCACCGAGCCGAGATCGACCACATATTCGCCAAGTCATGGCTGTATGTCGGCCACGAATCGGAGATTCCCGAACCTGGCGACTTCGTCCGTAGGCCCGTCGGCGGACGGCCGGTCTTCATGGTCCGCGGCGTGAAAACCGGTCAGGTCAACGTCTTCCACAACACGTGCACGCACCGGGGCGCGCTGGTGTGCCGGCAAGACGCCGGCAACTCCAAGGTGTTCCAGTGCTTCTACCACGCGTGGACGTTCGACTCCGAAGGCCAGCTCAAGGGTGTGCCGGACCGCGAAGCATATGGGGGCGGGCTGAACTTCGAGGAATTGGGCCTGCGCCGGGTAGCGCGGGTGGAGTCGTACCGAGGCTTTGTGTTCGCAAGCTACGACCGCGACATCGTCGACCTCCCCACCTATCTCGCCGGCGCCAAGGACTACATCGATCTCGTCGTCGACGGTTGTGGCGGATCGGTGGAGATAGTTCGCGGCACGAACCAATACAGCTTCGGTGCGAACTGGAAGCTGTTGGTGGAGAACAGCGTCGACGGCTACCACGCGGAATCAACCCATGACACCTACTTCAAGTACCTGGTATCGATCGGCACCGACCTGCGTGGCGGCGTCAGCGGCCGAGCCCTCGACCTCGGCAATGGTCACGCGGTGATCGAGTACAGCTCTCCGTGGGGGCGTCCCGTCGCGAAGTGGGAACCGTTGTTCGGCGAAGAGGCCCGCGTCGAAATCGACCGGATGCGCGCCGATCTGGTCGCCCGGCACGGCGAGCACCGGGCGCACACCATGGCCGAAGTGAACCGCAATCTGCTGATCTATCCGAACCTGATCATCAACGACATCATGGCCGTGACGGTACGCACCTTCTATCCGCCCGCGCCGGACGCCGTCGATGTCACTGCGTGGGCACTGGCACCCGTCGACGAATTGCCGACCCTGCGTCAGCGGCGGCTCGACAGCTTTCTCACCTTTTTGGGGCCTGGCGGTTTCGCCACCCCCGACGATGTCGAGGCACTGGAGTCCTGCCAGCAAGGGTTCGCGGGCGGCGGTGTCGAATGGAACGACATCTCCCGCGGCATGGGCCGCCCGTCGATGGCCAACGACGAGGAGCAGATGCGTGCATTCTGGCGTCGCTGGCAGCACCAGATGGGCGCAGTCGCGGACCTGGCAGGTGCCCGGTGACGGCCGCCGCGGTCACGGTCTGCCGGCAAGAGGTCGAGGACTTCCTCTACGCCGAGGCTGCGCTGCTGGATTCGTGGCGACTCGACGACTGGTTGTTGATGTTCGACGAGGACGCCAAGTACGAAATGCCGTGCAATGACGCACCCGACGGGGACCCGGCCACGGATCTGATGCTCATCGACGACGACTACACACGGCTCGCGGCCAGGGTCGCCCGGCTCAACAGTCGACGCGCCCACCGCGAGTACCCGCATTCCCGCACCAATCACCAGGTGTTCAACGTAAGGGTGGATTCGTTGGGCGACGACGTCTCGGTCACCGCGTCGTTCACGGTGTGGCGTTTCCGCGCGGGACGCTCCAGCTGCTACGTCGGCCGGTACCGCTACCGACTGCGGAAGCGCGACGGTGGCCTTCTGATCGTCTGTAAGAGGGCGGAATTGGACATGACAGACCTGCGTGACGTCGGCGACGTGGCGGTCATTCTGTGAGCGGCGCACTGAGCGGGCGAACCGCCGTGGTCACCGGAGCGGCCTCCGGCATCGGCCTGGGCGTAACGACGCGGCTGATCGCCGACGGCGCCGCGGTTTTCGCGGCCACCCGAAGCAAGGAAGACCTCGACCACGTCTACGAACGTGCCGCGATCGCCGACGAGGCCGCCATCGAGACGCTCGGCCATGTCGATGTTCTGGTCAACAACGCCGGCGGCGGCGTGATCCGGCCGACGCTCGAACACAGCGAGGAGTCGCTGCGCGCCACCGTCGACAACAACCTGTGGACGACGATCTACTGCGTGCGGGCGGCGTTACCACACATGGTGTCTCGCGGACACGGCCGCATCGTCAACATCGGCGCCGACTCCGTGCGAACTGGGCTGACGGATCACGCGATGTACAACGCCGCCAAGGGAGGCGTGCACGCGATGGTCACCGGCCTGGCTCGCGAGTTCGCCACCTGCGGTGTCACGGCGAACACCGTGGCGCCGTGCTACGTGCGCACGCCGGGGCTGGCGCGGCTCCTCGAATCCGGCGAGGCACCGGCACGCCTCGTCCATGTCGTCGAGCAGGCCACGGCCATCGTGCCGATCGGACGCCCAGGCGATCCGGCCGAGGTCGCGGCGGTCGTCAGCTTCCTCGCAGGTGAGGACAGCCGGTTCGTCACCGGTCAGACGATCTACGTCAACGGCGGCAGCAGCATGAGCTGAAGTCGGCGGCGGATCTTGACCGTCATCGCCTATTCCACTATGGTCTGACCATTACATCTTTAGTGAGGAGGCCGTAGCGATGGCTCCCGACACATTCTCATACCGTTCCGCAGACGGCCGGCAGCTGACCGGCTATCGCTGGGTCCGCGACAGCGACCCGGTCGCGGGTGTCGTCGTGCTAGTGCACGGCATGGGCGAGCACCTGCGCCGATACAACCATGTCGCCGACGCCTTGACGTCTGCGGGTTTTGCGGTCTACGGACATGACCACCGCGGACATAGCGCATCCATATCCAACACCGACGAACCCGGCGACCTCGGTCCCGACGGGTGGGCGGCGCTGGTTGATGACCTCAGCGTGCCGGTCGCCCACGCGAAATCGGAGCATCCCGGCCTGCCAGTTGTGATTGTTGCCCACAGCATGGGTTCGTTTGCGACCCAACAGTTTCTGCTCGATCACGGCACGGACGTCGACGCCGTCGCCCTCACCGGGACCGCGGCGCTCGACCTTCTCGAACCGGCCCTGGACCTCACCACAGAGCTAGACCTGTCCGCGTTCAACGCCGCCTTTGAGCCTGCGCGTACCGAGTTCGATTGGCTGTCCCGCGACGAGTCAGTCGTCGACGCCTACCTCGCCGACCCGTTGTGCGGATTCGGCCTCGATGCCGCTTCGGCCAAGGACATGTTCGTCGGCGCTCGCCGACTCGCCGACCCCACCGAGGTGGTGCGAATGCCCCACTACCTTCCGCTCTACATCGCCGTCGGATCGAAGGACCCTGTCAACGCAGACCTGGCAGTGCTGTGGCCGCTCGTCGACCGTTACCGCGCGGCTGGCCTTACCGACGTCACCGTTCGTGTGTACGACGACGCTCGGCACGAGATCCTCAACGAGATCAACCGCGCGCAGGTGATCGACGACCTTCTGCAGTGGTTGCAGCGGGTCTCAAGCCTTCCTGCCGTGCACGAATCATGAAGGAGCACCCCATGAGTGACGAAGCCAAGGCCGACGCGCCGGCGCCGAAGGAACTCGACGCATCGTCCGCGCTCATCGTGGGCGGCACCGCGGGCATTGGGCTGGCCTCAGCCCGCGCACTCGCATCGGCCGGCGTACCGCGGATCGCAATCGTCGGCCGCAACATCGAACGCGGCGAACTCGCGGCGAAAGCGATCGCCGAACTGGGCGCGGACGTGCACTTCATCGCGGGTGACGCCGTCGATCCCACGATCGCGGCCGACGTCGCGGCGCAGGCCGATCAACTCCTGTCGGGTATCGACATCCTGATGTGCACGACGGCCGCCGCTATCCGGCCCGAGTTGTTCGTCGACATCCCAACAGCTGACATCGCGCGCGGGCTGACCGAGCTGGCGCTGCCGTCGATGCATATGGCCAGCGCGGTGCTGCCCGGTATGCGGGATCGCCGGTGCGGCACCATCATCAACGTCGCGTCCGACGCCGCAAAGACCGCCACGCCGGGCGAATCGGTCATCGGTGCCGCGAAGGCGGCGATCGTGATGTTCACGCGAACGATCGCCATCGAGGAGAAGCGCTACGGCATCCGCGCCAACGCGTTGACGCCTTCACTGGTCCACGGCACTGCATCGACCGCGCGCATCACGTCGGATGGGTTCAGTGCCAAACTGTTCGCCAGAGCAGCCCAGCAGGCCGCACTCGGCGTGCCAACAGCCGACGACATCGCCGCGTTGACCGTGTTCCTGTGCAGCCCGGCGG
>Ga0075364_10000988_pt1 | contig 15054 bp, 18 predicted proteins | sample EndMetdeltDD1764_FD_71517 | JGI IMG/M metagenome (GOLD analysis project Ga0075364, IMG submission 71517) | Populus endosphere microbial communities from Tennessee, USA - Endosphere MetaG P. deltoides DD176-4 | ecosystem: Host-associated > Plants > Roots > Endosphere | place: USA: Tennessee...
GCCTCGTAGAACGCCAGCGCCAAATCCGGCTTGTCCGTGACTAATTCGCTCCAGATCACCGCGCCCGTGTCGCCGACCAGCGTTGCGCCGATGTGCTGGTTGGCCTGCCACAGTCCCACCACGGCGCCGGTCGGATCGGCGATGAAGCTCATGCGTCCGGCATCGCCGATGTCGAACGCCGGCATCAGCACTTCCCCTCCGGCGAGGGTGACCTCGTCAAGCGTCGTGTCAACGTCGTCCACCGCGATGTAGGTGTTCCACGCCGGTGGCCGGCCCTCCGGCGCACCCGGCGGCATCGGCGCGATGGCAGCCACGGTTTCCCCGTTCACCGTGGCCATCGAGTACACGGCGCCGCCCCCGGGCATCTCGTTATCGTCGTAACTCCAGCCCAGCAGCGACGAGTAGAACTGCTTGGCCGCCGCCTGATCCGTGGTCTGCAGGTCGGCCCAGTTTGGCGAGCCCTGCGCGTATTCGGTTCTCTTGGGCATGATTGACCTTTCGTTAGCGAAGGAGTCGACTGCCGTCGGTTCGGCGAAGCGCGCGCAGTTGCGCGCTTCCGGAGTGATGACCTTGCCGGCCACACCCCGAACGTACTCCGACACCAGCTCGGGCACAACCACGTGCCGACCATGGCAAATCGCGAAATCACAAGCGTGAACTAGGAATTCGAGGAACAGGACCTAGTTCGACCGTGCGACCAATGCACCTACTCTTGCCATAGGGCACAATTGCAGTATGCAAGTAGCAATCAGCGGTGCCGGTGTGGCGGGAGCGGCGCTCGCCCACTGGCTGCACCGCACCGGCCACACGCCGACGATGATCGAGCAGGCACCTAAATTCCGCACCGGCGGGTACATGATCGACTTCTGGGGCGTCGGCTACCAAGTGGCCAAGCGCATGGGGATCGAGGAGTCGATCCGCGCCGCCGGTTACCAGATCGAATCCCTGCGCTCGGTCGGCCCCGACGGCGGGGTCAAGGCCGACATGGACGTCGAAGTCTTTCGCCGCATGATCGGCGCCGACTTCACGAGCCTGCCCCGCGGTGACCTGGCCGCCGCGATCTACGCGACCATCGAAGACGACGTCGAAACGATCTTTGGCGACAGCATCTCCGCCATCGACCAGCACGCTGACGGTGTACGCGTATCTTTCGAGAAGAGCGGATCGCGTGATTTCGACCTGCTAGTAGGCACCGACGGATTGCATTCCAACGTGCGCCGGCTGTGCTTCGGGCCGGAACGGGACTTCGAGCACTACCTCGGCTGCAAGGTCGCGGCCTGCGTGGTCGACGGCTACCGGCCGCGCGACGAGCTGACCTATGTCACCTACAACCGTCCCGGCCGGCAGGTCGGGCGTTTCGCGCTGCGCGACGACCACACCATGTTCCTGTTCATCTTCCGCGACGAGCATGAAGGCACGGGCGGCTCGCCAAAAGACCGGCTGCGCAATCAATTCGGCGAGGCCGGCTGGGAATGCCGTGACATCCTGGCCGCCCTCGACGACGTCGGCGACCTGTACTTCGACGTCGTCAGCCAGATCCGCATGGACCGCTGGTCGCGCGACCGGGTTGCGCTGATCGGCGACGCGGCCGCGTGCATCTCGCTGCTCGGCGGCGAGGGAACCGGACTGGCGATGACCGAGGCCTACGTGCTGGCCGGGGAGCTCGGTCGCGCCGAGGGAGACCATCGTCGCGCCTTCGATGCCTACGAACGCCGCCTACGCCCCTTCATCGAGACCAAGCAAGCCAGTGCGGCGAGGCTCATCCCGTTTTTCGCCACGCGGACCCGACTCGGCCTGTGGGTCCGCAACCTGGCGATGCGCACGATGAACTTGGGTCCGCTCGCAACGCTTTTGGCCGGCAGCGTGCGTGACGATTTCGAGCTGCCCGACTATGCATTGCAGTGAGGCTTGGCCGCAGCAGCCCGTCGCGAGCGTACGTGTTGGTACAAGGACCCGCCGCACACCGTGACAGTTTGCGCACCCTCGCCGCGCTGAATGACTGAACACATTACTGGTGCTGTATGGCCACTTAGGTTGGGCGCCTGGTTTCGTTGACAGTTACAGTGCCGCGGCCATACATTGGCTTACAGTTGTCCGCGAGTCTCGGCTCAGCGGAATCACTACACCGATTCTGGTCAGGCTGCAGTTCGGCCCGCGAGGAGACCATCATGATCGTTGGTACCGCTCCCGCAAGCGTTTTCGACGCCGAGCTACCCACGCTGACCTACGAGGCCACCGAGGCCTTCGCCGAGGTCTACCCCCGCATCCGGGAGGCGCAGCGACTGGCCCCCATCGCGCTGGGACCCTTCGGACCCGAAGTGCTGTCCTACCACCTGGCCCGTTCCGTGCTGCGGGATAACCGATTCCAGATCCCACCCGGCCTGAATCTCCTTGTGCAGGGCATAAGTTCGGGACCGCTGTGGGACAAGGTGGTCAACAGCCTGCTCGGCCTAGAAGGCGACGCGCACCATCGGCTGCGCAGTCTGACATCCAAGGCATTCACCCCCCGCGCGACCCTGCGCCTGCACGACACCATGGTCGAGGTGATGAACGAGCTGGTCGACCAAGTCGCCGAGGCGGGCCGTTGTGACGTCGTAACCGAACTCGCGCGGCCCTATCCCGTTCCGATCATCTGCGCGTTGCTCGGCGCGCCCCGAGAGGATTGGCGACAGTTCTCGTCGTGGGCCGACGAAATCTTCAAGGCGTTCAGCTTTACCGCTGGCGTCCGCGAAATCGAGCCTGACGTTATGCGCGCCTGGGGAGAGCTGGACGACTACGTCGACGACATGGTCGCACGGCGCCGGCACAGCCTGACCGACGATCTGCTGTCCGACCTGATTCGCGCGGAGGACGATGGCGATCGCCTCAACGCCGCCGAATTGCGCATGCTGGCCGGCGGCCTGCTGCTGGCGGGGACCGACACCACCCGCAACCAGGTGGCCGCGTCGGTGCAGGTGCTGTGCGAGCACCCCGAACAGTGGGAGCTGCTCAAGCAGCAACCCGACTTGGCGATGCGTGCGGGCGAGGAGACCATGCGCCACTCGCCGATCGCGGGCGGCACCCTTCGCCTTGTGGTGGAGGATGTCGAGCTCGACGGCTACACCTTCCCCGCCGGCACCACGGTCCTGGTGAATACCGCTGCGGCCAACCGTGATCCGGCCGTTTACGACAACCCGGATCGCGTTGATATCGCTCGCGAGGGCGCGCCGCCGGTATTGACCTTTGGCGGCGGCATCCACTACTGCCTGGGCGCCAACCTGGCCAGGCGTGAGATTGCCGAGGCACTCAACGTTTTGGCCCATCGGTTGCGCAACCCGCGGACCGCCGGACCGGTGCCCTGGAAGCCAATGGTGAGCCTGAGTGGGCCGATCAGCCTGCCCATCGAGTTCGACGCCGCGTAGGCCGTCAGGGGATCTGCGGGTGATCGGACGCCCAGGGATGGGCCGATTCCAGTTGGGCGGCAACGCGAATGAGAATGTCTTCGCGGCCATAGGCGCCGGCGAGCTGGACGCCGATGGGTAATCCGTCCGCGTTGCGGTGCAGCGGGAGGCTGATCGCCGGCTGCCCGCTCATGTTGAATGGTGGTGTGAATGCCGCGAACACCCCGGCGCGGCGCATCGGCGCCGTCGGATGCTCGGGGTTGTTCTCGAATTCCGTTAGCGGGGGCGGCGGTTCGGCCACCGTCGGCGACAGGAGCAGGTCCCAGCCGTCGGCCCACCACTGCTGCAGTGCACGCCGGAACGCGTATACCGCGTCCTGCGCCGCGGCGTAGTCGATCGCGCGCACCCGCTGCGCCCGCTCGATGAGCGCCCAGTTCACTGGCTCGATGTCGGCGGCGGTCACCGCCCGCCCGAGAGTCTGGCTGAACCCGTGCGCGGCCATCGCCAACCCAACTGCCCACAACGCCATGAACTGCTCGCGCAGCACGGTATCGGCTAGGCACGCCGGCCACGCCGGCTCGACGATATGCCCGAGCCCCTCCAGCATCGATGCCGCGTCGCGCGTCGCCGAGATGCAGTCCTCGTGCAGGAATTCGCCGCGCGGGTGCACATCGAGCAGCCCGATGCGCAACCGACCGGGGTCGGCTCCGAGCTCCTCGACGTATGGCCGGCGCGGCGCCGGCGCGATCACGGAGTCACCGATGCCGGGACCGTGCACCGCATCGAGCAGGCCCGCGGTGTCGCGCACCGTGCGGCTCACGCACAGCTCGACCCCCAGCCCCACCTCGGCGCGCACCGGCCCGACGGTGATCCGGCCCTGGCTGGGCTTGAGCCCCACCAGCCCGCAGCACGACGCGGGAATGCGGATGCTCCCGCCGCCGTCGGAAGCGTTGGCGAATGGGACCATTCCGGCGGCGACCGCGGCGGCGGCACCGCCACTCGATCCGCCCGACGTGCGTTCCAGCGCCCACGGGTTGCGGGTCGGCCCCCAGGCCAGCGGCTGCGTGGTAGGCAGGCTGCCCATCTCGGGGCTATTCGTCCGCCCGGCGATCACCAACCCGGTCGCCTTGAACCGGGCCACCAGCGTGGTGTCGGCGTCGTCGATCTTGGCCGCCTCTTTCAGCGCGACATTGCCGTTGGACAGCGTCTGACCCGCGAAGCTGGTGTAGAGGTCCTTGAGCAGGAACGGGACTCCCCGGAACGGCCCGTCGGGCAACTTCGGGTCCGCGGCGACGGAGCGGGCGTGCTCGAACCACTCCATGACGACGGCGTTTAGCGCCGGGTTGAACCGCTCGATCCGCTCGATCGCCGCCTCCAACAGCTCGCTCGGCGTGACCTCGCCCTTGGCCACCAGCATCGCCTGGTCCGTCGCGTCCATCCAGCGTGTCTCGTCAGCAAGGCCGGCCATGGCATTTGGTCTACCACGAGCCTCGGATTCCGGCCTATGCACTACCGGCATCCCGGTAGGCCCGGTCCAGCATGTCGCCAAGTTGTCCCAGTGGGCCCGGCTCGGCTCCGTTCACGCTGGCGGTCATCCGCTGGCAGTCGACGACGACGCCGCAGCTGTAGTCATGTGGGAGGGGAAAGTGGCGCAGCTGCAGGACAACGACGGACTCGCCTGACCACTCCGCGGAATCCAGGTGCCAATAGCGATCCGTCAGGCCCAGGAGTGCTCTGCCGGCGGTGCCGAACAGTTCGGGCGTCTCCACCCACTGGAAGGCGCGAGCCTCAAACGGATCGACGCAGACTCGGTAACGACCGTCCGCAGAAGTGGACCGTACGTCGAAACCGCCTATCTTGCAGCCCCTCTCGTTCGGAGCGTCAGTCGTGGCGTGTGGGCCCGTGGCAAGCTGCACACGTGAGGTCCGTCGCGACGACCCAGACCGAGGCGCGCGTGATGCCGCAAACGACACCCCGGAACAGGGCGAAGGTGCCCGCCCTATGTCCACATGGGCACCAGCGCCACAAAGAATTCGGCACGTGACGCCGAATCGAATCAGTTACTCAGGTACAAGTACCACAGACCGTCGGAGTGCTGGACACACGAGAAGTGGGTCCAGTTCCCACCATTGACGACCTCGACGTGCGGGCCGTCGACCAGGCAGGCCGCCTCCGTCGAATAGTTGCCCTCGACCTGAATTTCGTCGGCGCTGCTGACACCCACACCGGTGGTCATCAGCCCACCTAGCGCCAGGACGCCGGCGGCGATGATCTTCTTCATGCGGTATCTCCTTTTTCAAAGCGGCGGGCCTCGCCGACCTACCAGCAAGTTGTTTGCCGATCGAATATAACCGAATCACCCACTGTACGGCGTCGCAACCGAGGAAGCTAGCTAACTGCCTGCGTCCTTCGATAGCGCCCCGCGGCCGACAATCGTGGGTAGATCGAGAAAAGTTCGAATGCCGGGGGCGGCGCGCAGACGGGGACGACGGCGTGCACGGCGTGCATTGCGGTGCCCAGGCAGCCTTGGTCGGTGTCATCCTCATCGTGGATGGCGATCCGCGATTCGAACGTGCCGGTGGCACACTGAACGACTCGCAATTTGTCCGTCATGGGTGCTGGCCCGCATGCTGGCGGGCGAGCCGTTCGTCGTGGATGCGGACGAGTTCACGGAAGCCCAGCCGGTGATACTTGGGCACCGGCTGGATTCCCCATTGATCCTGGGCGGTGGCCTTCCCGGCGGCGCCCTCCGGCGGTCCGAGGATGGGGTACGGGTATTGACATTCCATGGTGTCGTTGGAGTACCGGACCTTCAGGAGCTCGCTACAGATCTCGGTGAGGCTCAGCGTCGGATATCCGTAGTAGACCGCCATGAAGGGCAGGGTAAACGCGCCTTCGATGACGAGCGCGACCAGGCATACCAATACCGCCCGCTTGATCCATTTGTGCATCCGCGCGTAGTAGGCGGTTGTGCCCGGCGGGAGGTCGTCGGCCTTCCCCTGTTCCGGTGCGGGCGATGAAGTGGTCATGGTTGTGCTCCTTGGAAGTTGTTCAGTCGGAGAAGATTTCGCGGTTGACCGTGTGCAGGTACGGGATCGCGAGGAAGGGGGTGATGTAGAAGATGTCGTAGAGCCACCAGCCGACGACGGGAAACACGACGCCGGCGAAGCGCACGTCGGCGTACATGGTCATGTTGAACACGTAGCCGATCCAGATCACGGCGCCCATCCAGCAGGTGATGATCATCCACTGGTGTCCCCACCGCTTCATCTGCAGGAACCCGATCGCCGCGGCGCAGCGCATAGAGAACACGGTCAGGATCAGCCCTGCCACCCAAGCCTTTTCGCCCGGACCCGCCGCGCCACCGACCCACAGCTCGTTGTAGTGCCAGAAGTAACCGGCGTCGAACATGTTGCCCCAGCCCACCATCAGCACCCGGTTGATCAGTGTGTGGTTGGCGACGAGATCCAGTGACCAGCCGAGGCTGTTGAGGGCGCCGTCGATCAGCACCAGGTACCCGATCAGGGTGACGATCATCGGGCGCACCGACAGGCCCGCGCGAAGTGCTTGTCGCTGCAGCCAAACCCCGCGCATGAAGATCGGAAATCCGATCAGTCCGGGCACCCACATGCCCATCAGCGCGGCGCCGACGATCATCCACTTGTCGGCGCGGCGCTGGGCGGCGCGGGATTCGTCGTGGTGCTCCTCGAGGGGGCGGGTTTCCGAACGGCGGTTGAGCAGAGGCAGATTCACAATTCCCACCATCCCCGCGCGAACGACATGTACAGCTGGATTCCGAACATCACCAGCAGGTAGCCGTAGATGAAGATCTGAAAGACGATCAGCGCCCTCTTGCGTTTACGTTCTTGTTGGTCCATGCCCCACTTCCTTTCCTAATAGGCTGGCGGCCGCGACTTCTCGCAGCCCGTCGTGGATTGCCCCGTCCGTCGTGAGGGGTGCGAGGATGCAGGCCTCGGCCGCCTCCATCTCGGTCGCGCCCGCGGCGATCAGCTGCGCCGCGGTGACCAGCGCTCGAGTGGATGGCGGCTCGAAGTGGAAGACTTCGTCGGCGGTGCGAATGGCGATGGCGCACTGCACAAGTCGGTGGGCCGTTGCCAGTTCGATGCCCGATTCGCTGACGATCACCTCCGCCTCCCGCTCCGCCGGCAGATACATCATCGGCAGCGTCGCGAACCGCTGCCGGAACGAGGGCTTCAGCTCCTTCAGCGAGCTGCGGTAGGCGGGATTGTAGGAGCAAACGAGCATGAACGAATCTGGTGCCTTGACAACTTCGCCCGCGCGATCGAGGTACAACGTGCGGCGGTGATCGGTCAGCGAATGCAGGACCGCCAACGAGTCGTGGCGCGCCTCCACGACCTCGTCCAGGTAGCAGATGGCGCCCGCCTTGACCGCCTTGGTCAGCGGCCCGTCCGTCCACACCACATCGCCGCCGGCCACCATGAACCGGCCGACCAGGTCGGAGCTGGTGAGGTCGTCATGGCAGCTGATCGTGACCACGGGGCGTTCCAGCAGCAGGCCCATGTGCTCGACGAGCCGTGTCTTGCCGCATCCCGTTGGCCCGGTGAGCATTACGGGTATGCGCCGACGGTAGGCCCGCTCGAACAACTGCACCTCGTTGCCGTTGGCGAAATAGAGATCAGTCATGCGGCCACCAGCTCGCGGTGAACGTGGGCCAGCACGCGCGGCAGCTCCTCGACGCGCCGGATCCGTTGGGAGCGCCGGGGTCCGAACACCTCCGGAAGCGGATCGACCCGGGTCGGCCCGACGCCGACGTAGTACACCGAGACACCGGCGTCGTTGGCCTCGTCGACCGCATGCGCGACGTCGGCCCACGCGTAGCGGCCCTCGTAGCCCTCGTCGGAGATCAGCCCATCGCCGATTACGATGAGCAGGCGGCGTTCCGACGGCTGCGCCAGCAACCGGCTCGTCAGGTGCCGCAGGGGCGCACCCAGCCGGGTGTAGCCGCCGGTGATCAGGCCCAGACCGCTCGGAGCCACGAAGCGCCCGTCGCCGAAGTCCTTCAGGCAGTGCACCTCGACGTGATGGCGGGTATTGCCGGTGAATGCGAAGATGCCGTGTCGCTCACGGGCATTCGTCATCGCGACCGACAGCGCGTCCGAGCACGCCAGCTCCAGGCGGAAGATCCGGCCACCGTTCACCCCCAGCGACGAGCTCGCGTCCAGCAGCAGAGCCGTCGTGACATCCCGGCCCCTGGGCAGCAGTTCACGGAAGATGCGCGGCTCTTTCGCCTCCCCGGTCATCAGGTCGAGGTAGTGGCCGACGTACGAGTCGACGTCCAGGTCGGATCCGTCTTCAAGCCGGCCGGTCATTGCGCGATGGGTGTGCTCTTCGAACCACTTGCGCAGATCAGTTGATACCGGTGCGGATTCGCGCCCGCGACGGGTGTGTGCGCGTTCCAGCACGGCGACGTGATCCGGCAGGAAGCTCTTGGTCCACTCATTCCACTCGGGGTAGGGAATGCCCTGCCGACGGTCGGGGCTGATGTCCAGATCGTCGTCTTCGGGTCTGCTCGGCGGCGGCAGGTTGGGGTTTCGCACACCGCCGTCTCCGCCGACCGGCACCGAATAGGGCCGGGGGCGGCGCTTTTGCGGGCTGGTCCACGGCATCCTGCCGAGTCGCCGGAGCACGCTGCCTAGCCCCCGCGGCGTCGATGCAAGGGCCGACGGCAACGTACCCAGTAGCGGGTGTTCGGCCAGCGGTTGTCGCGACCGCGCCAGCTCGATCGCACGATCGAGCATCGCGGCGGCTTCCATGTCTCCGTCACCGATTTCGAGGCCGGGCAGGGCCCGGCGCAGCTCGGTCAACAGCCCGGGCCACCGCGCGGCTAGCCAGCCCAGCGCAACGCCGGCCTCGACGAGCGTCAGGGCGCGAACTTCGCGCGTCGACAGATCGCGCAATCGGTAGTGCGCGAGGCGATCCTTTGATGGCGAACATTGCAGTGCCACACCGCAGGTCAGCGTCCGCCGGGTCCAGTCGCGCGCCGCGGGGTACGGAACGTGTACGACGGACAGGTTCGCGTTCAGGCTGAAGCTCCGGTTCTCGCCCGTCATCAGGCGCGCGGCCTCGCGACGCCGATCGCTGAGGGCGACCGCCGTCAGCGCGCAACTGCGCTCGATCGCCAACGGGTGCGCCTCGCGGAGATCGGGCATGCGTCAGAAGGTTCCGATGCTGGAGAACATCCAGTACCAGAACGCGATGATCAGGCAGGTGCCACCCCAAGCGGCGGCGTAACGCAGAATCTCCCAGAGCCAGGCCATGATTGGACCTCCTTGTTCGGTGGACAGGTCATCGGATCTCCAGACCGCGGATCGCCGACGCGACCAGCTCGGTGAGCATGGTGTCGCGTGCCCGCGGGTCGTGCGTGGTCGTCAGCACGCCATAGATGCCGAGCAGGAAGAACGTCGCGCTGTAGAACGCGTCGACCTCGGGATGCACACCGCCCGCGCTGCGTGCCCGTTCGATCTCGCGGACCAGCAATACGATGACGGGATGATCGGTCCATTCGTCGCGCTGCGGTCGTGATGGCGAAAAGTGCAATGCCAGTAACTCTTTGAAGAGCGTGCCGCCCAGCCGCTGCTCTATTCCCAGAACCAGGCGGACCACCTCGGTCAATGCGGCCTCGAGGTCGTGCGGTGTCCCCAGGAACTGAGTGAACTCGGTCGCAATGCGCATTTCCTCGCGTGATTCCAGCTCGAGCAGTACGTGCCCCTTGGTCGGGAAGTGAAAGAAGAACGTTCCATGCGCGACGCCGGCGGCGGCCACGATCGCGCCGACGTCGGCGCCCTGCATGCCCGAGCGCTGGAACTCGGCGGTCGCCGCACCCAGGATGCGCTCCCGCGTCCGCTGGCGGCGCGTTTCCCGCGCGGTGGGCGAGTGATCGGAGTCAGTCGGAGAAGATCTCACGGTTCACCGTGTGCAGGTAGGGGATCGCGAGGAAGGGGGTGATGTAGAAGATGTCGTAGAGCCACCAGCCGACCACCGGCAGCACGACGCCGGCGAAGCGCACGTCGGCGTACATGGTCATGTTGAACACGTAGCCGATCCAGATCACCACGCCCATCCAGCAAGTGATGACCATCCATTGATGGCCCCACCGCTTCATCTGCAGGAAGCCGATGGCCGCGGCGATCCTCATCGTGAACACGGTGAAGATCAGCCCGATCTCCCAGCCCTTTTCGCCCGGGCCGGCTGCGCCTCCGATCCACAGCTCGTTGTAATGCCAGAAGTAACCGGCGTCGAACATCATGCCCCACCCGTTGAGCAGCACGCGGGCCAGCAGCGTGTGGTTCGCGACCATGTCCAGCGCCCAGCCCACGGTGTTGATGGCGGCGTCGATGATGACCAGATAGCCGAGCAGGGTGACCAGCATCGGACGAACCGACAGCCCCGCCCTCTGAGCATTGCGCTGCAGCCACACTCCCCGCAGGAACAGCGGAAGGCCGAAGACGCCGAGCGCGGCGGTGCCGATCAACAGACCGCCGGAGATCATCCATTTGTCGGCTTGCCGCTGCGCGAGCCGCGATCGATCCATGTGCTCGTCCATGCCGAGCGTGCTGCTGTCCGGTTGGCGCCGATGCATCGTGGGCAAGTTCAAAATGGCTTCCAATCGACGGCCCACAGGGCACGTGTCAGGCGTGTGGGGCGCCTGACACGTGGTCCTTACTACCATTGCCTACAAACTGACTTTAGTCAATGAAATGTTTAGGCGCGAGGCCTCGCCTCCAAGCTGCGCAGCGTGCGCTTCACGTAGTCCTCGAGCATCGCGTCGCGCGTTGGCCAGGTGTTCGTGGTGGTCAACAAGGCATAGAGGCCCAACAGAAAGAACACGGCGCTGTTCATCGGGGTGACGTCGGGATCGACCTCATCGCGCTGCTGAGCGTGTTCGATTTCCTGGGCCACCGCAACGATGAGCGGGTGGTCCTGGCCGTCCTCGGCCGGCGGTCGCGTCTGCGAAAAGTGGAGTGCCAGAAAGTCTTTGAACAGTGGATCGCCGAGGCGGTGTTCCAAGCCGACGACCAGCCGTGCCGCTTCGGTCAGCGTTGCCGCGAGATCGGGCCGCGAGCGCAGAAACCGGCCCATCTCTTTGGCGATGCGCTCTTCCTCGCGTCGCTCCAATTCCAGCAGCACGTGCTCCTTGGTGGGGAAGTGAAAGAAGAAGGTGCCGTGGGCGACTCCAGCGGCGGTGACAATCGCGCTGACATCCGCCTCGGCGATACCCGACCGGGTGAATTCGGCGACGGCCGCACCCATCAGACGTTCCCGCGTCTGCAGCCGTTTGGCCTCCCGCGCCGAAGGCCTGTCCAACGTTGCCATGCTTCTCAATCTTCCCTTCCCCGGCTGCCCGTTGACTTCAGTCAATGCTAAATACTAACGGGTACTGATCAGGCCGTCGGTCGGCATGTTTATGGGCCCAAAGGCACTTATGCGTGCGATCGCGTGCGGCCATGATCGACGCATGACTGATTCAACCGAATCGAACGCCGTGACTGGGGTGTCACGCGCGGTCGAACGCCGCCATGGGCGGGAATCGTCGCCCTTGAGGGATGACCGGACCCGGTGGCTCGATGGATGACCAGAACCGCTTCGACACTGTCGAGCGGGTGTTGCGTCGGCGCCGGTTCGGCACGCTATCGACACTGAGCGGTCAAGGACGCCCCCACGCGACGGCGGTGACCTATGCGGTATCCCCGCGCGGGGGGCCGATTCTTCTCTACGTCACCACGAGAACGACCACACGTAAGGTTCGAAACCTTCGGGCATGTCCCGACGTGGCCTTCGTGATTCCCATACCACGCGTCCTGCTTTCAGGATTTCCGCCTCGGGCAATTCAGTTTCAGGGAACGGCGGCAGTGGTAGCCGCCGACGATGAAGGGGCGCTTCAGGCGTTTCGTTCGTCGTGGTTTCTGCGCAGAATCCTGCTCATGGAGCAACGTATTGTTGCGGAGGGGGGTGACCTGTGCTTCATCCGAATCGATCCGAATCCCACCATCTTTACGTACGGAATCGGTATGTCGGCGTTAGAGACCATGCGCCGGCCGAGAGAGGCAATCGGTCGGGTGGCGATTCCCGCCTCCTGACTACGAAGGTCCTGAGGTGCTACGTCGATAGCCGTCCACGTCAGTGCTGCTGGCACATCCAGTTGACGATCTTGCCGCCGGGCAGCCTGGCCAAGGCGTTAGCTTCTGCCATGCTGCGCGTGTTGCCGCTTCCTCCCAGGTAGGTCGTCGAGCCGTCATAAGCGACCGCGCCGCACACATTAAAGCCAACGATCACTTTGCAATCCTGATCGCCGCACTGCTCAACTGCGACTTGGTTCGCTAGCAGCGGAGACATGTAACCCGTCGATCTACCCCAGGCGCCGCTCGGGGCATAGGCGATCGCACCGTAGCGCATATGGTGAGGGACGGGCATTTCGGGCACCATGCCCATTTCGGACAGCACAGCATCGTCGATACTGGCGCTCACCTGCGGAACCAGCGGAAACGCCGCGATCATCATCCCGGCCGTAGCCCCCAGGCTAGCGGCAGCAAGCGCGACTCGGTGCCAGCGTTTTTTCATCATTTCCTAACTCCTTTGTGAGGTCTGCAATACACCGCCTGTTGAAACGGTGCGCGAAAGTCATTGCGCCAAGGTAAGATTGGCGCGGCGCCGCCAGTTCTGGCGCCAGTTGCCTGGCGCTACGGGTGCGCCGTCGGCTGCGGTGTCGGGGTAGCCGTTTGGCCGGGGCTCATCGATCCCCCCGGGCCCATCATGCCGGGTCCCATGCCTCCGCCGGACATCATCGGGCAGCTACCTTCGCGCCCGCCGCTGGAGATCCCGTGCCCGCCATAGGTGCTGTCCGAGGCCCGCCCCAGCCAGAGCCCCGAGAAAAAGATCACGGCCACGACGAATACGACACCCGCGGTGATACCCACCGCGGCCAAGAGTCGATCCAATCGACTAGAGCGATCAGGTCGATCCGACTCGTCGGGCTGTCCTACCGCACTGGGCGGTTCCGTAGATTCGTGTGTTTGCGTCATGCTCCATGACGATGCCATACATATACCCCGTTGGGGTAGGGACTAAAGTCCTCAATATCTGCTCGGCCTCGCGACGCCTGCCGGAGACGAGGGTCTCCGCGTGTCATCTGTGGCACGGCCCTCGAGAAGGTCCAGTCAACCTGTGAACGCGGATGCTGCTGTACCACAAAGAATCCGATGGAGTGGAGAATGTGCGAGCGGTTTGAATCTTGCCGCATGGGCGCGGCAGCTCGAGGTGACCAGCCGCCAGACGCAGTGATCCTTGCCAGCAGGTACCCTACCAGGGTATGGTCAATACATGAAAGAAAACGACTCTTGCCACTGTAAATCCACTGGCTGCAACTGCGGGGACTCCGCTTGCGCCCAAGCAGGCGGTTGCAACTGCGGTCACCCCGATTGCACGTGCAACGACTGATCACCCTCAGGCCAAGGCTTCGACTCTCCGTCGAGGCCTTGGCCTGATTTCGCAGTAACGCGGCCGAAGGTCGAGCTCCAACGGTGCTATCGCCGGGGCAGGACCAAGGCCTCATCTCCAAGGCGACAACGCACCGAGGAACGGTTGGTTAGCCCGCCCGGGAATCAGCTGACGAGCTGAGAGGTGAGTTTGGTGAACACCGCCCGGCAAGCCAATCGCTCTGGGCCCACGACACACTCATCCGCCGCATCCGTACAACCAATCCACCCGTTAGCGCCGACGCAGCGCCGAGGACTACCCGGGTGACGATGCCGTACATGTTGATCGGCGACACCGCGCTGCGGTGGATCGTTACCATGTTCTTCGGCGTCAGCATCGCAACATACGCGTACATCCTTGTCGCGCAACGGAGCCGATGGACTAGCACTGTCAACCACCTGCTGCATCTGACGATGTCGGCGGCAATGATCTTGATGACCTGGCGCGTCGGAATGCACTTTCCGACGGCCGTCCCGACGACCGCCACCTTGCTCGCGGGGGCCTGGTTCGCGGTTCGTGCTGGCCGGAGGTCCTCCGCAACCGGTGACCGACTGAGCAACGGCTACACCGCAGTTATGACGGGGGCTATGGCGTGGATGTACGCGTTCATGAACGGCAGTCTGCCCGGCCAAGCCCGTCATTCACACGACAGTGCACTCTCTAGTTCGTTGGCGATGGAGATGCCGAGGATGGAGATGCCGGCGCACCCCATGTCCCATGCACTGGCCGGACCCGATTGGATTATCGCGGTGAACTGCATCGCTACGCTGGCGTTCGCAGTTATGGCCCTGTATTGGCTGTGTGATTACTTTGCCGAGCGACGAAGGAATCTTGAGCCATCCGCCGCGCAGCGCACGCATTTGCAACCCCTTTATCAGGCGTTCACCGCCGCTGGCACAGCTGTGATGTTTGGCGTGATGCTGTAGAGACCCGCCCAAGTCGCGTCACGCGCCCAACCCCTCTAGGCTCCTGTTCAGGCACTTAGCAGGGGGGATCTGCGGATGGGTGTGTTTAATGGCCTGCGCGCGCCCAACTGGGGACGTGCGCTGGCCGCGGCTGCCGCCTGTTTGGCCGTCGCTTCCTGTTCAGTGACGAGTACTCCCCCGCCCGCGGCCATGACAGCTACCTCGACCGTCGGCACAACCGCCCCCAGCAAGGT
>Ga0075364_10000989_pt1 | contig 15052 bp, 12 predicted proteins | sample EndMetdeltDD1764_FD_71517 | JGI IMG/M metagenome (GOLD analysis project Ga0075364, IMG submission 71517) | Populus endosphere microbial communities from Tennessee, USA - Endosphere MetaG P. deltoides DD176-4 | ecosystem: Host-associated > Plants > Roots > Endosphere | place: USA: Tennessee...
ACGTCGGGTGGGGACGCGTGGAGGCGTACCGGCTGGCGAGCGACATCGAGGCGATCGCCGCGCGCGGGGAGCCGGTGGATCTCTCGTCGCTCGACGCGCCGCTGCCGACGCCGCAGCACGTGGAGGCGGCGCGCCTCTACGCCGAGGCGGCCGCGCGCGCGCGCGAGATCGCCCAGCAGGATTTCCGCATGACCCGCTTCGACGTCGACGCCGTCGTCGGGCACGTGGACGTCGTGGACGCCGAAGCGACCTACAAGCCGGACGCGCCCGTACTGCAGCTGCTCGATCGGGCGACGCCCCTGCCGTTCGCGGGATTCGGCGACACCGTCGACGGACTCGATCGCGTCAACGTCGCCGGCCTGCAGGCGCTGAGTGCGCTGAGCGCGCTCCGCGCCGATCTCCTCGCGTATCGCGGCCAGGGGGACGCCGCCGTGCCCGCGCTGATCGCGGCCATCGGCGTGCAGCGCACGGTGGCGGATGTGTTCTCACGCGCCGTGCTCGGCGCCCGGCAGCTGGGCAGCCTGCGGATCCTCCTGCGCCACGCGTCGCCGTCCGCCGCCTCGCTCGAGGCGCTCCAGCGCGCGTTCGCCGGACTGCCCGACGAGGACGGCCTCGATCGCGACCTCATGCTGCGGCGCGCGCGGCTCATCGAGCAGCAGTCGGATGCGCTGAGTCCGGGCGGCCTTCCGGCGGCCACGGCATTCTTCCTGCAGCCGTTCGTGACGCGCATGGTCCGCGTCCAGATCGGGCAGTTTCGCGAAGTGGTCGCCGCGGCGCGCCAGCCCTGGCCCGACAAGTACGCGACGCTGGCGACGCTGGCGGCCAACAGCGCGCCGCGCTCCAACCGGACCATGATTCGCAGCGCGCTCGCGGGAGACGCGCCGAACCTCGCCGCGCTGTCGGCCGCTCCGGTGCAGGCCGGACTGAGTCTCGCCGTCAGGCGCGTGGCCGTGACCGCCCTTGCGATCGAACGCTACCGGCGCGCGCACGGCGCCGCGCCCGCGTCCCTCGACGAGCTGGTGCCGGCGTTCCTCCCCGCGGTTCCGATCGATCCGTTCAGCGGACACGCGCTGGTCTACAAGACGACGCCGGGCGCGTATCGGGTCTACAGCGTCGACGCGAACAGGAACGACGACGGGGGGACGGTGTATGGCACGGGCTCGATGAACCCGATGCCGATGCCGAAGCCGCGCGACTTCGGCATCAACGTCCCACTCACGGCGCGCGCCGTGTCACGATAGATGCATGTTCGTGTTCTTCTCGAACAAGCTCGGATGCGCCGGATCGATCGCCGTGTCGATCGTCGGGACGCTCCTCCTGATCGTGCTGCTGCGCGCCTGCACGGGGGCGCGCGTGTGGTGAGGCGCCGTCCTGCCCCTCTTCACGTCGTTCTTCTGCTCGTCCTGCTGGCGGGTTGCCGCGGGCCGCAGCAGCCCTATACCTCATTCGGCGCCGGCGCGCCCGCGCTGAAGGCGCAGTTCAACGCCGACGCCGGCAAGACGCGCATCGTGATCCTGCCCGCGCCGAATTGAGGGGAGTGTCTTCGGGGGGCCTCCGAACTGCAGCGTGACGTGCTGGAAAAGGTGCCCGGCGAGGGCGTCCGGACCTACGTCGTGTGGGTGCCGATGAACCGCGCGCTCGAGCGCGACGTGGCGAACGCGACGAAGGAAATCTGGGATGCGCGCGCCCGCCACTACTGGGACGCCGACGGCTGGCTGATGCGCACCTACCAGCGCGTGCTCGGCGGGTTTCCGTTCGAGCCGGCCTGGGACACCTACATTCTCTACGGCCCAGACGCGAAGTGGGACGGCGAGCCGCCGCCGAAACCGGCCTACTGGATGCACCAGCTCGGCTCGGCGAGGCAACCGCGCGCGATCGGCCCCTTCTGGAATCCCGAGACGTTTCGCGCGCAAGTGGCTGCGCTGGTGCCGGTGCCGCAGCCAGTTGCCAGATGATGCCGGGTGATGCCGGGTCTGAAGACCCGGCCTACGAGAAACACAGGCCGGACCTTCAGGTCCGGCATCAGCAAACCAGAGACGCAGGCCGGACCTTCAGGTCCGGCGTCCGCCGGAAGCCGGCAGCCGGAAGCCGGCAGCTGTCAGCTGCTTACTGACTTCGCAGCCACCGGCGGCCGTGGATCGCGAGATCGATCAGGTCGTCGGCCGAGAGGTTGGTGAAATTGTGCGCCTTGGCGGCGCGGATCAGGTCCTCGTCGATGCCGTGGATGCGGAACGAGACGAGCTTGTCGACCTGCAGGCCGCCGAAGCCGGCGTCGCGCATCCGCTTGATGTAGTCGGGCGTCACGCCGTGGATGCGCATCTTGACGAGTTCGGAGATCGCCAGGTTCTTGTAGCCGAGATCGTTCAGCTCCTTGACCATCTGCGTCGACACGCCGTGGATGCGCATCTTCACGTAGTCCTGCGGCTCGAGGTTCTTGTAGCCGAGGTCCGACCACCCCTTGACGAACTCGGGCGTCACGCCGTGGATGCGGAACTCGACGAGGCGGTCGATCGACAGGTCCTTGAACCCGAGGTCGCGCATCGCCTTGATGTACTCCGGCGTCACGCCGTGGATCTTCATTTTCACGAGCGTGTCGATGTCGAGCGGCGCGGCCCCCTGCTGGCGGACGCCCTGCGCGAAGGCGCGCGACACGTCGTGGATCGCCGATCGCCACACCTCGTCGTCGGTGAGTCCGCGATAGCCGAGCGTGGACATGCCCGAGACGTACTCGCTGCTCGTGTAGAAGCGGAAGTCGCCGGCGCCGCGGCCGCCGCTGAGCCGGCCGGTGAAGTCGAACGTGCCGGCGTCGCGCCGCAGGGTGAAATGCACGGAGCCGTCGGCGGCCCGATCGCCGAGCATCGGGACGTCGCGTTCGGGGACGCTCAGACCGCTGCCATGGCGATCGCCGCGCTGCATCTGGATCGAAATCCAGCGCTCGCCGTTGCTGCGGTTCCAGTAGTTGGAGGCGTCCGAGGTCCACGTCCCCTCGACCGACGGCGTTCCGGTCTGGAGGGGGCTGGCCAGGCAGAGGGCAAGAAGAAGGTGCTTCATGCCCGGTTAGATGGCCGGGCCTTCACGGAAGGTTGGAATCCGCGATCCAATCGCGCAGCTGGCGGAACGCCTGGCCGCGATGGCTCACCGCTGCTTTCTTAGCACCTTCGACTTCCGCCAGCGTGCAGCCATACGGCGGGTAGAAGAAGATCGGGTCGTAGCCGAACCCGTGCGTGCCGTTCGGCTCCCGCGCAATTTCTCCCTGGACGATGCCCGTGGCCTCGAAGAGGATGCGCGGCCCGTCCGCGACCGTGATGTGCGCCACGAAGCGCGCCGGACTCGTCGTCACTCCGCGGGCCGCCAGCTCGCGATAGATGACGGCGAACTTGGTGGGGTAGTGATCGCCGTGCCAGCGCGCGGAGTGCACGCCCGGCGCCTTGTCGAGCGCGTCGATCTCGATCCCCGAGTCGTCGGCGACGGCCGGCAATCCCGTCGCCGCGGAGTAGTAGCGCGCCTTGAGCCGCGCGTTCTCGGCGAAGGTGGCGCCCGTCTCCTCCGGCTCCTCGATCCCCGGAAACGAGTCGAGCGAGACCAGCTCGATCGGCACGCCGTCGAGGATGCCGCGAATCTCGCGCAGCTTTCCCGGGTTCGTCGTGGCGATCAGGAGTGTCCGCATACCAGTGACTGGGACGGCGATGGCCGACGGCGCGTAGCCGTGGCGTCACTTGTTCAGGAACTTCCCGACGATCTCGCGCTGCTTGTCGATCAGCGTCTTGATGCCATCGTCGGCCAGGCCCATGAGCGCGTCGAGCGCGCGGCGGTCGAAGGGGAGGCCCTCGGCCGTGCCCTGGAGCTCGATGAAGCGGCCGTCGCCGGTCTTGACGAAGTTCATGTCGACTTCGGCCTTCGAGTCCTCTTCATACGCGAGATCGAGGAGCGCGGCGCCGCCGACGATGCCGACGCTGGTGGCGGCGACGTAGTCGACGATCGGCAGGTCCTTGATCATCGCCAGCTCGCGCATGCGCTGCAGCGCGAGCACGAGGGCGACGAAGCCGCCGGTGATCGACGCGGTCCGCGTGCCGCCGTCGGCCTGGATGACGTCGCAGTCGATCCAGATCGTCCGCTCGCCGATCTCGGGGAGCTTCGTGATGGCGCGCAGCGACCGTCCGATGAGACGCTGGATCTCCTGCGTGCGTCCGCCGACCTTGCCCGCGCTGGCTTCGCGCTGCGTGCGCGTGGAGGTCGCGCGCGGGAGCATGCCGTACTCGGCCGTGACCCATCCCTTGCCCGTGTTGCGCAGGAACGGAGGGACGCGGTCCTCGACGCTGGCGGTGCAGATCACTTTCGTACGGCCGACCTCGATCAGGACGGAGCCTTCGGCGTGAGCCAGGAATCCGGGAGTGATGGTGGTCGGGCGGGGTTCGGAAGGGGAACGGCCGTCAATGCGTGTCATGTCGTATCAAGTCTAGTCCGATCCGGCCCCATCCGAGGGGCTTCGCCCCTGGGCTCCCCGCGGTTTGTACCGCGAGCCGTCAACGCTGCTGGTCGGTCTCTGGGCGCGGGATCCACTCCACGCTTTTCGCGAGCGGATGGCGCAGGTCGACGTGGCCGGCGAGCGTGTCGACTTCCTTGCCGTCGATGAGAATCTGCACGCGCCCGATCGCCGGCAGGTTCACGGTCAGCGCGTTGACGAGCGTGTAGACCGTCAGGATTTCGTCGAGCGAGCCGCCGGAGTGCTTCGTGACGACGTCGCCGCTGAGGTCGACGAAGGCGTCGCCTCGCTCGGTCACGAAGACGTCGCGCAGCTTCGTCTCGGCCGGAACCGCCGACACGAGCGGCGCCGCCGGCGCGAGCTGGGCCTCGAGGATCGCGCGCGCCTGCGCGGCGACGTTGGGCGAGAAGGCGACCTCGCGCTGGGCCGGCGTCAGCGTCAGGCCGTCCTCGCTGACGTAGAAGAGCGTCGCGGTGATCTTGCGGACGGCGGCTCCGGCCGGCGCCGCCGCCGGCGTGGCCGCGGCGGCGACCGACGCCTCCTTGCGCGAGCTGTACAGGCGCGGCAGCCCGAAGAAGAGCGCCCATGCGGCGATCGCCGCGAACACCACGACGCCGGCGCGCAGCGCGAGCGTCCGGTTCATCGCGTGCCTCCGGCGCCGCCGCGATAGCGCACGATCGCCTCGACCAGCGCCTGCGCGAGCGCGTTCTGGTGATCGTCGGCGAGCAGCCGCTGTTCCTGCTGCGGATTGGTGAGGAAGCCGAGCTCGACGAGCACGGCGGGCATGTTGGCGCCGACGAGCACGCGGAACGGCGCCTGCTGGATCGCCCGCGCGCTCATCGGGACGCGCTCGCGCAGCGTCCCTTCGATCGCCCGCGCGAAGGCGCCCGACTGATCGATGTAGCGGGCCTGCGCCAGCTCCCACGGAATGATCTCGATGTCGCGCGTGCCGCCGCCGAGCACCGGCAGCGCGTCGCGCGGCGTCTGCGCGGCCAGGCGCGCGGCTTCGCCGTAGCCCTCCAGGCCGAGGTAGAAGACTTCCGCGCCGCCGACCGACGGCCGCACCGACGCGTTGGCGTGCAGGCTGATGAAGAGGTCCGCCTTGTTGTTGTTGGCCAGCGCGGCGCGCTGATCGAGGCCGACGGCCTGGTCGCCGTCGCGCGTCAGCAGCACGCGCGTGCCCAGGCGCGATTCGATCGCCGCCTTCAACCGCCGCGCGACCGACAGCGTGATCGTCTTCTCGAGCGTGCCCTGCGCCCCTTTCGCGCCGATGTCCTCGCCGCCGTGCCCCGGATCGATCACGATCGTGCGGAGGCCGCCGGCCGGCGGGATGTCGAGAAGCGGCGGCGTGTCGGGCTGCGGCGGCACCGGCACCGGTGTTGGCGTCGGCGTCGGCGTCGGGGTGGGCGCGTCCGTCTGCGGCACGAGGTCGATGAGAATCCGCGTGGCGCCGGCGGCGCCCGGCTGATCGGTGGCGCGGAACGTCGCGACGCGCGGCCCGAGATCGATGACGACGGTCTGCGGCGTCTCGCCGGGCCGGACGTTCTGCACCAGGTCGGTCGTCGTGTTGGCGCGGAGGTCGGCGGCGTCGAGCGCGTCGGCGTCGAAGCGGACGACGAGGCGGCCGCCGTCCTGCGTGACGGTGTGCGGCGTCGGCGGCGCGACGTCGAGCGTGACGCGCGACTGCGTGCCGAGCGATTCCACCCGCGCCGCGACGCGCGGCATGCGGACGTCGCCGACGAGCAGGAGCCGCGACGGCTTGCGGAGATCGATCTTCGTCGGCGACACCGGCGCGAGCACGCGGCTGACGAAATCGACCGGTACGAACCAGGTGCGCCCGTCGCGCGCCGGCGCCGCCGGCAGCGAGGTCATCCGCCCCTGGATCGACGCGAGCGGCTGCTGCGTCGAGAGCAGGATGGTCTGGTTGCCGGCGCCGATCGTCAGCCCGCCGGCCGCGGCGTCTTCACGAACGCTGAGGTTGAACAGCCGCGCCAGATCGTCCAGCGCGAACATCTCCTGCCCGTTCATCGTCCGCGCCGCCAGCGGCCGCCGCGCGTCGCGCGTGACGACGGTGTAGGGAAGCGCGGACTGCTGGGCCAGGAGCGCGGCAGCCAGACACAGCGTGGCTGCGACCGCCGCGACGAGAGGTTTCAAGGCGCAACGATTGTACATCGCCGAGCAGCGCGAGCACCCCGAGCACCTCGAGCACCCCGAGCACCCCGCCCTGGCTTCTGTGATAAGCATGCAGAGTGACGTTCACCCGCTGTGCTGTCAGGCGTCGTGGACTCGGTCTCGCCGGCCTCGTGCTCGATGTCGCGCGGCCGTATCGAGGCTGGCTGGCCGTGATTCTCGGCGCGATGCTCCTGGAGACGCTCGGCGGCCTCGCCGCGCCCTGGCCGCTCAAAGTCGTCATCGACAACGCCGTGGGCCACCGCCCGATGCCGGCGTGGCTGACCGCCGCGCTCGGACCGGGCGTGACCGCCGACCCGAAGGCGGTCGCCGCGCTGGCTGCGCTCGCGCTCCTGCTGATCGCCGTCGCCGGCGGCATCGCCTCCTACGTGGACAACTACTACACCGAGAGCGTGGGGCAGTGGGTCGCCAACGATCTGCGGCTCCGCATCTACGAGCACCTCGAGAGCCTCTCGTTCCGCTACTACGACACGCACGAGACCGGGGCGCTGCTCAGCACGATGACCGACGACGTGTCGCGGGTGCAGGACTTCGTGTCCTCGGACGCGCTCGGCATCGTCGTGGATGCCACGACGATCGTCGGCATGCTCGCGGTCATGTTCTGGCTGGACTGGGGCTTCACGCTGATCGTCCTGGCCATCACGCCGCTGCTGCTGGTGTTCATCTCGCGATTCCGGCGGGCGGTGAAGAGCGCCACGCGCGAGGTCCGCGACCGGGAGAGCGACGTCGTGGCCGTTGTCCAGTCCGGCCTGGAATCGGTGCGCACCGTGCAGGCGCTTGGCGCGCAGGCGGTGGAGGCCGAGCGGCTCGATCGCGCCAGCCGCGGCGCGGTGGCCGCCGCCCTTCGCGCGCGCCGCATCAAGTCGCTCCTCCCGCCCGTCGTCGGCGTGATCGTGGCGGCGTGCACGGCGATCGTGTTGTGGCGCGGGACCGACCGCGCGATCGCCGGTGCGATGACCGTCGGGTCGCTGACGGTGTTCCTGGCGTACCTCTCGCGGTTCTTCAAGCCGGTCCAGGATCTGGCCAAGATGACCACCGCGGTGGCGCAGACGCACGTCGCGCTCGAGCGCATCGTGGGCCTGCTCGACATCGACATGCTGGTGCAGGAGCGGCCGGACGCGCTCGAGCCGCCGGCCTTCACGGGCGCGATCGCGCTCGAACACGTCGCCTTCGCGTACACCCCTGACACGCCGGTGCTGTCCGACGTGACGCTGTCGATCCGGCCCGGGACGTTCGTCGGGATCGTCGGACCGACGGGCAGCGGCAAGTCGACGATCGCCAGCCTGATCCCGCGGTTCTACGATTCGGCGGCGGGGCGGATTCTGGTCGACGGCACCGACATCCGGGACTACACGCTGCGCGGGCTGCGGCGGCAGATCGGATTCGTGCTGCAGGAAACGGTGCTGTTCCGCGGCACGATCCGCGACAACATCGCGTACGGCCGGCACGACGCCACCGACGCCGACGTCATGACCGCGGCGCGGCTCGCCAACGCGGACGAGTTCATCGCGAGGCTGCCCAACGGGTACGACACGCTGGTCGGCGAACGCGGCGCGACGCTGTCGGGCGGCCAGCGGCAGCGCCTGGGCATCGCGCGAGCCTTCATCCGGAACGTACCGATCCTGATCCTCGACGAGCCTACGGCGGCACTCGATCCGGAGTCGGAGCACCTGGTCGTGGAAGGGCTGAAGCGGCTCATGAAAGGACGCACGGTCATCATGATTTCCCACCGCTTGAGCACGCTGCGCGACGCAGACCAGATCATCGTGCTTCGCGGCGGCGTCGTCGCCGAGCAGGGGACGCACGACGATCTCCTCGCCCTCAACGGCGTCTACGCCGGTTTGTTCTGGGCCGGGCCGGAACACGCTCCGGGCCGGGCCGCGGCCGTCGCGCAGCCCGTCGCGGGAGCCGGACTGTCATGAGCCGAACCCTGATCGTGATGCCGGACGACTCGGCGCAGCCGTTCGTGAAGGCGATCGCCGAGGCGACGCGCAGCCTGCGCATCAAGATGTTCGTGTTCTCGGATCCGAAACTGCTGAACGCGGTCATCGCGGCCCGCCGCCGCGGCGTCAAAGTCCAGGTGATGCTGAATCCGGCCCGCCGCAGCGGTGAACGCAACAACGAGCACGCCCGGAAGGTGCTGGAGCGGCGTCACGTCGAAGTGCGCGATGCCAACCCGGCCTTCGATCTCACGCACGAGAAGTCGATGGTCGTCGACGAGGGGCACGCCTTCGTCATGTCCCTGAACTGGGCGACGAAGAACCTGACCGAGACGCGGGACCATGCCGTCGTGACCACGAAGCCTCGCGACGTGCGTGAGGTGAGCGAGGGCTTCGACGCGGACTGGCATCGACAGACGTTCACGCCGTCGCGGGACAGCCATCTCGTCTGGTGCCCCGGGCCCGGCCGGGATCGGATCTGCCAGTTCATCGACAGTGCCCGGCACCGGCTGTTCGTGCAGAACGAGCGATTCCAGGACACCGTCATCATCGAGCGGCTCGTGCGAGCGGCCGTGCGGGGCGTGCAGGTTCGCGTGATGGCCCGTCCTCCTCATGCCCTGAAGCGGGAAAAGCTGATCGAAGGCGTGGGCGGGCTGCGGATCCTGGATGACGTGGGAGTCAAGATCCACAAACTGAAGCGGCTGAAGCTCCACGGCAAGGCGCTGCTCGCCGACGATGTGGCGGCGATCATCGGGTCGATGAATTTCGCGGCCGGGAGCCTGGACGGCCGGCGCGAGCTCGGCATCGAGGTCCGCGACGACAGCGTCACCGATCGGCTGCGGGAGATCGCCGAGCACGACTGGCAGCACTCGCGGCCGCTCGATCTCTCCGACGAAGGGCTGCTCGCCGACCTCGACGACCGGATCGAGGGGGGCGCGCACCTGCTCTCCCTCGACGGCCACCAGGACGAGTGAGAGGACGGCAGGGCATGACCACTCCGGGGACCGGGTTCTGGTCCGTGCGAACCATCTTCAGCCTGGCGCGGGCGTCACTGGCGGCGGGGGCGATGCTCGTGGCGCCTTCGCTCGGCGGTGCGCAGCCGCCCAAGGCGCCCGCGTCGCAGCCGTCGCCGTGCCAGCCGCCGGTGTGGGGGGACTTGCGCACGCCCTTCGACGCGCGGGTGCGGGCCTACGCCGCGCTGCGCGATCGCCTCGAGGCGGAGCTCCCGCCGCCGGTTGCGACCGCGGAGGTCACCCCGGCGCGCGCGACACAGCGCGCCCTCGCGATCCGGATCCGCTCCGCGCGCGTCAACGCGCGGCAGGGCGATCTCTTCACCGCCGCGATCGCCGCCGAGATCCGGAAGAGCCTCAGGTGGGAAATCGACGCGCGGACGTGGAAGGTCATCATGGACGAGGACAATCCCGGTGAGCTTCCTTCGCAGGTCAACGACGAGTACCGGGAAGGGCAACCCCTCTCGACCATGCCGCCGAACATCCTGGCGGCGCTGCCGGCGCTGCCGCGGGATCTCGAGTACCGGTTCGTCGGCCGCACCTTGATTCTGCTCGACACGAGATCGAAGTTGATCGTCGATCGCATTCCGTCGGCGGTTTCGCTCGCCGATGCCGGGCGCGGCTGCCGGTGACGGCGGGCGGAAGAGCCTCCGATCACGAGCCATGCGCCGCGGAGAGCGGCCGTCACCGGCGTCGGCATGGTCACGCATGCGCTTTGGTCGCCCCAGTCGAGCGTGGTAGGATCCCTGCCCAATCAAAGGGTGAGCGACAGAGACATGGCATCGCAGTCCGACGCGCAGTGGAGTGACGAGGACGCGGCGACGTTTCTGAGATACGGCCCGGCCTTCGTCCCGCGACGCGCGGAACAGTTCCGCGTCGTCACCACGGTGGTCGCGATGGCCGCGCCGCGGCTTGTCGTAGATCTCTGCTGTGGCGAGGGGCACCTCTCGCGCGCGCTCCTCGACGAACTTCCCGACGTGACTGTCGAGGGGCTCGACGCCTCCGAGGCCACGCGGCGGGCTGCGCAGGTCGCGCTGCACAGCTACGAAGATCGCTTTCGCACCGCCCGCTTCGACGTCCACCAGCGCCCGTGGCGCGACCACCTGAAACCGGCGGACGCGTTCGTGTCCTCGCTGGCCTTGCACCATCTCACGGCTGACGAAAAGGCGGCCGCGTATGGCGACCTGCGCGCCACGCTGACGCCGGGCGGCATCTTCGTCAACGCGGATCTCGTGATGGCGGCGAACCCGGCGGGACGCGTCCTCGCCGCGGAGGCGTGGGATCGGTCGGTGCGGGACGCGGCCGGCGGCGAGGCCTTCGCCGCGTTCGAGTCCTTGCGCTGGAATCTGTTCCGCTATCCCGACGACAACGACACCGACTATCCGCTGCCCGTCGCGCAGGAGCTCGCGCTGATGAGCGCCGCCGGGTTCGTCGATGTCGACGTGTACTGGCTCTACGCCGGACATGCGATCTGGGGAGGCCGCGCTCCGTAAGCGGGCGCGGCCGCACCGCTGCTGCGGCGGATCACGGAGCCGCCGCGCGGAACGCGCTCCACTGAATCTGGAGCTTCCGCATGCGCGCGCGCAGCGTGTGCGGATTGATCTTCAGCAGGCGGGCCGCGCCGTGCGGACCTTCGACGCGTCCGCCCGTGGCTCTCAGCGCCGCCTGTATGTGGCGGCCGACGATCACGTCGAGGGGCTCGATGGTCGACGGCTCCGGACGCGGGACTTCACGCGCCATCGACGCCGGTCCGGACGTGACGGCCGGGCCCGCGTGGCCCAGGGCCGCGGCCACATCGAGCGTCCGGCCCTGGCCGATCAGCACCGCACGGTCCATCACGGCGGCCATTTCCCTGACGTTCCCCGGCCACGTGTACGCTGCCAGGATCCGCACATCGTCGGGGGACACCGGCACCGGCTTGACGCCGAAGCGGTTCGCCGCCCGCTCGGCGAAGTACTCGGCGAAGGCCCGAATGTCGGACGGGCGATCGCGTAACGGCGGGATCACGATCGGGAAGACCGACAGGCGGTAATACAAGTCCTCGCGGAACGTCTGCCGCTCGACCATCGCCGGCAGGTCGCGGTGGGTGGCGGCGACAATGCGGACGTGGACGTGGACCGGACGCTCGCCGCCGACGCGCACCACCTCGTTGTCCTGCACGACACGGAGCAGACGCACCTGCGCGGCGAGCGGCAGCTCGCCGACTTCGTCGAGAAACAGCGTGCCGCCGTCGGCCTGCTCGAACCAGCCCTTGCGCCGCGCGACCGCGCCGGTGAACGCTCCCGGCTCGTGCCCGAACAGCTCCGAGTCGATCAGCTCCGGCGCGATGGCGCCGCAGTTCACGCGGCGGAAGACGCCGGCCCGGAAGGGCGAATGCTCGTGGATCGCGCGCGCCACGATTTCCTTTCCGGTGCCGGTTTCTCCGAACAGCAGGACGGGCGCTCCGCTGCGCGACACCAGGCGGGCGCGGCTCATGACGGCGGCGAGCCCGGTATCGCCGCCGATCAGGCGTTCGTCCCCCACCCGGGAGTCGCCGTCGATCAGCCGGTCGGCCTCTGCGCGGGTCTGCTTCGCCCGTGAAATAGTCTGGCTCAAGCCATCTAAAGTAACAGAAATTCCGTGATTAGTAACGGGCAATTGCTCGCCTCGGCAGTGAGGGCCTGCTTGGCGCGCGCCTTGCTGATAACGGCCGCGTGCCTCTCGTGTCCTGTTGTCGCCGCCCGCGTCGCCGCGCCGCACTCGTGTGCGCGTGTACGCGGCCGAACGGCAGGTGACGTGAGGCGCGCCCGCAAGACCCCGCCTCGCAGCCTCCTGTCGATCGGCTGACTCTCCCTTACAGGTTTCCGGCAATTTGCTGCGTCCCGGCGCGGCTTTGATGCCGATCGCCGCGCGATCGGCGGGATGGTCGTCATGTCTCGGATCGTTGTCAGTGTCTGCCTTGCCTGCGTGATGTCCGTGGCCGCGATGGCCCAGGCTCCCGCCGGATCGATCTCCGGCCTGCTGCGCGACAGCTCGGGCGCCCGCATCCCCGGCGCCACGATCCGCATCGTCAACGCCGAGACGAGCGCGAGTACGTTCGCGGTCAGCGACGGCGAGGGGAGTTATCGCATCGCGGGCCTGGCGCCGGGACGCTACACGGTGGAAGTGCGGCTCGACGGATTCGAGTCGGTCGATCGCCAGGTGGTGCTGGCGGCGGAGCAGGCGGCGGCTCCCGTGGACATCGCGCTGACGCCGTCACGCCTCGGCGAGTCCGTGGTCGTGACCGCGCGGCGCGTCGAGGAGACCGCACAGGACGTGCCGATTCCGCTGTCGGTCGTGGACGGCCGGCTGGCGAGCGACAGCGGGGCCTTCAACGTGAACCGCTTGAAGGAGCTCGTGCCGACCGTGCAGTTCTATTCGACGAACCCCCGCAATTCCGCCATCAACATCCGCGGGCTTGGTGCGCCGTTCGGCCTGACCAACGACGGCCTGGAGCCCGGCGTCGGCCTGTATGTCGACGGCGTGTTCTATGCGAGGCCGGCCGCGGCCACTCTGGACTTCCTCGACATCGAGCGGATCGAGGTGCTGCGCGGCCCGCAGGGCACGCTGTTCGGCAAGAACACGACGGCCGGTGCGATCAACATCACGTCCAGAAAACCGTCGTTCACCCGCTCGAGCGACGTCGAGCTGACGGTCGGCGAGCTCGGGTTCGTCCAGGCGAAGGCGTCGGTGGCGGGACCGCTCGCGCGCAAGGTGGCCGGCCGCGTGTCGTTCTCCGGCACCGAGCGCGACGGAACGGTCTTCAACACCAGGACGCAGCGGCCTGCCAACGACCTCAACAACCTCGGCGTCCGCGGACAGGTCCTCGCCGCCCCGACCGATGCCGTGGCCATCACCGTGGCCGTCGATCACACGCGCCAGCGGCCGGACGGCTACACGCAGGTCGTCGCCGGCGTGGCGCCGACGCAGCGTCCGCTCAATCGTCAGTACGCCCAGATCGCCGCGGATCTCGGCTACACGGCTCCCAGCTTCAACGCGTTCGATCGCCTGACCGACGTGGACACGGCGCTCCGTTCCTATCAGGACCTGGGCGGAACGTCGGCGAACGTCGACTGGAAGATCGGCGGCGGGCAGCTGACGTCGACGACGGCGTGGCGCTACTGGAACTGGAATCCGTCGAACGATCGGGACTTCATCGGGCTGCCCGTGACGACGGTGTCGGCCGCGCCGTCGCGCCAGCGGCAGTGGACGCAGGAGATTCGCTATGCCGCCGACCTCGCGCGCAGCGTGAACTTCGTCGCCGGCGCCTTCGGGTTTCATCAGACGCTGGCGTCCAATCCGTCGTTCGATCAGGAGCAGGGATCCGCCGCCGCCCGCTTCCTGCTCGCGCCGACGGCCGCCGCGGCGACGCCGGGACTGCTCGACGGCTACGGGTACCACCAGTTCGTCGACTACGTGAACACGTCGGCCGCCGTCTTCGGCCAGGTGACCTGGTCGATCGGCTCGCGCCTGCGCCTGCTGCCCGGACTGCGGTTCAACTACGACGAGAAGAAGGTCGACTTCGATCAGCAGGTCTACGGCGGGTTGCAGACGACGGACCCTGCGCTGATCGCGCTGAAGCAGTCGATCTTCGCGCCGCAGGCGTACACCGCCGACGTCGGCGACACGAACCTCTCGGGCCAGATGACGGCCGTCTACAGGATCGCGAGGCGCGTCAGCGCGTACGGGACGTACGCGACCGGCTTCAAGTCGGTCGGACTGAATCTCAATGGACTGCCGACCGATGCGTTGAACCGACCGGTGCTGTCCGCGGCGGTGGTCAAGCCCGAGGACACGAGCAACGTCGAGATCGGCCTGAAGACGGAGCCGTTTCGCGGCGTGACCGCCAACGTCACGGCGTTCAACACGGTCATCAAGGACTTTCAGGCGCAGGTGACCAACGGCAGCGTCGGCGTCATCCGGGGCTATCTGGCCAACGCGGAGAAAGTCCGGGTGCGCGGCGCGGAATTCGATGCGACGGTTCGTCTCTCTCCGCGCTGGTCCACCTACACGGCGCTCGCCTATACCGACGGCCGCTATGTCACCTTCCGCGACGCGCCGCCGCCCCTCGAGGAAACGGGCGGACCGCAGATCAAGGACATCTCCGGAACGGTGCTGCCGGGTATCTCCACGTGGGCGTGGTCGGCGGGCGCCGAATACAGCCGTCCCGTCACGGTGCGGCGCCACGACGGACAGGTGTTCGGCGCGCTCGACACGAGCTATCGATCGTCGTTCTCGTCGAGCGCGTCGTACTCGCGCGACCTGGTCGTGCCCGGGTACGGTCTGCTGAACGCGCGCGTCGGCTTCCGCGCCGCGCGCGGGTGGACGGTGAGCCTGTGGTCCCGCAACCTTCTGGACAAGAACTACTACGAACTGCTGACGGCGGCGCCGGGCAACACCGGCCTCTTCGT
>Ga0075364_10000990_pt1 | contig 15049 bp, 14 predicted proteins | sample EndMetdeltDD1764_FD_71517 | JGI IMG/M metagenome (GOLD analysis project Ga0075364, IMG submission 71517) | Populus endosphere microbial communities from Tennessee, USA - Endosphere MetaG P. deltoides DD176-4 | ecosystem: Host-associated > Plants > Roots > Endosphere | place: USA: Tennessee...
GGTGAGGTGTGGAACTACTCGTCGGGCACCACCAACATCCTCAGCCGGCTCGCGGGCACGGTGATCGGTGGCGGCACGCCGAGTGAGGCGACGATGCGCGACTTCCTCTCCCGGCGGCTGTTCGGCCCGATCGGAATGAAGAGCGCGGAACCGAAGTTCGACGCCGCCGGAACGTTCGTTGGTTCGTCGTACGTGTACGCCACGGCCCGCGACTTCGCCAAGTTCGGCTACCTGTACCTGCGCGATGGGGAATGGGATGGCGAGCGGCTGCTCCCAGACGGCTGGGTCGACTACACCCGGACCGTGGGTGCGGTCGATGAAGACCCGCCGCACTTCGGCTACGGCTCGCACTGGTGGATCTGGCGCGACCAACCCGGCAGCTTTGCCGCGCATGGTTACGAGGGTCAGTACATCATCGTCCTGCCCGAGCGCGACCTTGTCGTCGTCCACCTCGGCAAGATCCCGACCGACGTGCGCCCGCCGTTGTATCCGAAGCTGAGACAGCTGATCGAGGCGTTCCCGCGCGTCGCGTGAGTTGCTGTCGGAACCGACCGCTGAGCCGAAGATGAGAGGACGATAAGAACGGCGTGCTCAGACCGGTCGCGGTCCGCGATGTCCCGGAAAGCCCGCGGACGTCTGTGGTAACAAGTACGGGTGGCACAGGATCTCGGTGACATGGAAGCGGCCGATTCCGCCGTGTCCACTGATGATCCCACGGCGCCGCCGGCATTGGTCGACCCGTTGCTGGCGCCGGTGACGATCTCGACGTCACCCTCGTCGCCGACGCTGACCGAGACCGGCATCGAGGTCGAGCCCCCTGCCAAGCGGCCGCGCCGACGCGTTCGATCCGGCTTCAAGTTGGCCGGCTTCGCGGTCGTCATCTACGTGTTCGTGTTGCCGCTCATCCCCGGTTTCGGGAAGGCGGCGCACAAGCTGCGCGATGTGAACCCGTTCATGCTCGTGGTCGGTCTCGGTCTCGAGGTCGCGGCGCTCTACTGCTACTCGCTGCTCACCCGCGCCGCGCTCGGCGAGTCGGGCAGTCTCGTTTCGCCGATGCGGCTCTTTCGCATCCAGATGAGCACGAAAGCGCTGGGCAGCGTCGTTCCGGGTGGAAGCGCCGCGAGCTCGGCGCTCGGTTACCGCTTGATGACAGTCTCCGGTATCCCTGGGCCAGATGCGGGATTCGCGCTTGGTACGGCCGGGCTCGGATCAGCGGTGGTGCTCAACCTGATCTTCTGGTTCGGGCTGATCGTCTCGATCCCGTTCAACGGTGTCAACAAGGCCTACGTGACGGCGGCGATCGCCGGCGTGTTGATCATGGGGCTCGCCGCGGCGATCGTGTTCGGTTTGATGGAGGGCCAAGCCCGCGCAGAACGAATCTTGCGTTGGATCGCCCGGCACCTCCGCCAGGACGAGGACCGCACCGGCGATGCGGTGCGGCACATCGGAGGCAGGATCGAGGAGCTGATCTCAGATCGGGCGATGCTCACGAGAGTCGTCGGCTGGGCGGCCGCGAACTGGCTGCTCGACGCGGCCGCGCTGTGGGTGTTCCTGCGCGCCTACGGACAGGCGTTGGGCATCGATGGGTTGATCGTGTCGTTCGGCCTTGCCAACATCGCCGCGGTCGTGCCGATCACGCCTGGCGGGCTCGGGATCGTGGAGGGCGTGTACGTCCCAACGCTCGTCGGCTTCGGGCTCAGCCGAGCGACGGCGTCGCTCGGCGTTGCGTCATACCGCCTTGCTCAGCTGTTCTTCCCGATCCTGCTCGGAGGCCTCCTCTACGTGTCGCTGCGCGTCGGCCCGTGGCGAATCGAACGGCGCAACCAACTCAAGCGGCTGCGCGACGTGATGACCGACAAGGCAGACCTCACCGTCGGCCCATTGGAGTTCCACGAGCAGTTCACCTCGCCCCGAGAACGCAAGAACGAGACGATCGAAGGGGTACGCCCGGCCGACATCACCCAGCAGTTGGAGATGTTCGAGGACGTGGGCGACAACGATTGACCTCGCTGGGCGCCTCCGGCCGCGAGCGGCCTTTGGCGCCTGCTCGCGGATGGCCCGCTCAGTCGGGCAAGCCCTCCTGTCGCTACTCGCCCACCACAACTTCCACCCGCTGGGCGCCTCCGGCCGCCTTGGTAGCGTCGTCGCATGCCTCGCCTCGATCCCAAGGAACGGGCCGCACTACCGGATCGGGCCTTCGCGTACATCGATGGTCGCGGAACGAGGCGGCTGCCGATCCATGACGCGGCCCACGTGCGCAACGCGCTCGTCCGCTTCGGGCAAGTGGCATTCGAGGATGAGGCCGCGCGGGAGAAGGCGCGACTGCGCCTGCTGAACGCGGCCAAGAAGTTCAAGATCGTCCCGGTCGGGTTCATCGCCAGCCAGCTGGAGGCGGAGCGCAACGTCGCTCAACGCGGCGAACGCCCGCACCTGCCCTCGGGCTTCGTGACCATGCTGATGACCGACATCGAGGGCTCGACGGCGCTGGTCCACCAGCTCGGGCCGCGCTACCGCGAGCTCATCGACGAGGTCTGGGCGATGCTGCGTGACGCCGTCGCAGACACGGGCGGTCACGAGGTCGAAGCGCGCGCTGACGAGTTCTTCGCCGTGTTCGAGGCCCCGCGCGCGGCGGTTGATGCCGCGATCGCTGTTCAGCGTCGAATCGTCGACCATGCGTGGATCGACGGCCTCGATGTGCGAGTCAGGGTCGGCATCCACAGCGGCTACCCGACGTCCACCGACGACAACTACATCGGCATGGACGTGCACACGACGGCGCGCATCTGTGCGGCCGGCCACGGTGGTCAGGTCGTCGTTTCGGCCAACACGCGCGAGGGCGTGAAAGCGTCGTCGCCGAAGGACGTGCGATTCGTCGCGCTCGGTTCGTACCGGTTGCGCGGCCTGCCGGAAGCGATCGGCCTGTACCAGATCGGCGCCAAGGGCCTGCCCACCCGCTTCCCTCCACTGCGGACATAGGGCCCTCGGCAACGACGAAGGGGTCGAGGCCCTATGGCCGCATGTAGATGCCCTCGACGTCGACCACGATGTCGGTGTCCTGGCTGGCGTAGATGCACACCGTGCCATCGGAGCCGACGGACGCGGTCACGTGGTTGCTGATGGTGCGGCCGGCAGCGAAGTTGAGGTTCGACGCCAACGGCAGGGGAGAACCGCACGGGTAGACCGTCAGGTATCCGTCGCGCGCCGGGTCGGTGACGGCGACGTTCAGTGACACAGCCGTCGTGCCGGCCGGTGCGGCATCATCGCCGACGACGGTCCAGGCGACGACATGGCCGGCGGCGACCTTGGCTGCGAGACGGGTGTCGGCCAGGCGCCCTGACACGAGCGCGGTGAACCCGGCGGTTGCGGTGGCGTCGTAGGTCGCATCGAGGTCGATCACGATGTGCGCGACCGCTGTCGTGTACACGCAGATGCTGCCGTCGGCGCCGGGTGGCACCAGCACCTCGTTGCTCACGGTCTGGCCGGCGACGAAGTTCAAGTTCGACGCCCAGGGACGCTCGGTGCCGCACGGATAGACCGTCGCGAACCCGTCGTGCTGCGGCGCATCGACGGCCACGTTCAGGGCGACGGTGGTCGTGCCAGCGGCCGCCCTTCCTGCGCCGACCACGGGCACCTGCAGAACCTGCTCGGCACCGACCGGGTGGTCGGGTCGGGTGTCCACGAGGCGCACTGCCGAACGGGGCAGCAACCGGCCGAGGCCGGAAGCGTTGTGATAGCCCTGCAGGTCGACCACGACATCGGTATCGACGTTGCTCCACAGGCACAGCGCACCATCCCCGTGATACATCGCGTCGACCAGGTTTGCCTTCGTCTCGGTGGAGGTGAAGTTGATGGCCGCCGCGAGCGGACGTGGCGTGCCGCACGGGTAGACCGTGATGTATCCGCCGCGAGCCGGACGCGTGACGGTGAGGTTGAGCTCGAGCGCCGTTGCGTCGGCGGGTACGAACCCAGGCGGAACGGCGAGCTGTCGCTCGGCGCCCGACGTGATCGGGTCACCGGTGAGACGGGTGTCGAGGATGCGGGTCGCCGTGAGCGCCGTGTAGCCGCCAGCGGTCTGGATCCGGCTGTACGAGCCCGACCAGTCGACGAACAGCTCTGCACTCGCCGAGACCAACTGCTCGTCTGGTCCGGTGGCGGTCACCAGGACGCGATGGGTGCCGACGGGCACGACCGCGGGAAGGTTCACCGTGGTCGCGATCGAGCCGTTCGCATCAGCGACGGCGACACCGAGGACGACCGGCGTGGAATGCAGCTCGACGCGCACCTCGGAGTTCGGCTTGAGTCCGTCTCCCTCGATGTCCACCAGCGAGTTGGCGACCTGGCCACCGGGCATGACGTGCAGCGTCACGCGGAGCATCTTCGGCTTGACGACGACGGACGTCGTGACCATCTGCTGGATCGGGGTGATCTCGAACGCAGCAGTCGCCGTCGCCGGCATGTGCGTGCCGTCGCCGGCCTGATCGGCCGTCACGTTGCAGGTGCCGAGGCCGAGCAGCACAACGGTGTTGGCCGAGGCCGTGCACACGCCGGCCGGGCCGGCCGTGTACGTGAGGGGAAGGTGATCGTCGGTCTCCCCCGGTAGGACGAGAGGTCCGTTGTCGAGGGGCACGTCGTGGACGCCCACGACCGTGATCGTCTGCTGACTGCGCGCGCTGACGAACAGCGTCAGTGTCGCCGAAGCGCTGCGGCCGATGATGTTCGTGGCCTTGACCTCCGTGGGGTACGTCGTGCCCGGGGTCAGCCCGGTGAGCGCGATCCCGAGGGACCCGTCGCCGTTGTCGATGACGGTCGCTGTCGTCCAGGTGGCTCCGGCATCGAGCGAGTACTTGTACTCGCGCAGCGCCGCCCCGCCGTCGTCGATCGGCGGCAGGAACCGCAGCAGTGCATCACCGTTGAGACCGTTGCCGGTCAGGGACCGGGGCGCGCTTGGCACCGTCTGCTCCACGATGTGCTGCGGGCACGTCGATGGGTCCGTGCCGATGGTGAACTGGCGGCGCACCGAGAAGGTCGAGGGCGGCGCGGTGCCGTCGATGAGCGAGCCGTCGAGCCCGGTCAGCACCGGGCACAGCGCGTGGTTCGAGTCGAGCTGGGCACGGACGCACAGTTCGGGACCCTTGCCCGAGTACGTGAGGTCGATGGTCGCGCTCGTGATCGTGCCCCCCGTGACACCACCGAACGCGAAGCTGAAGGTCGGCCGCGAGCCTGACTGGGTGACGTCGAGTCCTGTCATGTCGAGCGCCTGCCCGATCGTCACCGATTTGTTCGACCAACCGGGCACGACGTCGCCGATCGCGTTGCGGACGGTGAGAGCGACAGCCGTCGGTGTACCTGTGCCCCCGAACGAGGCGAGGCGGAGGGTCTTCCACTCGTCGATGCCCTCGGTGGTCGTGCAGGTGAACCGCGGCGCGAACGACGACGGCTGCAGGGTGATCACCGGGCTCGCGGTGCACTCGGCCTGGCCGGAGAACGCGTCGAACACGCGGATCTGCCCGCCGTCGGAGTTCATCCACATGCACGACGGGTTGTTGGGGTCGGTGCGAATCGCGTACACGAGCTTGACCTCGTCGCCATAGTGGAGGGGGAAGTTGGCGCAGCCTGCGTTGGTCGTGTAATCGAAGCACTCCACCCCAAGTGGGTCGTCGCCGACGAAGAAGTAGCGTCCCTGGGTCAACGCACCCGACGTCGCGTGCATCGCCCAATCGCTGTGACCGAGCGCATAAGGCGTGATCCACTCCGTGCCGGCGCCGGCAAGGTCGAAGCACTCGTTCTCGTCGCACACGCCGTCGACGGCGCCCTGTGCATCGGTGTGTGGTGCGATCGGGGTGGACGAGGTCAGGAAGATGTTCGCGGGCCAGGAGCCGGCGCACGGTGTGACGTCGGTGGGATCGAAGCAGTAGATCTGTTGGCTCGTCTTGACCATGAGCTTCGAGCCGACCTTGACCAGATGGGTGTAGGCGTAGTTGCCTCCTCCGACGAGATCGACCGGCGTGTTGGGGCACGCTGAGTCGAGCGCCGCGTCGTAGCAGAGCAGCGAGGGCGAGCCGGCGGTCTCCACGCCGAACAGCCGCCGGCCGATCGAGTCTGCCTCGGTGAGCTGGCTCCAGTCGCCGACATCGTTCTCGTCGGACAGCGCTGTGAACCCGCAGCTGAAGGGCGTGCCGGTGATGTCGATGCACAGCACGCCAGGCTGTCCCGTCCAGCTCTGCTGTGTGAACGCGTACAGCTTGCCCGTGATGGTGTCGACCCAGCCGCCCGATCGCATCGACGCGCCGTAGCCGCCGAAAGTGGCCGTGTAGCCGTCACAGCGATCACCCGTGGACCGCAGATGGCAGTCGAGCACGATGTTGGCGCTGTGGTGGAAGATGTTGAAGACGAAGTCATCGGAGAAGAACACGTCCCATCCGTCGCCACCGGTGCTGCTCGAGAACGTGCTCGACGGGATCGGTGCGACGGTGGAGCTCGAGTACAGCTGCGAGTAGCCGGCGATCGCACCCGCGGTCACGTTCTTGACTGCGCGCACATCGGTGACGTCCGACGACGGCACCGGCTCGACCGGTGTCCAGGTGACGGCGCCGTCGATGCTGTACTCGATCGTCCAGCCCTCGGGGGCCTCGGCGCCGCCGGCGGTGAACTTCATTCCCGGATCCAAGGACGTGCGCAGCTCTCGATCGCTCGTGCCGGGAGTCAACAGGCCGGAGACCCCGACGTTGACCGTCGTGCCGTCGTCGATGACGGACGCGTCGCGGATCGGTAGGCCTCCTACGGTCACGGCCATCTCCGCGCTCGGCTGACCGGCAGAACCCGACGCGGGCGTGGGTGCGGTGGCCGACAACGCCGTCAGCGATGCGACGAGCGTCACCGAGACGGCTCCTGCCACGCGTCGAGTGACGCGAAGGCGGGTCGGTGTGGCCGGCCCATCGAAGTTGGGCTGCTGGGCGCGGTCGGTCACGTGGAGTCCCTTTGGGTTGCGTCAGGAGATGTTGATGGAATGCTTGGACGTCGAATGGTCCGTGACCCCGCGCATGACGCTCGCAGCCACTTCGTCTGCTTCGGTCCGCGTAGGGGCTGCTCGCCTATGTTGACCACCGTTCGGAAACGTGGAGGAGTGTCATGGCTGGATTCGAAGGTCGCGTTGCGTTCATCACCGGTGGTGGGCGAGGTCAGGGCAGAAGCCACGCTCTTGCTCTCGCGCAACAGGGCGCACACATCGCGATCAGCGACATCGCGGCACCGATCTCGAGCGTGAACTATCCACTGGCGAGCACAGCCGACCTCGAGGAGACCCGGCGACTCGTCGAGAAGGAAGGCGTGCAGTGCATCACGGAGGTGCTCGACGTCCGTGACGACGAGGCTCTCGGCCGCTTCGTCGAGCGGACCGTGACCGAGCTCGGCAGCCTCGATCTTGCGATCGCGAACGCAGGAATCTCGTCGGCGGGCGTTGCCCTCGATCGGATGACGAACGCCGAGTGGACGGACATGATCGGGGTCGATCTGACCGGCGTGTTCAACACGATCCGCGCGGTGACGCCGACGATGAAGCGCCAGCAGTACGGGCGCATCGTCGCGACCACATCGATGATGGGGCGCCAGGGATGTGGGTACATGGCTCACTACAGCGCGGCGAAGTGGGGCGTGATCGGCCTCGTCAAGTCCGCTGCGCTCGAGCTCGCGCCGTTCGGCATCACGGTCAACGCCGTGGCCCCAGGCAACATCAACACCGGAATGGTCGTGAACGACGCGATGCTGAATGCGCTGTCAGGCGGCAAGCCCGGCGCGGTGTTCGAGGACGTGCTGCCCGTGCTCGGCGCGCTGCACGCGATCCCCGAGCCGTTGATCGAACCGGAAGAAGTCAGCCACGCGGTGTTGTTCCTCCTGTCCGATCAGGCGCGGTACATGACCGGCGCTGTGATGGATGTGTCTGCGGGCAACAGCGGTCGCACCACCGGCTGACACACGCCTCGACGTTCTGCTCCGACACACGAGCGTTCAGAACCGCCAACGCATCGAACCCGGTGTCTGTTCGCTTGTTCCGACCGCGGTCGCCGTGCGCGGCTTGACCTCGTAGACGAACCACGGCGGCGGTCCCAGCGTCGGCGCGTTGAACGGTGCAGTGATTCCGGTTCCCGAGTCGTCGGGCTGCGCCGGCCAGCCGCTCTTGGCCCACAACGCGGCGATCTCGGCCACGACCGCGGGATTGCTGACGCGTCGCGCCTCACCGGCGATCATCACGTCGAAGCCTTTCGTGGCCACGCTGATGGTGCAGCGCGGGTCGCGGGCAACGTTGTGGGCCTTGCGGGTGCGTTCTCCGGTTTGGAACCAGCACGACCCTTCGTGCCACAGCGCACCCACGCTCGTCACGTGCGGGCTTCCGTCGGCGTTCAGCGTCGTCAGCCAGAACGTCGAGCGATCCGGCGACTGTGGGTCGTCGTGCGTCAGCAGGTCTGCGACCTGGGTTTCGACCTGGGACCACTCGATCGTGGGCAGGCCCTCTGCTTCACCAAGGTTTGTTGTCTTTGTTGTCGTCATGGTTGTTGCAGACCGAGTGCGGAGCGAAAACTCATCGCCGACCGCCGGTTCACGTCGCCGCTGGCTCGTTTGGCGATCTGTTCGTCCGCGGACGGCTCCACTAGCGTCGCCAGGCATGAGCACGCACGAGCGGCCGTTCGGTCGCCACCTCGAGGACTTCACCGTCGGCGACATCTACAAGCATTGGCCGGGCAAGACCATCACCGAGTACGACGACCACCTGTTCTGCATGATCACGATGAACCACCACCCGTTGCACACCAACGATTGGTTCGCCGAGCAGAGCGTGCAGGGCCGCAACGTCGTCGTTGGCAACCTCGTGTACTCGTTGGTGCTCGGCATGAGCGTTCCCGACGTCAGCGGCGCCGCGATCGCGAACCTCGAAGTCGAGACTCTGCAGCACAAACACCCCACCTTCCACGGCGACACCATCCACGCCGAGACCCGAGTACTGGAGGTGAAGGAGTCGTCTTCGAAGCCCGACCGCGGCATCGTCACCGTCGAGTCGAAGGGCTTCAACCAGGACGGCAAGGAGGTCTGCTACTTCAAGCGCCGCGTGATGGTGTGGAAGCGCGAGTTCGCGCCGACACGGGCGCGTCCGTACGACGGGCAACAGGTCTGGGAGTGATCAAGGACAAGGCTGCCCGGGCGGTCTCGTTCGCGAGCACCGCCGAGCTCTACGAGCGAGCCAGGCCCGGCTACCCGCCAGACCTCGTCGAAGCCCTGTTCGCCGAGATCGGACTCGACAAGCCGAGGATCCTCGACATCGGCGCCGGCACGGGGAAGCTCACCCGCCAGCTCCTGCCGTACGGATCCGTGGTCGCAGTCGAGCCGCTCGACGAGATGCGCGCCGAGCTCGAGCGCGTGCTTCCGGATGTCGACTGCCGACCTGGCAGCGCGGAGTCGATCCCGCTGCCCGACGCGTCGGTGGACGTCGTGATGGTCGGCCAGGCTTACCACTGGTTCGATCAGCCCAGTGCCAACCCCGAGATCGCCAGGGTTCTCGTCGACGGCGGGCACATGATCGCGTTGTGGAACGACGAAGTGCCCGTGCCCTGGGTCGAGCGCCTGACGGAGATCATGTCTGTCGAAGCCGAGCGATGGGACCGAGGCGAGCACTGGTGGACCAAGCAGTTCCAGAACGAGCCGTGGTTCACAGCGCCGGCTCGCCGCGACGGTGCGATGACGGTCGCGACGACGAAGGAGGGCCTGCTGGCGCGGATGGAGTCGCACAGCGTGCTCAGCGCGAAGCCGCCCGCCGAACGGGCGCCCGTGCTGGCCCAGGTCGCCGCGCTCGTCGCCGATTTCCCCGACCCGTTCGACGTCGATTTCACCACAGAGGCCTACTGGTGCAGGAAGCTGCCGCTGAGCGCGTCCTGAGCTGGGGGCTCGGTCAGCTCCGTGATCTGCCTTGGAGGCAGACCCGCGACCCGTGGGCGGTGCTGGTCAGTGAGGTGATGCTGCAACAGACCCAGGTCGAGCGCGTGATCCCGCGCTGGTTCGAGTTCCTGGAAGCTTTCCCGACGCCCGAGGCCTGCGCCGGCGGCGGGCTGGGCGACGTGCTGCGGATGTGGCAGGGCCTCGGCTACCCGCGGCGAGCACGCAACCTCCACGCCGCGGCGACGCGCATCGCCGAGATCGGTCGGTTCCCGGACACGCTCGCCGATCTGCTCGCGCTGCCCGGCGTCGGTCAATACACGGCACGGGCGTTGTTGGCGTTCGCGTTCGAGAAGGACGCGGCCGTCGTCGACACCAACATCGCTCGTGTCTTCGCCCGCGCCGCCGGGCGTCGTCTCACGGCCCGCGAGGTGCAGTCCCTGGCCGATGGGGCAGTACCGGGAGAACAGGTGTGGGCGTGGAACCAGTGCCTCATGGATCTCGGTGCGGTGCTGTGCCGCCCAGCCGCGCCACGTTGTGGCGAGTGCCCGCTGCGCGTGGCGTGCGCGTACCACGGCGACGGCGACGATCCCGCGGTCGGCTCGGCCAACGTCAGCGTCGCGCAGAGCCGGTTCGAAGGTTCCGATCGGCAGGGGAGAGGGCGGCTGATGAAGGCGCTCGGCGCCTCCGCGGTGCATGCCGACGCGTTGGCGACGACGATGCACTGGCCGGATCAGCCGGAGCGCGCGAGCCGGGTGGCAGCCACGCTCCTCGTCGACGGCCTCGTCACGTTCGACGAGGCGACGGCGACGTTTCGCCTACCGCTCTAGCTCGTGCCCGTCAACGCTCGCCGTGATGTTGGTGAGGATCTCGGCGAAGGCATTGTCGGCATAGGCGCGCATCTCGTCGTCGGTGCGGTCCTGCACGGGGTGCGGCGTGTACACCCGCGCGACGGTGGGGAAGCCGAGCGACTTCGCCTGCGCATCGGCGCCGGAGATGAACTCAGTCGTGGCGAGGAACATCGCCGGGATGCCGCGGCGTTCGAGATCGACGATGTCGTGCACACTGCACGACGTGCAACTGCCTCAATCGGCGAGCGCCTCGATCACGACGTGGCACTGGCTGGCGATCTCGTGGCGCAGGTCGACCGGCGCAGGCTTGGTGAAGGTCGGCTTCTTGTAGCGCCTCACATTGGCACCCGCCTCGGTGAGCAGCACCTCGAGCCGATCGAGGAACACATCGCCGCGCGCCTTGGAGATGTCGAGCAGGCCGACGTCGAGGCCGACGATGGAGGGCGGTCGCGCTGTCCGCGTGCGCTCCGCGAGCGTCCGTTCGTTCGTCGGGTCGAGGATGACAGAGGCCACGGCTTCAGTCTGTCACGACGCGCCGACTCGGCGGGACACGGGCTGGCTGCCGATCTCGCCGTTGGCCCAGCCGCCGATCACCGCCGAGAACAACCCCGCTCCGCCGCCGGCGTGCACGAGGAGGATGCCGCCCGGCCGGAACTTCGGCAGCGTCACGTCCTGGAGGTGCGCGGGGACGCCTTCCGCCATACCGTCGGCGCCGCGCACCAGCTCGCGGCCGGGGATCTGCAGGCGCGCGTGGAGCTCGGCGAGTATCCGTTCGCGGTCCCATCCGGCGTCGGCGAACACGCGGGCGTGCTCGGGGCCGATGATCAGGATCGCGTCGAATGCCATCACGATCTTGGGGTTGTGCAGTGTGCGCAGGCACGCGGCCATCGTGTTGGCGAGCAGCTCGGGATCGCGGGCGAGTTGGTCGACGATGCAGCGCGGGCCTTCGCCGGCGAACACCGTGACGACGTCGTCGGACGCCGAGAAGCCGCGCTCGACAGCGAGCGATGTGATCGGTGAATCCGCGTCGCTCTCGGCGAAGCAGAAGCTGAGCTTGCCGGGGTTGCCGTGCGTGGCGCGATCGACCTCGCCCGGTCGCCCCCCGCCGACGTTGCGGATCACGAGCTGCACGGCGCGGCCGATGGTGAGGTTGGCGCGGTTGCCCTGCCCGAGGACGTTGATGCCGCTGTTCATGCCGATGTCGCGCGTGCCCGGCCCGTTGCAGATGATCACCGGGCCGACCGGCATCGTGGTCGCGAGCACCCCGTGGATGTTGAACTCGTTGGTGCACACCGCCTCGAGTGCGGCGATGACCCACGGCAGGTGCTCGGGAAGGCAGCCCGCCATCACTGCATTGATCGCGACCTTCTCGACCGTCACTTCGACCAGATCCGGTGGAACGACGGCAACGACATCGTCGGCCGCGCGTGTCGTGCCGGTGAGCATGCGCAACACCCGCGCCTCCGTCGGGGCCACGACCGGAAGTCCATCCGTCCAACCGCGATCGAACATCGCCTCCGTCTCGTCCTCGGCATCGGCGATCTCGACACGGCGGGCGCGCAACGTGCTGCCGCTGAATCGGGCGCGCAGCTCATCGACGAGGTTCGGGTCGACCGACATCGATCCGCACCCGGGTCGCATCACCGGCAGCTGGTCGCCGAGGTCTTCGATTGCTGTGAGGCGCTGCCAATCGGCCCGCGACCAACCGAACGTGCGCTCGACCTCCGCGCCGTCGACGACGCGGATCAACGTGGGCACCGTCTCGATGTCGTTGCGCCACGAGACCGACAGGTCGACGTCGTGCATCGCGTCGATGCCGTCAGGGAATGACGGGTCGTCCTGGGTGAAAACGGTGAGCCCGCGTTCGGCGACGAGTCGCTGCAGAACCGGAACGACCATGACGCACGTCGCGCATTCTCGCTTGACGATCGCGACGAGTCCGTCGGGCAGCTTCCCCGGCGGCGCGGTGAGTGGATCGGTCGATGCGGCGGCGCTCACGACACGACGGTAGTTCGTGCGACCGACGTCACAAGCCGTGGCGGTTTACAGCGTGCAGGATGAGTGCATACGGTAGAAGGTCTGGGGGTCGAGAGGTCACGTGCATTCAGCCAACGCAATCGGAGTCACGTTCTACGGAGTGCGAGGGTCGACCCCTTGCCACGGTGACGACATCGCCCGTTACGGCGGCAACACCTCCTGCGTCGCGTTGGCCATCCCCGGCCACGATCCCGTGCTGTTCGACATGGGCACCGGGCTGCGCTACTTCGGCATGCGCCAACCAGCCGATCGTCAGTTCCGCGGCCACGTGCTGCTCAGCCACATGCACTGGGACCACACCCAAGGCTTGCCGTTCTTCACGCCGATCCTGCGCACGGGTGCGCGGCTGGATGTGTACGGGCCCGAGCAGGACGACGGTCGCTCGGTGCGGGCCGTCATGAGCGACACAGTGCGCCCGCCGCTGTTCCCAATCCTGCTCGCCGACTTCCCCGGCACGATCGACTTCCACGACGTGAGCGACACCGACTTCGAGATCACCACCGACGTCCCGGTCGAGTCCGACTTCCGTGTCGGCCCGGAACGCGAGCCTGTGCACGTGATGGCTCGTCTGATCCCACACGTCGGCGCCACGTGCGGCTACCGGGTGACATGGAACAACCGGTCGATCACGTACATGAGCGACCATCAGATGCCGTTCGACGGCTCGATGAAGGCAACCGACGCCGCACTCGAGCTCGCTGCCGACGCCGACGTTCTGATCCACGATGCGCAGTACACGTCGAAGGAGTTCGAGCACAAGAGCACCTGGGGTCACTGCACCGTCGAGTACGCGGTGTGGCTCGCGGCTGAGGCCGGCGCCAAGCAGTTGGCCCTGTTCCATCACGACCCGACGCGTTGCGACGACGCGATGGATCACCTGCTCGGCAAGGCACGCGAGATGGGCGAGCGCAAGGGCGTCGAGGTGATCGCTGCCGCCGAGGGCCTCACGCTCACGGTGTGAGCCTCGCCGTCGCCGCCGCGATCGTCGTCGGCGCTGCGTTCCTGCTCGCCGGTGGCGCCAAGATCGCCGCCGGACCGGCGTGGCCGATGCAGGCCGCGGCTCTCGGCGCGCCCGCCGCAGTCGTGCCGATCGTGCCCTGGACCGAGATCGTGGTCGGTGCGCTGCTGTGCGCTCAGCTCGCTCGCCCGGTGTTCGCCTCCGTTGCGGCCGGGATGTTGCTCGCGTTCAGCGTGCTGTTGGCGCTGCGCTTGGCGAAGGGCCAGCACCCACCGTGCGCGTGCTTCGGTTCGTGGAGCGCCAAGCCGCTGAGCTGGCAGCACCTCGCCCGCAACGCCGCGCTGCTCGCGATCGCGGTGGTGGCGATCGTCGGCTAGCGCAAACCCAAGTTCACGGACCCGCCAATACTGCGTGAAGAATCGAGCAGATCTGGTCGGATTCTTCACCCAGTTTCGGCACCGGAGCCGAAATCGGGCTGCATGACGTTCAGGTCGACGCCGTCGTGCACACCGTCGACGTCGGCGACGTCGCTGCATTGCCAGACCGCCCAGCGCTCGTCTGCGGGGCGTTCGAACAGACTGCGCTGCCACGTCCGGCCGTCGAAGGCGGAACGTATGCCGTAGACATCGTCGAACGCGTCCTCGACGTACAGCAGAACCGGTTGTCCGGTCGCGTCCTCGACTTCATCGAGAAACACTCTCAGCTCGTGCTGAACCGTCGCCGGCGCGGGCCGATCGGAGCAGTTGTTGGGGAACTCGAGGTCGACGGCCGGGGGTAGGGAGGCCTCGGTCAGCGGAACCGTGCGCAGGAAGTTCGCCGCCTGGTCGGTGCCGTCGCGGCACAGGGTGAAGAAGTGGTACGCGCCGACTTCGATTCCCGCGGACCGCGCCAGCGACCAGTTGGAGGCGAACGTCTCATCCACAGTGCTCCCCGCCTCAGTCGCCTTGATGTAAGCGAACGTGATGCCGTCTGCGGCGACTGCCTGCCAGTCGATCACGCCTTGATAGTGCGACACGTCGATGCCGTATCTCTCGCCGCTCGCGAGCGACGGGCGATAGTGCGGCTTCCAGAGCCGGCGTCCGACGAAGGTACCCGCGACAGCGAGAACAACAACCAGCACGCCGACAGCCGCGAACGCGCGACGGCGTCGCGGGTTGCGCAAGCCGCGCTTTCCTGCGCGGATGCTGACGCTCACCGCCGTGGAAGCGGGTCAGGTCGCGACGGCGAGGAAGGTGATGACCTTGGCTTCGTCGCGCCAGCGTTCGTAGCGGCCGCTGGGGCC
>Ga0075364_10000992_pt1 | contig 15041 bp, 12 predicted proteins | sample EndMetdeltDD1764_FD_71517 | JGI IMG/M metagenome (GOLD analysis project Ga0075364, IMG submission 71517) | Populus endosphere microbial communities from Tennessee, USA - Endosphere MetaG P. deltoides DD176-4 | ecosystem: Host-associated > Plants > Roots > Endosphere | place: USA: Tennessee...
GACTACGTCCGCACCGCCCGCGCCAAGGGCGCCAGTGAAGGTCGCGTCATCCTCAAACATGCCTTGAAGAACGCGATGATCCCGATCATCACCGTCATCGGCCTCTCCATCGCCATGCTGGTCGCCGGTGCCGTTGTTACCGAAACCGTTTTCGGCCTGCCCGGCGTCGGCAATCTCGTCGTCTCGGCCGTTCTCCGTCGCGATTATCCGGTCATTCAGGGCGCGCTGCTTGTCGTTGCCGCCATCTATGTCCTCATCAACTTCATCGTCGACATGCTTTATATTCTCGTTGATCCGCGGGTGCGCCTATGACCACGATGGCTTCCGTCTCCATGCCCTTCGCATCGGGCCTGCGCCGCCTTTTCGGCAACCGCGCCATGCTTTTCGGTGCCATCATCCTGGCGATCGTCATTCTGGCTGCGCTGCTTGCCCCTTGGGTCGCACCCTATGCGCCAAACAAGCTGTCGATCATCAACAAGCTTAAAGCCCCGTCGATGACGAACTTCTTCGGCACCGACGAATTCGGCCGCGATATCTTCTCCCGCGCCATCTTTGCCGGTCGCATCTCTTTGCTCGTCAGCCTCGGCGTTGTCGTCATTTCCACCGTGCTCGGTGTCATCCTCGGCGTTGCCGCAGGTTTCTTCCGCAGCCTCGATGCGCCGATCTCGCGCCTGCTCGATGCGATGATGTCCTTCCCCGACATCCTGCTCGCCATCGCGCTGGTCGCAGCTCTCGGCCCATCGCTGACGACAGTCATCCTGGCGCTCGGTATCACCTACGCGCCGCGTCTCGCTCGTATCGTCCGCGGCTCGACGCTGGTCTTACGCGAACTGCCTTATATCGAGGCTGCCGTCGCCATGGGCCTGCCGACCTGGCAGATCCTTGCCCGCCACGTGCTGCTCAACCTCGCTTCCCCCATCCTCGTGCAGGCAACATTCGTCTTCGCCTCGGCGATGCTGGCGGAGGCAAGCCTCTCCTTCCTCGGCGTCGGCGTTTCCACCGACATGCCGACCTGGGGCACGATGCTGGCATCTGGCCGCGAATACATGAACAACGCACCGTGGCTGATGGTGTTTCCGGGCCTCGCCATCGTCTTCTCGGTTCTCTCCCTGCAATTGCTGGGCGACGGCCTGCGCGATCTCGTCGATCCGCGTCTCGCCAAGGAAAGCTGATCATGACCGATATAACAACCAAAGTTCAGCCGGTGCTTTCCGTCGAGAACCTGACCACCTCGTTCAAGACGCAAGAGGGCTGGAAAGCCGTCATCCGCAATATCAGCCTGCATGTCGATGCCGGCGAGACGGTCGCCATCGTCGGCGAAAGCGGCTCGGGCAAGAGCGTCACGGCTCTTTCGACCATGCGGCTTCTGCCCGCCGGCCGCTCGCGTACCGAAGGCCGCATCCTGCTCGACGGCACGGATCTTCTGAAGGCTAGCGAAGCCGAAATGCGCAAGGTGCGCGGCGGCTCGATCGGCATGATCTTCCAGGAGCCGATGACCTCGCTCAACCCGGTCTTCACCATCGGCAACCAGATCGCCGAAGCGCTCGTCCTGCATCGCGGCCTGTCGTGGAGCGAGGCAGAAACCGAGACCGTGCGGCTGATGGAACGGGTTCGCATCCCCGCCGCCAAGGCGCGTCTTCACGAATATCCGCACAAGTTCTCCGGCGGCATGCGCCAGCGCGTGATGATCGCCATGGCGCTTGCTTGCCGCCCGAAGCTTCTGATCGCCGACGAGCCGACCACTGCGCTCGACGTGACGATCCAGGCCGAAATCCTCCATCTGCTGCGCGAGTTGCAGCGGGAGGAGAACATGGGCGTGCTGTTCATCACCCATGACATGGGCGTCGTTGCCGAAATCGCCGACCGCACCGTGGTTATGTTCCGCGGCGACATGGTCGAAACCGGCAAGACCGACGAAATTTTCGCGACCCCGACCGCCACCTATACCAAGTCCCTGCTCGCCTCGATCCCGCGGCTGGGCACGATGGGTGCAGCCATCGCCCCGAAGCGTTTTCCCGAAGTCGATGCCTCGACCGGCACGGCCGCCGATGGCCGCGAGATGAATCCGGTCGCTCAGACGGTTGCTCCGATCCTTAAGGTAGACAATCTTGCCGTCCGTTTCGACCTGCCGAACGGCCGCGTCCACGCTGTCGAAGACGTTTCCTTTGATCTGCGCCCCGGCGAAACGCTTTCGCTGGTCGGTGAATCCGGTTGCGGCAAATCCACAACAGGCCGCGCCATCATCCGCCTGCTCAACCCGTCCGCCGGTTCGATCGTCATCGATGGTCAGGACGTGACCAAGGCCGGCACACGCGAGCTTCGCAGCATGCGCCGTACCTCGCAAATGATCTTTCAGGATCCATTTGCCTCGCTCAACCCGCGAATCACCGTGGGTTCCGCGATTGCCGAACCCATGCTCGCCCACGGCCTGATGGGCCGGAAGGACGCCAAGGCTCGCGTGTCGGAACTGCTGGAACAGGTCGGCCTCTCCGCCACCATGGCGGATCGACATCCGCATGAGTTCTCCGGCGGCCAGCGCCAGCGTATCTCGATCGCCCGTGCACTGGCGCTCGACCCGAAATTCATCGTCGCCGACGAAGCCGTCTCGGCGCTCGACGTGTCGGTCAAGGCGCAGGTCTCCAACCTGCTGCTCGACCTGCAGGAACAGCGGGGCCTCGCCTATCTTTTCATCAGCCATGACATGGCGGTGGTCGAGCGCATGAGCCATCGCGTCGCCGTGATGTTTTTGGGTGAGATCGTCGAGATCGGCCCGCGCGCCGAAATCTTCGACAATCCGCAACATGCCTACACGCAGCGCCTGATCTCGGCCGTGCCGATTCCCGATCCGTCGCGCCGCGGCCAGACACCGCCGCCTCTGACCGAAGAGATCAAGAGCCCGGTCCGGCCGTTTGACTATGTCGCACCTAAGCGTACATACCGCGAGGTCTCACCCGGACATTTCGTGCAGGAAGTCAGCTAACCTTCCTGCCCCTACCTACTGGAATAGAAAGACGATCCCATGAGCAGCAAGAAACTCATCCGTTACGATGTCGCCGACGCCCAGGCCGGCGGCCAGCGCCGTCCCTTCGCCAAGGCCGTCCGCGCCGGTGATTTCGTCTATGTTTCGGGCCAAGTGCCGACCGTCGATGGCGAAGTCATCGTCGGCAATATCGTTGCCCAGACCGAACAGGTGATCGCAAACATCAAGTCGGTTTTGGCGCTGGCCGATTGCACGCTGGAACATGTCGTAAAGGTCAATGTCTGGCTCGACGACGCCCGCGATTTCTCGAGCTTCAACGCCGTTTTCCAGAAGCATTTCATCGACCACCCGCCGGCACGCTCCACCGTCGAATCGCCGATGATGGTCGACGTCAAGGTCGAGATGGACGTCATCGCGTATAAGCCGCTCGATTAAGCGAAGCATTGTCGGCTTCAGGCTCCGCATCGGTCGGTAATTTCTTTGGAGAGCCCGAGTGGCATCGCAGCCGATGTGACAGATTTCGTGCTCGTCGCTAGCCAGTCAGCCAACTGCCAGTGACGAGGGCGTCCATACCAAGGCCCACAGCGACCTGTCGCTGATCCAGACGGACATGGCCGCAACCCAGAAAGCGGCTGTGCGGTCGCCCTGGCACTTGCGAGCGAGCCTGATACCGCCAGCATACTGCTGGCCGGAGGACGTGATCAGTTTCTCGCAAATACGGGTGTGGGCTACCGACGATCTCGAAAGAAGGCGGTATTCAACTCGTCGCCCGTTACGCCAACGCAATTAGGACGCTGGGAGAATGCCATTATCGACTGATGCAGGTTTGCAACTGCCACAAAAGAAGACAAACACACTCAAATTAAATTCCAGCACTGGACTAGCACGGCGCTGGGACGTGCTTTAGCGATCTCATGCGTGCGTTGGCGACTTTCGCGAGCGATGAGAATGACCGGCCAAATTCCGATGACGACTAAAATCGCCCGATTGTTGAACTCCTTCGTTTTTCTGAAACCGCAGTTGCTCGCAACAGCGCGTCAGCGACGGATCGATCAGGCGCTGGCGGAAGATCTTATCCAGGATGCCTGGATCAAGGTTCAGACTGCGATGCCGGAACATCGCATCGAAAATCTCGCCGGATATATTCACCGCACCGTTTCCAACACGACGATCGACCATCTGCGCCGCGAAAAGCGCCGTCGCGAAATCGATGCCGAGGTTCAGGATATCCTGAACGAGGACGTCGAAAACCGTTCTCCGGAACGCGCCATCATGGCCCGGCAGACACTCGACGCGGTGACCGAGACTCTTGAAGCAATGCCGGAGCGCTCGCGCCGGATATTTTTGATGAACCGGATGGATGGCCTCAGCCATAGGCGGATAGCCGAACTTGAGGATATCACTGAGGAAGCCGTCTATTATCACATCCGGCGCGTTCTCGAACGTCTGGCCGTTTTGCGCCGCGAGATGGATGCGTGAAACCGTTTCGGCGGATCGACCTTTGCCTTCTGTGTGATAAGACCGTCGATATTCAGTTCCTTTCACAAAAACGCTTCGACATATGAGCATGAGCGACACCGACCAAGATCGACCGGAGAACCATCGCGCCGCACTCGATGCGCGTGACTGGCTCGTGCGTCTGACATCCGGGTCGCTCAGCGCTGCCGAGTTGGAGCAGTTCAAGCTCTGGCGGGACTGTCGCCCCGAACATCGCGACGCGTTCGAACACGAGCGGCGGTTCTGGAACCAGCTCGACCGCCTGGCGCAGCCGGCCAGCACTGTCGCGCAGATGCAGACTTCCGGCATGACCCGCCGCTCGCTGATTGGTGGCGGCGCGGCACTTGCCGCTGCGTCGGCAGGCTTTGTCGCCGCTCCGCGCGTTTCGCTCTGGTGGCAGGCCGATTTTATCGTACCCGCCGGAAGCCAGCGCGAAGTGCCATTGCCCGACGGCACAATTGCGGCGGTTAACACCGGCGGAGCCCTCAAGGTCGACTTCCGGACGGGTCTGCGCCTTGTCCATCTCCTGCGCGGCGAAGCGGAGTTCCGCATTCCGCCCGCGGCCGATGGAAGCCCGTTTCGCATCGCGGCCGGCGGCGGCAACACGGACATGCCGGATGGCCACCTGACGATCGGCAATGCCGACGATCTGACAACCGTTGCCGTCGTTGCCGGACATGCGGCCGTCTACAGCCCGCTTGCGCCGGACGAAACCGACTTGTCGCAGCGACTGCGCGTCGATCTCGCGCCGTCGCAGCAGACCACCTATCTGTCCGGTGCCAATCCCGACAAGCCCGGCGCTGCCGATCTGGAAATGCTGCTCGCCTGGCGGCAGGGAAAGATCATATTCGAAGGCAAACCTTTTGCCGCCGCCATTTCCGACATCGGTCGTTATGTTGCCGAACCGGTCATACTGCGGCCAGGCATCGATCGCGATCTTGCCGTCAGCGGCATATTTTCTACCGCCCAGCCCATCGCCGCTTTGCAGTCGCTGGCCAAAACGCAGGCACTGTCCGTCCGCCGTATTCCCGGCGTCGCGATCATTCTTGCCTGAAATCGAAAAAAATCCTGCAAACCCGTTTAGGTGAATCCTTCCGCCAATCGTCAACAATTCAAACGCCGCCGAAAAGGCCGGTGTCGGAACGATGATCTGTGCGTAGGGGCGACGGAATGAGGGACTATCAAAACGGCAGGCGGCAGCAGGCCTCGGGCGCAACGGTGCTGCAAACGCTGATGGCGGGTGTGGCAATCTGCGTTGCAGGCATGACCACGGCCGGCATCAGCACACCTGCCATGGCACAGGCGAGCCAGACGGTCAGTTTCGACATCCAGCCGACTTCGTTATCGCAGGCACTACGCCAGTTTTCGCAGCAGTCCGGCATTCAGGTCGCCTACAGGACCGCCATTGCCGCCAATGCCACATCACCATCCGTAAAGGGTCGGTTGACGCCGCAGCAGGCGCTCTCCACGCTGCTCGCGAGTTCGGGGCTGCGATACAGCTTTACCGGCAACGGCGCCGTTACCATTCTTGCCGCCGATGCCGCAGCCGGTTCCATCGACAATTCGGGAGCAACCGTGCTCAACACTATCGTCGTTGCAGGCACCGGCGGGGCCTTCGAGCGCGTGGACGGTTATCGTGCCGACAGTTCTTCCTCCGGCGCCAAGACCGATACGCCCATCATCGAAACACCACAGTCGATCAGCGTCGTGACGGCAGACCAGATCGCCAACCAGCGCGCGACCTCGCTGTCCGAGACATTGGCCTACACGCCGGGCATCGCCACCCAGTCCGGCGGCTTCAGCCGTATGGTCGACGATTTCATGATCCGCGGTTTCAACACTGCCAGCGGCAATACCGGCACGCTGCGCGACGGCATGAAATTCCAGTCGAGCGTTTATGACGGCGGCCAGGAGCCTTACGGGCTGGAGCGTGTCGAGGTTTTGCGCGGCGCGTCTTCCGTGCTTTACGGTCAGGTCGCACCGGGCGGTATCGTCAACGCCATTTCCAAACGCCCAACGACAACGCCGCTGCACGAGGTCAATCTCGAATATGGCAGCTATAACAGGAAACAGATTTCGGCAGACTTCAGCGGCCCGGTCGATGCGGACGGCGTGCTGTCCTATCGCCTCACCGGCCTTTATCGCGATGCCGACAACTGGGTCGACAATACGCCCGACAACAAGGCCTATATCGCGCCTGCCCTGACATGGAAGCCTGAAGAAACGACCTCGCTGACGCTGCTGGGCAGCTATCAGCATGTCGATACCGGCTTCGCGCCGCCTTACCTGCTTTCGGATATCACGTCGGGAAAGCTGTCACGTAACACGTTTACCGGTATCGACAATTTCGACACCTACAAGTCCGACATCTACACGATCGGCGGCATGTTCGAGCACGAATTCGATGACGGCCTGAAGCTGCGCAGTTCAACTCGTTATTTCCACGCCGATATCCAGTGGAACTACATGATGCCGAACGTGGCGCCGACCAGCGCCGGCGGTGTGATGACGCGTCTGGCCTCGGAACGCGCCGAAACCTCCTATGGCATCACATCCGATAATTCGCTCGAGTACACATTCGATGCCTTCGGCGCCGAACATACGCTTCTGGGTGGCTTCGATTTCTACCGCCGCTCTTATGACAGCCACCGCTACCGCGGCACCGCGAGCCAGTTGAACCTCAATACGGGCGTGAACACCGGTGGCCCCAATGTCAATTACGCGGTTGATCGCGGCTCTGACAGCATCGGTGACCAGTACGGCATCTACCTGCAGGATCAGATCAAGTTCGACGATCACTGGATCCTGCTGCTCGGCGGCCGCCACGATTGGGCCGACAGCAGCACAAAGAGCTACCAAAACGGCAAAATCACCAACCAGCGTGACAATGCCTTTACGGGCCGCGCCGGCCTCGTTTATCTCTTCGACAACGGTGTCGCGCCCTATGTTAGCGTCAGCCAGTCATTCCTGCCGCAGGTTGGCTCCGACTTCATGACCGGCAATGCTCTCAAGCCGAATGAAGGGCTGCAGTACGAAACCGGTATCCGCTACCAGCCGCTCGGCACCAACCTTCAGTTCAGCGCCGCCGTTTACGATCTCAACCAGAAAAACGTCGTTTCCTACAACGCAAGCGGCAACGCCTACCAGCTTGGAGAAGTGCATTCCCGCGGCCTCGAACTGGAAGCCCGCGGCGATATCGGCAACTGGGGTCTCGTTGCGGCCTACACGTTCACCGATGCCGAAATCACCCGCAGCGCAAAAGCTGCGGAAATCGGCGAGCAAGTGGCGCTTGTGCCGCGCCACAGTTTTTCGATCTGGGCCGATTATGGTCTCGACGACCTCGGTCTGGAAGGCGTGCGTCTTGGCGGCGGCATGCGTTATGTCGGCAAGACGAACCTGACCGACAGCGCGATCGACGGTCCGAGCTATGTCCTGTTCGACGCGATGGCGAGCGTCGATCTCGGCAAGCTCAATGCGGATCTCGACGGTCTGGATTTCAAGGTCAACGCCCGCAACCTCTTCGACCGCAAATACCACACCTGCGTTTCGCTGGATGGCTGCCGCTTCGGTGAACCGATGACGGTTTCCGCGACCCTGTCCTACAAATGGTAACGCGCATGCCGGTCAGCAGGCGGGACATAATGGGAGCGGCGCTTGCCGCTCCCCTTGCCATGCTGTCGGCACGATGGTCGCATGCACAAACCGCCCGCTCGATTGCGCCGCAACGGCTGGTTAGCCTCGACCTGCTGATCACCGAATTGCTGCTCACACTGGGCGAGGTGCCCGTCGCCGTCGCCAATATCCCGCTTTACCGCCGGCTGGTCGCCAGCCCTGCCCTGCCGGATAGTGTCGAAGATCTCGGCCCTCTCAACGAACCCAATCTGGAATTTCTTCAACGCCTCGCCCCGACACGCGTGCTGGTGGCCGACTGGCAGGCACCTGGGCTCGTACCGTTGACACGCATCGCACCGGTTTTGCCGATAAAGATGTTTGCCGGAAAAACACCGGCGCTGGAGCATTGCGAGAACCTGCTCTCAGACATGGCCGAACTGACCGGCCGGCAAATGGAGGCAAAAGCAGCAATCGCCACGACCAACGCCGCGATAGACGCAGCACGAACCTTGCTGAGCGGTTTTTCCCGACCGGTCTATATCTGTCGTTTCAACCGCGACGGCCGCAATATCGCACTCTTCGGCGGCAACGGCATGCTTGGGGACGTCGCCAACCGGCTGAACCTGCGCAACGCCTATAAAGGCAGGGTGAACGGCGCCGGCGTGACCAATGCGCCACTGTCGCGGCTGGCAGACGAACCCGATGCCGTCATCGTGCATTTCGATCGCGGGGCGGAAACCGACGTCGCGCTGGCGCGACTGGAGGAAAGCGCGCTGTGGCATGCCTTACCAGCCGTGCGAAATAACCGTGTCATACGCATGCCTGTGATCTATCCGAGCGGCGGCCTGCGCTCGGCAGAACGGTTTGCCACCCAGATCGGCACACAGCTTGCGAAACGTGCCGATGGCTGAAACCTCATATCTCCTGTCCCGACCGCGTCGCCTGTATCTGCCCTTCATTCTGACGATACTGGCAGTGCTGCTGTTTGCCGGTTATCTACGCACGACCGGACTTGCCGGAGCGCTTTCGCTTTTTTCCGCACCGGATACCTCCCTGCAATCGGTGCAGCTTTTTTACGGAGCGCTGCCCCGTTTTGTCGTCGCATTGGCGGCCGGTGGCCTGCTGGGGCTCGCGACCACTCTCATGCAACAGGGGCTCGGCAACCCGCTTGCAGAACCCGGAACGATCGGGCTTTTATCAACGAGCCGACTGACCGTCGCCATCGCACTCATCTGGCTTCCCGTCTTTGCAGGCGGCTTTGTCCTGCCGGTTCTGGCGGGCTCGCTTTTGGGGCTTGTTATCCTGCTCGGTCTTTCCTGGCGCCGAAAACTGTCGCCACTGTTTCTTATCCTCAACGGTCTGGTACTTGGCCTTGTCTGTGATGCCGTCACCTCGATGCTCATCCTCACCCATTACGAGGAAATTGCCGATCTGCTTTTATGGCAATCGGGATCGCTGGTGCAGGATAATTGGCAGGTCGCGCGCCTGCTAAGCCTGTGCCTTGCCGCTGCGGCGATGGTCGTTTTCCTTTTGCGCAAGCCTTTATCTCTGCTCGATCTCGACGATTCCTCCGCCAGAAGCCTCGGCCTGTCACCGATGATGGCGAGGCTTGCGGCCATCGGACTTGCGGCGGGCGCAGCGGCCACAGTTACTGCCCATGTCGGCCTGCTCGCCTTTGTTGGACTGGCCGGTGCAGCGCTTGCACGGATTTGCGGTGCACGCCGGTTTGCCGACCGCGCCATTTTTTCTGCGCTCCTCTCCGCCGCCCTTCTGTTGCTGACCGACCAGACCATGCAAATGGCCGAAATGGTCATGGCAATTCCGGCAGGCACGGTAACCGCGCTGTTTGCCGCTCCGCTGCTTTTGTACCTTCTGCATTCGAGCCGCACGCAGCCGCGAACCGGGCGCGCATTCGATCTCCACGTTCCGCACCGCCTTGTGCCCACGCGAAACATCCTGCTCGGCCTTACGGTCCTGTTCATCATCGCCACCCTGATCGCGCTGGCGGTTGGTCGGACGCCCGAAGGTTTTACATTGGCGGCGGCGAGCGAGTTGTCGCAATTGCTGCCATGGCGCTGGCCGCGTGTGGCTGGAGCGTTGGCCGCAGGCGGCATGGTCGCGCTTTCCGGCTGCCTGATGCAACGCATGACCGGCAACCATCTGGCCAGCCCCGAACTGATCGGCGTCTCATCTGGCGCGACACTGGTGATGCTGCCGGTGATCTTTTTCCTGCCGCCGCTCAGCCGCAGCCAGACCATGCTGATTGCTGCCGTCGGCGCCTTGGTCTTTCTCCTCATCGCACTGCGGCTGGCGCGCCGATCGCAATACGCGCCGGAAAAACTGCTGCTCACCGGGCTGGCGATCACCGCACTCAGCGGCTCATTTCTCTCCTCTGCAATCTATTTCGGCGATATCCGGCTGACGCGACTGATCGGCTGGCTTTCCGGTTCCACCTACGCGGTGACAGAAGCTGATGCGATGATCGCGCTTGGCCTGCTCGCGGCAACAATCGCGATTTTGCCGCTGATACAGCGCTGGCTCGGCTTGATGCCGCTTGGCGAGCCGGTCGCAGCCTCTCTCGGCGTCGAGATAAGGCTTGCGCGCCTTTGCATCATCATCCTCGTCGCAGTTCTGACCGGCATTGCCACCGTTATGATCGGGCCGGTGACCTTTGTCGGCCTCGTCGTTCCGCATATCGTCAGGCTGATTGGCCTGCGCAAGCCTCTGGCACAAACCGTCGGCTGCGTCCTAGCGGGCGCAACGTTGATGATCGTATCCGACTGGATCGGAAGAACCATCGCCTTTCCATGGGACATCCCGGCGGGACTGGTGGCAAGCGTCATCGGCGCCACGGTCTACGGCATCACCACAGGCCGAAGCGCCAGATGATCCCGGAACTTTCCCATATATTCCACGGCCCGTTTGCCACGCTCGGTGAAACGCTGAGCATCAACACCGCCCCAACCATGCCCCTCGGCAACTTTTGCTCCTCACCGCAGTTGCAAGCGACACTCGAGATATTTGCGCGGCGATGGCCCGAAGCCGATCCGAGAGTGGTAGCGACGCAGTGGTCGAAAACCTATTTTTCCACCTTCCTGCCGGCAGTCCTTCTGCCTTGCCTGCTGCATGACTGGTATCTGCCGCTTTCCCCGCAGAAAATGGGCATTAGGATATCCTCTGCAGGAGCGGTATCGGGTTTCGAACTGCCATCGCCTGGTGGACACTGCAATGCGCTGAAAGAGGCTCCTGGACGTTTTGATTTTCTGGTGATCCACCACTTGCGGCCAGTCATAGAGATGCTGGCCTCAGCTACACCGCTGCCCGCCAAAGTGCTCTGGAGCAATGCCGGAAACGTCTTCGAGAATGTTGTCGGCCGGGCATCCCGCTTGCTCGGCAATGATCATCCGGCGATACGCGAGGCCATGTCCATCATGGAGGACAGGCGCGATCCCTCTGGCCGGATCAACCCGCTGTTCGAGCCGATCCGCTACATCGACAAGAGTGGTGAAACCATTAGGCAAAGGCGGATCTGTTGCCTGCGATATTTCACGCCGAAGCTCGGATACTGCAAATCCTGCCCGAAGTCGGCCACTGGTGCCGCTTGCAGCACTTGAACTATCTTAGAGCTCTTGATGCAGAGTGATTTGTTTCAAGGCATAAACCCGAGGATCAGGCAGCCTTGAAGTGCACGCGGTCGGCGGCAATGGCGGCAGACTGAACATTGCAGATGCCACATCCGGCTACGGAAAGCGCAGAGCCAATTTGCCAACCCCAGCAATCTTCCAGATAGGCAGACATGTCGTCGTCGGGGAGGGCAGCACCGGCCGGCAGAAGCGAAACCGGCTGTGCCGACAGATCCATCAGTAACCGCCGGTAAGGAAAACTGTCTCACCGGTCATGAAACTGCAGGCCTGCGAGGACAGAAAGATGGCGGCACCCACCATTTCTTCCGGCTGTCCGGCCCGTCCCATCCAGTTCAGCGTGCGGACATATTCAGCCCAGCCTTCAGGGTCGTCATCACGCCGATGGGCATTACGGTCCGTATCGATCAGGCCAGGTGCAAGCGTGTTGAGGAGAACATTGTCGCGTGCATAATCGCGCGCCTGGCTCTGGATCAGATTGTGTTGCGCCGCCTTGGTGGCGGCATAGGCGGTGACGATGCCTTTGGGGCGAAGCTGATTGACCGAGCCAATCGATACCACCCGCCCCCATTTTCGGGCAGCCATGAGCGGCAAGGCCGCCTGCAGCATATCCACGGTGGAGCCGAGATTGACCGACAACTGAAAGGCCAGATCCTCCAGCGTTAAATCCGCAAGCGTGGCGTTGATCTGGGCGCTGGCATTGATGACAAGAATATCGACCGGCGCAATCGCTTCGGCGCGTTCGATGAGATCGCGTCCGGCACCCGGGGCTGAGAGATCGGCAGCGAGTTCCTGTGCGGTGCCGCCCGAGCTTGAAATACGCTCTTGTACGGCGGCCGCACCACCGGCTTTGGTCCCATGCAGGATGACATGTGCACCCGCGCCTGCCAGACCTTCGGCGATCGCAGCACCGATGCCGCGGCTGGAACCGGTGATGAGCGCAGTGCGCCCCTCAAGGCCAAAGACGGTTTCAAGGCGCATCTTCTATCCTTCAAAGAGTGGAATACGCGCTCCGGCAACGCCGGGACGACAGGAGAACAGACCACCCGACAATGGGGCGTCCGCCAATGCGGATGCCGGCAGGCGTGTACGTGCGCTGGTGATGAACAAGGTCGACAGATCGTCACCGCCGAAAGCAATGCTGGTTGGGCGTGGCACCGGCAGCTCGATCACCTGGTCGAGCTTGCCATTTGGCAGGTAACGATGCACGCACCAACCATCCCAGATCGCACACCAGACGCCTCCTTCGGCATCGACCGCAAGTCCGTCCGGCCGACCATCCGCCACCGGAATACGCGCAAATTCACGCCGGGCCGATAGGGCACCGGTATTCGGGTTGCATTCATAGGCATGGATGAAGCCCGGTACCGTATCGACAAAATAGAAGGTGCGCCCATCCGGGCTCCATCCCAAACCGTTCGAAACGACGATACCGCCTTCCTTGCGCTCAAAAGCACCGGCCGCATTGATACGATAGAGCGCGCCCGTGGGCTTGGAGGCATCTATTCGCATCGAGCCAACCCAGACAGCCCCATCCGGTCCGCATTTGGCATCATTGAGGCGGTTATCGGCAATACCTGCTTCCGGGCTGACGAACGGGGTCAAACGACCGGAGGCAAAGTCCAGCCATTCGATACCGTCTTGCGACGCAACAAGCAGGCGCCCCCCCGCCACCGGAATGACGGCACTGACCAATTTGCCGGTTTCAGCAGTCTCGTTGCGACCTGTCGCAGGATGAAAACGGTGCACGGCCGGGTGCAGGATATCCACCCAATAAAGGGCGTTTTCGGCCTCGTGCCAGACCGGGCTTTCGCCCAGTTGTGCCCCCCATGGCAGCATGCAGCTGAGATCGGCCATCGGTCGACCAACGGCGGTGCGCGGACGTGGCCGTGAATTGATCGCAACGGCACCGGCTGCACCGGTGATCCGGCGCGCCGCAGCAATCAGTTCGCGACCGGCCGGGTGAATGTTGGAGGCATCGAGGCGCGACGATGGGCCAAGCGCTACCAGAACACCAATCGGCGTGTTGTCACGCCCCATGACCGGAGCAGCTACCGAATTCACACTCAGAAGATGCTCTTCATAGGAAATCGAATAACCACGGGCCCGCGTCAAAGTCAGATCGGCCTGCAAGGCATCGAGCGCAGTGATCGTCTGCGGTGTCTGTGGTTCCAGGGTCAATCGATCGATCAGAGTGCGCCCGACGGCCGGATCCTGAAAGGCCAGAAGCGCCTTACCCGGTGCAGTACAATGCAACGGTACCCGACGACCGACCTCGACGCGCACTGAAAGCCCATTGGGCGAACGCTCCGCCAGATATTGTGCCATCACCCCGTCAAGGCGGCAAAGCGCGACGGTTTCGCCAAGTTCGGCCGCCAGGCGTTCCAGTTCCGGTGTTGCCGCCGAAACGAGATCGAAACTCTCCCACACCTTGTGGGACATTTCGAGAAAACGCTGTCCGAGCACATAGGTGCCGCGTGCCTCGTCCTGCCGCACCAGTCCGTAGGCAATCAACGTGCGCAAAATACGGGCGAAGGTCGGCTTGGGCAGACCGGATGCGCGCAACAATTCGGCGAAACGCAATGGTTCCGGCGCATCGGCCACCATGTCTAGAAGCGTCAGCCCTTTGGAGAGCGCCGCCGTGCCACCCGGCGTTTCGGGCTTCATGACATCCCCTCCCCGGCGCTCTCCTGTCGGGCGAGCCGCTGTCGCCTTGCGACGATTGCCTCGTCCAGCATCCGCTCCATCGTCCATTCCGCTCTAAACCCCAGCCTGTTTCTGATCCGCGCGTTCGAGGTGTGGTAATAGACGCCGGCGCCGGGAAAATCGACTGGCACGATGGGAAGACCGGTCAGTGCCGCCATCAGCGGCAGAAGGTCGCCAAAATCGGCGGGCTCATCCGATCCGAGATTGAAAATCTCGCCTGCCGCATCGGGATGATCCAGCGCCAGAAGAATACCCGCCACCATGTCACGCGTTTCGGTGATGTGCATGCGGAACGACCGGCCATCCTGATTGCGAGCCAGCACATGTGCCGGTTCACCGATATCCTTTGCGCGGATCAGTTCGGCGATCGCGGTATTTCCAAAATTCTCCTGCTGGCGGATGCGCGGTCTCAGAAAAAAACGCGGACCGGAAAAGAAGCTGTCCTCATCTAGCAATTCAATGGCATCCTGCGTATGCGAAAAACGCAGGATCACCGTTTCCATCGCGCCCATCCGCTGCTGGAACCGCACCAGTTCCTCACCCAGCAACTTGGTAAGGCCATAGGGTGAATTCGGCTTAAGCGGATGATCTTCCGTGACCGGCAG
>Ga0075364_10000993_pt1 | contig 15032 bp, 18 predicted proteins | sample EndMetdeltDD1764_FD_71517 | JGI IMG/M metagenome (GOLD analysis project Ga0075364, IMG submission 71517) | Populus endosphere microbial communities from Tennessee, USA - Endosphere MetaG P. deltoides DD176-4 | ecosystem: Host-associated > Plants > Roots > Endosphere | place: USA: Tennessee...
GCCCACCCGTGACCATCCGCTGGCCTTAAGCTCAGCCAAGTCGGCAGCAGAAAAAACCGGTAATACAGCATCGGTTGTTTCCGGCTGCAGTGCCTCAGGGACAACGAGCCGTTCGATGCCAGGGGCGGAATAGATGTCTAGGTTTCCACTTGTCATATTTGCCCTACCAGTATACGACCGAATTACATTTGGGCAAGTTCTTAGGAAAGGCTACTATTGATACATGAACTCTACCGACGAACCCATACCTGAAACTATTTCCCTAAAGGATCTGCAAGATTATGTCTGGCAGATGAACCACGAACGGGGGTTCGATACATCCGATCCATCTAAAAAATTAGTCATGCTCATGGAAGAAGTGGGTGAGCTGGCCAAAGCCATCCGTAAACGGGCAGGCATGAAATTTACTGATACGACACAGCAAAAGGATATGGAAGAAGAGTTGGCGGATGTCCAGATCGTACTGCTGGGGCTGGCTGGCCTGGTAGGCGTAGACATGCGTACCGCTGTCGCCCAAAAAGAGGCCAAAAACCGTCAGCGCAACTGGAAATAACCTCGAGCGAGGCGTAGACTAAGCAGCCTTGTAGGCGGTAGGCCGCAAGAAGGCGCGGAGTGATTCTGCGTCTTTGACTATGTCGTACAGTGCGCGCGCATCGGTATCAGCTAATGACAGAATGTAGTCGCGCTTACGCAGTACTTCATCACGTACCCCCAAAATAGCATCCCGTTCCTCGGCAGGAGCGCTTTTGATCGCATTGTTGAGCACATCGAGTTCGTGTTCAAAATAATCAGTGGCAGCGCCGGATGTAAGCATACGGAATGAATGATAAAACCCCGTGGCTTCCCGCACGCTGCGGCCTTCATCGTAGGGGATATGGTCAGCGCCATGCTCATAATCTGATCGTAATTGGCGTGCGATAACTGACAATTCACTAAATGGTGCCCCGGCAATCCTGTCTTTGAGCGTAGCGTGATCCGGCCATGATGGCGTTGGCACACCTAAGGCAGCTATCCTATCAACAGCCTGCAGCAGCTCCTCACGTCCCGCTGTAATGCTGCCCGCCAAAGCGTCGGCCGACGACCGGTCGGTAGCGGTCATCATTGCACTGTTGAAAAACTCAAAATGCTGTTCAATGTATGAATCGGGGCTATATCCGCTGCCGACACGCGCTTTGTATACCTGATAGGCCATACAGTTTTCCCAAATTTTTTGGGCAGCTGTCTCGAAGTCATCACCCGGTTGTAATGCAATATCTACACCTTGGTTGGCAAACTGCTCGTTAAGACGCGCGTAGAAGCCGGGCTTGTCCGCGAGCCGCATACCGGGCATTTCGTACACTTTATGGAGGTAATCAAGCAGCATTTCCCGAAAGTCGACACGACCGTTGGGGTAATGCGAATCCGCGAAAGCGGCGTGGTCTGAATAATCAGTGAACGTGTAGCTGCCGTCACCCCACAGCAATATATTTTCGGTGTGCGAGGAACGGTTCAGAATCTTAGGAGGGTCGCCAAACATATGTTCGACGAATTTGGCAGTGTACATGTCGAGTACGCGTTGAACCATGTCCGGTGAATCGATGGGAGGGTAGATGTCCTGGCCCGCATACGATGCGCGCACTGTCGATGGCGACAGCCGAATGGTGTAGCCCTGGGGGTATTGCCCGTCTGGATGACCAAAAACGTTGATGTCGCGGTTCTCAAATAAAACGCCGCCAACCGCTTTTGGTGCGCCGGGCTGGCGCTCATCAGCCAGTCGCTCTAGCTCGATCACCGTTTGATCGGCCTCCGTACCGCCGGTTATAATCTCGCGCTCAGTGCGGTTATGAGATTCACCAAACCCACCATGATAGGTGCCGCACCCCTTAACCTCCAAAATGTATTCCGAACCATCAACGGTAGCAGTCACCGGCTGAAGTTCGCCGTTGACGGCCTGCATCACCACGCCGGTTCGGCCATCACCATATCGACTGTAATAGTACATCAAGTAGTAGGGGCTCTCTTGATTAGCGAGATCTTCGGCGGTCGGCATAGTACCTTGCTGGTACACATCCGCGCCTGCGGTAACTAATATTTCACCCCGCTCAAAATGCTCGCGCAGGTCAGCAGGCAGCGCGTCCCAGTGTTCACCGCGAACAACGCTAGCGGATGGTACGGCCGTAAACGTACTAGTCAGCATGCCAATACTTCGTTCGTTAGTATGGTGCTGGAACGGATCGTCTGTAGGGATCTGCCGTATCGATTGAAATCTACGGTTGCCGTACAGTGGCCGCAACTTGCCGTTCTCATCCTGGCAGAAGCCCGCAATGAGAGGATGTTCTTCATCCTGCCGGTTATGCCGGATGTGCGCGAGCCACGGGGAGGTCCCTGCAGCAATATCCTCTTCTATGGTTCGGGCTGGGGGAGCAGTTTCCGGCGCCCCTGCATGTGCAGCGCCATCCACCATTGTCCGGCCGATACCGGCGGCATGCATGGGGTGGACGTCATGGGGGTCGCCAGTAGCAGCGCCCTCAAAGGTGCCCAGCAGGGATTCCAGTGCGCCTTGCAGCCGGTTAGCGGCTTCAGGATCAAAATGCGGGTCGGCAGTTTCACTCATTATTCAGCAATTTAAATAACATATTATATCATTAAAATAGCATTTTATCTACAATTTAATGGCACGTGTTAGCCGCGGCCAACACCGATGTAATGCAGGCCAGCGTCTTGCATAGCGGCAATGTCGAAACGGTTCATGGCATCCACGAAAAGGGTGCCGCTCATTGCTTTCGCATAGTCGGCAGCAGGGTAGCTGACGAACTCAGGCCAATCCGTAGCGACAATGACAGCGTCAGCCCCTTCCAGTGCTGCGGCCAGCGTGTCGGCTATGGTGGCAGCGTCATTGATCATCGGTTTGGCTTCTTCGTTGGCCTTCGGATCGAATGTTTTTACCATTGCGCCCCGGTCGATGAGCGTATTTACAAACGCTACGCCTGGCGAACGGCGAGCATCACTCGTGCCGGGCTTAAAGGCTAGGCCAAGAACAGTAATGGTACGACCGTGTAGGTCGCCCCCCAGTGCTTCCTGGGTCTTCTCGATGATATATCCTGGCATAGAGGCGTTTACTGACTGGGCGGCTGTCATGATTTCCAGATCAACACCCTTTTCCAGGCCGGCCGCGATCAAGCCGCTCACATCCTTAGGAAAACAGCCGCCGCCATACCCGCGGCCAGCGTTCAGAAATGCGCGGGCTATGCGGGCATCAGCTCCCACGCCATCCATGACTTCGTTAATATCGGCGCCAGCTTTGTCGGCCAACACCGCAATAGAGTTCGCGAATGAAATTTTGAGCGCCAGGAAGGCGTTCGAGACTACTTTGATGAGTTCCGCACTCTCCAGGTTAGTCGAAATGTACCGGCCTTGTGGCGGGTTGGCTGGCGGGGTAGTGCCAGACAACGTGGCAATCGTGTTGCGGGCAACCTCAACACGGCGGTAGACGGCCATTACTTTTTCGAGGGCCTCGGCGTTGTCGCCGCCTACGACAACCCGGTCAAACCACAAGCTGTCACGCAGGGCAGTGCTTTCCCGCAAAAATTCAGGGTTTGAGACGTACTGCGTCGCAATACCAGCGTCCGCAAATACTTTCTTCACGCGTGCACCAGTGCCAACGGGCACGGTACTTTTCTGGACATACACGGCGTCCGGCTTAAGGTATTTAGCCGCTTCTGTAGCTGCGGCAAAAATATATGTCAGATTGGAGCTGCCATCCGGGTTATCAGGAGTGCCTACCGACGAAATAACAACGTCGCTATTAGGGACTGACTCCTGGTATGAATCGGTAGGCGTAAGCATGCCCTTCTTTACCACATCGGCAATAACAGGGTCCAAACCCTCTTCGTAGAAGAACGACTTTCCGTTACGAACGCTTTCCAGACGGGAGGGATTAGGGTCAACGACATAGGTTTTCATGCCGGCGGCAGCAAATAATGCAGCGGTAGTGAGGCCAACATAGCCGGTACCTAAAATAGTTATCACAGGGGTGTTTGTAGTTTCCATAGGGGCAATTATAGACGTCAAGGGGCTAATCAGCCAACAAAAACGAACTATTCAACGTTTATGACACCTGTCTGAGAGGCTGAAAGGTGATTGTGGAATCCGAACTCACCCTTGGTATCAACGGTCATCGTCTTGCTCTCACCAGGCTCGATCGTGCCGAAATTTATCTCCGGATTAACGGTGTGGGTCGGGTGATTGTCCGATGATGGCTGTACCTCGGTGTCGGAATCGTTCACGAAGGTGACGGTGCCGCCGCTCTTTATGCTGACCTCTTCAGGGCTAAATGAAGAACCGTCGTAAGTAATCGTGGCAGATGACGTTGCGGTCCCACTCGTATCATTCTTATTACCGTTGTTCGTGTCATCATCCGATGATTTGCCGCCGAAGATCAGGGCAGTTGCAACTATTGCGCCCACTAAGACCAAGGCCAGGATCACTTTAACTGCTTTATTCATAGTTCCCACCTCCTAAATATGTATCAATACATGTATGGTCGGATATCGTGGGTAGACTGTCAAGCCCGGCGGACGTATTATTAGCCATAGTAAAAAGGATATGGTTATGCGCATCTTCTCGGACACCCGTCAATTGACATCTTGGCTGCTGCAAGCCGGGCTGGCGTTATTGTTTTTATACGCGGCTATCTCATCATTCACCAACCCGGACAGCTGGGTCGGCTACCTCCCTACAATGCTAACCGACCGCTTTGACGCCGAAATGGTGCTCCATGGGTTCTCAGTATACGAATTGCTGCTCGCCGTCTGGCTGCTGAGCGGTGTATATACGCGATATGCCGCGCTGGTATGTGCAGCCACGCTCCTAGGTATCGTCGTCAGTAACCTCAGCCTCTTTGAAATTATATTCCGGGATCTGGCGCTGATGTTTGCAGCTCTGGCGCTGGCCGTACTAAGCAGCGAGCCTCAGCCTGAAAATAAATAAACTTTTTAAGTAGTGGCTTTGGGGCGGCGGCGCTGATGCCGCTTATATATCACCCAGGCGATAAGCGCCGCAGTAGCTACGCCCACCGTAATCTGAGTAGCAAGCTCAAGGCCGTGCAGTGTTTCGGCGGTACGCAGGCCGCCATAGCCAATCAGCAGGTAGATCAGCGAGTTGATCATTGTTCCGAAAAAAGTACAGATCAGGAACATCTGGTATTTGACCTTCAGGAAGCCGCAGCCCAGCGATAGCATAGCCGCCGGAAAAATGGGCAGGGCATTCATAAGGAATAGTATCGCCCAGCTGCGTTTGCCATGGCCAAGGCGCTGGCCGAACTGTTCGATTTCGGCATGCGAAATACCAAAAAACTTGCGGCCGCGTGTGAGCAGACGATCCTCAAATACATCTGCCAGCCAGTACAGAATCGCCGCTCCGGCAATACGTCCGATTGCTGAGATGACGATTAGCACGGCAATCTGGAAGGCGCCACCGCCTTGGGCGGCCACGCCAGCTCCAGCAGGCAGCAGCACCACAAACGACGGAATAGGCGAGAATACCTCTTCGACAAAAGTGCCCACCAGCACAAAGAGCTCCAGCGGCACTTCATCGGCAAAGCGTTCAAAAAAATCTACGACAGGCTGAATGATCGAATCCTTATTACTCTTGTATCATACCCGATACTTATTGTTTGCTTAAATACCTGGGTACGCTTGCATCCGGGTATTGTTTACTTTACATTGTAAAGTATAAGTAGGAGGGTCTATGAAAGCAGCACAAATCAATGGGTACGGTGACTCATCCGTGATCGAAATAACTGCCGACGCACCCAAGCCAAGTGCGGGCAAAGACCAGCTCCTCGTAGCCGTACATGCCGCGGCAGTCAACCCGTTCGACTGGAAGGTCAGGGAAGGGATGGCCCGGCAAATGGCCGAACTGTCGTTTCCTGCGATTTTAGGCGGTGACTTTGCTGGCGTAGTCGAAGAAGTAGGCGAGGGAGTCACGGCGTTCAAGCCAGGCGATGAAGTCTTTGGCCAGGCTGGGTCGCTGAGCGGACACGGATCGTTTGCCGAGTTTACACCCGTCGCTGCATCTGCAGTAGCCGCTAAACCGCATACACTGGACTTTACGCAAGCGGCAGCAGTACCCCTAGCCGGGGTAAGCGCTTACCAGGCAGTGGTCGAGCACATCAACCTGCAAGCAGGGCAAACCATTCTTATCCATGGCGGCGCCGGAGGGATCGGCGGTTTCGCTATCCAGCTGGCCAAGCATGTGGGAGCTACGGTTATCACAACCTGTCATGGCGGCAGCGAAGAATACGTCAAAAGCTTGGGTGCCGACAAAGTTATCGATTATCGTACACAGGACTTTGTTGCACTGGTGCACGACGTCGACGCTGTATTTGACACCGTAGGCGGTGAAACCTACACCCGCTCGCTGCAAGTGCTCAAACCAGGTGGCTGCATTGTTACTATGGTCGGCCCGCAAAACGAAGCAGGCGGCAAAGAAAAGGACGTCCGGACTGTCACACAGTTTACCCAAGTGACAGCCGAGCGGCTTGCCGCGGTCGCGAAGCTCTGCGATGATGGCGTACTCACCGTCCATGTAGACAAAGCGTTCACGCTGGATCAAACCGCCGCGGCCCAGGAATACCTGCACAATGGCAACCATCAGGGCAAAGTGGTCATCACGATTCAGTAGGGCTATACTACAGACATGCCACAGGATGAAGAACAAAAAGACCCCACAGAATCATCGGCGGCAACAAAACAGCACCGCAAACCCCTCAAAACCTGGCTGAAGCTGCTGGGCTGCGGCTTGGCCTTTATTGTCCTAGCAATGGGCACCTATGCATCATATATTTACGCTGCTACGCCGGCAGCCATCCGTAAGCCGGTTTTTCAGCACTACCATTTCAGGATGCAGGTAATCGCAGGCGGCAAGACGGTGGACTTCAGCAACAAGCAATTCCAAGTACCATTAGGGCAGGCCTGTAGCGCCGACCTAAGCGGTGAGCCTATCCATTTCCATGACGGAAAATCCCAGATGACCCACATCCATTGGGACAACATGACCGGCGGCATGGTTCTCAAATACTACGGATGGGACCATGTGGGCGGTGTCAACGGGGCACTCGGCTATCGTTTCGACCAGCCGCCACTGCCTCAAAAGGTATCGGTTCATGGCAACCTGCTGCCCGAAGAGCCAGCGGATGCCAAGTTATATGTTTACATCGGTGACGAACACAGTCATGAACAGCGTTCGACTGAGGGCTTCCTGCGCAAAGACCTGGAGTCGTTCTTTGGCAAAAAGAGCAACGTGCCAGGCTCCAGCGAAACCAGCCTGCTTGACCGGCTTTTTCCTAAAGCCTACGCCCACGAGGATCACGGTCAGGAAACTGCTGGTGATGCCGACGACCAACAACTGGAAGAGATCAACAACCTTTTGGGCAACGTAGTAATCTTTTCCCAGAAAAACAAACCGAGCGACAAGCAAGTCCAAGCCAAATTCGACCAGCTGGAGCCACTATCTGCCAGCACCTGCGGTGGTTAAAATTCACATCAATAATAAATATACACACTCGTTCTGTCCTGTATAATGCTATCCATGCACAAACCCGAAGGACCAGATCCTGCTGAAACGCTCCGGCTTCAGCTAGAACAAATTGCCACAGAATCAGCAGCCCGCCAAAAAATAATCGATGCAGAAGACGAAGAACGGATCCGAAAACTTAGCATTGGTACCCAGGCAGCTCTCGACGGCCTTGCGCGGGCCAGCGATGAGATCGCAAGGCTTCCTAAAATGGAAAAAGACGACCCTTCGTCCCATCCGCCCCGCCTATCCGACCTTCTCTAAGTGCGCGGTGATTTCCTGCGGGCAGCTCCACCGAACCAATACCGCAGACGGTGTAATTTGAGACGGGCCGCGCTCACCAGCAACGCCAGCGTTATCGGAATATACATCCAGGACCATCCGAATGCTTGCCAGCCATAACCCCATACAACTGTAATCCAGGCTGCAAATAATATCGTAACTGATATGGGGTTGGTTATCTGGTGGAGGCGATGCTTTTCAGGAACCAAAAATTTTACATATCCCACGAATAGAGCAGTTAGGGCGCAAGGGATAATCACCCAGGTGGGCAACAGGTGGGCACCGAATATCAGGCCGAGGCCGCCCATGGCAGCCAGCAGAAAATCGGATACGCGGTCGATATGGCCGCCAAGGACCGATTCAGCGTGCAATTTTTTTGCCGCCAGTCCGTCGAAAAAATCAGTCAGCAGGGCGATAACTACCAGCCAGAAGCCTACTATCCAGGCATCCTGTAGTGCGGCAATCAGGATGGGTATCGTTACTATACCCCTGGACGCAGACAACGCGTTGGGGAGCCAGCGAAACGAATTTATAGACATACTGACATAGTAGCATCACTTTTTAGTATGATTAAAGGGATGCCATCTGCGATACCACAAAAAAGGGCCGCCTTTAGGCGCTTTGTCATATTCTTCAACCCGGGCGGAACACACGCCACGGCCGTCCGTCGGCGTATCGAAGAAATCAAACGTATTGCGGGTGAACGGGAAGTCACCGTCATCGAGACTTCACCCAAAGGGGGCAATGCCACCCGCACGTTGCTGGAGAAGCATGCGGATATACTTGGCGAAGAAACGCTGCTGGGTATTGCTGCCGGTGATGGAACCACCAATCAGATTATCGAGGCGCTGCTCACAGCGAAAATCCCGGCCAAGGCGCGCCGGACACCAATCCTTCCGCTGTGGGGCGGCAACGCCAACGACCTGGCGCATATGCTCAATGGGCCAGCTTACCGAGCACGGCTAAAGGATATCCTGGCTAACGGCAAGGTGGTACCCGTCCACCCCTTGCAGTGCGATGTGACCAACCGAAAAAACCAGAAGCAGACCTACATTGCAGCCTGCTATGCCAGTCTGGGTGCCAGCGGCTTTGTCGCTACCCGTCTGAACGACCAGACATACCGTAAAAACGTCTTCCATAAGCTGCCTGGCGCCCGCGCCCTGCATGACTTGTTCGTAGTCATCGGTGCGCTCATGGAGGCACCTTCGTTTGCAGTGAAAGAGCACGACGGCGTGCGCTCCATATACGAACTCAGCTTCCATAACGGCTCTCGTATGGCCAAGCTCGACCGGCTGCCAACCAAACTTACCGATGAAATGTTCTACATCAGCCGGTTTGAAAATAAAAAGTTGTTATCGGTTATCCCACGCATGATCGAGGCCGCCCGGAAGGGCGTGTCCCAGAATGTGCTCCGCAATTACGCCTCATTTACCGTGCAGGAGAAGAGCTGGGCCCAGTTCGACGGTGAGCCGGTTGAGCTGCAGGCAAATACAAAAGTACAGATCCAGCTTTCGCCCCAGCCGTTTTACGCATTGACAACAACCTTGGACAAACCCGACAAATCATAGCCTTGACAATATTTAATTAAGCTACTAAACTATTAAGTAACTTAACTTATTACTGTAGTCAGGAGGCAGGTATGAATCGCGATCAGCTCATTGAACGTATGTTTGCAGTGTTTCATAGATTTGGACAAATCCGCAAAGACCGTTTCCAATCCACACTCGGAGAAGAGAAGTTGACACCTCAACAGATGGAAACCCTGTTTCATATAAAGCATTTCCAGCCTTTGAGCGGCCGGGGATTTGCGACTCGTATGCGCCTCAGCCCGAGTGCAGCGACACAAGCCGTAGACAGCCTGGTACGGCACGGTTTAGTAGAGCGCACGTCAGACAATGAGGACCGGCGCGCTGTGCTATTACGCCTGACGGCGGCCGGGGAGGCCAAGGCTAAAGCTATGGCCGAACGCCGACGACTGTTCTTTATCGAAATGACAGAAGGGCTCAGCGACGAGGAGCTTGCTACGCTCGTGGGTCTACAGGAAAAAATTATCGCGCATCTGGACGAAACACGCGGAAGCACAGGGGAGGAGTAATGAGACTCTTCTCTAGAAAGAAATCTGCAGAACCGACCGCTTCCGCAAGCACGACCGCACTCATATCCGGCGAACCTCAGGAGCGCACTCACCGTGAAATCATGGTTGTAATGGGTGCACTTATGCTCACATTATTGCTGTCTGCGCTGGATCAGACCATCGTGTCTACAGCACTCCCCCAGATCGCCATCGACCTGCAAGGTCTAAGCAAATTATCATGGGTGGCGACCGCCTACCTATTGACCAGTGCCATCGCTACACCTATTTATGGAAAACTGGGTGACATGTACGGCCGTAAAAAAATATTCCTGAGCTCAATAGCAATTTTCCTGATCGGTTCGGTATTATGTGGCCTCAGTCAAACCATGGACCAGTTGATCACCGCGCGCGCCCTGCAAGGGCTGGGCGGCGGCGGGCTCATGGCACTGGTTTTGGCTATCATTGGCGACGTTGTGCCGCCGCGGCAGCGCGGGCGCTACCAGGGCTACTTTGGCGCTGTGTTCGGCATCTCCAGCGTTGCTGGCCCGCTGTTAGGCGGACTCTTCACGGATCACCTGAGCTGGCACTGGATATTCTTTATCAACTTGCCCCTGGGCGCACTGGCTATGTGGGCAGTTATCACCAAGCTGCATCTGCCGGTACGACGCAGCCCGCACCGCATCGATTATGCCGGCGCAGGACTGCTCACGGCCGCTGTGGTGAGTTTGCTGCTGGTTTGTGTATGGGGAGGAACGGAATACCCTTGGGCCTCCGGTGAAATCCTGACCTTGGGGGCTACCTCACTCGTTTCAACCGCACTGTTTATATGGCGCGAGCGCAAAGCTGCCGAACCGATCATTCCGTTGCAGCTCTTTAAAAATGACATTTTCGTGACTTCAACGATTCTCTCTATCCTGTCGGGCATTGCTATGTTTGCCAGCATCCTATACATTCCGCAGTACCAGCAGGTAGTGCGCGGCAATACCCCTACGGAGTCCGGGCTGCTGATGCTACCGCTCGTTCTGGGTATACTCAGCGCCTCTATGACTTCAGGTAAGCTGATCAGCAAGACCGGCCGGTACCGCATCTTCCCAATCATTGGAACAGCCCTCCTAACACTCGGCATCTGGCTATTCAGTCACTTGTCACTGACCACCAGCCACTGGATGCTTTCAATCTGGATGCTGATTATCGGAGCAGGTTTGGGCATGTTCATGCAGGTGACGACGCTAGCCGTGCAGAACGCCACTAAGCGTGAGTTCCTTGGCACGGCAACGTCGACAGTGACATTCTTTAGAAGCATGGGCAGCAGCCTTGGTGGGGCTGTCTTTGGAACCGTACTCTCCTGGCGCCTGACCAGCCACATCCATGATTCACTGCCGCAAGCTGGGCACATTGTCTCCAATGCGGCGGCCACAGGCGTAGCTAATCTACCTGCATCGGTGCGTGAACCGGTTCTCCAGGCCTATGTTAAGTCCTTCCATGACATGTTCCTACTGGCCATCCCATTCACGGTAGCAGCCTTTATAACAGCGCTGTTCCTGCGTGAAACACCGCTCAAGGACTCCACGCGTGATATGGCCGAAGGCGAAGCCCTTGAGTCTGAGCATGCCAAAAAATCACCTGCAGCCAAGCTGCAGTAGTCTACGTCTCTCGTTCTAGTTTTTTCGTCCTTTTGGACTCATCAGCATAAACGCACATTTATGAAAAACTAGCGGGGGTGGATGCGAAAGGACCGAAAGGTCCGATACGAGCATCCGCCCCCGACCTGGTATCTCCAGGGTTTAGCTTGCTGGTTACTACGGGGGGTTGTTACAGATCGCGCACGGTTGTACGCTGAGCGATCTTACTCAGGGAGTGCAGTGCACGATCGTGGTCGTCGGCGGTGGCCGCAGCGCACGCGTCGGCGACGACGTAGACGGTGAAGTCCTCATCGTGTGCAGCACGGGCAGCGGCCTCAACAGCGAGGTCAGTTGCCACACCGGCGATGTAGATGTCGGTGACACCCAAGTTGCGCAGTGTCTGAGCCAAGCCAGTGCCGTGGAAGGCGCTGACGCGGTTCTTGACCACGACCAGGTCGGTGTCGCTGCGGTAGTCGACGGTCTGGTGGATGGTGGTCGACCAGGTGTTGTCGGCCAGGATGCCAGCATCGCGGGCGCCACCGAAGATCGGCGAAGCGCTCGGGTGGTCGGCGTAGGTCGGCGAGAAGGCCAACCGTACGAAGATCACCGGTGCGCCCTCGCGACGGAACTTCCGGATGCCGTCGTTGAGCTGACGAATCGTTCCCTTCGACCGGATGAAGTCGGCATAGCCCTTGGCTGCCAGCTTCCCGTCAGGGTCGACGATTTCATTGATGATGTCGATGACGAGGAGTGCTCGCATCTAGGTCCTCCTATTCAATTAGTTGGTCGCCGTGATCGGTCGGGATTGCGTGACCACGATTTCACCGTCGGCGACGACCAGTTCGATGTCCTGCGTCGATCCGAAGATCCGCTCGATGTGCATGCCGAGCCGGTAGATCTCCGTGATCAACCCCTGAGTCGCAGCATAACATGCGCGCTGCTCCTCGGAAAGCGGGGTCACGATCTTGTTGTCGGCCGCCGCGCTGACCAGTGGTTCGTGGTCGATACGCGACGTCTTGGAGCCGAGCTCGGCGGTCAGCAGTGCACCGCTGGTTCGGCTCAGCAGGTACAGGTCTCCCTGGACCATACCGGACACGAGCGCCTCGCAGGCACCGTAACTCACTTCCATGCCGAAGTTGTCGCCACCCTCGACGGGGTCGCGGGTCATAACGACGGCACACAGATCGGCGACGAACATCTCCTGTACGAGCACGCTCATGCGGCTCCCCAGATAGCTGCCGTCACCCAACACCTTGAACCGATCCAGGCTCCGCTCCGCGAACAGCGATGCGTAGCACCAGAGGATGGCCTGCGGCACGTTTTCCTTGGGCACGAGCAGGTACGACTCGTACTGGCCGGCCAGGGACAGGGCGGCCGAATCTTCAGCAGCGACGCTGCCGTTGATGACCGGTGCCCCCGACGACCGTACAGCGAAGTACGACGCTCCCGGCACGTGGACGTCGAGTCCTTCCATGACGGCTTCCGTCTGGCTGAACGGAGCGGACACCACGATGTCGTGGAGCCGCTTGGCCAGGTCGGAAGAAGTTGACGATACCTCGCGCGCGCGATGCATCGCCGGGAGAAGACCAGAGGTCGTCTCCGTGTAGACGTCGAACGTGATACCGAAGCCACGGGGAACCCGCACACCGGCGCCAGCCAGGACAGCCAGGTTCTTGACCTTGTTGCCCAGGGCGGGTGCCGCCTGTGACAGCTCGCCCATCCCAACGATGGGTGACTTCATACTCACTCCTCCTCCTCAGACTCGACCTTGATGGTCCGGTCACTGGTGTCGACGGTGACGATGTCGCCGTCCTTCAGCTCGTCCATGGCTCCGACGGCGCCGATCAGGCACGTGATGCCGTTCTCGCGGGAGAACGTCGCAGCGTGCGAGTAGCGGCCGCCCTCGACGGTGACCACCGCAGCGGCGAGCAGCATCTGAGCCGTGTAGTTCACGTCGGTCTGGTTGGCGACGAGAATGTCACCCTCCTTGACCTTGCCCAGATCCTCCTGCGAGCGGACGATGACGACCGGGCCGGTTGCGGGACCGTTGCCGTGGCAACCGACGCGCCAGGTGTCACCAGAGATGGTCTTGACGGGCATGTCACTCTCCGTTCTCGAGACGGGCACGCATCGCGTACACGTCGCTTTGGATTCCGGTGGTGTCGCTACAGGCGACGATTACCAGGATGTGCATCAGGCCGGCCCATCCCTTGAAGCTGTACTTCACCTCGTAGTTGAGGTTCAGCAGGTTGAGGGCTTTCACCTCCTCCAAAAGCAACAACACCCGTTGGCGGGTGTTGTTGTCCAGCTTGGCGACCAGGTCGTTCACCAGGCCGCTCATGTCGTTGGATTGCGGGCGCGGGGTGTGCAGGCGAGCCGACAGGTCGTCGTACTTGCCGTTGAACTGGCTGACCGAGTAGCGACAGAATCCGCGCAGCAGACGCAACGCCGTGGCGTTGGGCTGGGTACGCAGCATGTCGACGGTCAGCGGCTGGCCCACCTCGGTGTGATACCGGGTGAACAGCGTGACGATCTCGTTCTCAGCCGAAACGCGGGTCGGATCGCCGGTGTAGACACCGCCGAATTCGAACACCGTGTCGGCGTCGGGGCCGAGTGGCGTCAGTAGTGCATCGAGCTCATCGACCCGGTTCTCCAGGAGAGCGTCCAGGCCCGAAGGAGATCGTTTGCCGACCCAGCCACGCATCGTCTCGGATTCGATGACGCGCGCGAGCAGTCGCGGGTCGCAGAGCACGCTGAGCGAGCCGTTGCCCGACAGCAGCAGTGCCATGACTTCCTCCGCGACCGCGAAGTAGTTCTCGTGAACGCTGATCCAGCGTACGATGAACTGCTCCAGGTCGACGTCTTGCAGCGTCGGGAAGTACCACGGATTTCCGCGAATAACTCCCTGATAGCGCTTGATCGCCGTCTCCACGATGCCGGGTGGCAGCGTGTCGATTGCGGACACGATGGTCTCGATCCCGAGTCGCCTCTCAAGAGCGGTGAACCGATCATCGAACCGTTGTGTCAGCGTTTGCAGCGGTGGCATTACACCTCCCAAATTGTAAAGTTACCCTGAACAGCAGTAACACTTGCAAAGCGCTGAAATTATATCAAAATATTATATTTATATCAATCATTCTTATGTATAATGACCGGTAATGGAACAAAACATACCTTTACTTACCTGGAATATCTACGAAGTCCGCAGCAACGCCGAGTCTTTGCATGGCGTCATGCTCCGCGGCCGTATCCGCAAATTAGGACTCGAAAAGAGCTGTAACGTGTTGTGTGAAAACGCTTCAGATCAAGAGAACTGCGTACGATTTGCCGTACTCACACCCGCCGACGCAGCCCTAGTGGTTGACTACCTCAAAAACATCATATCTGATGTTGAAATCACGCCGGTGGCCGCTGAAGTACCCAACCCGGTGCTCTCCAAATTAAAAGTGAACAAAGAAGACCGCTACACCTTATAGAGCGAGGATCTGCCTTAAGACACA
>Ga0075364_10000994_pt1 | contig 15032 bp, 12 predicted proteins | sample EndMetdeltDD1764_FD_71517 | JGI IMG/M metagenome (GOLD analysis project Ga0075364, IMG submission 71517) | Populus endosphere microbial communities from Tennessee, USA - Endosphere MetaG P. deltoides DD176-4 | ecosystem: Host-associated > Plants > Roots > Endosphere | place: USA: Tennessee...
CAAATTATTGCCTTACGACATGCTGGAGATTGCCGAGGGCATGGCAGCCAGTGCTGCTTATGCCATCGTGCGATTGGGCGGCCATGCCAGCCTCTGGGGTTCGGTTGGCAATGACGAAACCGGTGTCCGGATTTTGCGTGATCTCGGTGACGACGGTATCGACATGTCCGGCATGACGATTGCGGAGGGTGCCCGTTCAGCACTATCGACCATTCTGGTCGATGATCTTGGTGAACGACTGATCGTACCATTTTACGACCATCACTTGCATGATACGGCAAAGGCTTTTGATGATGCCGAGATCGCCGGATTTGATGCCGTGCTGGTGGATGTTCGCTGGCCGAAGCTGGCGCTTGCGGTGTTGCAGGCCGCAAGGCGCGTTGGCATTCCTGCCATTCTGGATGGAGACGTTGCTCCGGTCGAGGTCTTGGAGCGACTGGCACCGGCGGCCAGCCACATCGTGTTTTCAGAGCCTGCCGCGACAAGTCTGACTGGTCTGGATGATGTCACCGATATGTTGCTGGCCTTGCGGAAAAAGTTGCCGGATACACTTTTATGCATTACGGCCGGCTCAAAAGGCTGTTTCTGGCTGGAAAACGCCTCAGGCACAGTGCAGCATCAGGCGACCTTAACTATCAAGGCGGTTGATACCCTGGCTGCTGGCGATGCTTTCCACGGTGCCTTTGCATTGGCCATCGCCGAAGGTTTGCCACTGCGCGACACGATGCGACTTGCCTCTGTCACCGCCGCGCTGAAATGCGAAGTCTTTGGTGGCCGTCGTGGCATGCCGACCAGAGCGCAAGCGCAAGATGCGCTGGAACGTCTGTAAGGTCGCTTTCCAGTTATTTGGCTAGAATGTCAAAATGGCTTCAAAGCCATCTTTTTTTCCTGATGCGGGTGAGGATAGGGTGAGTTTAGCGTTCATCTTCTCGACGAGATTGCTAACGATAGCCAGACCAAGACCAGAACCAGAGGCCTTGGTTGGCCCACGGGTGAAGCGCGCTGTCAACCCGACGAGATCTTCTGGGCTGATCAGTTCGCATTCGTTGGCAACACGCAGGCGATTGCCGTTTTCGACAGAAATTTCCACCATGCTGTCTTGCGGGCTGTGCACCAGAGCATTTTCCAGCAGGTTGCGAATGACAATGCCGAAGGCATCCGGATTGATGTGGCGTTCAAGTTGTGCATCTTTGCCAAGGTGAAGATTGATCCGACCGTCACCAATTGACATTCTCTCGAGGTCACCAACGACGATTTTTATCACTGGGGCGAGGTCTGTCAGCGTATCGGAAATACCGATGCCGGCATCGGCGCGCGACATCTGGAGAAGCTTTTCTGCCAGACGACCAAGGTGTGACAACGACTGTTCAATCTGGTCGATGCGTGGTGAAAACTCCGTGGGCACTTCCGCTTTCAGACGCTGCGCCTGCGCAAGCGCGCCCGCAATCGGCGTGCGCAATTCATGGGCACTGTTGGAGGTAAATTCCCTTTCCGCTTCGAGAGATAACCGCAGACGTTCAAGCAACAGGTTTACTGAACGGGCAATCGGATGTAACTCGGCCGGCAGGGGACTTGCATCAACAGGCACCATGTTGCCGCTGTCTTTGCGTCCGATATCGTCCCGCAGTTCCTGGATCGGGTACAAGGTGCGACGAACCACGAAGATAACCGCAGCGATGCTGGCAGGGATCAGAATGATAAGCGGCAGGAACAATGCGACGCTTGCTTCAACAATAGCTTCGCGGCGATTGGCAAAAGCATCTGCCACCTGCAGGAAAATCGCACCGTCAGGGGATACGGCGGTATAGATGCGCTGTGTAGATGTGTCTGCAAAACCAGCAACGAGCGGCACATCAAAGGGCTCGGTGGAACTGTCATGCGAATGAACAAGAACATGTCCAAGCCGGTCACGCGCCTGATAGGTCAAATACTCCTTGCCAGCGGCTCGCTGCGTGAAGTCGAGTTGCGCGGATGAGACACCGCCTTCCTGAATATCGTTCACGACAAGCGGCAACAAGCGCTCAGCCGTTTCTTCAACGGCGCTGTCAAATATCTCTGCAAACTCGTCCTGCATCACCATGATGCCAAGGCTGGAGGCAAGCAGCCATGCCACGGCAACCACAGCGGTCACGGCGTAAACGAGCTTGCGTGTCATGCTCATTTTGGCGTTCATTGTTGCCTCAACGGATTGTGTAGCCAATGCCGCGCACAGTCTCGATGCGGCCATGCCCGATTTTCTTGCGCAGACGGCTGATGTAGACTTCAACCGTATTGCTCTCAATTTCCGCGCCGAATTCGTACAAGGTTTCGCTGAGCTGTGTCTTGGACACAAGCGCGCCGGGTCGCTCGATCAATTTGTCCAGAACGGCCCATTCGCGTGCGCTCAGTGACACGGGCTTGCCGTGAACATCAATGCTGCGCACCGCCTGATTGATCTCGATATCCGGCAGGGTAACAACTGAGACCGACCTGCCTTCGTAACGACGTGAGACTGCCAGCATACGCGCCGTCAACTCGCCGAGATTGAAAGGTTTGACGAGGTAATCATCCGCACCGGCATTCAAGCCTTCAATTCGGTCCGATACCTGATCATGGGCAGTCAGAATGATGACGGGTGTTGAATCATGGGCGGAGCGCAGGGTCTTGAGCAATGTAAGCCCTTCACCATCGGGAAGGCGCAAATCCAGGAGCACCAGCCCATAATTGACTGTCTGCGTTGCAGCGATTGAATCTGCCAGGTTCTTGAACCAATCCACAGCATGGCCTGCGGCTGCTACGTGATCACGCAACGCCTCTCCAAGCACATAATCGTCTTCAACCAGAAGGACCCGCAAGACAACCCCATAAAGCGATTTGTCATTGCGTATTCTGTAAGAGGTCAAGGCGTCAAGCCATGACCTGTCGTTCGCGGCCGGAACAAGCGCACTCGTCATAAAAACAAGTGGGTGACGACAGCATATAAAAACAGCACTGCATTGGCCGTCAGCAGGCAAAAAACTGCAAAAGAACCAAGGTCTTTAGCATGGCGGCCCGTCGTCGATATCTCCGGGGAAATACGGTCGATGATCTCTTCGACTGCCGTATTCAGTGCCTCAGCTGAGACAAGCGCCAGAAACAGGATGATGGCTGCGCACAGGATCGTCAGGCTGACGCCAAGCGCGAGATAAGCGGTCATCAAAAGCCCGAAGGCAAACACTTCATGGCGGAATGCGGTTTCCTTCCACGCCCGTTTGGCACCCGCTGCGGAATACCGTGTGGCGGCCAGCAAATGCGTGATGCCAGTCAGTTTTGTATAGTCTGGCATTACACTCATGAGACCTGGTTGCTCCGGCAACGGTTAAAGATATCCAGTTTCGGATCGTAGACCGAGGTCTGAACATTCATCATGCTCAGGATGCTGTGGAAAAAGTTGTCGTGGGAGTGAGCACCAGCTGTTGCTTCCTCTGCCATGCAGGCCCGGTCCAATCCCATGGATTTGGCAAAATCATTATCGAACCAGACGAGGAAGGGCACGTGGGTCTGTTGGTCAGGCGCCAGAAGATACGGCGTGCCGTGCAGGTAAAGCCCGTTTTCACCCAAGGACTCACCATGGTCCGATGCGTAGATCATGCCGGTTGCCAGTTTGTCAGAGTGGACTTTCAGCTTGTCGATGATCGTTGCCAGAAAATGGTCGGTGTAGAGAAGGGAGTTGTCATAGGAATTTACGATCTGCGCGTCGGTGCAATTGGCAAGTTCTGCGGTTTCGCAGTCAGGCCTGAACTTCTTGAATTCCGGCGGATAACGCAGGTAGTAAGTCGGGCCATGGCTGCCCATCTGGTGCAGAACAACAACGCTGTCCTTGGTGATGGAGTCGAGCCACTTGTCGAGCCGCTCCATGAAGATCTCGTCCTTGCATTCGCCACCGGTGCAGAAACGAGGGTCATTTGTTGCTGCAAGATCGGTGAAATCGATACGATCGGCCACAGCCTTGCTGCCGGTATTATTGTCCCACCATGTGGCGCTGATGCCTGCATGGGACAGAACATCCATCACGTTCTCATTGGCAAGACCCTTGGCGTGGGTATATTCCGCACGTGTGAATTTCGAGAACATACAAGGGATCGATGTTGCGGTTGCCGTACCGCAGCTGGATGTGTTCGGGAAGTAAACAATATCGCGCTTGGCAAGTTCGGGATTGGTGTCGCGGGCATAACCATTCAGCGAGAAGTTTGCTGCTCTGGCGGTTTCACCGGCAACGATGACGGTCACTCGAGGCTTTCTGACACCACCGGCCGATGCCATGACCTTGGCATCGAGGCCGATTGGCTCTGCGATGATTTTTGCTTCATGCCCGGCCTGCGTCAGGTAATGCACGGTGCTTGAAATCGGTGTGAGCGGATTGATGCTTTTCACAATGTCCCGGTGCTGGCGTATGGCGGTCGTGAATGTTTTCGAGTTTGCAAAACCGATGAAACCAACAATTGCCACGCAGCCCAGGACTGTCACGGTGTTGCGCATCAGTTTCTGCGGAAATGACCGGTGCCGGACGCGCACGAGGGCAAGAAAAAGTATTGGCAATCCGGCAAACATTGCCATGTAGGACCCGAAACCCCATGTCAGCAGATTGCCGGCTTCCGCAGGTGTCGTTTCAAACACGTTGCGCACCATGTCGCTGTCCACGATGACGCTGAAGCGATCAATGAACCAGGACGCTGATGCGGCAATAACGATCAGCGATGCCAGAAACGGCTTGATCAGATATTTGACCGAAAAGATCGTGATCATTGCGATGAACAATGCGCTCATCGCGACGTAAAGTGCAGTAATCGCTACCGGGTAGGGCGAAAGATAGATGTGTATCTTGCTCCAGAACGTTCTGTTGAGGAAAAACAGCAGATAAAGTGCGCCCAGCGCGCTTAATGTTCCGCTGCCAATAACAGGACGAAACATTTCGATCCTGTCGGTTTTCACTGTGAGAAACGCCAATTTGCCACCCGTATTTTCGTTTTGATCATAAACCGGGCAATACTCTCCTTCAGATTTTGAAGGTCGTGGGGATGTGCATTTGCAACCGGCTCTGATGGCTAGATGTCCGGCTTTTCTGACACGAACCTGAATGGCAGTCGTTGAGTGTGTCAGTTGCGTCGAAAATCGCGTAACTTACAGAAATCAATTCCGCTTTTGGTTGTGATGTTGTAGTTCGATATCTGGCTAACAGATCTGCTGCCTTCGGGTGTGGCTTCTTGACAAAGCCCGGATGTTTGTGAAGGTTGCAACTATGAGTGAACTGGCTGATTGGTTATCTGATGCAAGTCCGATCAGTCGGAAGAACGCCGCTGAATCGGTGTTCGAAGATATTCGTTCTGCAATAACGTCTGGACGTCTGTCGGTTGGTGCACGATTACCATCCGAAAGCAGCCTTGCGGTTCGTTACGGGGTTAGCAGGCCGATTGTGCGTGAAGCTTTGCGTTCGCTGCAAACGCTGGGACTAACGCAAACACGTACGGGCAGCGGCACCTTCATTCTCACATCTACACCCAGCACCGAACTGAGTTACGGCAGTTATTCCGCACGAGATCTGATTGAGGCACGCCCCTTTATCGAGGTTCCTGCTGCTGGATGGGCGGCACTGCGCCGGTCTGATGAACAGGCTACGGCTTTGCTGCATCTGTGCGATGCTATGGATCGGCAAACAGATCCCCATAAATGGGTGCTGCTGGACTCTGAATTTCATACGTTGATTGCGGAATCGTCAGGGAATGCGGTTTTTGCTAAGATTGTGACCGATGCGCGGGGCGCTATTTCCCAGCAGTCAGAATTGCTGAACATGATGGCCCATCGCCGGGAAGCGTCCAACATTGAACACCGCCGGATTGCTCAAACAATCCAGGCGGGCAATGAGCAGGACGCAATCAAGGCGATGGAGGCGCATCTTGGTCAGGTCAAGCAGGTTGTGACCAGCATTATGGCTGCGGATCGCTCCCGGCAGTCATAAGATCCTGCAAGTTGGCAAGCCGCTCCGGCTTGAGTGCTTCCAGCAACTGTTCAGCGGTCAGGTAACCGCGGTCGAGTACGATTTCAGGGACGTTGCGTCCTGTGCTGAGCGCCTCGCGCGCAATTTGTGTTGCCGCATAATAGCCGATCAGCGGGTTGAGTGCTGTCGCAAGTCCGATGGACTCTTCCAGACGTAAGGCCATGATCGCTGGATTGGCGACGATGCCCTCAACGCACCGTTCTGCCAGTGTCAGGCAGGCGGCACTCAGGTGACTGATGCTGTCGGAGAGCGACCGCACAATGACAGGCTCAAATGCGTTCAGCTGCAATTGTCCGCCTTCCGCCGCCATCGTAATTGTGATGTCGTTGCCGATGACCGTAAACGCCACCTGATTGACGACTTCCGGAATGACCGGATTGACCTTGCCCGGCATGATGCTTGATCCTGCCTGAACAGCGGGCAGGGTGATTTCTCCGATGCCGGCGCGCGGACCGGAAGACAATAGTCTGAGATCGTTGCAGGTCTTGGACAGTTTGACGGCGATCCGCTTGAGAACGCCGGACAGGTGGACAAAAGCGCCAGGATCCTGCGTCGCCTCGATCAGATCGGCGGCGGTAACGAGCGGGCGTCCGGTCAGTTGGGAAAGATGTTCGCAGGCGCGGGCAGCATAACCAGCGGGCGCATTGAGGCCAGTGCCGATAGCCGTGGCGCCAAGATTGATTTCATGCAGGAGTGCGGCCGATTCAATCAATCTAGCTCTGTCTTCACCAAGCATCACTGCAAAAGTACGGAATTCCTGGCCCAGTGTCATCGGGACGGCATCCTGCAACTGCGTGCGGCCGACCTTCAAAATGCTATGGAATTCAACGGATTTTTTCTCAAATGCCTTCTGCAGCACGCCCATAGAATGAGAAAGGGCATCAATTGCTTCGATTAGGCCGACCTTGATTGCCGTTGGATAGGCGTCATTGGTCGACTGACTGAGATTGACGTGATCATTCGGGTGAAGGCGCCCGTAGTCACCCTTTTCATGATTCAGCAGTTCAAGGGCGCGGTTGGCAATCACCTCATTGGCATTCATATTGGTTGAAGTGCCGGCGCCGCCCTGTATTGCATCAACGACAAACTGGTCGTGCAACGCGCCATCACGAATTTCACGGCAGGCTTTGACAATCGCTTCCAGTCGTTCCTGATCCAGCAGACCAAGCTCGTGATTGGCCAGTGCCGCGGCCTCCTTTACGTAGGCAAGGCCACGAATGAGGTAAGGGTAATGACCGATCGATGTTCCGGTTATCTGGAAATTTTCAACGGCGCGTGCCGTGTGTACACCCCAATAAACATCTGTCGGAATTTCTTTTGGACCGAGCAAATCGTGCTCCGTACGCGTCGTGACCACACTGTCCTCCTATGGATCGTGACATAATCTGTATAGCTGTAAGACAGATTATGATTTGTGTATTCCGGTCCGTTGCAAAGGTCAACTGAACAGAATCCGGCTTGACGGCGGGGCCATGCTGCGAATATGAGAAAATTATCTGTCATACAGCATTACAGCATGCCAATTGAAATACGGTCCAGCGCAGCCTCCCACGGACGGCAAGGCGACACCGCATTCGCACTCGAAAGTGTAAATCACGATCCATTGCATACAGGGCTCAGAGGGAGGAGCTATGTCAGTCGAAAATCTTCAGAAAACATCCGATGACCGAGCGGTCTTTGCCGAGGAAGACCTCGGATACCATAAGGCGCTGAAACCGCGTCAAATCCAGATGATCGCAATCGGTGGCGCCATCGGCACCGGGCTCTTCCTTGGCGCCGGTGGGCGGCTGGCTATGGCCGGACCGGCGCTGGTATTCGTCTACGCGCTTTGCGGTTTCTTCGCATTTCTAGTGCTGCGCGCACTGGGTGAGCTTATCATGTACCGGCCAAGCTCCGGTTCCTTCGTGTCTTACGCACGCGAGTTCTACGGCGAAAAAATGGCCTTTGCCGTTGGCTGGATGTATTGGCTGAACTGGGCCATGACATCGGTGGCGGACGTTACGGCCGTTGCGCTCTACATGAACTTTTTCAAGCAATATGTTCCGTGGCTTGCCGGCATCGACCAGTGGGTCTTCGCGCTAAGTGCCTTGATCATCGTTCTGGCCATGAATCTTCTTTCAGTAAAGGTGTTTGGTGAGCTGGAATTCTGGTTCAGCCTTATCAAGGTCCTAGCGCTGGCGACATTTCTGGTGGTTGGCGTCTACTTCGTCATCTTTGGGACGCCGATTGAAGGCCACACTGTCGGTTTAAGTTTGATAACGCAGAATGGCGGCTTCTTCCCCAACGGAATATTGCCGGCCTTTGTGATTATTCAAGGTGTTGTCTTTGCCTATGCATCGATCGAGCTCATTGGCACGACTGCTGGTGAAACTGAAGATCCACGCAAGGTCATGCCACGCGCAATCCGCACTGTGGTTATCCGCCTTCTGGTGTTTTATGTCGGTTCAGTTTTGTTGCTTTCGCTGCTGTTACCGTACAGCGCCTATAAGGCGGGTGAGAGCCCATTCGTGACATTCTTCGGTGCTATTGGCATTGAAGGCGCTGATGTCATCATGAACCTCGTGGTTCTGACGGCGGTGCTGTCTTCGCTGAATGCAGGCCTTTATTCCACCGGTCGTATTTTGCACTCCATGGCAATTTCCGGTTCCGCACCGGCGGCACTTGCCAAAATGAACAAGGCCGGCGTTCCCTATGGCGGCATTGCCGTGACGGCTGTCGTGACTGTGATCGGCGTCATTTTGAATGCGATTGTTCCGGCAGCTGCATTTGAAATCGCGCTCAATCTTTCGGCTCTCGGCATTATCTGCGCATGGGGTGTTATCATTCTTTGCCAGCTCAAGCTGTGGCAGCTTTCTCGTCGTGGCCAGTTGGCGCGCCCTGACTTCCGCATGTTTGGCGCGCCATACACAGGCATTCTCACGCTTATCTTCCTGTTCAGCGTGCTTGTCCTCATGGCCTTTGACTACCCGGCCGGCACATGGACAATTGCTTCCATCTTGATAATCGCTCCGGCGCTTGTCATAGGGTGGTATCTGCTTCGTGACCGAATCCAGCAAATCGCTAGCGAGCACAATCAATCTGACGTTCCAAGCAAGCGGGGCCTGCTGTGAAGTCGCAAAACATTCTTCCGCTGGTGGCGGTAATCGCCACTGGTGGTACGATTGCAAGCAAAAAAAGTGAGGACGGATCGAGCAAGCCGTCCCTCACGGGCGAAAACCTGTTGTCGGTTCTGCCGGATATGCAGGCAAGGCTAAAGCCGGTCGAGCTGATGGCGAAGGATTCGTCCAGCCTGACGCTCGCCGACATGCAAGACATCAGTGATGAAGTCGGCAGGCAGCTGCGTGACCCTGACATCGCTGGTGTTGTCATTCTCCATGGTACGGACGCCATGGAGGAGACTGCTCTTCTGGTGCATCTTCAGCACAAACTGAACAAGCCAGTTATCTTGACCGGTGCGCAGTTTACCGCAGACCATCCTGACGCCGATGGTCCGGCCAATCTGGCCGCGGCGATTGCTCTGGCTGTTGACCCTGCCAATGCAAAGCATGGTGTTCTCCTGGGTTTTGGCGGCAGTGTGTTGTCAGCATGGGGGTTATACAAATACTCGGCTGACGAAGCCGATGCTTTCCGACTTGCGCGGCCTGATATCTGTCCATCGCTGGGCACCTTTGAAAAACCCGTCAGCAATATCCGTGTTGATATCGCTGCGATTTACCCGGGCTGTCATGCTACCCATCTTGATGCCAGTCTCATTGCTGGTGTTGACGGCATTGTGCTGGCCGCGCTGGGCTCCGGTAACGCCAACCCGGAAGTGGTACAGGCCGTCAAACGTTGCAGCGACACAGGCATTCCGGTTGTTGTTTCCAGCCGTGTTCCGACTGGTCTGCTGGTGCCAGGGTATGGCGGCGGAGGTGGCGGTTATGACATGGGGGCAGCGGGGGCCGTGCATTCCAAAACACTACGGCCCGGTCAAGCAAGAGTTCTGCTTGCCGTTCTGGTTGCCAATGGTGTGACCACAGAGGTGATCGCCAATTATTTCGGCGATCTGTAAAGCCCTGCAATAGCGTCCCGCACTGCCAGAAAATGCGGCCTTTGGCCGCTTTTTCTTTTTCATCAATTGAATAGCGCGATCCGCTAAACCATTTTCGTCAGGCAGCTTCCGCTGCATCAATACGTGCCATGCCGCCAACCACATCGGCAAAGTCACGCCACACGGCAGTGGCACCGCCCCGCCATTGATCGAGTGCTTCTGGCTCAAAAACCTGTCCGCCCAAGGATGAGGCTACCTTCATTGACGCTGTTTCATCTTCAACGATCAGCTGGTTGAAGTAGTCGGCGCCAGCAGCGGTCTCCTCCGACAAAACGGTCTTTTCCTCATCCGACAGTCCGCTCCAAAATATGTTGGAGAAATACACGACACCGGATGCGCGTATATGTCCGGTCTGTGTCATGCAGGGCACGACCTCGTAAAGTTTGAAACCGGCATAGGCAGATTTCGTCAGATCCATAGCGTCAGCCACGCCAGATGCCAGTGCATTGTAGGTTTCGGTGATAGGGATGCCGACCGGCACCGCGCCAAAAGAGCTCCAGAGTTTTGTATGCAGCGGGCTTTGGATAACCCGGATTTTCTGGCCTGCTATATCCTGCGGTGTGCGGGCCGGTTCTTTTGTCAGAAGATGGCGTGGGCCGTAATCGATAAACCCGCCAACCACAAATTGCTGCTGCAGCAGTTCATCCTTCAGGCTTTGGCCGATATCGCTGTTGACGACACGTCTGAGATGTTCCGCATCGCGAAACAGGAAGGGCAGGTCGAGAAGCTGCAACTGCGGTACCCAGCCCGAGAGGGCTGAGACTGTGGAGAGGCTGGCCTGCACGGAACCGAGCCGCATGCTTTCAGCGACTTCCTTTTCGCCGCCCAATGCGCCATTTGCAACAATGTTGAAACGGAAGCGGCCCGGCAGGCGTGTTTCCACCTGTTTTGCGATCTGGCGCCAGATCCTGGTTTCCGGTTTGTCCTCTCCCAGCAGTGATGCAACGGTTATTGTCTGGGTACGGGCAAAGGCCGGTCTCATCAGGACGGGTAGAGGCAGCGTGGCTGTTGCGATGCCGAGGCTTTTCAAAAACATGCGGCGAGAAAATCTATGCACGGAAAGTATCCTTTCAGCGGAAAACAAGCGCGTAGGCGCAAAGAATGGTGAGGGAGACCAAAAGCGCAGTCAGATAGGGGAGAACGGCGCGAAAGAGGGAGGACGCAGGCACTTTCGTCACGCCGCTTACGACAAAAATCAACATGCCGATGGGTGGCGTCAGTCCGTGGATCATCAGGTTCACAACCAGAATGACGCCGAAATGAATGGGATCAATGCCAGCCGCGACCGCCGCAGGCAGTAGGATGGGACCAAACAGCAGAATGGCTGCGCCAATGTCTAGCACCAGACCGGCTGCAAGCAACACGAGATTGGCCAGGAGCAGCACGGCAAAGGCACTGCCGCCAAGCATGGCTACAAAATCCATGACGTGGCCGGCCACGCCATCGGTTGCGAGCAGGAATGCAAATGGTGCGGCTGTCCCGATCAGTAGCCCAATGGCCGCCGCCTCCGTTGCGGCTTGGCGAAACACACCATAGAGCGTTTTAGCGCCTGTTCTGGCAAAATATGCGAGTGCAAATGTATAGGCCGCAGCGAGAGCGGAGGCTTCCGTTGTGGTGACAATGCCAAAGCGAATGCCAGCGACCACAATAACACCGAGGCCAAAGGCCGGAATGGCTGCAAATGCTGCCTGCCAACGTTCTTTTGCCGGGGCAGGTGGGCGCTTGTTTTTTTCGCGTACGGTCAAATGAATCGCGATTGCCAGACAGCATGCCATGACGCCGCCCGCAAAAAAGCCTCCAACCAGCAATGAACCTATCGAGAGGTTCGTTGCGGCGGCAAGGATGAGAAACGCAATGGATGGCGGGATGACGTTATCCAGCACGGAGGTTGCGGCGATAATGGCGCCTGCCTGTGCAGGTGGATATCCGTGCCGCACCAGCTCCGGCTGGAAGGTCGATGCTCCAAACGCCGCGTTGGCGACCGAAGAACCTGACGCGCCCGAGAAAAGCACGCTGGTCAACAATACGGTTTGTGCCAGACCGGCTTGTTTGTGACCCACCAGTGTCTGGGCAACATGCACCAGCCTTTGTGCAGCCCCAGATGCGCCAAGCAAGCCGCCGGTCAGCAAGAAAAATGGAATGGCCAACAGCAGAAATTTTGACATGCCGGTGACGGTTGTCGAAACAATAGCCTGTTCCGGCAGGGAGCTGCCAAATGAAATGGCCAGATAGGCGGCAACCAGAAATGCATGGGCAAGCGGTGCCGCCAGCAATAAACCTGCCCCTGCGATCAGTGCCAGATAGAGACTGGCCGGAAATGATGTTTCGATAAGAACCAGCGGAACAGCGGTATAGAACATAGTTGCTAAAATTAGTGCAGCAAGGCCTGTCCGCCATTGCCCGGCTGCCAGCCAGCGAAGCAACATCATGATCAACAACAATGCGCCGCCGATGCCTATAAAACCGAAACGAATCCATTCCGGTAGACCAAGTGTGGGTGAGTAGCCGCCAAGCATCGTGCTTATGTTGACAGCGCCAAAGGTCAGGACAAACGCTGCCATGACACTGATGCTGTCAGCCGCTATGCGTGTCAGTGCACGCCCTCTTTCGGGCAACACGCGGACCAGTACATCAAAACGCATTGCCAATGCCCCGGTGACACTGAGCGGGGCAGCAAGCGCAATGAGGGCGATATGCAGCCAGATGCCAAAATCTTCGACGCCGACAATACCGGTATGGAAAAAATAGCGCATGCCGGCAGTGGCAAGAACAGTGACCAGCATGATGGCAAGGACGACAACAGCAAGTGCGCCGAGCATTGCTTCGATGGCGTCGCTGAGACGCTGTGCAACATGCCTGATGTTATCGTCTCGCCAGACCATATTTACCACCAGCCGTGGAAATGGTGTACGGGTCCACGACCGTGCCCAATTGAAAGGCCGACACCCGCTTGCAGTGCCTTGTGCAGATAGTCCTTCGACTGCTCCACCGCATCGGTCAGTGAATATCCTTTGGCGAGATGCGCGGTGATTGCGGCGGCCAGCGTGCATCCGGTGCCGTGATCATTGTTGGTGTCGATGCGCGGTGCGGACAAGACTTGGATTTCGTTTCCATCGAACAGAAGATCGGTGCTGTCAGGGCCGTCACCGTGTCCACCCTTGATCAGCACGGCGCGTGCCCCTGCTTTCAGGATGACGTCTGCCTGGCGCGCCATCTCACTCTGGTTTGCAGCGATGGGCAGATCCGTCAACAGCGCTGCTTCTGGCAGATTGGGCGTGACGACGGCTGCAAGCGGGACAAGTTCTTGCTTCAGTGTCTCGATCGCTTCCTGTTGTAAAAGCCGGTCGCCGGAGGTTGCAACCATCACCGGATCGAGAACCACGCTGCGTTTGTAGTGGCGCAGTCGCTCTGCAATGGCCAAAATTGTCTCCGACCGGGACACCATGCCGATCTTGACGGCATCGACATCGAGGTCGGAAAAAATGGCATCCATCTGCGCGACGATTAAGGGTACGGAAATGTCTTCAACAGCCGTCACGCCCCTGGTGTTCTGCGCGGTGATTGCGGTCAGTACACTGGCGGCATAAGTACCAAGCGCTGAAAATGTCTTGATATCAGCCTGAATGCCGGCCCCGCCGCCGCTATCGGAACCTGCAATGGTCAAAGCAATGGCGGTCATGGGCGTTTCTCCGAGAGTGCCGCATCCACCGCGTCACGGAAGCTGCGTGTCGCCTCAGCAATGTCATTGGCTCTGAAAATCGCGGAGATAACCGCGATGCCATCGGCACCGGCCGCGACGACCTCTGGTGTTCTTGCCAAATCGATGCCAGCAATGGCGCCGACCGGTAGTTCGGGTCGCTGCTGACGCAGTGCTGTCCGCAACGCACTGAAACCATCAACGCCGACTGGAAGGTCAGGATTGATTTTCGATACTGTTTCGAACACGCCGCCAATGCAAGCATAGTCGACAGGCGCCGCTGCCGCGCGTGCCGCGTCCTTGGCATTTTTGACGGTAAGTCCGATAATCGCCTTGTTACCCAAAAGGCTGCGTGCTGTCTCCGCATCCATGTCGTCCGCACCCAGATGCACCCCATCTGCACCAGCCGCCAGCGCGACATCAACGCGGTCGTTGATGACAAGCGGGACGCCGCTTGTTTTGAGCGCGGCTATAATTTCCTTGGCTCGTTCGAGCATCAAACGGGTGGATGCCGTCTTGTCGCGGTATTGAATCAGTGTTGCGCCGTTTTCGGCCGCGATACGGGCGAGCTCTGGCAGTGGGGCTATATCGATCAGGGAACCATCGACCAACGCGTTCAGGCGATAATCAACCTTCGTCATGTTCTATCCTTGCATGGGAAATGATGTCCTGACGGCCAATGGCCGACAGCATGTCGAGAAATGCCGGCTCGAATGTGCCGGGACCGTTGGCGTAGACCGCGGCCTGCTCTGCAGAAATTCCCGTCACACACAGGGCCGCACTGGCCGCCAGCAGCGCGTCTGGCTCTACCGCTAGGAGCGCGGCGATTATGCCGCCGGAAAGGCAGCCTGTTCCGGTCACTTTCGCCATCCATGGATGACCGTTGGAAATACGGACCGATCGATTTGCGAGAGACAAATGGTCTTGCGGACCGGTTTGAATTCGCAAGCTGTTGCCAGTGTCGTCAAACAGCGCCATTTCAGCCGCATTGCCACGGATGATGGTTGGCGAATGTTGCAGAAGATCCCTTGCAAAGGCCAGTCGCGACGGAGAGTAGTCGCAGTGAACGGGGTCAACTATCCAAGGTTTGCCATGCGCATTGGCCACCTGCACAGCAAGTAGTATAACCTTGCGACGCTCCTCATCCAGCGTGCCGAGATTAATGGTCAACGCATCGGCTTTGAGAACAAAACTTTCGATTTCCTCCATCGACGATGTCATCGAAGGAATGG
>Ga0075364_10000995_pt1 | contig 15025 bp, 17 predicted proteins | sample EndMetdeltDD1764_FD_71517 | JGI IMG/M metagenome (GOLD analysis project Ga0075364, IMG submission 71517) | Populus endosphere microbial communities from Tennessee, USA - Endosphere MetaG P. deltoides DD176-4 | ecosystem: Host-associated > Plants > Roots > Endosphere | place: USA: Tennessee...
GTGGGCTATCTGGCGCTGGGCTTGTCGCCCGCGGACACCGGCCATGCGCCCGACGACAGCGAGGATCTGCGCCTGGCGCGGGTTCCGTTCCGCGAATTGCTGGACGCCGCGCTGGACGGGCACATTGAGGACGCCCTGACGGTGGCGATGCTGCTTCGGGCCTACCATATGGCCCGTGAAGGCGAGCTGCCTGACGGCTTGGCCCGGGCCATGCTAGGATAGCTGCGCCCCAAGGCGGGAGAACCGAATTGAGCCAGCGCCTCGAAATCATCGATTCGTCCGCCGCGCCCCCCGTCTGGGCCGCTTTGCGGAACGAAGCCATCGCCCAGGCGAAGACCGAGGCGGCCCTGGCCAGCCTGATGGCCACGGTGATCCTGAACCACCGCAGCCTGGGGGATGCGCTTTCCTACCAGCTCGCCCGCAAGCTCGGCGACCAGGAGCTGCGCGCCATGACCATGCGCGACGTGGCCGACGAGGCCTACGAGAGCGAGCCTGGCCTGGTGGACATCGCCGAGGCGGACCTGCAGGCGGTGTTCGAGCGCGACCCGGCCTGCCGCGGCTATCTGCAGCCCTTCCTGTTCTTCAAGGGGTTCATGGCGCTGCAGACCCATCGCGTGGCCCACTGGCTATGGCTGCAGGGGCGCGAGATGCTCGCCTTCCACATGCAGAGCCGGATGAGCGAGCTCTTTCAGGTGGACATCCACCCGGCGACGCGCATCGGCCGCGGCGTCTTCGTCGACCACGGCACCGGCATCGTCATCGGCGAGACCGCGGTGGTGGGCGACGACGTCTCCATGCTGCAGGGCGTGACGCTCGGCGGCACCGGCGCAGAGCGCGGCGACCGCCACCCCAAGATCGGCAGGGGCGTGCTGCTGGGCGCGGGCGCCAAGGTGCTCGGCAACATCACCGTGGGCGACTACGCCAAGGTGGCGTCGGGCTCGGTGGTGCTCAAGCCGGTGCCCGCGGGCTGCACCGCGGCGGGGGTCCCCGCGCGGCTGGTGAACTGCCCCACCTGCGAGGAGCCGGCGAGGAGCATGGACCACACCCTCGCAGAGGCTGTGTACGACTACGTGATCTAAGGTTCCCCGCGGCGCGCCTAGCCGCTAGGTTCCGCACCGACGAACGGCCGGGAGCGCGCGCGTGGACGAGAAGACTATCCGCAAGATCGAAACCCATCTGCGGGGCACGTTCGCCAACGCGCGGATCAAACTTGTCCCGCGTCCCAAGCAGAAGGACTCCGCCGAGGTCTATATCGGCGAGGAGTTCGTCGGCGTGGTGTTCCAGGACGAGGACGAGGACGGCTCGTTCATGTTCGAGATGGCGATCCTGGCGGAAGATCTACCCTAGAATCCTCAGAACGGCAGTTCGCCGGCGGCGGGCTGCGCGCCCTTTCGCACCTGCGTCACGGCGAGGCTGCCGGCGGGCAGGGGGCGGAGCTCTGGCTGGGCCTCCGGCGGTCCAAGCCACGCGGCCCAGTCCTCTGGCGGCAGGATGACGATCTGCCGGTCGTGATAGGGCGCGATGTCGGGTCCCGGCGCCATGGTCAGCAGGGTGAAGCGATCGTCCCGGATCAGTCCGGCGATGCAGATGAAGCCTGCCCCCTGCGTCGGCGTGAACAGCCACTTGGCCTTGGGCGCCTTGTCCCCCGTGAACTCGAAGAAGCCATCGGCGGGGACCAGGCAGCGGCCGTTCGGGAAGCGTCGGCCCTCCGAGCGGAAGTTGATCACCGGGGCGCGGCCTGGCTGGACGAATCCCCATCGCAGTTGCTTGAGCTCGGCGCCCTGCGGGTGGCCGACGATCACCGGCGCCGGCTCGGTCGGGCGAATCGAGTCCCTCGGCTCGAGGTTGGGGGCGCCGCCTTCCCACCGCAGCGGCAGTTTCAGAGTGCTGAATTCGCGCGCGATGGCGTCGAGCGACTGCTTGAAGCGGTATTCGTTGCACATGCCGTCAGCTTGCGTTCGGCGCTCGCGGCCGTCCAGCCGAAGCGCTCAGGCGACCGCCATCTCGGCGACCCGCTCGGCCAGCTCGTCGGGATAGAAGGGCTTGGGGATCAGCACCGAGCCGTCCACGCCGTTCTTCAGCAGGTGGGCGGCGTGGCCGGTGATGTAGACGACCTTCAAGCCGGGATGCAGCTCGCGGGCTCTGCGGGCGACGGCGAATCCGTCCTCGCCCGGGCCCAGGTTGATGTCGGCGACCAGCACCGAAAAGGTCCGCGCCTCGTCGTCGAGGATATCGCAGGCGGTGCGGTGGCAATGGGCGCTCTTCACCGCGAGCCCCCGATCCTCCAGGGCGTCGCGAATGATCTCGGCGATGAAGATCTCGTCCTCGACGAGCAGGACTTGCCCCATGGGCTCCCTTCCGGCGCTGACCGCTGAGTCCCGGCTAGAGTGGGTCTGTGCGGAAGGCAAGCTGCGCCGCACGCAAAAGCTGCTCAGGCGGCCTGGACGCCGCTCAGGCGGTCAAAATCGGCCACGATCGCCTTCAGGGGCTCCGATCCGCTGTCCGCCGCGGCCGAGAGGCGGCCGCAGAACAGAATCGACTGCAATTCGTCGCGCGCCCGCCGCACCCGGCTCTTCACCGTCCCCAGCGGACAGCCGGCGATGTGCGCCACCTCGTCGTAGGACATGCCGCCCGCGCCCACCAGGATGAGCGCCTCGCGCTGGAAGTCCGGAAGCATGGAGAGCGCCCGGCGCACCTCGTCCAGCTCGACGATCGCCTGCTGGTCGTCCGGCGCCACCAGGGTGCGCTCGATGATCTCCTGGTCGTAGTCGGCCTGCCACTTGCGGCGCCGGCCCAGGGAATAGAAGCGGTTGCGCAGGATGGTCGCGAGCCAGGCGCGCAGGTTGGTGCCGGGCTGGAACTGCTCGCGGCACTGCCAGGCCTTGAGCAGCGCCTCCTGCGCGAGATCCTCGGCCTGTTCGCTGTCGTGGCAGAGCGTGCGGGCGAAGGCCCGCAGAAACGGCGTGGCCGCCAGGAGCTCCGTTTCGAAGCGCTTGGACTGACTCGTCATCCCATAACCCCCTGGCTGTTCCCAGGCGGAAAACGCTGACGGCGCAGCTTGGTTCCGCGCCCATCTTGCGAGTTGCCGCCCGACGGCGGGGCGGCCATGGTCGCCCGATGTCCGACCCTCAATCCGCCAGAACCGAGCGCCTGGCGCACGCCGCCGAACTGCGCGCGGCGGGGGCGCTGGAGGACGCGGCGGCGGCCTATCGCGCACTTGTCGCGGCCGATCCGCTGGACGCGGCGGCCCACCACCACCTGGCCGGGGTGCTGGCGCGGCTCGGAGACCTGGCGGGCGCGGAAGGCGCCTATCGGCGGGCGATGGAGCTGGCCCCCCAGGCCTGGGGAACCGCCCGCGCCCTGGGCGTCCTGCTGCTGCGCCAGGGCCGCTACGCGGAGGGGTTCGCCCTCTTCGAGGCGCGCCACCACCTGCCGCAGTACGCCAAGCCAGACCTGGCCTTCCCCGAATGGCGCGGCGAGCCACTGGCGGGCAAGCGGCTGCTGATCTGGCCCGAACAAGGGCTGGGCGACCAGATCCAGTTCGCCCGCTTCGCGCGGACGGCCCACGAGCAGGGGGCGCAGGTCACCCTGCTGTGCTGGGCGCCGCTGGCGCGCCTGTTCGCGGACTCCCTGCCGGCCCACGTCCTCGCCGCCCAGGGCGCGGTGGCGTTCGAGGACCCGGACTACTGGGTGATGTCGATGTCGCTGGCGGCGCGCTTTGGCGCCAGCCTCGAGACGCTGCCCGCCAAGCCCTACCTCGTCGCCCCGGACGGGCCGGCGGCGCCCCGAAGGTCGGGCGATGGGCCGCGCATCGGTCTGATGGCCCGGGGCGCCCCCGGCGGCGACGCCACGCGCGCCCTATCGGAAGCGGCCGAGGCGGCGCTGCGCGCCTTGCCGGGCCAGGTGATCGGACTCTCCCCCGAAGAGACCGGGGCGCGCGATTTCGCCGACACCGCCGGCGTCATCGCGGGCCTGGATCTGGTCATCGCCGTGGACACCGCCGTGGCCCACCTGGCGGGGGCGATGGGCAAGCCCTGCTGGGTGCTGCTCTCAGCCGAGCCGGACTGGCGCTGGTTGGACAGGCGCACCGACAGCCCCTGGTATCCCTCGGTGCGGCTCTACCGCCAGCCGAGCGCGGGGGACTGGGACAGCGTCGTCGCGGGCGTCAGGGCGGACCTCGCCGCCGTTCGCTGAAGAGAACGGTGGTCGCCGAGCCCTCGCAGGCGTGCTAGATTTATCCCCAGTGAGACGTGGTCCGCGGCAGTTGCGCGACCGGCTCCTCCGGCGCGCATCGACGGGCCACGCTCCAGGGACGGAGCGCGGGAGGTCAGCGATGGCGACTCGGAACCACGTGGAAAATCCATTCGAATACGCCCTGGAGCGAGCCGCCTGGGCTGTGCGGGACATCGGCCGCGCCCTGGCCGCGCCGCCCAGGCGCCACGCCGCCGACCGGGCGGTCGAGGTGCGGAGGGTGGCGATCTCGGATCTGGCGGACGCCTTGCGGGCCGGCCTGGACGACCTGGGCGCGGCGCGCGCCGACGTGGTCTTCCTGGCGCTCATCTATCCCCTGGCCGGGCTCGTGCTGGCGCGCCTGGCGTTCAGCTACGATGTCCTGCCGCTGATCTTTCCCCTGGCCTCCGGCTTCGCGATCCTTGGACCCCTCGCGGCGGTGGGCCTCTATGAGGTGAGCCGGCGGCGGGAGGCCGGCGAGGAGGTGACCGCCGCCACCGCCATCCAGGTGCTGCGCTCGCCCGCGCTGGGATCGATCCTGGGCATGGGGGCGATCCTGGTGCTGCTGTTCATGGCCTGGCTGGCCGCGGCCTGGGGGATCTTCGCCCTCACCATCGGGCCCGAGCGGCCGACGTCCCTGGCGCAATTCACCCATGATGTCCTGGCCACCCCCGGCGGCTGGGCGATGATCGTCGTCGGCTGCGGGGTGGGGGCGGTGTTCGCCGCGGTCGCCTTCGCCATCAGCGTCGTCGCCTTTCCGCTGCTGTTGGACCGCGACGTCGGCATCGGCGCGGCCATCGCCACCTCGGTCCAGGCCGTGCGGCGCAATCCCCGGACCATGGCCGCTTGGGCGGTCTTCATCGCGCTCGCCCTGGCGGTGGGATTCGTGCCGGCCCTGGTGGGTCTGATCTTCGTCGTCCCCTGGCTCGGCCACGCCAGCTGGCGTCTCTACCGGCGCGTGGTGGCCTGAACGGCGCGGCGTGGCGCGGCGGCCTTGATCTGTCTCAAGGCGCTGCCGCGCGCGCCGGCCCAGAAGACGGGGTGCATTCCTCCGTTCGCGAAGGTGATGAATGTCGGCCTTTCAGCCCTACGCTGGCGTCTATGAGTTCCACGGCCAATCCTTCAACTGGCGCTGCTATGCGACCAGCCGGCTTCATGAGGTGCGCCGCAAGGATCACGAGCCCTTGCCGCCGCCGCCGGCGGGCCGGAAGTGGATCGCGCCGGCCGACGCCAGCCACGACCCCGGCATCGTCCTGCTGGTGGACGAGGATGTGAGCGACATCTCTCAGATTCTGCTGCAGATCGGTCCGCCGTCGGGGCGCTCGGCGTGAGCGGCGCCCGTCAACGCCAGTATTGGGCCGGAGCCCTGCCTGCGCTCGCCGTCCTGGTGGCTGGCCTGGCCGGCATGGCCGCAATCGTCGCGATCGCCTACAGCAGCTCAGGATCAGGTGTCCGCTGGAGCTATCGGCTTGGCCTGCCGGGCGTCTTGCTGGCCTCGGCCTTGATGCAGACCCTGATCCTGGCGGGCGGCTGGGCCATCTGGCGCCGCCTCCACCCGGGGCCGGAGGCGAAGTAGCGCGCCGCCCTCGGCGGCTCACCCCGCTCAGTGACTGAAGAGGACCGGCAGGCTCGCTTGCTCAAGCAGGGACTGGGTCATGCCGCCCAGCAGCCATTCGCCAGCGCGGCTGCGGCCAAAGCCCCCGGCGACGATCAGGTCGTAGTCGTTCGCCAGCGCGAAGCGGAGCAGCTCCTGGGCCGGATCCCGCCGGGTGGAGAGCGTCTCGTGCGAGGCGCGCACGCCATGTTGCATCAGCCGGCGCAGCAGTTGCTCGGTCGAGACGGCGCTGGGCGCCTGGTCGGACGGCGCCTGGACGCTCACGACGCAGACGTGCTGGGCCCGGCGCAGGAGGGGCAGCGCATCGCTCACCGCCCGGCGCGCCTCCCGCGTGTTCTTCCAGGCGACGACGATCCGGTCTGTCGAGATCCGCGTCCGTGACGCGGGCAGGGCCAGCACGGGGACCCCGGCCCGCATGATGACCGACGCCGTCTGCGGCGCGAAGTCGGCAGGGTTCCGCTCGAGTCCGGTGACGACCAGGTCCGCGCCGGCGGCCACTTCGCAGAGGCTGTCCAGCGGGGCTGCGGTGGAGGCGAGCCAGGCGCCGCCGGGCGCGAGGCGGCGAAACGCGGCTTCGCATTCGGCGAGGTCGGCGGCCTCCATCTCGCTGGAGACCTGCACCGCGACCCCGGCCCCGAAGGTGGCCACCAGCGGCTCGGCCTCGATCAAGGGCCGACGCCCGCCCAGGCCGATGACGTCGGCGCCGATGTCCTTGGCGAAATCGGCCACGGCCTGCAGCCGGATCCGCGAGGCCTCGGTGGGCTCGACGTGAAGCAGAAGGGTCTTGTAGCTCATGGCCTGATCTCGCCTGGGCGCGGCCGGCGCGACGACGATCGGCGCCGGATCGAGCACAGCTTGGCGCCGTCCGGGTTGAGGCGCGTTGAGCAAGGTCAACTGGGGGTGGAGGCCGATCGGCTGCGCCGCCGGATCAGCACGCGACCCGCCGCGCGAGCGCCCGGCGCCGGGCCAGCCGCGGCGCCCTCGCCCTCGGAAGGCTCGACGACCAGCATCTTGATGGCGACGATGGCGATCAGGGCCAGCGGGCTCGACAGGAAGATCCCCCAGGCGCCGAAGAACACCGTGAACACCACGGCGGAATACATGGTGAGCACGGGTGGAAGGTCGACTTCCTCATCCTGGACATAGGGCGTGATGAAGGTGCCTTCGATGAAATGCACGGCCCAGTACATGAGGCCGACATAGACCGCGAGCAGGGGCGATTGGGCGAGCGCCACAAGGATCGCCGGAACGGCGGCGATCAGGGCGCCCACGAGAGGGATGAAGGTGAGAAGGCCTCCGGTGAGGCCAAGGGTGAAGGCGCCGTCCACCTTGAGAAGCCAAAGGCCAAGGCTCGACAGCACGCCGATAGCCACCATCACGATCAGCCGGCTGACGAGCCAGCGGCGCAGGATTGAGCCGGATCGCTGGAGAAAGGCCTCCACGCCAGGCCGCCGCGCAGGCGGCGCGACCAGCAGGATCCCGCGCAGGTGCCGCTCGGGGTCGATCGCCAGGAAGATCCCGCTGGCGATGACGATCGCGGCATAGGCGACGCCCTGTCCAAAGGCGCCGACGGCGGAGCTCACCAGCGGCGTCAGCGCGGTCGTGGCGCCGCCGACCTGGGCGCCCGCCAGGGACCGCAGCAGGTAGCGACCCACCGCGTGGGTGTTCAGCAGCGCGACGCCCTCCCGGATGCTGGCCTGGGCCTTGGCGAGGATGTCATCGTACTGATCGGCGATCCGCCAGCCGAACAGGGCCAGCGCGCCGACGATAAAGCCCAGGGTGAGGAGCACGACCAGGGCCAGGGCCGCCTGCGGGGGCAGGCGCATCCGGCGGGCGAGGGGGTCTGAAAGCGCCCTGAGCGCGACGGCGATCAGCACCGAGGTGAAGCCGAGCAACAGAACGCCACGCATTTGCCAGAGCAGGATCGCGGCGAGGCCCCAGAGCGCCATTCGCAGGACCGCCTGTGTCGGCTGCGGCCCAGCGGACTTGGTGCGGAAGTTCAGCATGGACGAGGGCTCGCGCGTGAAAGCTTGCACCCTTCTGGAGGATCGGCGCGGCCCGGGCTTTGTCGCACGTCAAGGCGCTCAGGCTCGATCTCGCCTGACGTAGGCTTCGAGGAGCCTGCATGGCGCAAGTGGAAGACCTTCAAGACCCGCGCCGCCTTCGCGGCTTGACCGAGGCGGAGGCTGCGGGGCGCCTGGCCGAGGTCGGGCCCAACGAGCTTCCGCCGCCGGCCGGCCGCGGCGTTGCGGCCATCCTGCTCGAGACGATGCGCGAGCCGATGTTCCTGCTGATGTTCGGCGCGGCCGTGCTTTACCTGGCGCTGGGAGACGTCGGCGAGGGCCTGTTCCTGGTCGCCGCCTCCGCCACTTCCATCGGCCTTGTGATCGCGCAGGAGGCCCGTAGCGAGCGCGCGCTCGCCGCCCTTCGCGACCTGGCCCAGCCCCGCGCCAAGGTGATCCGCGACGGCGCGCCCAGGACATTGCCGGCGCGTGAGCTTGTCCCGGAGGACATCATCCTCGTCGGCGAAGGCGACCGCCTTCCCGCGGACGGCCTGCTCGTGGGCGGGGATGTCCTTAGCGTGGACGAATCCGCCCTGACCGGCGAGTCCGCGCCGGTCGTCAAGCGCCTGGCCGAGGACGGCCTGCGGTTCGATCAGGACGCCCAGCCGCACTGGGAGGACACCCCGCATGTCTTCTCCGGCACGCTCGTGGTCAGGGGCCAGGGGGTGGTTCGCGTCGGCCGGACGGGCGCGCGCACGGCCTTGGGCCGCATCGGCAGTTCGCTGGCCGCCATCGCGCCCGCGCCAACGCCCCTGCAGGCCTCCGCCGGACGCCTGGTGAGCCTGCTCGGCGGCGTCGCTCTTGGCTTTTGCGGGGTCATCGCCGTGGCCTACGGCGTGCTGCGCCACGACTGGGTGGACGGCCTGCTCTATGGCCTGACCGTCGCGATCTCCCTGGTCCCCGAGGAGTTTCCGATGGTGCTGGCCGTGTTCCTGGCCTTGGGCGCCTGGAGGCTCGCCGGGGAGAAGGTGCTGGTCCGTCGTAGCGCCGTGATCGAGACGCTGGGGAGCGCCACGGTTCTCTGCGTGGACAAGACCGGCACGCTCACCCAGAACCGAATGCGCGTGGCGCGCCTCCTGCGCGAGGGCGCCGATATCGATCTCGAGACGGAAGGCGCCGCCCCGCCCGACGCGTCCGCCAGGCTCCTGCTGGAGATTGGCGCCCTGGCCAGCGCCGTGCGGCCGGTCGATCCGATGGATCGGGCGATCCGTGAGCAGGCGCCGGCGTCGAGCTTGCTTGCGGCGGCTGCCGAGCCGGCGCGGAGCTGGCCGCTCCGCACGGGACTGCTCGCCGTCACCCAGCTTTGGCGCATGGCCGACGGCTGCGAACTGGCCGCGGCCAAGGGCGCGCCGGAGGCGATTTTCGCGCTCGCCCGTCTGGACCACGCAGAGACCGACCGCCTGCTGGGCGTGGTCGCCCGTTTCGCCGAGGCGGGCCTGCGGGTGCTGGCCGTGGCCTCCTGCAGGACGTCGGGCGCATTCCCCGAGGCGCCTGAATTGGCCGCCTTCAAGTTCGAAGGACTTATCGGCTTCCGAGATCCGGTCCGGCCGGAGGTCCCGCAAGCGCTGGCCGAGGCGCGGCGCGCCGGCGTCCGCGTGGTGATGATCACCGGCGATCATCCCGCCACGGCGATGGCCATCGCCCGGCAGGCGGGCCTGGACGTCAGCGGCGGGGTGCTTCGGGGCGCGGCCATCGCCGACCTGCCGTTTCCCAGCCTTTGCGAGCAATTGCGGCAGGTGAACGTCTTCGCCAGGGTCGCGCCAGAGCAGAAGCTGCTGATCGTGGAGGCCCTCAAGGCGGACGGCGAGGTGGTCGCCATGACCGGCGACGGGGTCAATGACGCCCCGGCCCTGGAAGCGGCCAACATCGGCATCGCCATGGGGCAGAAGGGCACCGACGTGGCTCGCGAGGCCGCCGACCTTGTGCTGCTCGACGACAGCTTTCCCTCGATCGTGGCGGGGGTTCGCCTCGGCCGGCGGATCTTCGACAACCTGCGCAAGGCGCTGATCTATGTGACGGCGATCCATGTCCCGATCGCTGGCCTCGCCCTGGCCCCGATCCTCTTTGGCCTGCCGCCGATCCTCTATCCGATGCACGTGGTGCTGCTGGAACTGGCGATCGATCCGCTCTGCGCCCTGGCGTTCGAAGGAGAGCCCAGCGAGGCCGCGGCCATGACCCGCCCGCCAAGGCGCGCCGACGAGGCGCTCTTTGGCGTGCGCCAGCTCGCCATCGCCGTCGGCCAGGGCGCGGGCATTCTCCTGGCGACGCTTGGGGCCTATCTCTGGACGCTTTCCCACGCGCCGGAGACCGAGGCGCGGGCCGTCGCCTTCCTGACCCTGGTGATCGGCAACCTCTCGCTGGCCCTGGCGGATTCGGTGGCGCCGGGCGGCAAGCTGTTCGCCCGCCATCGGCTGGCCTACTGGGCCATCGCCGGGACAGCCGTCGGCGCCCTCATCGTCGCCTTGGAGGCCCCCTGGGTCGGCGCCATGTTCCGGATCAGCCAGCCGGCGCCGACCGTCCTGCTTCTCGCCGCGCCCCTGGCCATGCTCAGCGGGGCCTGGATGCGGCTGCTTGGGTGGCTTGGGAATCGAGCCTCGCCGCCGCCCCCGGCCGCCGTCGCCGCAGGCTGACTTCCGTCAAGGCGGGCTCGCCCCGCGCCGCCGATATTCAACCGATCGGAGGCGATGCAATGCCATTCAGGGATATTCTCTTTCACATCGACAGCTATCCGGAGCCGACCTCCGAGGCGGCCATCGACCAGGTGGTCGGGTTCGGCGCCCTGCTGGAAGCGCGGGTGACGGCCCTGGCCGTGGCCGTGCAGATACCGCTTCAGAGCAATCGCCTGGCCGACTACCTGCTCAAGCTCACCGACATCGCCAGGGAGGCGGAAGCCAAGAGCCAGGAGGTCTGCCGGTCCCGGCTGGACCACTTCGAGCGTCAGGCGAAGGCGGCCGGGGTGTTTGGCGGCCGCTTGCACGAGACGGCCGGGCTCTTCGCCTATTCGGACCACCTCGCCCGGCGCGCCGAGACGCGCGACTTCTGCCTCGTTCCCCTCGGCCAGGAGTTCGACGGACAGATCGAGGCGGCGCAGACCGTCGTCTTCACCTCGGGACGCCCGGCGCTGATCTTCAAGCCCGGCGAAGCGGACCTGCCGGCCCGCCGCCTGGGCGGGGTCGTGGTGGCCTGGGACGGGAGCCGCTGCGCGGCGCGCGCGATGCACGAGGCCCTGCCAATCCTGCAGCAGGCGCGCGAGGTCCGCCTGCTCACGGTCCTCGACGATAAGCCCGCCGCCGTCGGCGGCCTCGGCGCCGAGCCCCTGCGGCATCTTCAGGCCTATGGCGTGCAGGCGCTCGTGGATGAGGTGAAGGCCATGGGCCGGCCCATCGGTCAGGTGCTCGACGAATACGTGGGCCAGCACAAGGCCGATCTCCTGGTGATGGGAGCCTACGCCCACTCGCGCCTGCGGGAGTTCGTCCTGGGCGGCGCCACCGAGCACGTCCTGCGCCGCCCGAACACCGCGGTCTTCCTCTCGCACTGACATGGCCGTCCCGGGCCCCGACAATTTCGCCGCCGCGCGCGACCTTCTTGGGCTCTCCGTCGCGCTTGGCGTCGGACTGCTCGTCGGCGCCGAGCGCGAGCGGCGCAAGGTTCAGCAGTCGGATCGCTCCGCCGCGGGGATCCGGACGTTCGCGCTGGCGGCGCTGGCCGGGGCGATCAGCCTGCAATTGGGCGGCCTATTCGTCTTCGGCGTCGTGACCGCGATCGTGGGCGGACTTGCGATGATCAGCGCCTGGAGCGGGCGCGACAGCGACGATCCGGGCGTCACGACCGAGGTCGCCCTGGTGCTGACCCTGTTGCTGGGCGGGCTGGCCATGCGCGCGCCCGGCCTGGCGGGCATGGCGGGAGTGGTCTGCGCGATCCTGCTGGCCGCCCGCACGCCGCTGCATCGCCTCGTGGGCTCGGTCCTGACCAAGGGTGAGGTTCGCGACGCCCTGATTCTGGCCGGGGCCACCCTGGTCGTGCTGCCGCTCTTGCCCGATCGCACCTTCGGGCCCTACGCGGCGCTCAATCCCAGGTCCGTGTGGATCCTGGTGATTCTCGTGCTCTCGGTGGGCGCGGGCGGCCATGTCGCCGTGCGTCTGGCCGGTGTTCGCTTCGGCCTGGTGGCCGCGGGCTTCCTCGCCGGCTTCGTTTCCAGCGCCGCCACCATCGGAGCGATGGGCGGCCGGGCTCGCGCCGATCCGGGCCAGCTTCCCGCCGCCTCGGCCGCGGCGGTGCTCTCGACCGTGGCCACCATGTTGCAGATGGCCATCGTCCTGGGCGTCACGAGTGAAGCGACGCTTCGCGCGGCGGCCCCGTCCCTGGCGGCGGGCGGCCTCGTCGCCGTCCTCTATGGCCTCGTCTCGACCTTGCCCGCGATCCGGACGCCTGCCGCGGTCTCGGCGGGGGCGGCTGACGAGGGCGCGTTCAGCCTGAGCTCGGCCTTCCTGTTCGCCGCCACGGTGTCCCTGGTGCTGGTGGCCTCGGCGGCCAGCCTGGCCTGGTTCGGGGAAGTCGGTCTCTCGCTCGCGGCGGGACTTGCGGGCCTGGCGGACACCCATGCCGCCGGGATTTCGATGGCCTCGCTGGTCGCCGAAGGTCGCCTTGGGGCGGACGCCGCCCTCGTGCCGATTCTGGCCGGCATATCGACGAACACCCTGACCAAGCTGATTCTGGCGTCCGCCAGCGGAGGGCGGCGATTCGTCCTGCGGGTCGGCCCGGGACTGGTGCTCGTCGCGGCCGCCTGCTGGGCTCCGCTCGCGCTGAGATATTTCCGGTAGGCGTCCAGCGCGCGAGAGCCAGGCCCGTAGGGGGCGCTGGCCCGGGCGCTTCGCGAATCCGCGACCTGCGCCTGCCGGGCGCCGGACCGCGCCTGTCAGGCGCGTGGGCCAACGACCTAAGTCATTGAAGAGATGGTGCCGCCGGGCAGGATTGAACTGCCGACCTCAGCCTTACCAAGGATGCGCTCTACCACTGAGCTACGGCGGCGAAAGACGAGGCGGGGGCTATAGCGGGGGAAGACCGCGTCGTGAAGCCCATTTCGCGCGGGCTTTGAGCTTGACGCGGGCGGCGCTGCGCCGCACCCGGGGATCATGAGCTCAGGCCCGCCGCCAAAAGACCCCGCCGCTGAGCGCGAGGCCAAGCTCGCGAAGGCGCTGCGGGCGAACCTGCGCCGCCGCAAGACGCCCCAGACCCCTGCCCGGGACGGCGGCCGGCCGCCGGCGTCGGAAGCCGGGGACTCCGATTCCGCCTGAGCCGCCCTTCCGCAAGGGGAGGGCGCGCGCTAGATAGTCGGGACTAGGGCTGCCCGCCGCGTACGCCAGTCGCGGCCTTCTTCGAAGGACTGGGATTGGACCGCATTGCGATCACGGGCGGCGCGCGGCTGGAGGGAGAGATCCCGATCAGCGGCGCCAAGAACTCGGCCATCAAGCTGATGGCGGCGAGCCTCCTCACCGAGGCGCCGCTGCGGCTGACCAACATGCCAAGGCTCGCCGACACCCGCTTCCTGGCCAGGCTGCTGCAGCGGCTGGGGACCGAGGTCGTGGAAAGCGACGGCGACGACGGGCCCGAGACCCTGCTCACCACCCGCGAGATCGTCTCGGGATTCGCGCCCTATGACCTGGTGCGCCAGATGCGCGCCTCCTTCAACGTGCTGGGCCCGCTGCTGGCCAGGTCCGGGCACGCCAAGGTCTCCCTGCCCGGCGGCTGCACCATCGGCGCGCGGCCGGTGGACCTGCACCTCAAGGCGCTGGAGGCGCTGGGCGCCCAGATCGACCTGCACGAGGGCTATGTCTACGCCCAGGCGCCCCGGGGCCTGCGCGGCGCGCGGATCGACTTTCCCATGGTTTCGGTCGGCGCCACCGAACACGCCTTGCTGGCTGCGGTGCTGGCGGTCGGCGAGACGGTGCTGGAGAACGCCGCCAGCGAGCCGGAGATCGCCGACCTCGCCGAATGTCTCAACAAGATGGGCGCCAAGGTCACCGGCGCGGGAAGCAAGACCATCCGAATCGAGGGCGTCGCGCGCCTGCACGGCGCCACCCACTCGGTGATTCCCGACCGGATCGAGACCGGCACCTACGCCCTGGCCGCGGCCATGGCCGGCGGGGAGGTGCGGCTGACCCGCACCCGCAGCGACTTCATCCAGGCCCTGCTGGACAAGATGACCGAGGCCGGGGTCGAGGTGGCGATCCACAACGACGGCCTGACCATCAAGCGCAACGGCGCGCGGCTGAAGTCGGTTGAGATCGAGACCGACCCCTATCCGGGCTTCGCCACCGACCTGCAGGCGCAGTTCATGGCCCTGATGACGCTCGCCGACGGCGAGAGCGTGATCCGCGAGACCATCTTCGAGAACCGCTTCATGCACGTCCCCGAGCTGGGCCGGCTGGGCGCGGACATCAGCGTCTCCGGCGGAGAGGCCAGGGTGCGGGGCGTCGAGCGGCTGGAGGGCGCCCAGGTGATGGCTACCGACCTGCGGGCCTCGGTGAGCCTGGTGATCGCCGCCCTGGCCGCCCGGGGCGAGACCATGGTCAACCGCGTCTATCACCTGGACCGCGGCTTCGAGCGGCTGGAGGAGAAGCTGGGCGCCTGCGGGGCGCAGATCCGCCGGCTGAAGGGCGAGGGGGAGGCGGAAGAGGAATGAGTTCGCCCTCCGCCACGCCCGCCCCCTTGCGCCTGCTGGCCCAGGACGCCGACGACCTGGCGGTGATCTCCGCCGCCGTGCAGGACGCCGTGTGCAAGGTGGGCGACATCGCCTTCGAGCCCAAGGCCCGCCGGCTGACCATCGCCTTCAACCGCTACCGCTGGGAGGCGGGCGGGGGCGAGCGGGTGCGCGCAGCGCTGCAGCTCGGATACGTCCTCGAGGTCCAGGCCCGGCGGATCCGCCGCGCGCCCAAGGATGCGGTCCTCGAACTCTTGGCGCTCACCTTCGAACCCGGTGAGAGCCCCGGCGGAGCTGTCGCCCTGACCTTCGCCGGCGGCGGCGACCTGCGCGCCATTGTCGAGTGCGTCGACGCGGTGTTGGCGGACGTCTCCCCGCCCTGGCCGACCCCGCGATCCCCCGCGCACGAGGCCTAGC
>Ga0075364_10000996_pt1 | contig 15016 bp, 15 predicted proteins | sample EndMetdeltDD1764_FD_71517 | JGI IMG/M metagenome (GOLD analysis project Ga0075364, IMG submission 71517) | Populus endosphere microbial communities from Tennessee, USA - Endosphere MetaG P. deltoides DD176-4 | ecosystem: Host-associated > Plants > Roots > Endosphere | place: USA: Tennessee...
CGCCATTGAGCCGCCAACGAAGTTAACTTTGGAGCTTGGCAGTCCCCCCGCGGAAGCGAACCACCCATACGAAAACGTCAAAACTCTAACCGCCTGCGCGCGGCGTCAATGTGCTCGTGGGCGAGCACACAATAACTTGTCGTGCGCCACGGGTCAGAGCAACATAGAGGTGTTGGGCCGTCATGACCTGCGGCTCGAGCACGACCGCCACATCGGCCTCTAGCCCTTTAAGCAAAAGGGTGCTGCCAACGGCCCGTCGCGCAACCGGCCGGCTAATGTGACGCTGACGCTCTCGCGCCTGAAGTGCTGCAGCGTGCAATGTACAAGAGCCGCGAGCGGCTACCTGCATTGCAGCCTGACAGCAGCGCAGAACTTCAGGACGGTATACATGGGTACCAGGCTGCCGGGCGAATGCCTGCAGCAGACGCAACGCTTCGGCAACACCGGGATCTCGCGCGAGCGCCAGAGCCGCAGCTTCGATAGGCGTCGGAGGGTTGCGAGGCCTACCGTGCTGCAAGACCTGCACACGTTGCAGAAGTGCGGTTGCTCCTACGCCTGTCATCAGGCTCGCGGCGAACTCGACCACCTGTCCCAACGGATTGGCCCCTGCAGGGTCGAAAGTTCGTGCGAACTGGATGAACTCGACAAGGTCGACGCGCTCGACAACCGTCAGAAAGTCTCCGTAGGCCTCCAGGCTCAACAATTCGTCCGGAAGGGCGCCTAAGGTCACCGCGATTACGATGGGCTCGGTGACGACAAGCCCGTAAAAGTCCGTGTCGGCGATGCTCGCGTTGCGCCGCGCGCCCAAGCAAAGGTCAATAGCGTCCAGAATGGTCGACTTGCCACTATCGCCCGGGCCAATGAGGCAGTTGATGCCCGCCGAGGGCGCCCAGTCGAATCTCTTGATCAAGCGAAAATTGCGGATTTCTAGCCGTCGGATGCGCGCCATGCTTCTCCCTAGGTTGAGTAGTGTCTCGCCACGAATGCTTCAGGGGCAGTTGTTCGCGGAGGATAAAAGCGGACGCACAACACCTAAACTAGGTGGCGGCTTACTTTGCAGGCATGCGGCCTCGAGCGTCTTGAACTGCCTGCTTGCCAGGAGCGATGCCGACCATGCGGCCGTCTGATCCTTGGACAGCACGGTAGCCTTGACGAGTTGCAACCATTCGCCCGTCCGAACCCTGTATCCCTCGAGCGCCTGCTGGTATCTCGACCATGCGGCCATCGCTGCCTTGCAACCCCCGGCCCCCGGGCGGAATTGGGACTATGCGTCCATCGCTACCTTGTAGCCCGCGCCAGCCATCTGGAATGACTGTCGACCTTCCATCACTTCCGGTGAGTGTGCGTTTCATACTTTCCCCTTAGCATGACGATCTCGTGCAACCTAGCTTCCGAATTAAGGTTGGCTGCAAGGCGACAACTTCTTGAACGAATTATTAGTCTCACGCACGCGTTGTTTTCCAACCGCTCAGTTGGAACAGGATTGCAGCGTCACCGTCTTTGTTCCACACTGTTTTTCCGAGCTTCCAATAGAACGTGTGGGTCACCGATCCCTTGTCGTTTTTGGCAGAAGTGTCCGCCCCGTTCTTAGTCATTAGCCTAATCCAGTCACCCTTCTTCACGGCTTTCTTCTTAAACCAATATGTGTGCCGCAGCTCATTGGGAAGGGCTACGCGCCGATTGAGAAAATCCTGATGGATGCAGGTGCTCGTTAAAAACAGTTCCCGTTACGGGCGAACACTCTGAGATTTTGACGCCAAGATAAGACTCGGTTAGCTTACTCGCCCATACCCTACGCTCAGAACGAGAGCCGCTTCTGATTTCTGCGTGATCACAACATTAAAAAAACGACGCGAAAATGTCTTTGAGGTCCGAGCAAGGTAGTTTCAGCTCATAGCGCTACGTTTAGCGTTGCATTTTGCGTGCAGCGCGCAACGCGCCGCACGCGGCGCCAAAGATGTTCGCTTGGTTAAGCACTCACTGCAACCTCTAACTTAGTTCACGACTGTTAGAGATCGATCGCGGCGCGCGCGCTGCCGCGTGACCGACGCACACCGCATGTAGAGCCGCAACGACCGAGCACTTTCAATGCCGCCGCGTCATTTCGCTTACGGGAAAACCCTACTTCATTAGACGTATGCAATTGGATACATTGCACACAAACATCTGCTTTGCATACAAAATCAAAATTAAACATACAAACTGCTGGAGACAAGCGATGCCTAACACAGGTATTGAACAATTGACGCCATCGTCAGGATGGTCGCTATGAGCCGCATTCTCGAAGGCTACTGCCGCATCCTTTCGTTTTTATGCGCATTGATGATGGCGATCATGGTGGTGCTGGTGTTTGGCAACGTACTGCTCCGGTATTTTTTCCATACCAGCTGGCTCATCTCCGAAGAGCTGTCGCGCTGGATATTTGTCTGGATGGTTTTTATCGGTGCCATCGTCGCCCTGCGCGAGCGTGGCCATCTAGGCACGGATATGGTGCTGGCCAGAATCTCCGCAAAATCACGACGCGCCTGCGTCATCCTCGCGCACGTGCTGATGATCTACATCACCTGGCTCATGCTCGTTGGCAGTTGGGATCAAGTGGAAATCAACACGGGTACTGAAGCCCCGGTCAGTGGTTTGCCGGTGTCAATGTTCTATTTCTGCGGGGTCGTCTTTGCGTGTTCTGCGCTGGCGGTATTGATCAACGATTTATGGAAAATCGTGACGGGCCGCACCAGGGACGATGAACTCATCATGGTGACTGAATCCGAGGAGCTTGCGCAGCTTGACTCGATCAAACCGAATAAAAACACCCCGCATTGATTGCAGAGGCGAGCGCCGACTTGCCCTCCGGAGACACACATGACCATTTTTATTTTTGTTGGGGCCTTGCTCGCCGGCATGGCCATCGGTATGCCGATCGCCTATTCGTTGCTGCTGTCCGGCGTTGCGCTCATGTTTCACCTCGACCTCTTCGATGCGCAGATTCTGGCGCAGAACGTCATTAATGGTGCCGACAGTTTCCCCCTGCTGGCTGTCCCCTTCTTCATGTTGGCCGGTGAGGTAATGAATGTGGGCGGCCTGTCCCGTCGGATCGTCAACCTCGCCATCAAGCTCGTAGGTCATCGCCGTGGTGGATTGGGTTTTGTCGCGATTATCTCCGCTTGCATGATGGCGGCACTGTCCGGCTCGGCCGTCGCCGACACCGCTGCGCTCGCCGCGCTGTTGCTCCCTATGATGGTGAAAGCGGGACATAACAAAGCGCGGGCAGGTGGGCTGATTGCATCGGCGGGCATCATCGCACCGGTAATACCGCCTTCCATCGGATTTGTCGTCTTTGGTGTGGCTGCGAACGTGTCCATCGGGAAACTATTTCTTGCGGGCATCGTGCCAGGATTATTAATGGGTGTCGCCATCGCCGTGGCATGGTGGATTGTTGCATCCAAAGAAGACGTCACCCTGCCGCCCACCTCCACCTTGCGCGAAAAACTGATTGCGTTCAAGGAAGCAGGCTGGGCGTTGGGACTGCCTGTAATTGTGTTGTTCGGTTTGAAGTTTGGAGTGTTCACGCCAACGGAAGCAGGCGTGGTCGCAGCGGTTTATGCGTTGTTTGTTTCAACGGTTGTGTACCGTGAACTCAACGTCTCGCAGATGTACAACGTGTTTGTATCGGCAGCCAAAATCACCTCGGTCATCATGTTCTTGGTCGCCGCATCAATGGTTTCAGCTTGGCTGATTACCGTGGCCAATATCCCCGCGCAAGTGATCAGTTTGCTTGAGCCCTTCATGGATTCGCCGATCCTGCTCTTACTGGTCATCATGCTGTTGGTTATGGTGGTGGGTACAGCCATGGACATGATGCCTACCATCCTTATCTTGACTCCCGTATTAATGCCGGTCGTGCGCGAAGCAGGCATAGACCCGGTTTATTTCGGCGTGCTGTTTATCATGAACAACGCGATCGGTTTGGTCACCCCGCCTGTGGGCTCGGTGCTAAACGTTGTGGCCGGAGTCGGAAAAATGCGACTCGATGCCGTTGCCCGTGGCGTTATACCCTTCATGATCGCTCAATTCACCGTCATGTTTTTGCTTGTGTTTTTCCCGAGCATCGTGATGGTTCCTCTGCACTTCTTAACTAAGTGACCTCATTAACAATGCCCTCAAAACCAGCCGCTAAGAACACCAGCCAGGACGTCCTTGAGGCGGTCTCTAGCCACCTGAATGAGCTTCGGCTTGAAATTACAGAGCCCGTCCGCGTCCGCGAAGAAGACCTTGCCGCCAAACTTGGGGTAAGTCGAACGCCAGTGCGTGAGGCCTTGATTCGTCTAGACAGCACCGGTTTGATTAGTTTGCGCCCGGGTCGCGGCGCGATTCTTCAACCCGTTAGCGATCGCGACTACCTGGAGTGGCTTCAACTGCGCGAACAGCTAGAAGGGTTTGCTGCACGCGAAGCGGCGTTAAATGCCTCACATCACGATGTGATCGCTTTGCGGGCGATATTCGAGCCTTTCGCCGCGCCTGGTGCTGCGGAAGACAATCCGAAAGCCTATTCCCAAGCCAACGTGCTGTTCCATATCGAAGTGGTAAGACTGGCCAACAACCAACTGCTCGAGCGCTTGTGGGAATCATTTGGGCACCGGCAAACAAGCTACAAGCGGCGCACTATTGCGCGCCTGCATCGCGCCAGTGATTCCCTGCGAGAGCATCTGGAAATCATTCAGGCGATTCAAGATCGAGATGCCGCGTTAGCAGAGCGGCTTGCACGCGAGCACGTACGTGCGCTGTTTAAAGCAGTCTCCGCAGAAACAAAAACGTCCTAACGCTGGCCAACCACCTGATATCGGAATCGACATCATGAAATTTCTTAATTACTCGCACACGACTGGACAGCGCTTAGGCTTGCTCGTCAATGAGACGCACGTCTTTGACCTCACTTCGGCCTGGGGTGGTGCAAACGCGCCTGCAAATTTAGACGCGCTCATACTGCTTGGTGACGAAGGCATTGCGCGCGCCAAGGCGCTCGAAGCCGCCATTGGCACTGCCGAACTGAACCAGCTTCCACGCCTCGGCGATGTTCAGGTGCTGGCGCCGGTAAGCGAGTCAGGACGGAATGTTTTCAATGTGGGCCGCAATTACCGCGAACACATTATCGAAGGCAACTTGGCAAATGGTCGCCCAGCCAACGCATTCCCACCTGCCATTGAATTTTTCACCAAACCGCGCACGGCGCTCGCAGCCCATGGCGCGCCAATTCTGCGTCATGCCCACTTGACCAAGAGCCTGGATTACGAAGTCGAGCTGGCCATCCTCATCGGCAAACGAGGCCGCGACATCAGTCCAGAACAGGCGATGTCTCACGTATTTGGCTACACGATATTGAATGACGTCACCGCACGTGATCTTCAAAAACTCCACGGCCAGTGGTTTAAAGGTAAGAGCCTGGATACGAGCTGCCCGCTAGGCCCCGTGGTCGTGCATGCCAGTGCGATTGCAGACCCGAACAATCTTGGCTTGGCGCTCGAAGTCGACGGTGAACTACGCCAAGAAGACAACACCAACTCCATGATCTTCGACGTGGCCACCGTGATTGTTCAGTTGTCAGCGGGAATGACCTTGTTGCCGGGAGACGTCATTGCAACGGGCACGCCAAAAGGCGTTGGCTTTGCAATGCAGCCGCCCAGATGCCTCGAAACGGGTCAGACCATACGCGCTCGCGTTGAAGGCATTGGCGAACTGGTGAATACCGTTGTAGATCACATCGACTAACGATCCCCAACCCCTCTTGGCTTTACTTAGAACTTCCTCTCTCAGGAGACCGACATGGCGCTAGTAACCCCGTTTCTGCCCAATGCAGAAAAATATGGACCGCTCGATTCACGCAATGTTTCCGTTAACGATTTGCCTTGGAAGCCTACCCCTACGCCAGGTATCGATATGAAAATCCTGGTGCAAGACGAGCAGACGGGGCTTTTGACCGCGCTGTTCCGTTGGCAACCCGGCACCGTGCTGGCGTTGCACGAACACGTCGAGATCGAACAAAGCTATGTGCTTGAAGGCGAGTTTTATGACGATGACGGCGTCTACGCCGCCGGCAATTTTGCCTGGCGCCCAAAAGGCCACCGACACATCGCCAAATCCGACAAGGGTGCGCTGGTGCTTTGTTTTTTCTTGAAACCCAACAAGTTTCTCGACGGCGATCTAGCCGGTCGCGAATTGAAGTGATGCCCGACAAACTGGAGATCCGCGCTTAGAAGCAGCGATCACCGTATTCAGTGTGAAAAAACGATCAATAAAAAACAAACCAGGCCGACTGGCCTGTAGGAGACAACCATGAATGTATTGCTTAATCCTCGTCGTATCGCCGTTTGCCTGGCCGCAGTGGGCCTGTTGGCGTTGGGCGCTCAAACATCCCAAGCCGCCGAAGCACAAGAGCGCAAAATTAAGTTTGCTTATCCCGTGACACAGGACAACCCTGTGGGATTGGCAATCGATAAGTACGCCCAAATCGTCAGCCAGAAAAGTAATGGAAAAATCAACGTTACCGGCTACTCCAACGCGCAGCTAGGCAACGAGATCCAGTCAATGTCCTCGGCGCAAGGTGGCATCATCGAAATGACCGTGGTGTCGACCGCCGGTGCCGCCGGCAATGTAAAAGAGTTGGCTCTGTTCGATCTGCCCTTCATTTTCCAACGCCCAGAGGAAGTGGACGCCGTGCTGGACAGCGAAGTCGGCCAACAGCTTCTGGATAAGTTTGCACAAAAAAATCTGATTGGTTTGTGCTATCTGGACTACGGTTTTCGCCAAGTCACCAACAGCAAACATCCGATTAAGAATCTGGACGATTTTCGTAACCTGAAGATTCGCACGCTGCAAAACCGCGTGTACATCGACATCTTCAAAGCCTTGGGCGCGACCCCACTGCCCTTGCCTTATCCCGAGACCTACACCGCGCTCGAAACCAAAGCGATCGATGGTCAGGAAAGCTCATACCTCGTGACAAAATCCAGCTCTTATCAGGACATCCAAAAGTACCTGACGGAAACGCGCCACGTGTACCTGCCTGCGGTCGTTCTGGTCAGCAAAAAGTACTGGGATCGTCTGGCTGACAGCGAGAAAACCATTCTGCAAGACAGCTGCAAAGAAATGCAGGCCTTCCATCGCACGACAAGCCGGAAAATGGAAAACGATGTCGTTAAATCGCTCACCGATGCAGGCATGATTTTCAACAAAATTGATCCGGCTGAACAAGCAAAAATGGCGACAGCAACCAAGCCGGTTATCGACAAATTCAAACCCGAAATCGGCAATGAGTTGGTCGATAAAACAATGGGCATTATCGACAACGCTCGCAAGAACGCTAAACCTTGAGCCCACGAGGTGGACGATGAACGAAATCGATAAGCTCCCCTGCTACCTAAACGGCCATCGTGTGCTCATTACCGGCGCATGCGGGGGCATCGGTCGGGCAACGGCCACCTTGTTCGCTCGACTGGGCGCGACCTTGATTTTGACTGACCAAATCGAACCGCCCGAACACCTCATCTCTACACTTGAAGGCGGTGCGACACGCGGTCATGTTTACCACCGGTGCGACGCACGCGATCGGTCGGCGATCGAGGCCTTATGTGCCTCGGCGGCGCCGGTGCATGCCGCAGTACTCAATGCGGGTGTGTTTGAGATTGCAGACTGGGCCGACGACGAATGGGAAACGCACTTACAGGCCGCGATGGCGGTGAATTTGGTAGCGCCACTAGATGCGGCACGCGCTCTATTGCCTGGCATGAAAGCGCAAGGCTACGGCCGCATTGCCCTAGTTGGCTCAATTGCCGCCTACACCGGTGGCACGTTTACCCATGCACCCTTGCACTACGCGGCATCCAAAGGCGCGCTGCACACTGCGATGCGATGGTTGGCGCGACGCGCGGCACCTCACGTCATGGTCAATGCGGTGGCGCCCGGGGCCATCGCGACACGAATGGTGGCGGGCGCGGATCCGGCGACGCTGGCCAATGTGCCCGTGCCCCGATTTGGTACCCCTGAAGAAATTGCCTGGCCCCTGGCCTTCCTATGTTCGCCCGGCACAAGCTTTATGTGTGGCGCCACATTGGATGTAAACGGCGGCTCTTACATGCGTTGAAGGAGGTGCAATGTCACATCAGGAATTTGAGACGCGGCCGTTACGGGTGATGATCAGCGCGGGCGCATCGGGTATAGGTCTCGCCATCGCCCAGGCTTTTGCGCGTGAAGGCGCAAGAATTCATTTATGCGATGTTTCGCAGGCAGCCATCGACGCGGTCCATCATCATCTGCCGGGCAGCCACGGCGTAAGCGTGACCGACGCAAGTGACCCCGCGCAAGTGGCAACGTGGTTCGACGATGCGCTGAACATGCTCGGGGGCTTGGATGTGCTGGTGAACAACGCTGGAATCGCCGGACCCACAGCGCGGATTGAAGACATCACGCCTGAACAATGGGATCAAACCATGGCGGTTAACGTGCGCAGCCAATATCTGTGCGCGCGCCATGCCATCCCCGTACTACGAACCTCCAGGCGGGGCACCATGATTAATCTTAGCTCGGTCGCAGGCAGGCTGGGATACCCCATGCGCACGCCGTACGCGGCGTCAAAGTGGGCAGTGATCGGGCTAACCGAAAGCCTTGCGCTTGAACTGGGTGATGACGACATTACCGTCAATGCGCTGTTGCCGGGCATCGTCGACAGCGAGCGCTCACGGCGCGTCACTGAGGCGAAAGCACACGCCAAAGGCATTAGCGTGTCAGAGATGGAAGCGTCCATTCTTGCCAACGTCGCGCTGCATCGCAAAGTGCCATTGGCAGACGTTGCCGCAACCGCACTTTTTCTGGCCTCACCTGCGGGGCGGAGTTTTACCGGGCAGCGCTTTAACGTGTGCGCCGGCATACAGACGTTGCTGTAAGCCCCATAAAGCGACGATTTCTTTTTGAAGTTATCGCAGCACTGGTTCGAACGTCTTAACTTACTGACACCACATTACTGACACCAAAAATGAACACCTACCTGAATGAACAGTTTGGATTAGTGGGACGCGTTGCCTGCATCACCGGCGCTGCCGCGGGTCTGGGCTTCGCCATTGCGCGAGCCTTGGGGCGGGCGGGCGCACGGATTGTCATAACGGATTTGGATGAGGATCGATGCAAGCAGGCTGTGGATCAGCTGCGCGTCGACGGCATCGATGCCACCAGCATAGTGTTTGACGTATCAAAAGCGGAAGCAGTGCAACGCGAGTTTGATGAATTGGCCGAACGTCATTGGATCCCTGACATTTTGGTGAGCAATGCAGGTAATCAGAATCGGCAGCCTGTGACCGAGATGTCAGCCGAGGCATGGCAATCCTTGTTCAATGTACATGTTAACGGTGCATTTAATTGCGCCAAAGCCGTGATTCCGCGCATGAAGACGAAAGGATTTGGTCGCATCATTCTCATGTCATCGGTGGCAGGCCAAGCCTGCATGCCAGGCATCGCGGCATATGCCTCTGCGAAAGGCGCTATCGCGGCATTCACCCGTGCCTTGGGCGTTGAGTATGGTGGGGATGGCATCACCACCAACGCGCTTGCGCCGGGATTCATTCGCACGCAGTTCACCGAAGGCCTTCAAACACGCGAGGGCTTTGACGATTTCTTGCAGACCGCCGTGCCCCTCAAACGCTGGGGCGAACCTGACGACGTGGCACCCGCTGTCGTTTATCTTGCCTCACGCGCTGGCGCGTTCGTAAATGGGCATGTACTTGCGATTGATGGCGGCATGTTGGCGCGAATGTAGCTTTACTGCTGAACTGAACTGAAATGAACGGAACTGACCCCAACTGAGATAAATTTCACCGGACCAATATTATGTTTTTGCACGTTGTATTGATTGCACTCAACCCCAACGCAGACTCGGCGTTTTTCAACACGGTCCAAATGTATTGCGAGCGTATCCGCAACGAATGCGCGGGCGTTATCGCCTACGAATTTCGGACCAATGAAGCGCATCGGGCAAAAGGATTTACTCATGCCACCGTGTGCGCGTTCTCTGACTCGGCAGCGCACGATGCCTACCAAATCAGCCCCGCCCATGTCGCGATGAAGGCTTACATGACGCCGTTTATGAAGGATTTGGTCGTATTCGACGGTAACGTGGCCACACTTGATCGTTAGTTGACACTGGACAACAGTTAGCCCTCGCGTCCACGCTTGCATTAGCGACTGCGCTCCCTTGCTATCCCCCAATGCTTTAGTAATCGCGCCACCGTCGCATTAGGCGCTATTAAAGCTAACCGACGCATCGGAGTACATGATGAAAAGGTGCGTCGCAGTAAAGTTTCACATCCCAAATCTTCATTTCGATAGAAGCGTTTTAGGTCGACTGGCGTCGCGAGTTTCAGTTTGGGCTTCTCAAATTGTTTAAACACTTTGTCCTGACGCGTTCGATTTTTAGGCGTTACGACAGCGATGTGGTGGATCATTTTCCACTTCACCGAATCCTGCCCACCCTCCAGCACCCCCGGTCGATCACGCTCAAACCACGCCCGACGAACGTAGCGAAACAAGCTGGCGGTCGTAGACAAATCGAGCAGGATAAGACCGGTGGCTCGCTCAAGTCGTTGACTCAGCGTAAGCGAGTAGTTTCCTTCCATCACCCAAGCATCCGCTTTTATCGCTTGGTCGTGCAGGCGAACAACCTCCGCCTCTGGCCGAGGTTTCCAATCGGTGTGGGGCTGATGAAATAGCTGATCTAAATGAATCACCGCTTTCTTCTGCTTGCGCGCAATGGCTTGGGCAAGCGTCGACTTACCGCTATTGCTAGGACCCAGAATGCAGATGCGCGAGCCGCCCGGCTGCCCATCCCCGCCGCACATGGAAAGCTATCCCACGAGCTTCCAGTCGATGTGTCTCGGAAGGCACGCGTTTCCGTGGAAGATAGATGTGCAACCACTACGACGCCGTCATCAGGGTGCCGCGTAGCGACTGTCGGCCCATCATATTCTGCGGAAAGCGCCCACACCCTCAAGGCACCAATCCGCTGCAGCCTGAGTCCAGGCTACGAAATTATGGCGTTGACGAAATGCAGATCTCTAACCTATGCAAAAACCCAAAAAATCGACTTACTTAGCGAATATAGAGTGAACTTTTGCACCACTTTTCCGACGATAAAGCCATGCAGACTTAACATGTGAAATGCAGACTTTTTATGTCAATTCAGAACGTTCCCACTCTCACCCTCACTCCACCGTCACACTCTTCGCCAAATTCCTTGGCTTATCCACATCCGTCCCCCTTGCACACGCAGTGTGATACGCCAGCAACTGCAGCGGAATCGTATGCAGAATCGGCGACAGCATCCCATAGTGCTCCGGCATGCGAATCACATGCATGCCTTCCCCACTTCCGATCTTGCCATCCGCATCGGCAAACACATACAACTCACCCCCCCGCGCACGCACTTCCTGCATGTTGGATTTCAGCTTCTCCAGCAACGCATCACGCGGCGCAATCGTCACGACCGGCATTTCCTTGGTCACCAGTGCAAGCGGGCCGTGCTTCAACTCGCCTGCCGGATACGCTTCGGCATGGATGTAGCTGATTTCCTTCAGCTTCAGCGCCCCTTCCAGCGCGATCGGGTAGTGCATGCCACGCCCCAGGAACAGTGCGTTTTCCTTGGTTGCAAAACGCTCGGCCCACGCCATGATCTGGGGCTCCAGGGCCAGCACACCCGCGATGGCCGAAGGAAGGTGGCGCAGTGCCTTGATGTGGTCGGCTTCCTGCTCGTCAGTCAGATGCCCGCGAACTTGCGCCAGGCTCAACGTGAGCAGGAACAGCGCGGTTAATTGTGTGGTGAACGCTTTGGTCGATGCCACGCCGATTTCGACACCGGCGCGGGTGATGTAGGAAAGCTCGCATTCACGCACCATGGCGCTGGTGGCAGAGTTGCAGACGGTCAGCGTGTGGTTCATGCCCAGGCTGCGCGCATGTTTGAGCGCCGCCAGCGTGTCAGCGGTTTCGCCCGACTGCGAGATCGTCACGACCAGGGTCTTGGGATTGGGCACGCTGTCGCGATAACGGTACTCGCTGGCGATCTCCACACTGACGGGGATTTTGGCCAGGGATTCAAGCCAGTACTTGGCGGTTGAACCCGCGTAGTAGCTGGTGCCACAAGCCAGGATCAGGACAGAATCGATCTCTTTGAAAACCTTGTAGGCGCTATCGCCAAACAACTCTGGTGTGACGGATTCGATATCCTGAATCGTGTCGCCCACGGCACGAGGCTGCTCGAAGATTTCCTTCTGCATGTAGTGACGATAGGGGCCAAGCTCAGCGCCGCCGCTGTGCACATTGACGGTGTGCACTTTGCGATCTGCTTCACGGCCTTCGGCATCGACCACCCATACGCGCGAGACCTGCAAATCGACCACGTCACCGTCTTCCAGATAGATGATGGTGTTGGTCGTGCCTGCCAGCGCCAGCGCATCGGAAGCGACGAAGTTCTCGTTGGTACCCGTGCCCACGACCAGGGGTGAACCCTGGCGCGCGCCGACGACACGATGGGGCTCGTCGCGGCAGAAAACGGCAATGGCGTAGGCGCCCGTGAGGCGCTTGACGGCCTGCTGCACGGCGGCGAACAGGTCGCCTGCGTAAAGGTGGTGCACCAGATGCGCGATGACTTCGGTGTCGGTCTGGCTTTCGAACACGTAGCCGTAGCCAGTGAGTTCTTCACGCAGTTCGTCGTGGTTTTCGATGATGCCGTTGTGCACGAGCGCGATGCGTGGTTTTTCGTCACCCAGATGGGAGAAGTGGGGATGCGCGTTGTGCGTGGCGGGCACGCCATGGGTGGCCCAGCGCGTGTGGGCAATGCCGGTGTAGCCGGTGATCTTGTCTTCTTTGATCTGGTCGTTCAGCTCCGACACCCGCTGGGTGCTGCGGGTGCGCTTGAGCTCACCGTCGGCGAACACCGCCACGCCGCAAGAGTCGTAGCCGCGATATTCCAGGCGCCGAAGGCCTTCGACGAGGATGGGGGTGATGTCGCGCGATGCCACTGCGCCTACGATTCCGCACATAAGGGAGCTCCGAGAAGAGGTTGATCGGAAGCATTGTGCAGGAGCCAACAAGAAATAAGAGTCCTAATTTCTCTCGTTTTCGACTAATAATTTCATCATGTGGTAAAAGTGAAATTATCAATCATGGCAAGTTTATTCACGGAATTTTATGTCATTATCTGTGACGACAGCTGGCGTGGCGGAACCCCTGGACGACCTGGATCGCAGAATCCTTGCGCACTTGCAGAACGACGCATCGCCGAACAATCTCGAGCTTGCTGCCGCCGTGCATGCTTCTGCGCCGACCACGCTGCGACGGGTGCGCAAGCTGCGTGAAGCAGGCTACATCCAGAAGCAGGTGGCCATTCTCGCTCCCGAGAAGCTGGGTGCCACGCTGACCGCGATTGTCGAGATCACGCTGGACAATCAGTCGGCGGAAGTGCTGCAAGCGTTCGAAACCGCGATGGTGAACGAGCGAGCGGTGCTGCAGTGCTATCGCGTGTCCACCGGCGCGGACTTCATTCTGGTCGTGCAGGTGGCCGATATGACCGCCTACCACGCACTGGTGCACCGGGCGTTCACCGCGCAGGCCCGCGTGCGCAATGTGCGCACATTTTTTTCCACCCACCGCGCCAAATTCGACACTCGAATCGAGCTTTAGGACGTCGGTTTTTGGATACGCTATGCCATGCCCGGCCACTGCGCCACGTTGAATAACAAGAGGAGCCCACCGCATGCGCACGACTGATCAGTTTATGGAATTGCCCACGACACAATTCGATGTGTCACCCGACTGGATCGACTCGTATGGGCACATGAATTCAGCCAAGTACATCGTTGCGTTTGATCATCATGGCTACAACCTGTTCGAGCATTTCGGCATCGGGCAGACCTACACCCAGCAACAGCGATTGGGCCTGTACATGATCGAAATCCACACGGCGTTTCGCAAGGAGCTGCTGGCGGGCACGCCACTGGAATTGCGCGTGCGCTTTCTGGCGTCGGACAACAAGCGCGTGCACTGCCTGATGGAGCTGTTCAATGCACGAGAAGGTTATCTGGCCGCGACGATGGAGCAGCTATCGATCAATGTGGATTTGAATACACGCAAGGTCACGCCGTTCGCAATCGACGTTGAGGCGAGAATGAAGCAGGTGGTGCAAGCCCATGCCCGACATGAGTTGCCTGCGGGCTTTTATCCACGGCTGACGCTCACGCGACGCATGGTGTAGCGTTGGTCAAGCTTTTGAAGCTGCTCGACAGGCACCCTGATCTGCTGGGTGAGATCAGGACGGCATAACGCTGCCGTTGTACGACGCACTGCACCACCAGCCGAGCTACGCCCGCCCTTGCTGGATCAGGAAATCCACCAAGGTCTCCAATGCCTCGTCCGGCAAGGAGTCAGGCCGCAGGCGCATCACGTATCCCCACGATCCGCGCATGCGTTTGCCTGGGAACAGTTCGACGAGTCGGCCGCTGATCAATTCGTCGTCGATCAGCGGGGCGCGGCCCAGTGCAATACCCACACCCGCCGCAGCCGCGCCGACCACGGTCGTCAACCCGGCAAGCAACAGCACCTGGTCGGTGGGCAAGGCGCCCGCCCCCAGATGCGGCCCCCATGTCGACCAGTCGGTTTCCGGGCTGTCGATGTGCTGTTCCTGGATGAGACGGTGCCGGCGCAGGATGTCGGGGTTGCTGCGCTGGTCTGGTGAAACAAGGGCGGGGCTGCAGATCGGCACCACGGTTTCCGATAGCAGCGCGATATCGCCTGCGGCAGCCGCGTGCGGGCCGCCCGCCTGCATATGCATGAGCACGATATCGGGGCCCTTGGCCGTCCAGGCCGGGGCGCGATGGGCGTGCAACTGCACCTGAATATGAATGTTCGGGTGCAGGCGACCGAACTCGCCAATGCGCGCGGCCAACCAGAGGGATGCCAGAGACGGGTTGGCCGAGATCCTGATCAC